>Ga0164294_10005443_pt1 | contig 10940 bp, 10 predicted proteins | sample GEODES005metaG_FD_111479 | JGI IMG/M metagenome (GOLD analysis project Ga0164294, IMG submission 111479) | Oligotrophic lake water microbial communities from Sparkling Lake, Wisconsin, USA - GEODES005 metaG | ecosystem: Environmental > Aquatic > Freshwater > Lake | place: USA: Sparkling Lake...
CCAGCAACAGTTCGCCGAGCGTGTCGGTCATCGCCGGATCCCGTTGCTGGTCGAAGTTGCGCAGCATCTCCTCCATCGGGTTTCCCAGAGCGGTGCCCGCGGCCATGGCAACCCGTTCGTTGGCCAGCGTGTTGCGGGCCAATGGCCAGCCCCCGTTAACCTCCCCCACCACCATGTCGTCGGGAACGAACAGATCGTCGAAGAACACCTCGTTGAAGTTGCGGTGGCCGGTGATCTCACGCAGTGGGCGGATCTCGATGCCGGGCGAGCGCATGTCGACGAGAAAGTAGGTGATGCCCTTGTGTTTCGGAGCGTCAGCATCGGTCCGGGCCAGGCACACGCCCCAGTCCGCCCGGTGCGCCGCCGAGGTCCAGACCTTCTGACCGTTGAGCTTCCAACCGCCTTCAGTCCGAACGGCTTTGGTGCGAAGCGCAGCCAGGTCCGAACCGGCACCCGGTTCGCTGAACAGTTGGCACCAGATCAGATCGCCGCGCAGGGTGGCCGGCACGAAGTGGTCGATCTGTTCGGCCGTACCGTGCTCGAGAATGGTCGGCACCGCCCACCAGCCGATCACGAGATCAGGCCGCGCGACACCGACGGCGGCGAGTTCCTGATCGATGAGCAACTGCTCGGCCGGCGAAGCCTCCCGGCCGTAAGGCTTGGGCCAATGCGGCGCGAGCAGTCCGTTGCCAGCCATGGCAACTTGACGTTTCTCGACCGGTAGCGCGGCCACCTCGGCGACCGACGCAACGATCTCCGGTCGCAGATCCGCGACGGACTCCAGATCGATATGCAACTCCCGCCGAACTCCGGCGAGGGTCAACGCCGCAACACGGCGAAGATTGTGCGAGCGGCCACCCAGGAACTGTGCGATCCCATACGCGCGGCGCAAATACAGATGCGCGTCATGCTCCCAGGTGATGCCGATTCCACCCAGCACCTGGATGCAGTCCTTAGCGTTGCCCTTCGCGGCATCGATTCCGGTTGCCGCCGCGACCGCCGACGCGATCGACAGCTGTGCGTCGGCTGATGCAGAAGCGTCGACAGCGGCAGCCTCGGCGGCATCGGAAGCCGCGACCGCAATCTGTTGGGACCGCAGCAACATCTCGGCGCACATGTGCTTGACCGCCTGGAAGCTTCCGATCGGCTTGCCGAACTGTTCCCTGACCTTGGCGTACTCGGTCGCGGTATCCAGGGTCCAGCGGGCGACGCCAGCGGCTTCGGCAGCCATGACGGTGGCGGCGAGGTCGGCGAACCGTTGCCTCGAAACCGCGAGCCGGGTGGCTGACGCGCCGTCCAGCGTGACCCGGGCCAGCGGCCGGGAGAAGTCGGTGGCGGGCAGCGGTTCGACGACGACACCGTCCGCGGCGGCATCTACGACGACGACGTGATCGCCGACCGGCAGCAGCAGCAGGCCGGTCGCCATTGCGCCCAGCACGTAGTCCGCCGACCCGGATATCCGGCCGGCCTCCTCACGCAGATCCGCGCTCAGCGCCGCGCCGGCCGTCATCTGCCCCGCCGACAACGCTTGCAGCAGAACGGGATCGGACACCACTAGGGACGCGAGTGCCGTGGTGGCGACCGGGCCGGGGATCAACGCCCGCGCCGCCTCCTCCACCATCGCGCACAGGTCAATCACTGAGCCGCCGGCTCCACCGGCTTCCTCAGCGACTGCAACCTCGAACAATCCCAACTCGGCAACGCCGTCGTAGACCGATCGCCAGGCGTCGGCCTGCCCGTCCTCGATATCGCGGACGGTGTCGGCAGCGCCGGTGCCGGCTGCCCAACTGCGAACCAAGTCGCGGGCGGCGAACTGTTCGTCGGTGATGGTCGCAGACACCGTCGGCTCCTCAGGTTTGGCGGGGTGTGACCCTCGGTCAGACTGATGAGTCAAACTCACAAGCCAGGCCTCGGCCCACTAGAACGTGTTCTAATAGTGCCAGCGATGCAACGTCAAGTCGACATCGGTCGCCACGTGCGGAAGGAGCCGTCACAGTGTCGTCCTCCGCGACGTCGCCAGCACAGAAGGCTTCGGCCGCCGAGAATGGGTCTCAACCGCGCGAGGTGATGCCGGTTTCGGTGCTCGCCGAATCGGAATTGGGGTCCGAGGCCCAGCGTGAACGGCGTAAGCGCATTCTCGACGCGACGCTGGCTATCGCCTCCAAGGGGGGCTTCGAAGCGGTTCAGATGCGCGCGGTGGCAGATCGCGCGGATGTGGCGGTCGGAACGTTGTACCGGTACTTCCCGTCCAAGGTTCACCTCCTGGTGTCCGCCCTGGGTCGGGAGTTCGAACGCATTGATGCCAAGACCGACCGCTCGACCGTCGGCGGCACTCCATACCACCGGCTGAACTTCATGGTGAGCAAGCTCAACCGGGCGATGCAGCGCAACCCGTTGCTGACCGAGGCGATGACGCGCGCTTACGTCTTCGCCGACGCTTCGGCGGCCGGCGAAGTGGACCATGTTGAGAAGATCATCGACAGCATGTTCGCCCGGGCCATGAGCGACGGAGAGCCCAACGAGGATCAGTACCACATCGCCCGGGTCATCTCCGATGTCTGGCTGTCGAATCTGTTGGCCTGGCTCACTCGCCGGGCATCGGCCAGCGACGTCAGCAAGCGCCTGGATCTTGCGGTGCGGTTACTGATCGGCGACGACGAAATCTCCTAGCACCGCTACTTGAGGTACGGGCCCAGCAGTTTGGACCAGGCCCGGCTCAACTGGTCGTACTCCTCCTGGCATCCGGCGGCCCTGTCCTCGGGCAGTCTTCCATCGACGATCATGTCGGCATGGGCAGCGGGGTCCGAACCGTAGATCCAGCATTTCAGGTTGTACATCCGGGTCTCGTTGACGGAATGCGTTGCAGCAAAGTCGGATAGGCCAATATCGCCCCGCTGATCGGCCCACAGCTTGAACATCAGCGCGTAATCCTCGGCGACCAAGGCGGGGTCGGGGAATTCTTTCAGGACTCCATCGGGTTCGAGGATCACAAACGCCGCGAGTTGGTCGGCGACGTCTTCTTCGCGTCCGGTAAACGGGAGGTCGTAGATCGAGATAAGCGCATGGGCGAGTTCGTGAAAGAACACCCCGATCGTCGAGTTGGTCGCCTCGTCGACAGAGTTAGGCGAATCGTCATCGCCGAAGAGACGCAGGCTCAGATCCACTAGTTCGTAGCAGATCTTGATCCGACGGTCGACGCTGTTCCATGTTGCGTTGACCCGGTCGCATTGTTCGCCGACCAGCGAGACGTCCGCGGGGAGTTTCAACGATGAGTTGACATCTTCGGCAAGAACTTCGAGCATTCGCGTGTTTGTCATCAGCTCGCGACCCCGGACGGCTTCGGGCGCGGTGGCTTCGCCATAGGTGGCGACCATACGTCCTGGGTAGGGATCGACGGCAGCGCGGTTGCCACAGGCGGCGGTCAGCACGACCGCGCCGAGAACCCCGGCCCAAGCAGTACCGGCGGTGCCGGCCCGTAGTTTCACCAATTCAACCCCTGACAGTGCTGCTGGAACCGGGATTCCCGATGTCGATGACCCCGGCGTGTCCAGTATCGAAGGGTACGCCGGAGCGTCTTAAGCGCCCGCCCGAGATCACACCCGTTTAGTTTTATTGAAAATGATTGTCGTTTGCTTTAGGCTTCGACAGAATCGGAGGGGACCAAATCGATGAGCATGATCCGGCTGGCAACGGGCCTGTCAGTTGTGGTCCTGACAGCGGGCCTCGGTGCCTGCGGCAGTGACGGGGGTACCGGCGGCGCCGGTGGGGCCGGCGTTCCGACAATTGTCGCCTCGACCGACGTCTGGGGCAGTGTCGCAAAGGCCGTCGCCGGGGACCGCGCGACCGTGACATCGATCATCAACAGTGCCTCGGCCGATCCGCACTCCTTCGAGGCCAGTCCCGCCGATGCGGCTGCCATTACCGACGCCTCCCTGGTCGTCTACAACGGCGGCGGTTACGACCAATGGGTCGATGACGTCCTGAAGACCCATCCCGACGTGGCATCGATCGACGCCTACTCGCTTCTCAACGCCACCGCTCTTGGTGAACCGACCCCGGCGAACGAACATGTCTTCTACGACCTCGACACCGCCAAGGCGGTGGCTACCGAACTTGCGGCGAGACTGGCGACGACCGACCCCCGCCATGCCGGTGACTACACCTCGAGCGCCGAGGCATTCAACCGAGAGGCGGAGACGGTCCAACAGACCGAGAAGGCCATCCGCACAGCTCATTCCGGTGCCGCAGTCGTCGCCACCGAGCCCACTGCCCACTACCTGTTGATCGCCGCAGGTGTGACAGATAAGACGCCGAAGGGCTTCACCAGTGCGATAGAGCAGGACACCGATCCGGCACCCGTCGACCTAGCCGCCATGCTCGATCTGATCACGACCCGTCAGGTCGCCGCCGTACTCATCAATCAACAGACGGCGACCGCGGTGACAAGGCAGATTGAAGCCGCAGCCGGGAGCGCCGGAGTTCCGATCGTCAACGTCGGCGAGACCTTGCCCGCGGGCAGCGACTATCTGGGCTGGCAGCGCGATACCGCCAACCGGCTAGCCGCCGCGCTGGAGGGAAAACCATAATCAGTACTCGTGGCTGAAGAGGTTGTCTCTCTCACCGGTGCCCGGCTCGCCTTCGGCGACCGGGTGCTGTGGGATCACCTCGATCTGAGGGTGTCAGCCGGTGACTTCATCGCGATTCTCGGGCCGAACGGAACCGGAAAAACCTCGCTGCTGAAAGTGCTGCTGGGCCAGCTCCCGCTCAGCGCCGGAACCGCACTGATCGAGGGGCAGCCAATCGAAGCCGGCAGCGACCGGATTGGTTACGTTCCCCAACATCGCGCTGTCGACCGCGGGCTGAGTCTGTGCGGGCGCGATCTGGTCCAGTTGGGTGTCGACGGTCACCGCTGGGGTTTGGCCCCGTTGCGGCGCACCGGCCGCAGCGCCCGCCGCAGGGCGGTCGAGGAAGCGCTGGCACAAGTGCGCGCGACCACACTGGCGGCAGTTCCGGTCGGGGTGATGTCCGGCGGGGAGCTGCAGCGGGTGCGGATCGCGCAGGCATTGGCGACCGACCCCGTGCTGCTGCTGTGCGATGAACCTTTGCTCAACCTCGACCCTGCCAATGCCCGCCTCGTCGCCGAATTGATCGATCGTCGCCGCCAGGCAGGCACCGCGGTGATGTTCGTGACCCATGAGGTCAATCCGGTGTTGCCCTATGTCGACCGGGTGCTGTACCTGGTGAACGGCGGCTTCCGAATCGGCACCGTAGCCGAGGTGATGACATCGGAAACTCTGTCGGAGCTCTATCAGGCCGACATCCAGGTGGTGCAGGTAGGCGACCGCTATGTGGTCGTCGGTGAACATTTCGACCATTCCGGCCACACCCACGGGCACACCCATGAATGACAAACTCCTTCACCTGCTGCACAATCTGTTCTCCTTCGATATCACCGCAGATCTACTCGGCCGCGACTTTGTGCAGCAGGCACTCATTGCAGCAGCGTTGCTGGCGCTGGTCGCCGGATTGATCGGCCCGTTCATCGTGATGCGGCAGATGTCATTCGCGGTGCACGGTTCCAGTGAACTGTCGCTGACCGGTGCGGCATTCGCGTTACTGACCGGATTGAATGTTGGATTGGGCGCCCTATTCGGAAGTGCCTTGGCGGCGATTCTCTTCGGATTTCTGGGTCAACGCGCGAGGGAACGGGATTCGGCGATCGGGGTGGTGATGGCCTTCGGCCTCGGCATGGCTGTGCTGTTCATCCACCTTTACCCCGGACGGGCCGGGACGAGTTTCGCGCTACTCACCGGTCAGATCGTCGGCGTGGGTTACTCCGGGTTGGCAATGCTGATCGTGGTGACCGTCCTCGTTGTCGCGACGCTTGCCATCACCTATCGACCACTGCTGTTCGCCACCGCCGATCCCGAAGTGGCCGCAGCGCGCGGCGTCCCGGTGCGCGCGCTGGGAATTGTGTTCGCCGCGTTAGTGGGAATCGTCGCTGCCCAAGGTGTGCAGATCGTGGGCGCACTGCTCGTCATGTCACTGCTCATCACCCCGGCTGCCGCCGCAGCACGAGTGTTCTCCTCGCCGGTTGCCACCATCACGGCGTCGGTGGTGTTCGCAGAAATCGCCGCCGTGGGCGGCATAGTGGCATCGCTGGCACCGGGAGTCCCGGTTTCGGTGTTCGTCACGACCATTTCTTTCGCGATCTACCTGGTGTGCTGGGCTATCGGTCGGCGGCGTATCGACCCTGCGGCAGCATAGGCTTAGCTGGTGCTTTCAGTAGATCTCAACGCGGACCTCGCTGAGGGTTTCGGGATCTGGGAACTCGGTGACGATGACGCCATGCTCGACATCGTCACCAGCGCGAACCTCGCCTGCGGATTCCATGCCGGCAACCCGGTCGGTCTGGCCCGGACCTGCCGAGCCGCCACAGCGCGCGGAGTCCGTATCGGTGCCCAGGTCGGCTATTTCGATCTTGCCGGCTTCGGACGCCGACGGATCGAAGTCGCGCCGGCAGAACTCACCGCCGACGTGATCTACCAGATCGGTGCGCTACAGGCACTGACACGGGCTGCTGGCACGACACTGGGATACGTCAAACCCCATGGTGCGCTGTACAACACCGTCGTCACCGACGTCGACCAGGCGCGCGCCGTCGCTGAGGCCGTGTACGCCGCCGATCCCGACTTGCCGGTGCTCGGTCTAGCCGGTTCAGTGTTTTTCAGCGAGGCTCGGCGATTGGGTCTGCGAACCGTGGCTGAGGCCTTTGCCGATCGCGCCTATCAACCCGATGGACAACTCGTTCCGCGAAGCGATGCGGGTGCGGTAATCCTCGACCCGGCGCAGATCGCCGAACGCGTCCTGACCATGGTAAAAACCGGAAGCGTGACTACCGTCGATGGTTCGGTAATCGCCATCGAGGTCGAATCGGTTTGCGTTCACGGTGATTCGCCCGGGGCGGTGGACATTGCCGTTGCTGTGCGCGACCGGTTACGCACTGAGCGGATCGAGTTAGCGCCGTTTATCTGACGCGCAGGTGGGCAGACTGCGCTGACTGAGCGGACTTACGCGCCTGCAACGTGTAGGTGAGCGGAAGCCGCTCCGGCCCTGTGCGCATCCGCCACTCCCCCCGCTCATCGCAGATCATGTTCCCGGGCAGCGCCTCCCAGGGAACGCTGCGATGTTCGTCCAACGCGGTTATCGACATCCCGGCATCGAGCAGTGCAGTGATTATCTCCCCCAGGCCGTGATTCCAGGTGTGAGTCGTGTTGTGCACGAAGACGGTATCGGTTTCGACGTAGGTGCCCTCTTCGTCAAGATCCAGCGGCGCTGTCGTTTCGAAATAGGGGTACTCGACAACGAGGAGCTGATCATCGCGCCCGTCGTGAAGGCTCCACAGCATGGGGTGGCCCTCCCTGATGAACAATCTCCCGCCAGGCCGCAGCAGATCGGAAACAGTTTGCGCCCAAAGTCGGATATCGGGTAGCCAGCACAGTGCGCCAATTCCGGTGTAGACAAAATCGAAGCCATTTGCGCCGAGTGCTGAAACCGCGTCAGCGACCTCAGCGTGGACGAAATCGACGTCCGCTCCAGCTGATTCAGCGATCCGCCGCGCTTCAGTGAGAGCAGCGGATGAGAAGTCCAGCCCGGTCATCTGCGCACCGAGGCGCGCCAGCGAGATTGTGTCGGTGCCGATATGGCATTGCAGATGAACACCACGTAACCCGGCGACGGAGCCCAGCCGCGGAACGTCGAACTCTACGACGTAACTCAGGAACTCCGGATCCTCGGCGAATCGGGAAACGTGGTACCCGGGTGAGGCGGCATGCGCGGGCGCACGTTCGTCCCAATTGAGCCGGTTAACCTCTGTCGAGTCCACCGGGGCATCGGGCCTTAGTGCCTGCGCTGACGCGCGATCTCGGCCAGGACCACACCGGCGGCGACGGAGGCGTTGAGCGACTCAGTCGCACCGGCCATCGGTATCGACACCACGGTGTCGCAGTTCTGGCGCACCAGTCGCGACAGGCCCTTGCCCTCGGAGCCGACGACCAGCACCATCGGCCCGGCAGCATCGAATTCGTCAATCGTGGTGTCCCCGTCCGCATCAAGTCCCACGACCCGAACCCCGGCCTCGGACCACTGGTTGAGTGTGCGGTTGAGGTTTGTGGCCCTGGCCACCGGCACCCGCGCCGCCGCACCCGCGCTGGTCCGCCAGGCCACCGCGGTCACCGATGCTGAACGCCGTTGCGGAATCAGCACACCGTGCCCGCCGAAGGCGGCGACCGAACGGATGATCGCGCCCAGGTTGCGCGGATCGGAAATATTGTCCAACGCCACCAACAGTGCGGGCTGGACATCGCCGGTAGCCAAGGCCAATAGATCGTCGGGATGTGCGTACCCGTACGGCGGAACCTGCAACGCGATGCCCTGATGCAGGCCGTTGGAACTCATCCGGTCGAGGTCGTGGCGGGGCACCTCCAGGATCGGAATGCCGCGGTCGGCGGCCAGTGTCACCGACTCGGTGAGGCGCTCATCGGCCTCGGCGCCAAGAGCGACGTACAGTGCCCCTGCCGGGGCGTCGGCCCGCAGGCATTCCAGTACGGGGTTGCGGCCCAGAACCATCTCGGTTTCGTCGGTGGGCTTGTTGTAAGTCTTGCGGGCCTGTTGGGCAGCGCGTTTTGCCGCGGGGTGATGGGGCCGCTTGTGAGCGGGCGGGGTGGCGCCCCGCCCCTCGAGTCCGCGTCGGCGGACACCTCCGGAGCCCACTGTCGGGCCCTTTTTGGTGCCCTCCTTGCGGATTGCGCCGCGCCGCTTCGAATTGCCCGCCATCTAGGTGGCCTCTCCATCGGCCAGAGCCCACTGCGGGCCGTCGGCGGTGTCGGTTACATCGATACCGGCGTGCTTGAGCCGATCACGAATCTCGTCAGCGCCGGCCCAGTCCCGATCGCGGCGGGCATCGTCACGGCGTTGCAATTCGGCGGCGACGAGGACGTCGACGGCAGCCAGTGCGGCCGCGGTCTCATCCCGGGTCTCCCATCGCGGGTCAAGGGGATCGCAGCCGAGGATGGCTGTCATCGAACGGATTTCGCCGGCCTTGGCCAAAGCGGTGTCATGGTCTCCAGTCTCCAGAGCGCGGTTACCGTCGGCGCGGGCGGCGTGCACTTCAGCGAGTGCGGCGGGAACGGCAAGATCGTCATCGAGTGCGGCACCAAACCTATCCGGCCATGTAATCGGCAGCACTGCACCTACCCGGGTTCGGACCCGGTGCAGGAATTCCTCGATTCCGGTGTAGGCCTTAGCTGCATCCTGCAAAGCGGTTTCGGAGAACTCGAGCATTGAACGGTAGTGCGCGCTGCCGAGGTAGTAGCGCAGTTCGGCGGGCCGGACCCGTTGCAGCACGGCAGGAATCGCCAGGACATTGCCCAGCGATTTGCTCATCTTCTCCCCGCCCATGGTGACCCAGCCGTTGTGCAGCCAGAAGTTGGCGAAACCGTCGCCCGCAGCACGAGCCTGCGCAATCTCGTTCTCGTGGTGGGGAAACACCAGATCCATTCCGCCGCAGTGAATATCGAATTCCGCACCGAGATACTCGTGCGCCATGGCGACACATTCGGAATGCCAGCCCGGGCGGCCGCGGCCCCACGGTGTGGGCCACGACGGCTCACCCGGCTTCGCGCCCTTCCAGAGTGTGAAGTCACGCTGGTCGCGTTTTCCGGTTCCGGCTCCCTCGCCCTGATGAACGTCATCGATCCGGTGACCGGAGAGTTTTCCGTAGTCAGCGAAACTCAGTACGTCGAAGTAGACGTCACCGTCACCGGTATAGGCGTGACCGGTGTCGATCAGACGCTCGATGAGTTCGACGATCTGGGTGATGTGCCCGGTCGCACGGGGTTCGGCCGATGGCGGCAGCACACCGAGTGCGTCGTAAGCGGCCGCGAACGCCCGCTCGTGGATCGCCGCCCACTCCCACCATGGCCGGCCCGCCTCGGCTGCCTTGGTCAGGATCTTGTCGTCGATGTCGGTGACATTGCGAATGAACGCCACGTCGAAACCCTTGGCCGTCAACCAACGCCGCAGGACGTCGAAGGCGACCCCGCTGCGGACGTGTCCGATGTGCGGCAACCCCTGGACGGTGGCGCCACACAGGTAGACCGACGCCTGCCCCGGACGCAACGGCACGAAGTCGCGCACGGTACCGGTAAAGGTGTCATGCAAGCGCAGGCCGGCGGCTCCGGTGGTCACGACGACGCAGCTTACCGGGAAGCCGCGATGACCAGAGCGGTAGCAACAGCGGCCATGCCCTCGCCGCGGCCGGTCAGCCCGAGCCCGTCGGTGGTGGTGGCCGAGACCGACACCGGTGCGCCGAGCAGATCGGAAAGCACCCGCTGCGCCTCGTCGCGGCGGGGCCCGATCTTGGGACGGTTGGCGATCACCTGAACGGCGGCATTAGCAGGCGTGAATCCGCTCTGGGTGAGCAGATCACGGACGTGGGTCAGCATCTGGGCGCCGGTGACGCCGAGCCACTGGGGCTGGTCGACCCCGAACACACTGCCCAGATCACCCAGGCCCGCCGCCGACAGCAATGCATCACAGAGGGCATGGATCGCCACGTCGCCGTCGGAATGACCCGAGCACCCGTCGTTGTCGCCGAACAGCAAGCCCAACAACCAACACGGCCGGCCGGGTTCGACTGGGTGGACGTCGGTTCCAATACCGACCCTGGGCAGCGCAGCGCTCATGAGTTCAACACCGCCCTCGCCAACAGCAGATCCAGTGCGGTGGTGATCTTGAAAGCAAGCGCATCGCCGGAGACGGTATGCACGGGCGTGCCGAGATTCTCCACCAGCGTTGCGTCATCGGTGCCGGCGAAACCGCCGGACCGCTCGTAGGCGCGGCGCAGTAGGTCGGCCTCGAAACCCTGGGGCGTCTGGACC
>Ga0164294_10005444_pt1 | contig 10938 bp, 12 predicted proteins | sample GEODES005metaG_FD_111479 | JGI IMG/M metagenome (GOLD analysis project Ga0164294, IMG submission 111479) | Oligotrophic lake water microbial communities from Sparkling Lake, Wisconsin, USA - GEODES005 metaG | ecosystem: Environmental > Aquatic > Freshwater > Lake | place: USA: Sparkling Lake...
AGCGCGAGCAGGCGCGGAAAGGCCAAGATTCCCGGAGGGTCAGTCGCTGGCGAGATTGAGGTAATGCTCTTCGATGAAGAGTTTCTCGCTCTGTAATCGCAGGTGCTCCATCTGGAGCGCCGATAGCGCGTCTTCAAAATTCTCTGCGCGCTGCTCGAGTTCCCGAATCTGGCCCTGATAGACGCTCACCGCCGCCTCGTAGGCGCTGTTCGCGTCGTCGGTAGGCCTCGCGCCGCTGGCCATGAAGGATTGCAACTGACTGCGCAGCGCTTTCATCTCCAACGACATCGGCTGAAGTCTGGCCTGCAGTTCGCGTGATTCGCGTCGACACTGCTGCAGTTCAGCCGTTAATCGTGCGTTGGTGGCTTCGAGGCCGGCGGCTCTGGTGGCCGAATTGCCGAGTTGGCGCCGCTCGCGCTGCATGTCGTTGATTTGACGGTTCCGGTCCTCCATGCGTCCCCGCAATTCGGATAACTCGCCTTCGAGTTGGCCGCGCAGTCGGCGCTCCTGGGTCAGGGCGCGCTCGGTTTCCTGCGCGTTCGCCGTGAGTTGTTTCGAGTCTGAGGTTTGGCTCGACATTGCCCGCACCGATTCCAGCGCCGCCAGAATGTCTTTTGCCTGTTGCGCCGTCGCGGGCGGTGGTAGTGCGGCCAAAGCCCGGCGAGTGGTCGTGACGCCGTCTGCGGCGGCGACCATTGCGTGCTGAGCTTCAACGATCGCCTCAGTGGCCCGGGCCGCACGCCCAGCTTGAGCATCTCCGGCGCGCTCTCCGTCTTCCAGACGCCGTTCTACTCGTAGCGACAACCAGCCAATGATCAGCAGTGAAATGAGCTGCGCCAGCAGCTGGCACAGCTGAAAGATCCGATCAACGGTGAGGAGTGAACTGAGTGACATTACGGCGTGAGGAGCGCGAGGTAGCCTTCTCCGTAACCCGCGACCTGCAGTTTGAACCCGCGGAGATGGTCGCGCTTGGTGAACCAGTCCTGAAGCTTGGACAGATTGTGCGGCACCATCGAACATTGGATTCGGACCGTTGCGGGGTCTTCCCCCGCGTTAGGCGCCAGAAAGCCCGCCGCTGCTCGCAGGAAGCGCTGGGCATGGTCGATGGTGGAAGCGTCTGTTGCGCCGCCCGCAATAAGCGGTCTGATGACTTCCGGCGCAGCCTTGGTGGCGCCCCCCATGAGCATCAGCATCACGGTGCTATCCAACACGGTGAGCGCAGACACGGCGCGCTCGTTGGGCGGTAAAAACAGGCTCAGCAAAACTTGGGGCGAGAACATTTCCAGCGAGAGCGTTGGCGTTTCCTGCAAGCTGAAATCGGTCGCGCCGAAATGCCGGCGCAGGCTGGCTTCGAGCTTCTCTCCAAGGGAGCCACGTTCGAATGTTTGCCTTGCAGGAGGCGATTTGACGGCCGCTGGGCCCGACGCTGCCGCGACCTCCCGGAGTGCTCCGGGCAGCGTTCGCTTCACGGCGTCTTGTAACTCCACGTCCTTGAATGGCTTGCGCAGGATGAAGGCTGCGCCACTGTTGGTGGCCTGCCCGAGGAGGTCTTCTGCGGTTTCGGTTGTCACCAGACCTACCGGGATATTGCCGTCAGCCAGCTGGCGGACAGCTTGCAAGAGTTCCAGACCCGACATCCCCGGCATATGCCAGTCGGTGAGCACGAGGTCGGCGCCGTGCTGATCCAGAAAGCTCAGCGCGTCGGCGCCACTTGAGAACGCGTGCACATTGGGATCTTCAAAACCTGCCGCGCGAATCGTTCGAGTCAGAATCGCCTGAATTGCCCGACTGTCGTCAACGATTACGATACTTAGAGACATGGCACATTCCTTTGCGCGTCACCCATCAAAGGCGATCGGAGCTCATCAATGAGTGGTCGAGCGTGCAATTCGGGTTCGTACTGGCTGAGAAGCTCGAAACGCTGGTCGACCGTGCTGTTCACGCTTTGCGGTACCCCGATCCGTGCAGGCTTTTCTCCGGCGCGACCTTCAAGCAGGCAGGACCCCAGCACGTTGCAGATTTCTTTGGCCGCATCGTCGAGATCTTCCTGTGAGAGTTCAGCTTCGGGTGCGCCGAACATGAGCGCGGCGGCCTTACGGGCCTCCTGCGCGGAGATGGTGAGCCGACACGCTGAGGGCACGCCATCTTCGATAGTGAAGGGCAGCAGCACCTGCCAGTCCTGTTCGCGGCGCGGCCGGATACAGGGAGGGTGCACTTGTTTGAATTTGAGGTCCTGTCCGGCTAAAAAAAGCCAGGCTTCCGAGAGACGGCGCTCGATGCTTGCAGACGTTTCCACGCGATCCCAATCAAAACTGAAGGTATCCGGAGTGTCGGCAAAATTTGGGCTCACTTGAGCGGCCCCACCCGCAAGCGGGGGCGGTAGGAAACCGTTCGCAATGTGATGGTTGCTAGCGTCCATGCGAGAGAGGCCGAGCCCAACATCCTTGGTCTTTAAAAACCACCGCATGCTGCCAGTGGGTTGTGACAGAAGCGCGGCGGTAAACTCGATTAACGCCGCGCGGCGTATGCGTTGCCCGGCGCCTCAGAATTGCCGCACGTAAGCGGCGACATCGATCACGTCCTGCTCTCCCAACGCACCGGGAAACAGCTTTGGCATTTTGTCTGAGGGCTGCTTGATCCATTTCACAACGCCGGCTTCGTCCAGCTTCTTGCCCACGCCCACCAGCGTGGGGCCAACGGCACCCTCACCGTGCGCGCCGTGGCAGCCCGCACAGTTTTTGTCGAAGACCATTTTGCCGTGGCCGGCATCCGGCGCGCCGACGGCGGCGACCGCAGGCACGGGCGTCGCGGTGGGGGCGGCAGCGGCAGCCTCACCCGCCAGCGCGTACACGATCAGCGTCGGCTGCCCGCTCTCGCCGAAGCTCGCGCGCGAGACGTTGCCGGAATCAATCGCCACATACTGGGTGCCACCCACCGCATAGGTAATCACGCCACCGGCCAACCCGCCGCCGGTCGCGTGCTTGAACAGCACCTCGCCCGTGGCGGAATCAAAGGCGAGAAAGTCACCGCCCAGATCGCCGCCGAAGGTAATGCCACCAGCGGTGGGTGTGAGCCCGGCCACGACCGGCGCCGGCGCGTGGTATTGCCAGCGCAGCTTGCCGGTGTCTGGATCAACGGCACTAATCCAGCCGCTACGGGCGTCGTCGAGCTTCCAGCCGCCGGCCACCATGAACTTGCCGGGCTGGTAGGCGACTTCGTCGGAGTGGATGACTGCACACCAGTCCACCGCGCCGACCACCAATTGTTTGGTTTTGACGTCGTAAGCCGGACCGTTCCATTCCACACCACCCAGCGGGCCCGGGCAGGTGTAGACGCCTTCTTTCGTGGGCGCGATGGTCGGCTTTTTCACCGTGGTAATGGCGGTCTTGAATTCACGCTTGTGGGTTTCGCGATTCACCGCGTAGAGATGGCCATCCTTGCTGCCGAAGGCGACCATCGCCTCGCCTTTGGCGTTCCAGTACAGCGCGGGCGCGGCGCCCAGATCGAGGTCGAGGCCGTCGTTCGACTCCATCTGATGCCACCATTTGAGCGCGCCGGTGCGCGCATCAAGTACCACCAGGCTGTTGGTGAAGAGGTTCTCACCCGGCCGGTGATCGGGCGCAAAATCGGGCGCCGGATTGCCCACTGGCACAAAGACTTCGCCAGCGGCCATATCGATGGTGTAGGTGGTCCAGCTACCGCCGCCGCCGTAGCGAGCGCTGCTCGCCTTCTTCCAGGTCTCGGCGCCCTGTTCCTTGCCGCGTGGGATGGTGTAGAAGCGCCAGAGTTCGCGCCCGGTGGCCTGATCGTAGGCCATGACGCGGCCGCGAATGCCCCAGTCTCCTCCGGCCGTGCCGGTGATGATCGTGCCCTGCCAGGCGATAGGTGCCGAGCTGAAGAATTCACCTTGTAGCGGATCGCCTGCCTGCTGCACCCAGACAGTTTTGCCGGTGATGACGTCGATGGCGATCAGTCGCGCGTCTGGCGTGCCGCGAAACACTTTGCCGTTGGCGTAGGCCACCCCGCGATTGACCTGGAAGACCTCCGCCTGTTGGGGCGCATAGCTGTGGCGCCAGCGCACGGCGCAGTTGCGTGCGTCAACGGCCAAGGTGTCGTGGGCGTTGGTGAAATAGAGTGTGCCCTCGTATGCCACGGGCCCGGCCTGAAAAGTGCCAGAGTCGTCCACTTTTACCCGGCAGACTTCTTTCAATTGCCCAACGTTACTGCGATTGATGGCGTCCAGCGGCGAATAACGCTGGCCATCGGCGGTGTTGTTATAGGTGGGCCAGTCGGTGTCCGGCACGGCGCTGGTGGCGTTGGCCGTGAAGGCGAGGCAGGCCAGCAGCCCGGTTGCGAGCTGATGCCGGATAGATCGGAACGTCGTGCGCATGATGTCTCCCCAAAGTGCTTATGCCCCGTGGACAGGGCCCTGTTCTGAGCGCGACCGTAGCACAACGCGCGCGGGTGTGGCCCGGCTTGAATCTGCGTGTCGTCTGCGGTTCGGGGAGGTTCCAATGCGTGGGCAGACGAGGGTCTTGAGCTGGTCGAAAGGCGTGCAAGTGGCGCGAGCGGTTTCAAGTCCCGTGCCCCGTTCGCGCTGAGCTGGTTGAAGGACGGGCGACAGGCCTTAGTTAGCGTGCTGCCGCTGCTCCTGAAACATCACGCGAGCCCCATTTGCTGCCCCGGATCCGCGCGCTCGCCGCCACTAGATGCTATTTCAGCGTAAGGGTCGCTATTCAGGTGCCGCCCTTTAAAATGGGTCTCGCCCAGCCGGATCCATCGCCTCATGTCCGTGACCGACCTTTTCCCAACACGCCTCTATCTGGCCAAACTGCCGGCCGCCACGGCTTCATCCCTGAACGCGCGCCTGTTGAAGGAATGCCTGCAGCTGCGGGTGGATGACGGCGCCGGCCAGCAGTGGTCGAAGCACAACTATCCGGGCGGGTTTACCTCTTACGGCTCAGCGCATCGCATGCATCTTTACTCACCAACGTTTGCAGAACTGCAGGGCAAGCTCGACCGCCACGTTAAAACCTACGCGCGCGCGCTCGATTTTGATTTGGAAGACCGGGTGCTGGAGATGACCGACTGCTGGGTCAACATCATGCCGTTCCAGACCGCGCATTCCCTGCATCTGCATCCGCTGTCGACGATCAGCGGCACCTACTATGTGAAAACGCCGAAAGGGTGTCCGGGACTCAAATTTGAGGACCCCCGGCTCGACCGCTTTATGGCCGCACCGCCGCGCCACTCCCCGGAAGCCGGTTGGGCGACGGTGCCGGCCGAGGCCGGCAAGCTCGTGTTGTTTGAAAGTTGGCTGCGCCACGAAGTGCCGGCAAACCGGGTTCGTGGCGAGCGCGTGAGTATCAGCTTTAACTACAACTGGTTCTGAGCCAGACCGGACATTTTTACCGCGCGTTGCGTAGCGCTGCGATCCGCGCTTCGAGCGGCGGGTGGCTGGCGAAATAGCGTAACCAGCCACCGCGACCGTTGCCGGAGATCCCGAAGGCCGCCATCCGCTCCGGTAACTGCGCGGGGATTTGCGCGGCTTGCAAGCGTTCCAAAGCGGCGATCATTTTCTCGCGCCCGGCCAGCGTGGCGCCGCCATGGTCGGCGCGAAATTCACGCTGACGCGAGAACCAGGCCACCACGACCGACGCCAGAATGCCAAGGGCGATCTCCAGCACGAAGAACGTGACGTAGTACGCGGGGCCGGGCCCTTCTTCCTGCTTGAAGATCACACTGTCGATGAACCAACCGACCACGCGCGCAATCACGATCACGAAGGTATTGAGGACGCCCTGAATCAAGGTCAGCGTGACCATGTCGCCGTTGGCGATGTGTGCCACCTCGTGGCCCAGCACCGCTTCCGCTTCGTCGGCACTCATTTGCTGGAGGAGTCCGGTGGAAACGGCAACCAGCGCGGCGTTCCGATTCCAGCCGGTGGCGAAGGCGTTGATGTCTTCAGCCTCATACACCGCCACCTCCGGCATCCCGATCCCCGCGCTTTCGGCCTGACGGCGCACGGTGTCGAGCAGCCAGCGTTCGGTGGCGGTGCGAGGGGTTTCAATCACCTGCGCGCCGACGGCCATTCGCGCGGTCCATTTCGACATGAACAGCGAAATGAACGCGCCGCCAAAGCCGAAGACGACCGCGAACCCGAGCAAGCCTGTGAAGTTCATGCCCTGCGCGGTGATGAAGCGGTCCACACCCAGTAAATGGGCTGCCGCCGACAAAGTCACTAACACCGCGAGGTTGGTGATCAGAAAAATACCGATTCGTCTCATGTGATCGCTCCAGTCCTACAGATGAAAAATCAGTTTTCGATGGCGTCCTGCTCGAACGGCTGAGCGGTTGCGTCCCGACGGCGGGCCACGTTACGACCGGTGCGGCGACCGGCCGTGCGGCCGGCCCGGTCACAGGCCAAATCAATGGCGAGGTAAAGGTCGTCCGACTGCTGCGCCACGACTACCGCTGGCTGCCCGGGCAGGGTCAGCCTAACCGTGCAGCGTTTGTCGATACCGCCTCGCGGCCCATTCTCATCGCTTAGACGGATGGCAGAGCGCAAGACGTAATCGCCCAGCGACCCGAGCGCCAGCCGCAGCCGACGTTCGGTCCAGTTGCGGATGGCGGGGGTGAGCGTGAAACCGCTGCTTTGAATCTCGATGCTCATGGCAATGCTCCTGCCCAAAGGGCTTCGTTGATGACGAGAGCCATTGTGTGAGAGACATACACATCGAGCCAGTCGAATATAGTTGACTAATCATCAGATAAAAACTGAGTAATAAACGTATGCCAGCGCTCAATTTGAAACACCTTAGATACTTCTGGACCGTCGCTCAGGCCGGCAGCATTGCTCGCGCCAGCGCGCAGTTGCATGTGACCTCGCAATCCATCAGCAGTCAGTTGGGGGAACTCGAACAAGCGCTGGGTGCAAAGCTGCTCAAACGGGTAGGGCGCGGTCTGGAAATCACCGAACTGGGGCGACGCGTTGCGAGCTACGCCGAAGAGATCTTCGGGCTAGAGGACGAATTAGTCGGGCTCGTGAAAACCCACGATCGACGCACCGCCTCCAACTATCGCGTGGGCGTGGCGGATTCGGTGCCGAAGTCCCTGACCTACAGCGTGCTCGCACCGGCCTTGCAGTTGAGCGATCCGGTACGGCTTGTCTGTCGGGAGGGGCCATTGATCTCGCTGCTGGCGGACCTCGCGGTGCATCGACTGGATATGGTGATCGCCGACCGTCCGGTGCCGCCAGATTTGAAAGTGCGCGCTTTCAATCATCTGCTGGGCTCTAGCGAGTTGGCGGTCTTTGGCGCGCCGGCGCTTATCAGGCGCCTGAAGGGGCGTTTCCCCGCGGTATTGGATAAAGCGCCATTTTTGCTGCCCGGTAGGGCGGTGGCGATCCGTCCCCTGCTCGAACAATGGTTCGATAAACAAACCGTTCGGCCGCAGATAGTGGGGGAGTTCGACGATAGCGCACTCTTGAAAGCCTTCGGCCAGGCGGGCACTGGCCTGTTCGTCGCGCCGGCTGTGATTACCGATTACGTTTGCCGCCAATACGGCGTCAAAGTTTTGGGTCGTATCGATACCGTGATAGACCACTTCTACGCAATTTCCACCGAGCGCCGTTTGCGGCATCCGGCCACGCTGGCGATTAGTGAGGTGGCGTCGAGAGACGTATTTGGGCTGGGCGCGAGCGCACCCAAGCTGCGGGGGCGCCGCAGCTAAAGCGCGCTGGTGCGCCCACCTCGCACGGTCGCCATAGGCTCACATCGTGAGCCTATTGTCGGCCAGCATAAGAACCTCCCGGGTTTACCTTGGCCTGCCCTTGATGAGGCCGCTAGACTCACCGCCTCTGTTTGTTAGGCCGTCGATTTGCAATGAATCCAGCTTCTACTGACCTTCGCTATATGGAACGCGCTTTCGCATTGGCCGAGGCGGCGGGACGACAGGGCGAGGTGCCGGTGGGCGCGATCATCGTGCGGGACGGTGAGGTGCTGGGCGAAGGCTGGAATCGGCCGATCGGCGAGGCCGATCCTACGGCGCATGCCGAAGTGGTGGCCTTGCGGGCGGCGTCCAGCAAACTGGGCAACTACCGCCTCACCGGCGCCACGCTCTACGTGACGCTCGAGCCCTGCGCCATGTGTAGCGGGGCCATTATCCACGCCCGCTTGGCGCGGGTGGTGTTCGGGGCCTTCGACCCGCGCACGGGCGCGGCGGGGTCGGTGCTGGAGGTGCTCAATACCACCCGCCTCAACCACCGCGTGGAAATCACGGGCGGCGTGCTGCAAGCAGCCACTGCCGCCCAGTTACAACAGTTTTTCAGGGCCAGACGATGAGCAATTTAATTCCACACGATGCGACGCATCTCAACGCCCTGGCCAGCGCACTCGGCGCGGCCTTGCTGGCCCGCGGCTGGCTGCTGGCCACCGCCGAATCCTGCACCGGCGGCGGCATCGCGGCGGCCGTCACCGAGATCGCCGGCAGTTCTGCTTGGTTCGATCGCGGTTTCGTCACGTATTCCAATGAGGCCAAGCAGGAACTGCTGGGCGTCAGCCCGCAAACCATTGCCCGAGTTGGTGCGGTGAGCGAAGAGACCGCGGCCGAAATGGCGGCCGGCGCTTTGCGGTGCGGAAAGGCATCAATCGCGGTCTCGGTCACCGGCATCGCAGGCCCCGGGGGCGCCAGCCCCGGTAAGCCCGTCGGGACCGTGTGTTTTGCTTATGCGCTGTCGACAGGCACGCCGTTGACCCGTCGGCTTGTCTTTGTCGGCGACCGCGCGCAGGTCAGGGCGCAAACAGTGGCGACCGCGTTGGCTGGACTGCTCGCATTGACCGAAGGGCGCGAGGTGCCCACCCCGCGCTGACCGTCACCTGCATGCCTCGGCCACCGCTGAACTGGCGGGTTGGCTGTGCAATAATTCGGCGGCGTCCTCGCCGCACGCACTTCATCAAATCCACAGGGGAATTCCATGGACGACAATCGTAAAAAAGCCTTGGGCGCGGCGTTGGCCCAAATCGAAAAGCAGTTCGGCTCAGGGTCCATCATGCGGATGGGCGGGGCCAATGCGGTACGCGACATCGAAGTCGTGTCTACCGGCTCTCTGAGCGTGGACCTCGCGCTCGGCGTGGGCGGGCTGCCGCGGGGACGCATCGTTGAAATCTTCGGGCCGGAATCTTCTGGTAAGACCACGCTTGCGCTGCAAGTGGTCGCCCAGCTGCAGAAAAGCGGCGGCACCGCCGCGTTTGTCGACGCCGAACACGCGCTCGACCCGCAATACGCCAGCAAGCTCGGCGTCAAAATTGAAGACCTGCTGGTCTCTCAGCCGGATACCGGCGAGCAGGCGCTGGAAATCACCGACATGCTGGTGCGCTCCGGCGCGGTGGACGTCATTATCATCGACTCCGTCGCGGCGCTCACGCCAAAGGCCGAAATTGAAGGCGAAATGGGCGACAGCCACATGGGCCTGCATGCGCGCCTGATGTCTCAGGCGCTGCGCAAACTGACCGGCAACATCAAGCGCGCCAATACGCTGGTGGTGTTCATCAACCAGATCCGCATGAAGATTGGCGTGATGTTTGGCAGCCCGGAAACCACTACCGGCGGCAACGCGCTCAAGTTCTACGCCTCGGTCCGTATGGACATTCGCCGCATTGGTTCGCTGAAGCGCGGGGACGAAATCATCGGTAACGAAACCCGCGTGAAAATCGTCAAAAACAAGGTGGCGCCGCCGTTCAAGGAAGCCGTGTTCGACATCATCTACAACGAAGGCGTTTCGCGTGAAAGCGAAATCATCGAGATGGGCGTGGCGCAGGGCTTTATGGATAAATCCGGCGCATGGTATTCCTACAAGGGCGACCGTTTGGGCCAGGGCAAGGAAAACGTCCGAACCTACCTCAAGGAGCACCCGGCGATTGCGGCGGAAATCGAAGCGTCGATTCGAGCCGCTTCCATGCCGGCCGGTGCGCCGCCGGTCGAAGCCGACGATGACGAACTGGAGCCTGACCTCTGAGCGATGACCCAGCGGCCAGCGCGCGCCGACAGGCGCTGGCCGCACTGGCGCGACGGGAGCATTCACGCACCGAACTCAAGCGCAAACTGGCGCAGCGTGGGCACGAGGATCCGGCCGTTGAGGCAGTGCTCGACGAACTGACCGACCAGCGCTACCTCAGCGACGAGCGCTTTGTTGAGATGTTCGTCCGCTCGAAAGCTGAGCGAGGACAAGGCCCAGTGCGTATCGGGCATGAACTGCGGGAGAAAGGCGTCGCCGCCGAACTGATTGAAGCGGCGCTGGACGCATCGGCCTCACACTGGATCGAGCGCGCGCGCGCGGCGCTCAATCGCAAGTTTTCGGGGGAGGTCACCGACTTCCCCGAGCGTGCAAAGCGCATGCGGTTTCTGGAATACCGCGGCTTCACGCATAAACACATTAGCGCCGCCCTCAAAGGCGGTGATGACGAATGACCCAACGCCCAGAGTAGCCCTACGCCATGAAGAGCGCCGATATCCGCCAGGGATTTCTTGATTACTTTGCCCAGCAGGGCCACGAAATCGTGCCGAGCAGCCCGCTGGTACCCGGGAACGATCCCTCGTTGCTATTCACCAACGCGGGGATGGTGCAGTTCAAAGACGTCTTTCTCGGGCTCGAAGACCGCACCCAGCGGCGCGCGACCAGCAGCCAGCGCTGTGTGCGCGCTGGTGGCAAGCACAACGATTTGGATAACGTGGGTTACACCGCCCGCCATCACACGTTTTTCGAGATGCTGGGCAATTTCAGCTTCGGGGATTACTTCAAGCGCGAAGCCATTGAGTTTGCCTGGGGGCTGCTTACGGAGCGCTTCGGGCTACCCGCCGACAAACTCTGGGTGACGGTCTTCGAGACCGACGACGAAGCCGCTGAGATTTGGCAGAAGCACATCGGCATCGACGCCAAGC
>Ga0164294_10005446_pt1 | contig 10938 bp, 7 predicted proteins | sample GEODES005metaG_FD_111479 | JGI IMG/M metagenome (GOLD analysis project Ga0164294, IMG submission 111479) | Oligotrophic lake water microbial communities from Sparkling Lake, Wisconsin, USA - GEODES005 metaG | ecosystem: Environmental > Aquatic > Freshwater > Lake | place: USA: Sparkling Lake...
AAATATATTTTTCGCCTTTGCCTTCTGTAATAAATGACGATAGGCTGCTTGTAAAGGTCCTGGCAAAAAAGCAGTAGCCGATCCAAAATGAACAATAGTGATATCGTCTAAATGAATATTATCCACTTCCTCCACTGTTAATTGACCATCTGCTCCTCTATTAAAATAAAAATCTCTTTCGCCCGCATCCATCAGCGACACAAATGCAAAAGTGGTAAAATAGTTACTATCCTGTAGCATGTATTTAGTAGATACACCAAAAAGTTTCATCTCATCTACTAATTGTTGGCCGAAAGGATCGGCCCCAACTTTAGCAGACAATTCAACAGCACCTCCTAAGGCTGAAATAGCTGCTGCCACATTGGTAGGAGCCCCACCTGTTTTTTTCAAAAAATTATTTCCTTCAGAGAGTGTTTTACCATAATCCGTACAGATCATATCAATCAAGGCTTCACCGATACAAAGGGTTTTACCACTAAATTTGGAGGAGGTATTTGTTTGCATAGCTATTATTTTTATAATTGTCTAATTTATTTATTATTTCTTTTGCTGTCTCGTAGTTTTTAAAATGACAATTGTACCTATCATTCAACTAACAAAAGATGCTAAGAACTGAATCAACGAATACTAGCAAGTTACGATAAAACTAAACTAAATAATCTAATCGGTTGGACTGTATTAAAACCTATTCTTCCCATAGTTTTTTAATAGTTAAAGGAATTTATATAAGATTTAGTTTAAAAAAATCAGACTACTACCCTCAAAATATGGATAAAATAAAATTATCTTTGAAATTAACTTTATCTGTTTGATAACGCATGGTTGAGATTCTATACATAGGAAGTATTTTTTTTTCATTGGTAACAGTTTACCTCTTATTATTTAAAGAGAATGCCTATAGGTCTTACCCTGATTATGTTTTAGCCTCCTATTTTATTTTTGCCATGGCAGGTATCACCGTATACTTGTTGGTTTACTCTGGACTAATCAATAAAGTACCCCATTTATATAAATCAACTGGACCGCTAAATTTTTTAACACCAGTATTATCCTATCTCTATGTTAGAGGAGTCTTGTACAATGAAAAAAGATTTAGTTTTAAAGACCTGCCGCATTTTTTACCCTTTTTATTTTTTGCTATTTCTTATATACCATTTTACATTTTACCCACTGTTGAAAAAGCAGCTATTGTTAAAGAAATATCTAGTAATCTTAATTTAGCACTTCGCCAAAATCTGGGTCTAGTTCCTGAACTTTTTACCTACATGGCAGTTCCCATTCAAACTGTTTTTTATTTGGTATTGCAATGGCAGTTAATATTAAAATATAAAAAGAAAAATAAGTTGATAGAAGTTCAAAACCAGATTAAAGAGGTACTTAAATGGTTAAGGATTTTTACTACAGCGGGATCTTTTTTTGTAATCGGTACAGTTTTGCTAATTATAGGATCTCTAGGTAGTCCCACCTTTTTTAATACCCCCGCTGCACTTATCATTCCGGGAACTGCTTTATCAGCAAGTTTTTTATTGATTAGTTGTTATTTATTAATCCATCCATCCACCTTATTGGGTTTGCCTTTTATTAAATACAAAGAGGTTGAATCTGAATTTATTGAAAAACAAATCAATCGCATCGCATTTATTAAAGAGGACTATTCTAAAGAGATTAAAACAATTGATGATTATTTTATATTAGAAAAAAAAATCATTAATCCCGATTTGAATTTGAGTACTTTTTCTGTGGAGGTAAAGATACCCGCCCGTGACCTATCTTATATTTTACGCAATCATTATGGATGTGGATTTAATGATTTTATTAACCAATTTAGAATTGAATACATTACGAATAAGATGAATGTAAATTTTCTAAATAATTATACGATTGAGGCACTATCCAAAGAGGCTGGCTTTACTACCAAGAGCACTTTTTATAGAGCATTTAAAAAAATCCATCGAGTATCGCCTTTAGAATATATAGAGAATTTGACCCTCACTAAATCCAAAGAATCAGTATAAACCGAACTAATTAGTAGCAATTACGGTAATTGCGACATTGTTTTAGCCTTTCAAAATCTTCCCGGCATTTCCTTTTTTTAAATTTACGTTGCGAAATATTGTTTAAAATTATTTCTCTTAATTTTTAGAGAGTAATTTTTTATTCGAAGTTCGTTGCTCTCTACCCTCTTATCAACTTACCACTTTGCCATGGTATGAATGGCGATTCTTTTAAAATTAATTGAATAACATATTTAAATTAATTATTAATTAATGCGTTTTTACAATTTATCTGCTACTTTACTAGGATTAATTATTAATCATAATGTGTTAGCCCAATCTATCACCCCATCTACCATTAATAACGGCGGTGGCTTTTCTACCACTTTAGAATGGAGTATAGGAGAATCGGCTTCCATTTCCAACTTTACTAGCCCTACCCATTTTTTAAACACAGGCGTTTTACAACCCATCACCATTGAAAATAAACCAGGTAGTAACGGAAACAGTTCGGACTTAGGTATTGTCGTTACCATTGGGCCTAATCCTACCAATGACCTCGTTCACTTAAAGTTAAAATTTAAGGAGCTGGGACACTTATTACTTCAATTAACGGATGCAAAGTCGGCGCTAGTATTTAGTAAAGAAGTAGAAATTACTAGTAACAATAGTTATGAAAATGATCTTACGATGGAGCAGTATGCTGCTGGCGTATATTTTTTAAGAGTGTATTTTAAATCAACTAGTGGAAATACCAAAACAGCTATCTATAAAATAGTTAAAATATAAAATTATTATTCAATTCCAATATAATTACAATAAGGTAATACTTATGCAAAAAATAAACCTACTATATAAGACATTAATCTTGTTGGTTTTTACACTCGCAATGATAGGTACTCATGCACAAACTGGATTAAATTTTCAAGGAGTAGCAAGATCTAGTACCAATACAGTTCTTGCATCTCAAGCCATTAGCATTAAATTAACGATTCTTCAAGGCAGTGCTACTGGCTCTGCAGAGTATACTGAAACAAGAAAAGTAACTACCAATGCACAAGGTCTTTTTACAGCCGTAATTGGAGAGGCGGGTGCATTAACTATAACAGGAAATTTTGCAACGATCAACTGGAAACTTACTCCAAAGTTTTTAAAAGTAGAAATGGATCCCACTGCAGGTAGCAATTTTGTAACGATGGGTACTACTCAGTTGCAATCGGTAGCCTATGCGCAATTTGCCAATGGGGTAGCCGCAGAAAATGTGGTAGGTGTTTTGCCTGTTGCGGCTGGAGGTACAGGTGTGACAAGCATTTCAGCAATAAAAACTGCTTTGTCAATTGATAAAGTTAACAATACTGCCGACCTAGATAAACCGATCAGTAACGCAACACAAAGTGCATTGGCATTAAAAGCAAATGCTGCGGAGGTTTCTGCTAGCTTGGCTACAAAGGTTGATAAGGTTACTGGTAAAGATTTATCGACCAATGATTATACCACTGCTGAAAAAACAAAATTAGCTGCCATTACAGGAATCAATACCGGCGATCAAGATTTAAGTTTATATGCAACTACTACCGCTGTAACAACTAGTTTGGCTTCAAAGGTTGATAAGGTTACAGGAAAAGATTTATCTACCAATGATTATTCAACCGCTGAAAAAACAAAATTAGCCGCCATTACTGGAATCAATACCGGCGACCAAGACTTAAGTTTATATGCAACCGCTGCATCTGTTTTATTAAAAGAAAATCAATCTAATAAATCAACCGATGCATTACTAGGAGGAGTGAACCCGAGCAATATTTTATTCCCCACACAAAAAGCAGTAAAAGATTATGTAGCGGCCAATGCAGCAAGTGGTGGAGTAGCAGATGGTGGCATCACCAATATTAAACTAGGCGACTTATCGGTAACCGATTCAAAAATTGTTGATGTCGCTGCTTCAAAGATAACTGGTACGCTAGGCGTTGCTAATGGAGGAACAGGTGTTACTACCTTGACTGGAATAGTAAAAGCAAATGGAACCAGTCCATTTACTGCAGCAACTGCTGGCACTGATTACTTAGCGCCCAATGGAAGTGCTGCTAACTTAACTTCATTTCCAACGCTCAATCAAAACACTACTGGTAATGCAGCAACGGCTACTAAATTAGCCGCAACAAAAAATATTAATGGGATTGCTTTTGATGGATCTGCAGATATTACTGTTCCAGCAAAATTTACCAATAATGTTACAATAAATTTATCTGGTAGTAAATCGTTGGGTAAATATCCGAATGGTGCTACCATCCCAGCTGCAGGCAAAACCTTAGATGAATTTTTATTAGACCTAGTAACCGAATCTATTCATCCAACTTATACTGCACCAACCGTTTCAATTGGTTCAGATAAAAGTGCATCTTATGAAATTGGAACAAATATTGGCACTGTAACATTGAGCAGTTCTTTTAATCAAAACAATGGTGGAGTTGCTACAAGCACAACCTATTTTAAAAATAGCGGGTCTTTAGGAGCAGGAGTAAATACTAACAACCACGGAGTACTTTCAACAAGTATCAGTTATTCTGTGACGGTAACTTATGGTGCCGGCACAGTAGTACTCAATGATAATTTAGGCAACCCAGATGCTACTGGGCAAATAGCTGCAGGTAGTGCCAGCAGCAGTTTAACGATCAGTCCTTATGCTAATAAATATTTTGGAACCAGTGCTTCTAATTCAGTCGATGATGCTACTTTAAGAGCTGGTACCAATGAAGTAGCCTCTGGAAAAGCTAAATCTAATTTTACTATTCCTATTTCAAGTGGAACAAATTATATTTTTTATGCTTACCCGGCATCACTGGGCGCACTCAGTTCAATTTCAGTAGAAGGGTTTGGAAGCCTTGGCGCATTTACTTTAACTACTCGAGATGTAACTAACGCTAGTGGATATACGCAATCATATAATATTTACATTTCCAATAACAACTTTGCAACTAGTGTAAATAATATCATCATTAACTAAGTGAGTATGAAAATTAAAAAAATAATATTATTATTTATTGCATTACAATTCTTTTATGCTGTATCGAATGCGCAAATAAAATTAGTAGGTAATATTACTACCAATGGGGTAGCTAGTTATCCTACTCATATTGATAGTTTAGGTAAGGGTGGGTATATGAGTTTACCAACCATTACTGACAGAGATGCAATCCCAACTTTAAGAAGAAAATATGGCATGCTGGTATTTGTGCAAGCCGATGGTGTTATATATAAATTAAATGCTGCTACTTTAGTTAATGCAGATTGGGTAGCGCTTGCACTTGGTTCTTCTGGAACTCAATATACAGATGCGTTAGCAAGATCAGCCACCAGCTTAACAGTAACAGGATCCAGTGGTGCAGCCACTTACAGTAGTACCACGGGTGTATTTAATATTCCCAATTATACTCTTGCAGGGTTAGCTGGTTCTCAAACAGCCAATACATTTTATGCTGCTCCAAACGGAAGTAATGGAACGCCTGATTTTAGAAATATAGTTGCAGCTGATATTCCAACACTCAATCAAAGCACTACAGGCAATGCGGCTACCGTTACTACCAATGCAAACTTAACAGGTAATGTTACCTCTATTGGAAATGCAACAGCAATTGTAAATGGTGTAGTTACCAATGCTATGTTAGCTGGTTCAATCGATTTAACAAGCAAAGTAACTGGCGCTTTACCTGTGGCAAACGGTGGTACGGGTGCTACCACATTAACAGGTGTACTAAAAGGAAATGGAACTAGTGCTTTGACAGCAGCAGCAGCAGGAACAGATTATCAAGCGCCTATTACTGTAACCACTTCAGGATCGGGTGCTGCAACATTTTCAGGAACTACTTTAAATATACCTAGTTATACTTTATCAGGGCTTGGAGGAGTACCTTACACAGGTGCTACAGGTGCTGTTAATTTAGGTGCCTACGATTTATCTGTCAATGGTTTAACAATCGGAAAAGGTGCAGGGGTTAGCAATGGGTCAAATACTGCAATAGGAATTAACGCGCTTGTTAACAATACCGACGGGTCAGCTAACACAGCATCCGGATCAGGTTCACTTAGAAGCAACACAACAGGAGTTAATAACACAGCAACTGGGGTAAATGCACTTTTTAGCAATACCACAGGCGACTTTAACACTTCAAGTGGAGTGAATGCACTTTATGGAAACACTACAGGATATCAAAACACGGCAAGTGGTTTCAGTTCACTTGCTTACAATACCACAGGATTTTATAATACAGCAAGTGGTTTTTATGCACTTTTTAGCAATAACACAGGAAGCAATAACACAGCAAGTGGATATTTTGCACTTAAATCTAACACTTCAGGCGCCAATAATACTGCCTTTGGCTATAGTGCACTTAATACAAATTTAACAGGATCAAATTTAACAGCATTAGGATATGGTGCAGACGTTTCTGTTAATGGATTAACCAATGCTACTGCCATCGGTAATGGTGCAATAGTAGCTGCAAGTAATAGCATTCAGTTAGGAAATGGAAATGTTACCAATGTAAAAACAAGTGGTATTATAACAGCAGGTGCTATTACGTATCCCAACACAGCAGGAACAAACGGATATTATTTGAAAACAGACGGAACTGGAACAGCCAGTTGGGATGCGGTTTCAGGTGGTGCAAGTACTGTTGGATCAATCAGTGGTTCCTCCAATGTAAATGGGGCAACGATTAGCGCTACTACACTAACACTTACTCCCGCAGATGCTAGTAATGGAGGTATTGTAACTACTGGTGTACAGACTTTTGCAGGTGCTAAAACATTTAATAATGATGTAACTGGTAATAATAATCCAAAGATTAGTGGATTTTCTGCGAATATCAACCCTCAAACAAATACTACCTATACCCTTGCAGCAAGTGACAATGGAAAAATAATTACTCTAAATAATAGTGGTTCTATCGCGCTGACTTTACCTGTGTTAACAGCAGGATTTAATTGTATGATTATTCAGTCTGGTGCAGGAGTTGTTACATTAACTGGATCTTCAACTACAATTAGTAATAAAAACTCTTTCACTAAAACAGCTGGGGTAAATTCTGTTGTGACTGTTATTTATCTAACCACCAATACCGCAATTACTATTGGCGATATGACTAACTAATATTTCGAAAATCTTGAAATCATTATTTTACATATTATTTTTTACGCTGCTTTCTTTTGAGGGATTTTCGCAAATTAATTTTCCCGCATTAAGTGGTCGAAATGGAAACTTATTACCAAAATTAGCTACAACAACAGCAGCTACATCCATTACAACTACTTTAGCAAATAGCGGAGGCAATGTTACATCTGATGGAGGAGCAAGTATAAGCACCAGAGGTGTTGTGTGGAGTACAAGTTCCTCTCCAACAATCTCGTCGTCTTTAGGTATTACAAACGACGGTTTAGGTATTGGATCCTTTACAAGTAGTTTAACAGGTTTAACTACTGGCACTACCTATTATGTAAGAGCATATGCCACCAATATTGTAGGAACTGGCTATGGGGCTCAAATATCTTTTAGAACTTCATCGGTGCCAGAATTAACAACTACTGCTGTAACTGATAATAGGGGCAATTCTGCAAAAAGTGGAGCTACTTTCACTTCAAACGGAGGATCAAATGTAACCACCAGAGGTGTTGTGTGGAGTACGAGCTCCAATCCTGATATCTCGCTAAGTACAAAAACAACCAACGAAACAGGTACTACCAATTTTACAAGTAATTTAACTGGTTTAACTCCCAACACTATATATTATTTGAGAGCCTATGCAACTAATAGTATAGGGACGGGCTATGGAAATGAAATTTCATTTAATTCCATGAATTTATTACAAATTGGAGATCATTTTGCAGGTGGCATAGTGGGATATATTTTACAATCAGGTGACCCAGGATACGACCAAAATACTCAACACGGTTTAATAATAAATGATATTCCAGGTTCTAATTATAGCCTTGGTCTTTATAAGTGGGATAATCATAATCCTTATAAAGGGTTTATATGGGCGGCTAATTCACAAGCCATTGGTAGTGGATTAGCTAATACAAATGCAATTATTTCATATCAAGTTGATAATTCTTCTGCTGCAGGAATTGCAAGAGCTTATAATGGAGGGGGTTACACAGACTGGTATTTACCAAGTTTCGAAGAATTAATGTTAATTATACAGAGGTCTTACTCAATACTTTCTTATAATGAAACGACCGTAGCATTTGTTGGTGTTTATTGGACTTCTTCAGAATATGGTGATGGCCCCACAGCTCGAGTAGTGCCAGGCCCAGATGGTGTAGGCCCAAATGGTGGGACTGGAGTAGATTATGGATCATCTGGATTCTTCAATAATAAATTCAACGATTACAAAGTTCTCGCCACTCGTACTTTTTAACTCCCGAATCCATAGGGATTCATTTAGACTAATCACCATTTCAAAAGCAAATAACAGCAAGCTGCCTATACCCTAAACTTTTTTTCAGAAAATTTAATTAACCAATACCTCTTTTAATTACATTTACTTCTAACTAATGAGGCTTAATTTTTTGAATGATGCAGCTATAAATTTTTAATACCGAACATTGTTTACCAATATTTTAAAGAGCTAATATGATTCAACATTCAGTAATATTTTCGATCAAAGAAAATATTGATACCTCTAGAATAAAACAATTTTTTAAGGCTGCACAACAACTTACCAATATACCCGGCGTATTCAATTTTAAAAGTTGGAAACAGGTAAGTAAAAAAAATGCATTTCAATATGGATTGTCTATGGAGTTTGCTACCCATGAACAATACCAACAATACAACCATCACCCTACGCATGTTGCATTTATAAATGAACAATGGATTCCTTGTGTAGCTGATTTTTTGGAGATAGACTATGAGCCATTGGCGGAAGAATTTTTCTAAGCACCTCTTTCAAAAAAGCTATAATAGTATAGAATAATGGGCTATTTCATCATTCAAGGAAAAAAATTATTTGCTTTTGGTCGAATAATTTGTTTTGTTTAACTTGAACTACTGAATCTATCTTGCTATATCTAAACAAAAAATTATTATTATGAAAAAAGAATCAAAAAACAAGACTAAAAATCCCCGGCGCGAATTTATTCGCAACGCGGCTTTGACTTCCGCTGGATTTTATATTGTACCACGCCATGTATTGGGTCGTGGGTTTACTGCTCCTAGCGACACCTTGTACATTGCTACTATTGGTGCAGGCGGAAAAGGAACGAGTGACTGTGCTGGTTTTATGAGAAGATGGGATGAGGAGAAAAAAGCATTTGTTCCACAAGAAAAAGCTAAAATTGCTTTTCTATGTGATGTAGACCAGTTAAAGGGTGCAACTACTTTCAAAAGATATCCTGATGCGAAAGTATATGAGGATTGGAGAGTAATGATGGAAAAAGAGCATAAAAATTTTGATGCTGTTTCGGTATCTACACCAGATCATACCCATGCTGTAGCTGCCTCTGCAGCCATTACGCATGGCAAACACATCTGGGTACAAAAACCAATGACTCATGATATTTACGAAGCACGTGTGCTAGCAAAACTTGCTCGTGAACATAAAGTAGTGAGCCAAATGGGTAACCAAGGTTCATCTAATGATGGTGTACGTCAAATGAGAGAGTGGTATGAGGCGGGTCTTATCGGAGATGTAACAGATGTTTATTGCTATACCAATCGTCCAGTTTGGCCACAAGGCGGCATGAAATGGCCTACTAAAACAGGCACGCCTCCAAGCACATTTAACTGGGATCTTTGGCAGGGTTCTGCTAAAGCAAAACCTTTCCCTTCTGGCCGTACTGGTCAGCAGCGTAATGGTATGACTGCTGGACTTGCATACGAAGATGATTTCCATCTAGCACCTCACGATTGGCGTGGATGGTGGGATTATGGAACCGGTGTTATTGGTGATATGGGTGCTCACATTCTTGAAGCACCAATGACTGTTCTTGATCTTGGATATGTATCTGCAGTTCAGACCAGTTTAGGTAATCCGAGTATGGGATTAAAGCAAGAAGAGTTTCCCGACACCTGCCCTCCTTCAAGCAATACCATCTTAACGTTTCCGAATCCTAAAAAAGGTAAGCATGGTAAAACGCTTCCTAATATTAGAATTCACTGGATGGATGGAGGCTTAACACCTCCAAGACCAGAAGAAATGGAGCCTACAGATACCTTAGCACTAAGCGACGGTAGTGGAATGCTATTTATCGGTACCAAAGGCAAAATGATAGCAGGTTGCTATTCAGCAGGAGCTAGACTTTTACCAGTATCTCGTATGGAAGAAGCGGCTATTAAAAAATTACCTGTTAAATATCCAAGAGTACCAGGTGGTGCTGAAGCTCACTATCAACAATGGGTAGAAGCTTGTTTGAAAGGATATGAAAAAGGAGAAACTAGTTCTAATTTCGATAAAGCTGCCAAGGTAGTAGAGAATATGCTAGTAGCTAACTTGGCTATTAGAGGGTATAATGTAGAGAGAAAAACCAGTGCAACCACAGTAGCTGCAACAGCGGCGGCGGCTCCAAATCCACCAGCTGCGGGTGCTGCAGGTGCTACACAACGCGTTCGTCCTCCACAAAGAGTATTCCCTGCGCGAAACATTACTTTATTATGGGATCATGATCAAATGAAGATCACTAACTGTGATGAAGTGAATCAATTCGTTCAACGCGAATACAGAGAAGGCTTTGGATTGAGTGGTGTATAATTATTAAACTTACATTTTCAAATAGGCAACCTTTTGGGTTGCCTATTTTTTTTGTGCTGGTGGTAAAAGCTAATTGAGGCATTAGTCATAAAGTAGACACAGTAAAATAAAGTTTACAATATAGGTTTGAGATTCCATCTGGAATAGAGTGCTTTTACTTTTTTGCCTTGATGCAAAAAAGTAACAAAAAAAATCAA
>Ga0164294_10005449_pt1 | contig 10936 bp, 9 predicted proteins | sample GEODES005metaG_FD_111479 | JGI IMG/M metagenome (GOLD analysis project Ga0164294, IMG submission 111479) | Oligotrophic lake water microbial communities from Sparkling Lake, Wisconsin, USA - GEODES005 metaG | ecosystem: Environmental > Aquatic > Freshwater > Lake | place: USA: Sparkling Lake...
GCAGCAGGCTCCAGCCAGAGAACATGCCGGTGGTCTGGCACGCGGCGGCGTCGATGGAGCGTGACTGCAGCATCGAGGCGAGCTCCGCCTCGGCGCCATTCTGGCAGAGCTGGAATGCTCGACATACGTCTTCATCTGCCATTTCACGCACCACACGGGACCCGTCAATCCAGTCGCATCATTTCCGAATCACCCATCAGGTCCCTTCGACCATTCTGTGCAAATGTTCTTTTCCAGAGTTGAGATCGTCCGAGCGTCTACCTGGAATCCTGAGGGCCCTCAAAGACTTTGTCCCTTGCCATTTCTTGGCCAACTACGAGCCACTCATGCGTAATTTGCTTCTGGCTACACTCATCTACAGCGCGGCTGGCTTGAGCAGCGTGAGCAGCTGGCTGAGCCGTGCAAAGTCGTCCGCAAACATGCAGCTCGGCCTCCTGCCCTTTCCTCTGGAAGATCTCATGTTTCCCGGCGAGCAGCGAGACGTCTTTCTCTTCGAGGACCGTTTCCTAGAGTGCTTGGAGCGCGACCGCGTGGTGGGTGGGCTGCTGCTAGGCGACTCGGGCGAAGTGTCCGATATTGGGATTCTGCTCCAGGTTGATGAAATTCGCACAGACTCGCTCAGCGTGTGGGCTCGGCTCACATGCGTTGGGCGCTGCGAGCTGAGCCATGTGCGCCGTACGGAGTCTCGGTACGCCATCGCACGCGCTACGCTGTACACGGACTCCGACGCCGAGACCGTCGAGGTTGCCGAGGAGGATCTTCGGCGTATCCACGCGATCACAGCGGCACAGCGGCGCGAGCTGCTCGAGCTTTTGTCCTCCGGAGTGGAGGAGCTGGACGACGTCCCAGTGGCGGCTGGGCTCATCCACGTCGGAGCGGACAAGGCTGACGCCCCCTTTGGTGCGTACGTGACCGAGCTCGACGAGGAGCTCGCTTTTGAGCACGAGGAGGATGACGACTACGAAGACGACTTGCTGGCCGCTGAGTGCATCTTCGTCGGCCACGCCTGGGATCGGCCGCAGCAGTTTGGGACGTGCTTTTACCACTGCCGCGACCACGGCGAGCTAGACGATGAGGAGAGCGGACTCGACCTCGACGAGCTGCTTGCCACGCGCAAGGAGGCGCTCTGGCGGGCTGTGACCATGCGAGACGGCCAGGAGAGCAGGGCGCCAACCGCGTCGGCAGCCGCAGCAGCCACAGCTGGCGCAGCAGGCGTAGCCGCAGGGGCGGCGGTTGCCCCGTCGGTTCTCGGACAGTTGTGGGACGAACCCGACGAGGGACGTGCGGCGCGCACGCTGCTCAGCTTCGCAGCGGCGGCTACTCTCGGGCCGCTCGAGCGCTTAGAGGCGTTGCTGATGACGGACGCGAGTAGCCGCCTGCAGTTTGCCCTTGAAAAGCTCTCTGAGCAGCAGGAGACTCTCGCGTCCATGCTCGTGCTCGTCAAGAAGGAGGCGGCGCGGAGCGGGCGATTTTGAGGGAGGTGACTGAACACTGATATTGATATGCATATTGCTTGCGAGGTATGGTCATGACCGATGACGAAGGCACGGAGACGCCCTGGCACGGTTGCACGTGTTCGTGCTGAAAAACAAGAATTATAGCAGGGTAGTAACTCACTTTTTAGATGTTACACAATCCTCAACCAAACCTTGACCCTGCCATGAGCGATGTTAGCCACAAAATCATCGCGCGGCCCTCACTTTGGAAACCACGACGAAATGTCATGGAAATTACCGAACCAACCCAGCAGATTCGCTCTCAGAACCATGCTCGCGATCGCGATGCCGGTGATGGGCTTCGTTCCCACGATCGTCCCGCGCTCCGCGCCCGTGCGCATGCAGGTGGGACGCACACGCGCCTAAGGCCGCGGCTGCCCAGTGCATCTCCTGCGCCCGCGCTTCGCAAAGCTCCAGCGCGGCACGGCTGTGCGCACTTTTCTCACCCGCTTTCGCTCTGCCGCGCGCCCCTCGCAGGTCGAGACGGCCCCCGCCGCCCCGCCGCTGCCCTTGATCCAGACCATCCAGGTCGGTGGCAAGCAGCTCGCTGGCGACATGGGCTTCGACCCGCTTGACCTCGCCGACACCCCGGAGTCGCTCGCGTGGTACCGCGAGGCAGAGGTGAAGCACGCGCGCCTTGCGATGCTCGCGGCCTTCGGCTGGCCAGTGTCCGAGGTGACCAACTTTGGTAAGCTCCTCACCAACGACGGCCGCGCTCCGTCGCTCCTCAACGGCGGCCTCGGTGAGATTAACGGCATCTACTGGGGCGCCGTCATCGCCCTGGCCGTGTACTGGGAGTCCAAGGGCCTGGACAAGCAGTACGGCAAGAAGGACAACTACCTGCCAGGCATGCTCGGCTTTGACCCGCTCGGCAAGGATTCGCCGGCCATGCGCGAGGCAGAGATCACCAACGGTCGCGTTGCCATGATTGCCATCACCGTGTTCGCGCTCGAGGAGGCCCTGACCAAGGCGCCCATCTTCCCGATCTCTCTGTTCCATTAGGCGCTCGGCCGATGATTCGGAGTGGAGGATTGCAGCCATGGGCGACGGCTCCGGCGCAGTGCGCGCCGCGCTACGGGATATGCTTGAAGGACTCACAGCTGCTCGCTGGAAGAGTGTTTTATGTGGTGCTTTGCATGTGAGACCGCGAACTGCCGGTTGTACCCCCATCTATTATGAATTGTCGACTGATCGGTAACGTGGGCAAACTAAAGAAACGTCGCTTCGCATTCGACAAAAGGGGGTTCCATCCCAGTCGTTACATCCTCCAACTAGAAACTTTGCGAGGCGCTGATTGGCGCACGACGAGAAGAAGGGAGTGCACCAATGGACGCTGCGCAGGACGCTGTGCAGGCCCCCGCTAGCGAGACGGTACCGACCTGGGCGGGATGGGTGCGAAAGAAGCCCTCTCCGCACGCGAACACACCGTGGCAACGCGCGTCAACCAACGCCAACATCCAGAAGCGCTGGCTGGTGACGCACGGCCATCTCGTGAACTATTACGCGAGCCCGGCTCCACTCGCTCGACGCCGGCCAAACGGCAGTTTTGACCTGCGCCAGGTCACGCTCCTCAAACCTGCCAACGAGATCGACCCAACGGCGCCTGAGTTCTCGATTGAGGTCATCGTCGCAAAGCACCACATCGTCATTGACTTTGAGCAGCGCGAAGCGCATGACGCGTGCCTGGAAATCTGGGCGAACGCAGCGCCACGGGACGCGATGCCTGAAGGTTGGGTTATAGGCCAGAGTTCCAAGAATCCGCAGATGCGCACGCGCATCGACTCCTTGTCCAAGCAGCAGGCCGCGCTGCCGGTACAGCCAGAAGAGCAACTGGCCGTTCTGGCCGAGGCCGACGACGACGCAGATGACGACGATGTCACCGCCGAGGTCACCTACAGCGCCGTCGGCGATGATGATGCAGACTTGAACTCGAAGGCCAGCTCCTTTAACGTCCGAGTCAACTCCAACTCCTTCGACGTGCTGTAAAACCTCGCACCACATGAACCACACCTGCCTAGATTACATACTGTACATGTATCAATGTTGCATATCAATGTGGATGTGTGGAGCCCGCACAGAAGCACAGGGGCTTGCTGTAATTGCGCTTAGGTTTGCGAAAGGGTCAGTTGAATTGACACACAAGGTACCGACCAGCCACTACCACACGAAACACAGACTGGCGCTCCGGAGAACGTGAAGACTGAAGAGCAGTAGAGTGCACACTGATCGTTGCGTAGAGGGGTGTGCCGTGTGCTAAGCACCCCCTGTAGTCGCGCAAGTCGATGAGGCCTGTTGATGTAGTCTGCTGAGGAGCTTAGGTTTGAGAAAGGGTCAGTTGAATCGGCCTAGGGTTGTCTGGTCAGCTGTGAATTCGGGATTTGGCTTGGAACTTGCGGTTTTTCTCGACTCGCAAGGGCTGGGACTCGTCAGCACAATTGCTCCACAAGGCCTTTTGCGGCCGCGCCGGACGTCGACAAAAAATCAGACCGCGCCCAAAGCTGCTGTGCGATGAACGCATCCTACCCTCCTGCAATGCCGCCGCTGGCACCAGCGACAGAGCTACCGGGTGTTGGCTCCTTCATCATCGGCTGCATCATCTCGCTGGCATCTGGTTTCTTCACGGCCCTCTCGATGAACGTCAACCGGTGGGCGCTCGCGCACGCGGAACCGCAGCGCGTGAGGTTCGTGCCGTGCATAGTGCAGCCGTGGATGATGTGGATCTGGGCCATGTTCCTGTACAATGTCGGCGCGACCGCGCTAGCCTCAGTCGCGCAACTCTTCATCCCGCTCTCGCTGTTTGCGCCCATCTTCATCACGCTGCTCGTCTTCAACCTCATCATCGCGCGCTGGTGGCTCAAGGAGGAGATCACGGGGCCCAAGGTGGCAGGCGCGTTCTGCATCATCGTCGGCGCGGTCCTCACTGGCGCCGGCACTCCCCTGACCAGCGTCCCGCTGCAGGTGGAATACCCATGCGTGGACGGCAGGAATTGCGTGTACCATAAAATGAGGGAGCTGGCGGTGACGTCCGAGTCGATCGGTTGGCAGGCCTTCCTAGGCATCTCAACCCTCTTAAGCGTGATCGCAATCCTCTTCATGGAGTTTTACTACCCCACGCTGGCCCTACTCAAAAAGGAAGACCCGAGCTCCGCTACGTCCCTCAGCTCGCCGGATGGTCCCGAGAAGACCGAGGGCGGCGCTGCCCCGGCCGAGGGTGCCATCAAGTACCAAAAGGTCACGTTCTGCGGAATACCCGTGACGCCGAGACTGGCGCCGCGCTGGCTCGAGCGGCTGATGGCCTTCGTGTACCCATGCTCGTTTGGTCTGGATGAGGGCATCGCTCACCTGTGGCTTAAGGGCGACACGGCGATGTCGACTCAGTGCCTGCTCGGCGGGTGCGCAAACGAGACCTTCATCATCGCGGTCCTGGTGCGATGGGGTTTCTCGGCCGCCACTACATTTTGGCTCATCGTCGTCTTCCGGCGATATGAGACCACGATCGCTCTCCCGATCGAGTACGGCACGGTCACTGCCGTCGACGTCATCTCGGGCCTCATCTTCTACCAAGAATACGTGATTATGTCGGGCTGGCAACTCGCCCTCGTCATCCTTGGCTGCGTGCTATGCTTAATCGGCGTCGGCATCGGGCTCATCGAGTGCCACAAGGCCGATCAGGCACGGGCGCCTGATGTATCCATGCGCGTATCGTCGGTCGTATCCGACGCCACGTCCGTACGCGCGAGCCAAACCTCCGCAAAGACCCCCATCGCCACAGGTGCGACTCGCCACGAGGTCTGACTCGCGAGAGAAGTCCGCCAGGTCTCCACCACCCCTCTCTCTGTGTGTGCGTCTGTCCAGTGGACGCCCGAATTGTGTGTCCGTCGCTCGTGTGTGATAGAAATTAAACAGACTCACATACGCTGTACTGTGTGGTCCTGTTTTCAAATTCACACACACAGTGTATTGTGTGGTCCTGTTTTAATTCACACACATACACATTCACACTTCGTCTCGGTGTCGCGGCGGCGCGATGGTGCGGACCTGGCGGTGGATGCTGCTGTTACTTCGCTCACATGCCGCTTTGGGTAAGTGCGAAACCTCGTGTGCGGCCTGGGCCAGCCAGAGTTTGTTAGACACTTGCAATCATCCGTTGTGCGGCAGCTGTGGAGCAGCGATCGGCTGCCCACGGAATGCCATGGGCTCGCCGCTGCTACCGCCGCCAAGCTCACCGCGACCGCCGCCACCCTCGCTGCTGCTGCCGCTGCCTTTGCCGCCTTCGCCGCCATTGCCACTGCCGCCACCGCCGCGATCGTCACAGCCGTCGTCATTCCCCACGGGAGGGCCGCAGCAACGCGCAACGGCTCCGGCGCAATGCTCGCAGCGCTATGGCAGTTGTCTCGCGCCTCCCAACTGCTGTGCGGACGCGCACGATGGATGCTACATGCGTGCCGAAATCCTCTTCGCCATGTGCATGCCGCTGCACAGTGTGCCGTGCGAAACCCGCCAGCAGCAGCAGCGGCGTGCGCACCGGCGGCTTGATGCCGGCCTAGCTGCTCAAGTCCATCAAGCAGCGGCGGCCACAGAACGATGGCTGTGCCCGAGCGTGTGGGAAGAATCAGAAGAAGCGGAGAAGGCGGAGGAGGCGGAGGAGGCGGAGGAGGCCGAGGAGGCCGAGGAGGCCGAGGAGGTTGCGCCGCCGCCACCGCCGCCACCGCCGCGTGCACAGTCACCAGCGCCACTTCATGCGCTGCTAACGCACGGCGCTTCTCAGTCGCCCTCGCCGCCACCTGCACCGCCCGATCCCTCGCCACCGCCTCCGGACCCACCGCCACCTCTCACGCACGGCGCTGTGCTGGATCATCCACCGCGGCCTCCACCTCGGCCACCACCACCTCATGAGCACAGCGCTGCACTAGCTCAGCCACCGCCACCTCCGCCTCGGCCGGCACGCCTTTTTATCGTGGCAGGTATACTCTTCGTCCTGGTAGGCGTAGGCATTCGTCATCTCGTCTTTGAGGTCATGTCGCGTAAGCTTGGTACCCAGGTGAACAAGCGGCACGACAGGGCGATTGATCTCGCGCCAACCTTTGACGAGACGCCGGCAGACTTTGACGACACGCCGCTGGAAGCGCTGGCCGCCCTGCAGGATCTTCGTGCACAAGTGGCTGCCCTCAAGGGCGCTACCGCGAGCGCGAGCTGTGAAGACTCTGCGGATTCGTCAGACGGCGCCGGATTCGGGTACGGCGCACCACAGCGAGGGGTCGGGGCGCGCGCGCCGACGCATTGCATCGCGCCGGCACGGCCAGCAATGGCACGTCCGATGGTGGCGCGGCCGGTGGCGGCGCACATCGCTGTGAAACAGGGCGCCCACAGCGCGGTGAAGCAAGGCGCACAGGCCCTCGCCGCTGCGGTCACGAGCGCGGCGTCCAATGCCGCTGCGCGCGGATCCAAGTACGAGAAGGCGGCGCTCACCGCCGGCGACGAGGAGGACGAGGACGAATCGTGGCTCTGAGACATTGGCGCGCGCGCTGTCCGCCGATCGGCAAGACGACAAGACTCTTTTTTGCGTCTCCACCGTCAGTGCGTTTTCATCGCCGCCAGATGCTGTGATCGACCGAGGTGCGTTGCGAAACGACTACGAAACGACGAGCACACGGCGCGGCGGGGTGCAGTGGCCCGACTCCGACGGCTCCTTTGCGTTGCAGGTTGGAGCGTTGGACAGGGCGTCAGTCCGTGCACACGTGTGTGCGTTGTCGGATGTTGCTCTCCGTTCGGCGGCCGCGGCGCGTCGGTGGACGGTGCGTTGCGTTCGAGGCGGCTTTTATTACCGGTTATACCGTATTTTCATTACACGGGTCACCCGGTTCGCGGCCGTGCCGGTCGTGCGGGAACGTGCGATCTCCGTTCATTTTTAAATAAAGTTACTATAAAACTATCCGAGATTTTCTAGTACGATAGAGTTACATCTTACAATACGGTACTCCGCGTACTCCCTCACTGTGAGTCCCACCCGCTCACGGAGGATGATAATCTTGGCTCTCACGTCGAGCCGGTAGGCTCTCTCGAGTCTCGTCGAGCCGGTAGGCGCGCCTCCCCCGCTCCGCGCCGGTCTCATACTCAGATCGGCTTTCGGCCCACTCGCGCGCTCACGCAACTCCATCTGTCTCTTCCTCCTTCTCAAGGCGCTTGGAGATCTTAAAGCCAACCCTAGCCCTGCCCGCCGTAGCAATCCGCGCAGTCCAGCCGGAGAATCCCGATTGGATCGTTAGGATGTTCGAGATGCTCCGCTTCTTGCCCTCATCGTCGCCGAGCTGACTCAGCTCGACCGCAGACGCCAGGCGGGGTTCGACGATTTTCAGGGTCAGGGCGCTCGCGCCATCTTCGCTGACGACTTCGAAGGTGTCGTTGGCCTTGAAATCGTCGAAGAGCATGCCCTCTACCAAAATATTCTCTCCCAGATGGTCCACCTTTGTAGCGGAGCCGCCTTGCTGCTGGACCATGTCGATCATATCCGTTGTCAAGATGCTCACGAGACGATCCGCCTCATAGTGCACGCCGTCGTCTGCCATGGCCACTGACGCGTCGCGCTCTACGAGGCGAGTCACCGTACCCGACGTGCGCAGCAGGTAATTGGGAATGCCATTTGTTTTGGGAACCTCCGACACGTCGCCAAGAGCCTTTCTCGCCGCGGGCGAAAGATCCGCTGCCGGCGAAAGATCCAAGCGGCACGGTCGAACTCGTAGTTGGACGGAACGGCAAGCGGGTGCATGCGGCGCGGTCCAACTGCGAGCGAACGACAACTGCAGTGCGCAGAGAGCGACCCAGCGTCGCGCCATGCTTTGCAAAACAGTGGAGTGTGCGGAAGGAGAGAAGCGTGTTCGAGCTTCTCTTTTCTGCCTGTTGGGAGCTTCTCGAGGTCTTATGGGAGCTCAACATGAGATCACTCAGGTTTCTAGCAACGACACGGGTCACAGATCAACGATCATGAACGAATTCCGTCGAATGCGAGCACGGCCACGGGCAGAGAGACGGACGGACCGAGAGAACTCCCTGCTAAATCCCAAAAACCCTAACGGACAAAACACGCGCCTAGAGAAACGGCCAGACTTTTCAGAGCCGACTAGTGTACATATGAGGCTCGCTCACTGACGCTACTGGTACATGTACATGTACATGTATGGCATTGCAGACGAGATCACAGGTCAAGTGTTGGTACGTGTGAACCGTCGGTCCGCCAATTCACAGAATGTTTCTACATAGTGTAGGAAGGGGTTTCCAAGCAACTGGGCGGGGCTCGGCTACTGGGCGAGCCGCACTGCGCGGCACCTGTGCAGTCTAAATCGACCGCACTGCTCTTGCGCACTGCGGGGGGGAAACGAACCCTTGGAAACGAACGCAGTGTGGAGCGGGGAAATCAAGCGCTGTGTACGGTGTGAAAATCGACCGCTCTGCGTTTTTTTCGAGCGCAGTGCGGTCGAGTCCCCCCGCACTGCGACCTCGCCCAGTAGCCGAGCCCCGCCCAGTTGCTTCGAACCCCCTTCCTAACTTGGACTCAGAAGCTGTGCGACCTTTTGCGACTCCGTCCGCGAACACGCACGCCGCCGGAGGTGTCTGCTCCTGGGCATATGCACAGAACGCACTGCGTACGATACGAGATATGGCTTCCATATGCCTACCAAGGCAACAGGCTGTGCATTTCGCCCACTTGGGACCGCACCTCGGACATGTGCCAAGACAGCAACCAACGGGGCATTGTTACGAAGATGTCCGAATCGCGTGTGCAGAGGCTGTGCAGCCAGGACCCTCGCTGCAAAGGCTATGCTCGGCAAGGCTGGCCCGCAGAGGCTTTCATTCCAATGACGAGCTGGATCAATCGCCAACCACCGATCGCTAACTGGACCAGCTTGTACAAGTACGACATGTGTGGGGTCCCATCAGCCACTCAGGCCCAGTCGGCGGGCTCAAACGCGCTGACCGAGGCGATGCGGTCGTGGCAGCTTCTGGCGGTCCAGAAGGCCAGGATCGAGGGGAACTATCACGAGCTGAGGGAAAGAGCTGCCCTGCTGAGGCGCAATAGCATGGTTCCAGAACTGTCAAGGTCTCCTGTGCTTTACCTCTTCTCCGGCCCGGACATCTTTCACGCCGCGTCATTATTTCCGAATGCAAGACGCTACACGATGCTAGCGTCGGTGCCGTTCGGCGATCCTACACTCTTCTTGTCCAACGAGTATCGCGAGTTCACCTTGAACGTCACCTCGAAATTCCTCGCAATGTGGAAGTTCCATGGTTTCAGCTGGACTGAGTCGACTTGGATGAATAGGAACCTCGAGATGAATTTTGCGCGAGTCGATGGCGATCGGCGCAGATTCCAAGACACGCCGGTGGGCGTCTTGCCCATTTTGCTCCTCGCTCTTGGCATCCTAGGTCATCCCATCGTAGGCATCGATCGCCCTCCGTCAAACGCTTACGTGCGCCTTCTTTGTCCGACCATGAGTGTGCGGTACGTCGTTCGCCACCTCGGCCTGTACGAGGCGTCGCACTCGATGGCCGACGAGTTGGACGATCTCGGCGAACTGCTCGCCGCAGACGATTCGAGCACGGTGGAGCGACATATCACGTTCATCAAGGCGGCCGATCCTGGAAACGTACAGGACATCCTTCTCGCCCCTTTGTTCCGGAACTGGCTGCTGAATGCGAGCGCTGCGGTCATCAACGACGAGACGGGTTTGCAGCCCTCGGATTTTGGACCCACGACGCCAGAATCCACTCCCGGTGTCGGGTTAGCCCCCCCTGCATCAGACTGGGAGGTTCATACATATGGCAACTTCTCTTCGCTGCAGGTGTGCTATGCGGAACAGGCGATTCCAAAATGGTGGCTCCAGTCCATCAACTGCAACCTCGTGCCGTCGAAACGGTTCCCGATAACGCCCGAGGCGTGCCTCGTCAGGAATGGGAAGATGGCGAACAGGTCAGCTGAGCTCCAAAAAATGTATGCGAGCGCCGAGCTGCCCTTCGCTTTTGGATATGGCTTATCTTGTGCTAATGGTACTCTGGTTGGTGGTGTGATGATGGTGGCCCACCGGAAGGAGGGCACGCCAAACGGTAGGGCGGTGGTCGTTTCGCTACGCTAGCAGCGATCTCTGGCTTTGTAGAATGTTGGTTATCGACGGTGCACACCCCCGGGACCCGGTACACAGATTGAGATTCCCAGCGGAGCGTGCGGCGCCGCGGCCGCCAGGGGACAGCGCGCCGTTGACTAGCATTCACGCAGCGTGAACAGCTGTGAGGCTCGATTGAATATACGCAACCATGCCGCACTCGACCGCGTGCGCCGGGCGGCCGCGGCGTCGCCTCGCAAGGGCTAGCGCCACAAGCGCCGGGGAGCTCCGGCGGCACGGCGGCGCCAAACCGATGAAACCGCCGCGCCGGGCCGACCGCACGCC
>Ga0164294_10005450_pt1 | contig 10935 bp, 8 predicted proteins | sample GEODES005metaG_FD_111479 | JGI IMG/M metagenome (GOLD analysis project Ga0164294, IMG submission 111479) | Oligotrophic lake water microbial communities from Sparkling Lake, Wisconsin, USA - GEODES005 metaG | ecosystem: Environmental > Aquatic > Freshwater > Lake | place: USA: Sparkling Lake...
AACCGGCAAGGCGCTTAAAAACCGGCCGGACGAGCCCATGGAAATACAGCCTGGCATGACCGCAACTGTCGAGATCAAGACGGGCGTCAATACCGTACTGAAGTACCTCACCAAACCAATTGTTAAAACCTTCAGCGAATCAATGGGGGAGCGATAAAATTTCGACCTTGATCGTTCGTTTTGCCGACGGCAGATGTTGCAAGAAGCTGACAGTCTGTCGTCGTTTTTGGTAACTTAGGTGCATCATCTGGCCTGGACCTCACGATTAATATAGTCATGCTAAATATCTGAATTTAAATGACTCTCTGTCAAAATTGGGTATCGAAATGATATGCCCCCGATGGGGAAGGCAATGGTTCCCGACGCCAGATACCCGAGACAAAAGTTGTAATCGTCATTCAATTTGACAACCTCTGTAACCCGACGCATGATTGCCCCCGTAGTCCTACAGCCACACGGAACCTATGAACAAAATATCCAGCATTGCCCAAAGCGGCCGCAGCGGAAAAGCGATTGCAGATCGCCCCACTGATGATTTGGTGATGGCACTTGCGGCACCGAAAGGCCTGAATCTCGGCCGGAAGTCGAACCTGCAAGACGCCCCAGAAAATCAAGCGCCGGCGAAAGACGGCATTGTGTTGGGTGAACTTGCAACAGGCGACCACTCCATCGACCTTGGCACCGAGAGCGCATCCAGCCTGCCCGCACTTTTTGATACGCCAGCCGAAAGCTTCGCAACGCTGGCTCAGGCACCTGCGGCAACTGCGACCCCCGATGGGCGTCCGGCAGCGGTCTTCTTCGAATCTGCAAGTGCGACCCAGATCGGCGCCGTTGCCCTCGGGGTCATTGCAGTAGCGGCCGCAGCTTCGGGGGGCGGTAGCTCGGGTGGCGGTAGCAGCTCACCAAAAGTCGTTCCGGCTCCAACTGTGTCGGTAGCAGATACAACGGGCGTGATTACCGTGACGCTCGGAGGCGATTCGGCCTCTGCAAAGTTGTTTGATGGCACAACCGATATCACTTCAAGGTTCACCTCGGCCAAGTCCGGCCAAGTCGTGACCTTTACTCCGGTCGGGCAGTTTGATGGCACGAAGCTGTCGATCACCGCGAAAGCGGCCGACTCTGCAGGGCTGTCCTCTTCTAACTCCGCACCGATTGAATACCGCTTTGATAACGTTCCGCCGGCGGCGCCGACCGTAACGGCTGCGGTAGCAACCGGTGTGATTACGGTGGAACTCAAAACGACCTCGGATGCAAAGACGGCCAAATTGTTTGCCGGTAGCACCGACGTTACGGGGAAATTCACTTCAGTCTCGTCGGGTTCGACCGTGACTTACACCCCAATTGCCGGTCAAACCGACATCGATACTCCGTCACTGACTGCGACTGTTGCAGATTTAGCGAATAACGTGTCTGCGGCGTCAACGGCAATCACTTACAAGACCGACCTTGTTCCGCCTGCCCCGCCGACCGTAACGACTGTGGGAGCGACCGGTGTGATCACCGTGGAACTCGCAGCGACCTCGGATGCAACGACGGCCAAACTGTTTGCTGGTGGCGCTGACGTCACCTCGAACTTCACTGCAGTCGTGTCGGGTTCGAAGATAACTTACACTCCAATTGCCGGCAAGGTTGAACTGACGTCGCAGGCGTTGACAGCAACTGCCGCCGATGCAGCGAAGAACGTGTCTGCGGCATCTGCTGCGGTAACGTACACCTTCGACAACGCAATCGATATCAATGCGAGTAATGCTTCAACTCTTGCCCTGATGACAGCGGCGGGAGCAGACTACCAGTTCACATTCGCTGAAGGTACATACGCCGCGTCCCTGGATGGATTCGGGTTGGGCGACAAGCTTGTGTTCGTCGGTGAATTGGTTGCCCCGGAGGTTTCGATTGTTAACACCAGTTCGGCAGACGGTAAGGTCGCGCTGATCGCTTCGTACCCCTCTTTCAAAGCCGTTGATCTGAACTTGACTGGTCTCAACCCTGCGTCGGATGCCAAGATTTTGGGTGTTGATTCGTTCAAGACCGAGTTCGGTAATGCGAGCCTTTCTACCGTATCGGGCACATCGCCTCAGCCCACGACGTCCGTAACGATTGACGCGGCGACCAGCGCGAATGAGTTCGATGCAGCTGGTGCAAACGTTGCTTACAAGATCAGCGAAGGGACTTACTCGTCGGTGATCAAGGGATTTGGGGTTGGCGATTCCATCAAGTTTAGTGGTCAGGATGACGCGGATTTGACGCTTGTTAACGCTTTCGGAACTGATGGATTAGTTAAAATTACTGGAAACTTCGGTGCCAAAGTGGTTGACCTTACCGTGGCTGGTCTTACACCCGCGCAAGACGGAGGAATATTGGGTGTCAACAGCTTCAAAAGTGTTTTTGGTAGCGTCAGCTTGACTACTGAGGCCGTTGCTCCTTCGTCCGCGAAATCAGAATCAATATCCGCATCAAATGCGTCGGGAGAGTTCAGCGCCGCTGGCGGGGACGTCGCCTACAGTCTTGGAGAAGGGACCTACAAGACTTCAATTTCTGGTTTTGGCCTTGGTGATTCTTTGTCGTTCTTTCCCTCAAAAGTCGCTAGCTTGACCGTGGTTAATACATCCGGCACTGACGGTGTTGTTTTAATCACGGGAGAAGTTGGTGGGCAAGTGGTTGATGTAACATTAACGGCGCTGCTATCCACACTGGATCAGCAGGTGCTCGGCGTTAATTCATTCAATCTTGCATTCGGCACGGGTAGTCTCATTGCTTAATCGTCGGGTCATTCCAGACCTAATTTGTTTCTTCTAGGAGTCGTTCAAATGGCACGCGTGATTTTAAACAACGAGACGCATACCGTCTTCAACAACGTTAACGTAGAGGTCCTGGGTGGTGTAGGCACCGAGAATGTGCTTATCGGCGGCAGCTCCTCGTCAGTTTCGATCGCGCAGTCGATCGAGCGCGTTGACCTCAATGGTAAGGTGGAGGACTTCACCTATCAGGTTGCTGGCAACCAGGTCAACGTCCTGCGCGGGGGATCGGTAATTGCCACTGTTACTCCTAAGGAAGGTGCGGGAACCGTAGTTCGCTTTGCGGATGGTTCTGCGGTCCTCAAGGTGTCTGCATTGGGTTCGGCAACCCTCGGAAGCGCCGCGATTGGAACCACCGCTGTCGCCGTAACCGTCGCTTCGGTTGGAAGCCTCGATGCCGGCAACAAATCAGAGTCCCCTGTTGGTGGAATTCCAGGCACAACTCCGCCGCCTGCCCAGACTTTCTCACTCACGACTGGTCTGGACAACCTCACCGGCACCGGTGTTGACGACACCTTCGTCGCTCGAATTATTGACAATAGCAACACAGCCCAATCGGCTGACAAAGTCGCCGGCGGCGCTGGTTCTGACCTTCTGTCGATGGACATCGGCACGTCGCAGAGGTTCGCCATTACCCTGGAAACAACGAGCATCGAGCGCGTGTCTGTCCGTGCTCAGGCCAATCCGTTTGACACCAACAACAACAACATGTTTCCTGACAGCGTCCAGCTCGATGCTCAGCGCATGGACGGCGTGACCGCTTGGGAGTCCAGCAACAGCCGCTCAGACGTCGTCATTGAAGACGTGCGCATCCTGCCAAGCCAGATCACCAAGGACATTACGATTGCCATGGTCGAAACCGACCCGGGTAACGTTGACTTCGGTGTTTATTTCGACCAGTATTCCCTACGCAACGACACTGCCGCTTCGTCGCAGCTTACCCTTGAGGTGTTGGATACGCGCAGTGCGTCAGCCAATCCACCGGGACCCCCCCTAAAAGACAGCCCTTATCGTGGCTTCAAATTCACGGCTACCGAGGGCGGCGTATCCAAGGTGTACAACCTGCAATCGGATGCCATCAACGACGCGCAGACCTACGCACAGCTAGCCGCGGCTTTCCAAGTTGAGCTTGACAAGGCATTCACACCCGGCCTGTTGATCGCGACTGTCGGCGATACGTTCAAAGTGTATGACACGCGCTCTGGCGTATTGGTGGAAGGTCAGCAAATCAAGATCACCACCAACAGTTCGATCGCCTTCTCCACCCCCGGTGATTCGGGCTGGCAGGCCAGCGGTACGGTGCCCGCAAATTCTGGTTTGCACACTGACTTCGCCGCCGGTCCGCCTACCGTTTCCAGAGTGCCCGTGACTTCCAAGATCATTCTCGATGATGTGGGCCGTGGCTCCACCGGCGGCGATCTTGTGGTTGGCGGCTTGTCGGTTGGCGACACTTCCACCTCCAAAGGCGTTGAGCGTTTCGAAATCGAAGTGCGCGACAACAGCAAATTGCAGACCATCAATTCCACCAACAACACGTTGCAGGAAGTTTCCATTGTCAACGGCGTGACCACCAACCAGGGCTTTGCCTATGTGGCTACGGTTAAAGACTCCGGAACCCTGACAGTGAACGGTTCGGTTGATGGTAATGCAGTTGGAACAGGCGAAAACCTCGCTTTGCCAGGTACGGCCGCTCAGCACAATGCATTCGGTTTTTCCGATGTGCGCCTGATCGATGCCTCGAAAATGTCCGGCAAGCTGACATTCACGGCTGAGTTCTCGGAGCGCGCGCTTGCCAAGTACTTGAATCTGGTTGACACTGCCGGCCCGAAGGCCGACACCGTTGCAGTGGTTTACACCGGCGGGTCAGGCGCCGACAACATGACGGTCACGCTGGACGCAAAAGCCGTTGCCTCCAACAGCAACATCAACGTAGGGCGTGAGGACTTCAGCTTCTCCTTCAACGGCGGCGCTGGTAACGACATCATTAATGTGGCCGTCGACCGTTCCCTCCTTCTGAGTGGTGGAAGTCAAGCCTGGTACAGCAATCAGTCGGACAACGACAACATCACCATCAACGGCGGTGACGGTGACGACACCATCCGCACCCCGGGCGCTGGCGATATGAACATCCTGGGCGGTGCAGGCAACGACACGATTTATGCTGACAACACCGGTGTTCAACGTATTGATGCTTTGAACGCTACCGGTCTTCCCGTCGTCCCTGTCTTGTCTACGACCAGCAAAGCTGTTTTTGTATTCAACACGGCTGATCAAAGCGACGACAACCCATCTCAAAATCTTTATGACCTTCTTGGTGCGCCTCGTTCCACTGTAGGTTCATACGGTACTACTGTGGAGGTAACCTTCAAAGGTTTGACATCTCGCGTGATTGCCCTGCAAGACACCATCGACTACAAGCTCAGTGATCTGGAAGTCAACCAAGGCATCAAGAGCGCGATCAACGGTGACGCTGTATTAAGCAAGCTGCTGAGCGCTGCCGATGGCCCATCAGGTACATTGGTGGTCACCTCTTTGATCGACGGCGTAATGAACGCTGATGATTTGACGGTTAACCTCACGGCTAACATACCCTCTGGTCCTGCCAGCGCGGCTATTTTGCAGGCTTACCAAGCAGCCAACCCTGGGCAAACAGTTGCTGACATTCGTGCCAATATTGGTAATATGTCATCTCGTTACCAGACACAGATGGCGAATGATGCCGTTGGTGACAGTATCGATGGACGAGATTCGGTAACAACCAGTGACAACTTGATCGATGGCGGCGCAGACAACGACGTGATCGTGCTGGGTACGACTCAGGGTGGTGATGGAACAACGTCTCTCGATGACAGCAACGATACCGTTTTGTTCTCTGGCGCGTTCGGTAACGATGTGATCGTTAATTTCGCTGCTCGTGGACTGGATGAAGGCGGCGATACGCTGGTCCTCCGTGGCATTATGGAAGCCGCTGTCACAGCCGTAGCATTCACAGCCCTCGGTGACGCGGTTGATAACGCGAACGGCGCGATCACAATTGGCGGTGTCGATCCAGTGACTTTGATTGGCCCAGCCACTACTGTGGCAGCCGTCAAGGCTCTGTACAGCGACGACACCGGTGCTGGCGGCGTCAGCAAGGGGTTGTACATTTCGGTTGTCGGTGGAAAGGGCAGTGTTTATAAAATTGCCGACGGCGCAGCCGCCAGCGATCTGGCCGTTACGTTGGTGGGCAGCATCGATCTGGCCGCTACGTCTTGGGACGCCCTGGGAATCGCCAACTTCGCCTAATCCCACGTCAGGGAGACACCTCTTGCTTCGGCAGGAGGTTAAGCACACGCTTACGAACCCCCACCGCTCACGAGGTGGTGGGGGTTTTCGAGGGTTGCTGCTAGTTCAACCCCGCTTCGGCGGGGTTTTCCATTTTATGGAGCCATTTCATGATTCTTGATTGGGGCTGGATTTACCCGGGTGGCCAACGCGGATGTTATTGCTTTAAGATTAATCAGGCGGTTGGCAGCCTACAACTGCCAGTCGAACACCGGCAGGCATAGATCGGAGACGAGACGATTGCGGATGCGATCCCGGATTCTGCGGTCATCACCTCCCCCAATTTGCAATCGGTCTGCGCGTTCATCGCGCAAGTTCGATTGACGCAAGCAGCTTCAGTCTGACGCGAGCAAATCGCATCGAACCCAAGACGAAGTGCGGGCGTTAGATACAGAGCACCTTCGGTTTGAAGGCGATGGCGTCTCGATGTCGAAGGATCGGTATCCTGTGATACAGTCGAACGCTAGGGGATGTGATTCTGCAGCTTCGGCAGCTTCTTCTTTGACTAAATCGCCTTTATGTCTATTATTAAGATCAACGACCGCGAGTACGACCTCGATAGCCTGTCTGACGATGCCAAGGCGCAGCTTCAGATGTTGCAACTCACGGACCAAGAGATTGGTCGCCTCAATGCCCAGTTGGCCATTGCCCAGACTGCACGGGTCGCCTACGCTAAGGCTTTAACAGCTGCGCTGCCTGAGGCATTGGCGTCGGACACCATCCGCTTCTCCTGATTGTTCCCTGGGTTCAGACGATGGATCTCATTGTCGGCTCTTCTTCTATACCGGCGGTGTCCGACTCTCACGACTCGGGCAACCAGTCTCAACACTCCTTGCTTGAGGATCTCGAGTCATTTAAGGCCGAATCCCTCGGTTGGTTGCCGCTAGATTTAGGGGCTTACTTGCATTTTAGCGATGAGCGCGCGGCCGAGGTCGTGATCACGGGGGTACCCCAAGCGGGGCCTGCAGTACTACTGCTAACCAGTTGAGTGATCGGAATACGAATGCTTGCGAGATAGGGCGGGGACCTCGATCCCGGCATCGGCTCGCTTAAGCATCTCCATGATCTGGCTGTCGCTAAAGCGGAACTTCCTCATGTAGAACCTCTTCCATTGGATGATTGGTCTGCTTGCGTTGGGTGATCCTATTAGATTGGGATATGAGATGATGGTGCGTTGCTGATTCAAGCTTTTCTCCCATTCAGGCGGTACGCTATGAACAAACTGTTGCTCCTCCTCTTTTGTGCATTTTCGGTTTTACTCAGTGGATGCGGTGGTGACGGGGGTCCGACTGATACCGCTGCGCCTGTGCTTGATTCGCTGACTTCGGCCAAGACCGCGACAGCTGAATTCACGATGACGGCAACCGGAACCGATAATGTTGGCCTGGTCGGTTACTGCTTCAAGAATACGAGCACCGCACCGCTGGCCTCTGATGCCTGCTTTCAGGCTTCAAATCAGAAGAAGATAGCGCTCACCGTGCCGCTTCCTGCGGTTTATGTGTGGGGCAAAGATGCCGCTGGTAACGTGAACGCCAACCCGCTGGTCGGGCCTTGTTCGAGCGCGGGTTATCTGGCGTCAGGCTCATCGACACTGCCGACTGTTTGCATGATGACCACCCTGGGTGAACTCGTGGTCGCCCTAGAAAACGTCAGGGCACCAGCGACCACTACGAATTTCCTGCTCTACGTGAACGAAGGGTTTTATTCCGACACGGTTTTCCATCGGGTCGTTTCGAATTTCGTTGTTCAGGGGGGGGCTTCAATTACTCGGCGGCGACCAAACAGTACACCGCCAAAGCCGTCACACGTGCTCCCATCGCTCTCGAGTCGCCCGCTACCACTGGGCTAAGCAACACGCTCGGAACAATCGCGATGGCACGCACCGCTGAACTCAATTCAGCAACCTCGCAGTTCTATATTAATTCTGCCAACAATACAAATCTGGATTCCGTTGGCGGAGGCTATGCGGTTTTTGGCCGGCTAATTTCGGGTACCGCCACGCTCGACGCGATCAAGGCAGTTGCCGTCGTTTCGAACGGCAGCGAGGTGAGCCTTCCCACGACACCCCCTGTTATTCAGTGGGCTGCCCAGCTGAAATAATACGACCGTTGAAACACCCAGCGCAGTTCTCAAGGCGACTGGGTTGAAGTCCGGGGGGATCACTCCAATGGCGAACGCAACGATTCGCTGAGTTGGGAGAATGTTTCTTCAACGACCTGACCTGAGAATGCCTTCAACCGGATTCTTGAGAGCAGCAGTGCATATCGCGCGCGCGACAGATCGCTCAACGCCTGCACCCGCAGTTGCTGCGCGTTCAAGACATCGAGTGAGGTCCGTGTGCCGGCTAGGACACTTTTGCGAGCTGAATCGAGCGCCACTTCCGCTGAACGGGCCGCCACTTCGAGGGCTTGGATGCGTGCAATGCCCTCAGTCACCGCATTGAATTCAACTTGTATTCGTACGCCCAGATCGAGTTGGATCGTCTCGAGTGCTTCCCGCAGTTGTTGCTCACGCGCGGCCGCTTCACGCACCGTACTCTGGACATAGCCGCCATTGTAAATGGGCATCGATAACTGAACGCCGACGCTTGTGTTGGTGTACCCCGTTTGCGGCTGAGTCACGATTTCACTGCGCGAGCGCTGCCATTGAACGATGGCATCGATCGCCGGATAGCTTGCCGCCTTGGTAAGGTTGATTTCTTCGGTCGCTGCGTCCAGTCGGGCTTTGGCCGAAAGCACCTCAGGGCTTGAGTCCAGTGCCATCAACACCCACTGTTCGGCGGTGTCGGGGGTTGGTTGAATGAGCGAAAGACGGGTCGCATCTAGAGTAACCAGGTCGCCGACGGGGCGGTTGACCAAGGCCTGAAGCTGCCGTCGTTTGGCCTGGATCGCCTGATGCGCCTCGAGTCGCTGCGCTTTATTGATGTCCAGCCGGGCCTGGGCGTCGTCGAGGTCGGTTCGGGTACCTGTACCGCCGGCGATGGAACGACTGGCAGCGATCACCCGCGATTGCAAAAACTCACCCTGCGAGGCAAGCAGTTGCGCCTGATCGCGAGCCTGCATCCATTCGAAATAACTCGTGGCGACCCGGACCGCGAGATTTTGTATTTCCCGCAACAGAACTGCCTCGGTGCCATTGACTTGAAATTTCGCTTGCCGTACGCCGATGCTTTGCTGCATCCGAAAAAGCGTCTGACGGGCAGTCAGGGTTTCGTTACTACTGGTATAGCGACTCCGGGCCGATACCGGATTGGACAGTGCATCGAGCGTTTGACGGTCAACATCGTTCTCAAATCGCGAAAGACTGAGTTGGACGCTTGGCAGCAGCCGAGACTTGGCTTGTGGCAGCCGCTCGCGCTCGGCTGCAGCGGCCGACCGTGCGGATCTCAAAGTCGGGTCGTTGTCGAAGGCCAGTTGCCAAGCCTCGAGAAGCCCTAGTGGACGCGCCGGCGCCATCAGTGTCCCGCTGGACAAACTGGCCCCGATGACTGCACTGGTGACAGCAGGGGGTGATGGGTGTGAACTTGACCCGACGGTCTGGGCGTTCGCGATTGCCGGTGTAGTCGAAACCAGCGCGGCTGCGAGCAGCAGGACAGCGTAAGGCATCACGTTAATGTTCCTTCATCGAGGCAGCCATCCGCCGGGTGAGCGGGCTCAGTAGATAGGTCAAGACCGTACGCTCGCCGGTCCGGATGATTACCTCCGCCGGCATCCCGGGATGCATCTGCCGTTTGCCCAGGGCTTTCATGCCCTCCGGCGTAATTTCGATTCGGGCCAAAAAATAGACCGCCCCAGTTTGAGGCTCGGATAGAAGGTCACCCGACACCGAGATCACTTTGCCTTCGACCACCAGGGTGGGCGCGTTGATGAAGCTCGAAAAGCGTACGTCTGCCAGCAGGCCAGTTCGAACGCTGTCGATCAGGTTGGGTGGCACCCGGGTCTCGAGCAAGAGCGAATCACCTTGCGGGACGATGTCCATCAGTTTTTGGCCTGGCGGGATCACGCCGCCCACGGTTTGATAGGCGATGCCAACGACCTGGCCCGTCGCCGGCGACTTAATGATGGTTCTTTCGAGTTCGCCCTCCAGCGCAACTACTTTGCCCTGGTCCGACTGGGCCTCGCGAGAGGCGTCGACTAGTTGACTGTCGGTCTCTTTGCGATAGTCCTGGCGCCGCGAAATGATGCGTTGGCGCAGCTCGGCAATCGCTTGCTTGGCGCGGGTCACGTTGCCATGCAATTCGGTCACCGCGGCACTCAAATCAGCCACCTGGCGCTCGAACTCGAGTTGCTGGTTGCGCGGCGCATACCCATCAGCCACCAGGTCGCGGATCTTGTCGAGTTGTTCGGTCACCAACCGGCGCTGCAATTGGCGACTCTCTAACATGCTTTGAAACGAGAGGATCTGCCCTTCCTGCCCCCGAATGCTCTCTTCGATCGCTTGCAGATCAGCCTTCAGCGCAAGCCGACGGGTCTCGAAAATGTGCGACTGGGCCTCAACCTGACGCTGAGTGACCGGGTCACTACCGGCCGCCTTAAGGTCGGGGTGAGCGATGATCTGATCACGCTCCATCTGCTCAGCGATCAGGCGCGATTCGAGCGCTCGCATCGAGAGATAGTGCTGGCGAATGCTCTGATAGTTGGCCCGGCTGGCGGCGTCGTCTAGGCGCATCAGCACTTGACCCTCCGCGACCTGCTCGCCCTCTCGAACCAGCACCTCTTTAACGATGCCCCCCTGCTGGTGTTGTACGGCCTTGCGTTTGGTGTCGATCGTGACGAGTCCCTGAGTCGGGACGCCTTCATCGAGCGGTGCAACCGCG
>Ga0164294_10005451_pt1 | contig 10934 bp, 11 predicted proteins | sample GEODES005metaG_FD_111479 | JGI IMG/M metagenome (GOLD analysis project Ga0164294, IMG submission 111479) | Oligotrophic lake water microbial communities from Sparkling Lake, Wisconsin, USA - GEODES005 metaG | ecosystem: Environmental > Aquatic > Freshwater > Lake | place: USA: Sparkling Lake...
GTAGTTGAAGAAGAAAGTAAGTAATGTCAGAGGAAACTACTGAACAAGTAGTTGAAGAGGTTGTTGAGCCGGGTCAGGAAGCTGACCCGGTTGCAACACTGACATCTGACCTGCAACGCCTACAGGCAGAGTATGCAAACTACCGAAAGCGCGTTGAGCGCGATCGCGCAGTTGCTCACGAAAGTGCTATTGGCGCTGTCCTTACTGAGCTACTTGCTCTCCTTGATGATGTTGATCGCGCAGAACAACATGGCGAGCTATCAGGTGGCTTTAAAGCAGTGGCAGATCAGCTAAATTCAATAGTTTCACGCATAGGTTTAGAAAAATACGGCACCGAAGGCGAAGCCTTTGACCCTCAGGTGCATGAAGCGTTAATGCATGACGAATCAGCAGATGTTGCAGTGCCAACTGCATCAAAGATTTTGCAGCCAGGCTATAAGTACAAAGAGCGCATCTTGCGTCCTGCACGTGTTGCGGTAACAGATCCAGCGGGAGCGTAACTTCACATGGCAGCCAAAGATCTATATGAAAAGGACTTCTATAAAGTCCTTGGTGTAGATAAGAAGGCAGCTGCCGATGAGATTAAAAAGAAATACCGCGCACTTGCCCGTGATCTGCATCCAGATAAAACTAAAGGCGATGCGGTCAAAGAAGAGAAATTCAAAGCAGTATCCGAAGCATATGAAATCTTGTCTGATGCTAAAAAGCGCGCTGAATATGATGAAGCACGTTCACTCTTTGAAAGAGGAGGTTTCCGTGCACCGCAAGGTGGTGGCTTCCAAGGTGGAGATTTCCACGATGTATTTGGCGGCGGTAATCCACAAGATATCTTTGCAAACCTTTTTGGTAATGCTGCGCGTCGTGGACCACGCAAGGGTCAAGATCTGCAAACAGAGGCAACGATTACCTTTCGTGAATCAGTTTTCGGAACAACACTTGATCTGCGACTTGCAACAGATCGAGGTCAAGCACAAAACATTTCAGCGCGTGTGCCAACAGGTGTAAATGATGGGGCAAAGATTCGCGTGAAAGGTAAAGGCGCGCAAGGTGAAGCAGGTCCTGGTGACTTATTTATTCAACTTCATGTTAAACCTCACCCAATCTTTTCTCGCAAAGGCGAGAACTTAACAATGACATTGCCAGTTACTTTTGCCGAAGCTGCCTTAGGTGCCGACATTAAGGTGCCAACAATGGCTGGTGATGATGTAACGGTACGAATTGCACCCGGCACACCTAACGGTCGCACACTTCGCGTAAAGGGCCGTGGCATCGTAAAAGGCAGTACCACAGGCGACTTATTGGTCACTGTGGAGGTCCAGGTCCCACAACGTGTTGATGGAAAAGCGCTAGATGCTCTTAAAACTTTTGCAGAAGAAACGGCGTCAGAGGATGTTCGTTCTGATTTTGTCAGTAAGGCCAAAATATGAGCAATGAAATTATAGACAACCAACCAGATGATGAAGCAGGAGTGTATGTAATCTCCGTTGCTGCAGAAATCTCTGGAATGCACCCGCAAACTTTGCGTCAATATGACAAGTTGGGATTGGTTTCTCCTTCTCGCACAGAAGGTCGTAACCGACGATACTCACTACGTGACATCGCATTACTTCGCGCGGTTCAAAAGCTTGTTGGCGAAGGTATCAATCACGCAGGTATTAAGAGAATCATTGAATTGGAATCTGCAGTTGCAAATATGGCAGTAGAAGTCGCACAGCTTCGAATAGAAGTTAACGCGCTCATAGAGCAAAACCCACCTAAAGGTTTAGTCACACGCCGTAAAACTGAAGTAATAATCTACAAAGAAGATTAATTAATGCAGTTAACTCGACCTGCCCAGGTTCCAAGCGTTGGACCAACAGGTGACTTCAAAACCTTTTCAATAACTGTGGCGTAAACATCACGGAAATCAGTAGTCACAGCCAAATCACCTTTATACAAGTTCTTTAGTGATGGTTGTTCTCCATAGAAACCACCCTTAACTGAATTACCAACGATAAACATTGGTCCTGCAGTTCCGTGGTCAGTTCCATCTGATCCATTACCAAGTACTCGACGACCAAATTCGCTATAGACCATGATCGTCACATCGTTACTTCTAGTCGTTGCCTTGAGTTGACTCATAAAGCGTGACAATGAGTCTGAAACAGTGCCGAGCAATAGTGCTTGTGCATTTGCTTCATTAGCGTGGGTATCAAAACCACCAAGCGAAACAGACCAGACCTTTGTAGGTGATCCTGCAGCAATTAGCTTTGCCACAACATCTAACTGCTGGGCCAAATTGCTATCTCCGCCAGCGTTTCCGCCATTAGTTGTTGGCAAATCTGGGCTTACAGGTGCTGGACCCTTAAGGACAGGTTGCACGCTTGTAGAGACAGAAAAGAGATTGCGCATAGAAGTTGCAGCCGCTGCCATCAACTTTGAATCTTTTGCAACAGCTTTTGAGAGCTTTTGGCACTGTGTTGCTAAATCACCCTTAGGAATAATCAACCCACCAAGTGGAAGAGCAGATCCTGAACGCTTTCCACCTGCAAGAAGTGGTGGCAATACAGAACCTAAAGAGATTGCAAGCATTGAATCTTCTGGTTGTGAATCAACCCAACGGCCTAGCCAACCAGTTGAAATGTGTTTTGCAGGTGATCCTGTTTGCCACTTAGCCATTGAGGAAAAGTGTGAGCGATCTGGGTTGGGATAACCAACACCGCGAACAATTGCAACCTTGTTTTGGTCCCACAAAGATTTCAAACCCTTCATTGCAGGATTAAGTGCGAGTTCAGCGTTGAGTGGCAAAACAACTTCTTGCTTATATGCAAGCTCTGGCCGCAATGAGTAATACAAAGGATCTGTGTAAGGGACAACGGTGTTGAGTCCATCATTTCCACCATACAAAGTGACGACAACAAGAATTGGCGTGTTAGGTGGCAGTGGTCGATCAATGGCAGCTTGTGCAATCTGATCTATCGATAACAACGGGGCCGCTGCACCAACGGCCACAGCACCTGTTGTTAGTTTAAGAAATTTTCTTCTGGTTACTGTATCCATGGCCGTCTCCTATGCACTCACGATAAATTCGGGGCTACACAACGCAAGCAGTGCAAACTGTGCGGGATCACTTAAGGATGCACGCAATGTTGATTGAGTTCGTGGACTCCATTCAGACACACCTAGCCAGTCCGCACTCTTTAGTGCTCGTGAATTAACTGGAATTTCTAATAAACCGCGCAACTTACTTTGTTTAATCAGCCAAGCAGCAAAAGCGATCCTGTACTGCGCAGTTGCAGATGACAACCAAGATCCGCCAGCAGGCCAGCCACCCACATTTGGTGGGTTAAATGGCACTTGGCCTAGCTTGTCCAAGTAGTTAAGCAACTGTGATGGTGTCTTTAACTGCGAAGGTGTTAGTTCAAGTGCTCTACATGCTGCAATGAACCATTCGACTGGGGACTTCACTAAATCATATTTCACATCTTGCATTGCTGGATCACTAGCCATAGCAGCAACAGCTGCAGAAATGTCACGTCCTGCAAATGCTTTCTTGGCACCAAAGTCTGCTGGCATAGTTTCAGTGCTCGAGATGAATCGGTACCACAAACGCTCTGCAATAAATGTCGCATTATCTTCACGGGCCACTAATAAATCAGACAAAGTTTCGCCAGTAAGTGGTTGCGTAGTTCCTAAAATAGTAATTGGATTTGTGTCATGTCGCTTTAGATTGAAAGTGACAGCGCCACTGCTTCGATCAACTAGATAACCAGTTAATGCACGAGCGGCAGCCTTTACGTCATCTTCAGAGTAACGATCAACACCTAATACAAATAGCTCCATTAATTCGCGGCCTAAATTTTCGTTAGGTGATTTTGATGTGCTGTCTTGGCCGTCTAACCAAAACTGTAATGCGCCATCATTAACCATGGCACGAGACATTGTTTTAAAATTGCCTAGACAGTTAGCGCGCAATGTTTTGTTTTGAGCAAACATGGGCATTGCATAATTAAGTTTCTGAACAGATGTTGCCCAGTGACCGTGCCAAAACCAGGTCATTCGCTCGGTTAAACCATGATCGCTAAGTGCCATGCGATCTAGCCACCACAATGTCATTTGCTCAACTTGGTATCTCTGCGCAATTGCAAAGGGAACAATTTCCTTCGAGTTTGCAGCCGGACGCTTTCCTAAATCAGTTATTTCAGGTTCAACGACTTGCGCTGCGCCGGCATCAACGGCCGGAACGGTTAGAAGTGCTGTGCGCGTAGCGTCAACGCCAACTTTGAGCGCTTGTGCATATTCGCCAGGACGTGGACCAAATCCAAAGCGCTGCATCAATCTGGATATCTCTAACCTTTGATCTCGCATGTCATCACTGTAGTTGCGATCGGCCTCCACGGTAAGGTTGCATTATGAATTCACGTGAAACACTCAGGGAACAGATCCTTACCAAGGCAGTTGTGCATGGGAAAGTGACTCTTTCCAGCGGCAAAGAGGCGGATTACTACGTGGATCTCCGTCGCGTCACATTGGATTCACAGGCAGCCCCACTAGTTGGCCAGGTCATGCTGGATTTAACGAAAGATCTTGATTATGAAGCCGTTGGCGGATTAACACTTGGCGCAGACCCAGTTGCAACAGCGATGATGCATGTTGCAGCTAGCCAAGGGAAAAAGATTGATTCATTTGTTGTGCGCAAAGCTGAAAAAGCACACGGACTGCAACGGCGTATTGAAGGACCAGATGTTAAAGGCAAGCGCGTGTTAGCTGTTGAGGACACGTCAACAACCGGTGGATCGGTTTTAACTGCAGTTGAAGCACTTATTGAAGCTGGCGCAATTGTTGTTGGAGTTGCAGTTATTGTTGAACGCGGCGCAGAGCCAAAGATTAAAGAAGCAGGCTATGAATATCGCGCTGCGTATCAGTTATCTGATTTAGGCATCTAATCATTTTTGAAACGCTTTGATTGCCACTCTTTAAAGAGTTCAATCAGAACCGGAACTAGACTCACAAAAATAATTAGCCCTATAACTGGCAGCAAATATTTATCGACCGAACCCTTTAGAACATCACCCAGAATAAAGCCCAAGCCAATAACACCTTGTGTCCAAATCAGAGCACCAATCGCATTCCAGAAAAAGAATGTTTTCTTTGGCACGCCGACAATTCCGCACATCGGATTAATTAAGGTCCGCACAAAAGGAACAAAGCGTGCCAAAACAAGTGCTTTACCTACCCCATATTTTGTAAGCCATTTTTCTGTGGCAACAACTTTGTGATGGTTAAAGATTCTTCCATCTGGTTTATCAAATAATTTCTTGCCATATTTTTCACCGAACCAGTAGCCGGTGGTACTACCTACTATTGCAGCGACAGGTGAAAGCAAAAACAATAAAATTGGATCTAACGATGCATTACCTAAAATTGCTGCACCCGAGCCAGATGCGGCCACACCTGCAATAAAGAGCAATGAATCACCAGGAAAAGCCAGTCCAACTAACAATCCTGTCTCGGCAAAAATGATTGCTAAAACCCCAATTAGTCCTAGATCGCCAACGATTGAATGGGCATCAAATAGGTTCATAACTCCGAGGCTAGCCTATGATTCCGCCGTGTCACTAGACCGGGAGTATCGCCCACGCTTGCACTTCACCCCTGCCAAGAATTGGATGAATGATCCCAATGGTTTGGTGTGGCATAAAGGTGAATACCACCTATTTTTTCAGCACAATCCCTTCGGTACCAAGTGGGGTCACATGTCATGGGGGCATGCCGTTTCTAAAGATTTGATTAACTGGCAAGAGCTGAGCGTTGCAATTGCCGAAGATGACGACGGCGCAATTTTTTCTGGAAGCGCTGTAAGCGTCGGCGATGAAATAGTTGCGATTTATGCCCGCCATACAGAAACACATCAAGCACAATGCATCGCGCGCAGCGTTGATAATGGCCGCACATTTATAAAGTATGAAAACAATCCAGTATTAGATGAAAAGAAAAAAGATTTTAGAGATCCGAAAGTATTTAGATATAACGATCATTGGATTATGTGTGCTGTGCAACCATGGGACCATCAAGTTTCCTTCTATAGATCAACTGACTTAATTAGTTGGCAGCATTTAAGTAACTTTGGCCCAGCCGCAGCAATTGATGGTGTTTGGGAGTGCCCTGACTTATTTCCATTAACAATTGATGGAGAACAAGTGTGGGTTTTATTGGTTTCACTTAATCCAGGCGGTCTCTATGGATCTGGAACGCAATACTTTATTGGTGATTTTGATGGGACAACTTTCACACCCAAATATTCAACCGAACAACCACGGTGGATAGATTTTGGAAAAGATAATTATGCGGGTGTAACTTTTAACAACGAGCCAAACGAAAAAAGAATTTTCATCGGCTGGATGGCTAACTGGGAACACCTTAATGAGCATCCAGAAACTTCATGGACTAATGCAATGACTATTCCGCGAGAACTAGGACTAACGAAATATGCAGATGAAATTGTCCTGACCCAACAACCGGTATGCACACCCACATATGAAATAACAATGCCAATGCCACACACTGGCATTGTTGGTTTACAAGGTTTTGTAAAAGTTGGATACAACGCAAACAAAAAAGTTATTTTTGTTGATCAATTCGAAGCACCGTATGAAATAAGCAGGGATCAGCTGCATTTAAAAGTGATAGTCGACCAATCTTCAGTTGAAGTGTTTACGGGTGATGGAGTCAGGGCGATCACCCTTGCGATCTTTCCACCCGCGGGTGCAGGGCGAGATTTGGTCAGATTTACGGAATAACGACACGATTTTGCACCCTTTCACGCTCAGAGGGGACTGTAAAAAACTGCAAAAAACTCCTGAAATCTTTGGCAAAGCGTTACCGCAAATGGCTCCAACTACCTAGCCCTGCCTAGTATTTTTCCTTCCGATGAATGGTGCTCTCGTACCGTTCGTACCCCTTTCGAAAGGAATCTTCATGAAGAAAATTAGCGCTGCATTTATTGCAGTTGCGGTAGCAGCATCAGTTGCTGTTCTACCATCAGCACAAGCTGCTGATTCAGTTACGATTTTTGGTGGCTTCGGCGGAGATCAAGCTAAGGGCTTCCAAGCCGAGCTTGATGCATTCGGTGCAGCAAACGGAATTAAAGTTACATACACAACGCTTGCTTCATACGACACAGATATTCGTGTAAAGGTGAAGGCGGGACAGGCTCCAAACATTGGTATGTGGCCACAGCCAGGCGGACTACTTGAGTACTCATCTGTTCTAGAACCAATTGATGGATTGACATCAGTTGATCTAGCCGGAATTAAGAAGACTCTTGTTCCAGGATGGGCTGGTCTTGCAACTAAGGGTGGAAAGACTTACGGTCTTCCAGTTTCTGCAAACGTGAAGTCACTTGTTTGGTACAACCCAGCAAACTTCAAGGCAGCAGGATTAACTGTTCCAAAGACAGATGCAGAAATGACAGCTCTTACAAACACAATCAAGTCAAAGAAGCTTGGATACCCATGGTGCATCGGTATTGAGTCAGGTGGCGCAACAGGTTGGGCTGCAACTGACTGGATGGAAGAGTACGTTCTTCGTTACGGCGGAGAAGCTCAGTACACAGCATGGTGGAAGGGCAAGCTTGCTTGGTCATCACCAACTGTTCAAAAGGCAGCAAAGAAGTTTGCAGATGTCGCACTAACAGCAGGTAACGTAAATGGTGGCGGTAAGGCAATTGCAGCTACTGGCTTCGGTGCAACAGCTAACCTCTTTGCAACAGATAAGAACAAGTGCTTCATGATGCGTCAAGGCTCATTCATCACTGACTTCTTCCCAGATGCAGTTAAGGCTGAGTACAAGGCAAACAACTTCACACGCGTTGGCGTATTCAAGCTTCCAGCACCAGCTGGAACAACTGATGCCGTACTCGGTGGTGGAGATCTAGCTGCAGCATTTGATGCAAACCCAGCAACTCAGAAGGTTCTTAACTTCATCCTTTCTGACAAGCTAGGACAAGGCGCAATGCTTGCTACCTATCCTTCATACCTATCAGCACACAAGACATTCCCAAGTGCTGGTTACAAGAACCCAATCACTAAGAATATTGCTGGAATTCTTTCTACAGCGAAGTTGTTCGGATTCGATGGTTCAGATCTAGCTCCAGCAGTTGTTAACGCAACTGAGTGGAAGGAACTAACAAACTGGATCGCAGGCAAGAAGACTCAAAAGCAGGCATTCGATGCAATTGATGCTTCATGGGGCAAGGCCTAAGCATTTCGCTTTAGCTAATACCAGAGCTTAAAATCAGCGCCAGTGGAGATTCTCCACTGGCGCTGATTGCTCTAGAATTACTTTTCAATCTGAATTAAGGATTATCAATGAAAGATTTGTTGACCGCTTTGCAGGCTGTTGTAGCCGGTATTGCGATCACTGCTCTCATTTATTGGCTTTTAAACTTACTAATTCATCGCTTGCCTGAAAGAATTAAGAAAAAAGTAGAGCCTTACGTTTTCATTGGCCCTGTTCTGCTTCTTATCGGAATCTTTATTGTAATTCCAACGATTCAATCAATCCGCCTGAGTTTCATGGAGGAAGAGATTGATGGATCGACCACCTGGGTCGGATTTCAAAACTTCAAGGATTTGTTTGCTGAAGATTATTTCCCAAATATGGTCGTGAACAATTTAATGTGGATTGCAATTGTCCCGTTTATGACCGTTGCTATCGGATTAGCAATTGCACAATTTGCCAACAATGTTGGTTCCAAGTCTGAAAAGATTTTTAAGTCAATATTTTTTATGCCAATGACAATTTCATTTGTGAGTGCAGCGGTAATTTGGCGATACATTTATGCATATGCGCCAGAAGGCCAAGATCAAGTTGGATTGCTCAACACTCTTTGGATGAAACTTGGCGGATCACCTCAAGCCTGGTTCCAAATCGAAGCATTTAGATTCAATAATCTTTTGCTCATGGTGATCCTGATCTGGCTCAGCGCTGGATATTCCATGGTTCTTCTCTCAGCAGCAATTAAGAGCGTTCCTGAAGACACATTGGAAGCTGGGCGCGTTGATGGAGCCAGTACAGGACAAATCTTTTTCAAAATTGTACTTCCACAAATCTGGCCAACTGTCGTTGCAGTTTTCATCACCGTTTTGATTGGTGCAATGAAGGTCTTTGACATCGTTTTAGCTATGACTGGTGGAAATTACAACACCACTGTTTTGGCTCAAACCTTCTACCTGGAGTACTTCATCTATGGAAACACTGGAAAAGCCATGGCGGCGGTCGTAATTTTGATCGCTGCAATTGTTCCTGTGATGTTCTACCAAGTGCGTCACTATCGAAAGTTTGAGGCGGCACGATGAGTCATTCAAACACAACGAGAAAAAGTCGTGGATCTTTTGTAGTTCTGGTATTTCTCTCTGCGCTGTGGCTATTGCCTACCGTGGGATTGTTTATTACCTCTTTGCGTTCTAAAGGTGAAGCACAAACAAGTGGCTGGTGGGATGTGCTGCTTAATCCTTTCTCACAAAATTGGGACCTTAGCTCGTACACAACAGTTTTAACTGAAAACAAGTTAGCAACGAGTTTTATCTCCTCATTAGCTGTGACCGTCCCTGCCACAATCCTGCCGCTGCTCTTTGCAGCATATGCAGCATTTGGATTTACATTTCTAACTTTCCGCGGCCGTGAATTTTTCTTTTCAGTAATTATTGGTTTGCTAGTGGTGCCACTACAAGGCGCACTAGTTCCTGTTTTAAAGATGTTTATTTCATTTACCGATAAAACTAGTATTGAAATCTCTGGGCAATATGCAGCAGCCTGGTTTGTGCACTCTGCCTTTGCCATGCCGCTTGCAATTTATATTTTGCGTAACTACATGATGACGATCCCGAACACTTTGATTGAAGCAGCGCGCATGGATGGTGCTAGTAATTTCACAATTTTCTGGAGACTTGTTCTTCCAATCTCCGTTCCAGCGCTTGCCTCATTTGCGATCTTCCAATTCCTGTGGGTGTGGAACGACTATTTGATTGCTTTTGTGTTTGTTGGCAATGAACGTCCTGTTTTGACCTACACATTGCTAGCGATGCTTGGCCAGTACGGGGAAGGATGGCAGGCCGTTGCCGCCGGCTCCTTCATCAGCCTTTCAGTGCCGCTATTGGTCTTCTTTACCCTCCAGCGATACTTCATTCGAGGCCTGACCGCTGGGGCTGTGAAATAGGCTTTCACGCTTAAAGTGTTGTAATAGATAAGTATAAATTTGCCTCATTTGGGGTATCTGCGCTTACACTTCACCAGTCTCGCGCCTGACCCTCGATTTAGGGCGCCTGTAACTCCAACGGAGGAGAACCTATGCGTGCTTCAAGCACCGTATCGCTGGTCCAAGTGACCGGATCTAACCTGACATATGCCTACATCGTTCTAGGTATTTCCCTTGCTGCCCTTGCAATCGCCTACGGCCTACGCGCCCAGGTGTTGGCAGCAAGTGATGGAACACCAAAGATGCGCGAAATCGCAGAAGCTGTGCAAGAAGGAGCTGCGGCATTTTTATCTCGCCAGTTCCGCACACTTTCATACTTTGTAGCAATCGTATTTTTCCTCTTGTTTGCTCTCCCCGGTGATGCTGAAATTCGCGTCGGCCGTTCAATCTTCTTCCTACTAGGTGCAGCGTTTTCCGCACTGGTTGGATACAACGGTATGTGGCTTGCAGTGCGCGCAAATGTGCGTGTTGCAGATGCTGCTCGTAACAAGGATGGCGCAAAGGCTGTGCAGATTGCATTCCGCACAGGTGGCGTCGTTGGTATGACAACTGTTGGTCTGGGACTAATTGGTGCATCACTCGTTGTAATCATCTACCGCGAGAACGCACCTGCTGTTCTTGAAGGCTTTGGTTTTGGCGCAGCGATGCTTGCAATGTTTATGCGCGTTGGTGGCGGAATCTTTACAAAGGCAGCAGA
>Ga0164294_10005452_pt1 | contig 10934 bp, 7 predicted proteins | sample GEODES005metaG_FD_111479 | JGI IMG/M metagenome (GOLD analysis project Ga0164294, IMG submission 111479) | Oligotrophic lake water microbial communities from Sparkling Lake, Wisconsin, USA - GEODES005 metaG | ecosystem: Environmental > Aquatic > Freshwater > Lake | place: USA: Sparkling Lake...
ACTAACCCAAATCAATAAGGGGTGCAAATATACCTCAAAATACCATTTTACCAAAGGAAAGGGGCAATAATAATTGTAATAAAGTCAATATTAATAGTGCCAACGAACAAAAGCTTCCATTGCAGCGTATTTGGTTAAACCAAGGTTCGCATACAAATTCGCGGTGTTGGCATTTCTTATCTCTGCTCTTTGCCAAAATTCTCTTGAATCTGTGCCTTGGAATGGAACACTGTCTTTTTGTGATTGATGTATGAAAATGCCAAAGCGTTTTTTCAAAACCTGGTCAGGGCTCATTGGAACGGCCATTTCAATTTCAGAAATATCCCATTCTTGCCATGCTCCTTTATACAACCAGACCCAACAGTCTTTTACCCATTCATCACCTGCTGCCTTGATTCTTCGTAAGCTTTCAAAAACCACATCTAAACAAACTTTATGCGTACCATGTGGGTCGGCTAAATCACCAGCACAATACACTTGATGGGGTTGAATTTTACGTAGCATTTCCATTGTGATAAAAATATCTGCTTCACTTAAAGGCTTTTTATCTATCATGCCTGTTTCATAAAAAGGCAAATCCATAAAATGATAATTCTCTTCTGCAATGCCTACATACCTACAAGTTGCTTTGGCTTCGCATCTTCTAATTAAACCCTTGATGGCTCTAATTTCTGCGCTATCTAAATGATTGGTTGCTTTATTTGCAAGATATACTCTTGCATTGTTAAGAATCTCCTGACTCTTTTGATTATCGATACCAAAAAGGGCCTCAAATCCCACAGCAAAATCTAAAAAACGAGTGACAAATTCATCTGTCACGGCAATATTACCGCTAGTTTGATAAGCCACATGTACATCATGTCCTTGATCGTGTAAACGCATGAATGTACCACCCATACTAATAATATCATCGTCAGGATGTGGTGAGAAAATTAATACTTTCTTGCTATGTGGTTCACTGCGTTCAGGGTGTGCAGGAATCACTGCATTAGGCTTACCACCTGGCCATCCAGTGATAGAATCACGCAACATATAAAACACTTGCAAATTGATATCGTAAACCGATGCCTTCATCACCAATAAATCGGACAAGCTGTTCTCTTTATAATCGTCAGAGGTTAGGCTTAAAACTGTTTTATTTAATTTCAAGGCTAAGCCAATCACTGCTTTTTTGATCATCTTTGCTGTCCAATCATTCGCGCCTGTTAACCAAGGTGATTTATGTCTTGTTAGTTCTGTTGCAGCTAATTCATCAATGACAAATGTACAATCATCATGGTTTTGTAATACGCTAGCAGGTAATTGTTCAGTGATGACGCCTTCAACAGCTTTGGCAATAATATCTGCCTTATTGCCCCATGCAAGCAATACAATTTTTTTTGCTTTCATGATACTACTGATACCAACTGTGATGGCTAATTGTGGCACTTTATTTAAGTCATGCCATTCGTACACGTTGGCCATTCTTGTTAACTGATCTAAATGAATCACTCTTGTTTTAGAGTGAAAACTAGAACCAGGTTCATTAAAACCAATATGCCCATTTTTACCAATGCCTAATATTTGTAAATCAATTCCCCCTAGTTTTTCGATGGCTTGTTCGTAAGCAACGCATTTTTCTTTTAATTCGTCTTGGCTCCATTCGGAATTTGGAAGATGAATATTGTTTGGATCAATATCTACATGATTGAATAAATGACGATGCATAAAACTCCAATAACTTTGGTAGGCATCTCTTGGGATAGGGTAGTACTCATCTAAATTCACAGTGATTACATGCTTAAAACTTAATCCTTCTTCTTTATGTAATCTTACTAATTCTTTATATAATAAAATAGGGGTGGCTCCTGTCGCCATACCCAAAACACATGGCAAACCTTGTGCTTGTTTTTCTTTAATTAAATTTGAGATTTGGGCAGCTACTGCATTCGAGCCAGTGGCCATGTCTTTATAAATCTTTACTGGAATTTTTTCAAATGATTCAAGCATATTTGTCTCTTTAATTTGAATATTAAAGTTATAAATAAGGCCTCAATTATGAGGCCTTATAATTAGTCAACTTTATTGATCTTAATCATATTAGTTGGTAAATGTAATTGAATTGGTGTACTGCCTGTATTCACTACAACATCACCAGTATTTACAAAACCTTGTGCTTTCAATAATTTAATCTGATCTGCAACAATCTCATCTAAACTTTCTTCTTTATCATAGTAAAATGCTTTGACTCCCCAACTTAAAGACAATTGGTTGACTAAGCTCTTTTCTTTTGTAAAAACAAATAAAGGGGCTTTTGGACGGAAGCTGCTTAACATAAAGGCTGTGTAGCCACTTTGTGTCATACCAACTAAGGCTTGGGCATTACTGTCTTCTGATAATTTACAAGCATTGTAACAAACCGCATCACTCAAGAATGAAGGAGAGTGGGGTTGTGGTTTTAAGTCTTCGGAGCGATTGTAGTTATATCCGTACTGCTCCACTTCAGAAATTATTTTACGCATTGTTTCAATCACCAATACTGGAAATTGACCTACTGCGGTTTCGCCACTCAGCATCAACGCATCAGCACCTTCAATGACTGCATTGGCAACGTCTGTGATTTCTGAACGGTTTGGTTTTACCCTGTCCATCATGGATTCCATCATTTGTGTTGCTACAATCACTGGCTTCGCTCTATGAATACATTTTCTAATAATCTCTTTTTGGATTAAAGGTATTTTTTCAACAGGTAATTCAACACCCAAATCTCCTCTAGCTACCATGATACCATCACTCGCAATAATAATATCACGTAAATTGACGATGGCTTCTGGCATTTCAATTTTTGCAATAATCTTAGACTTGCTTTTATGTTTTCCTAAAATTGCTCTAAGCATTTCAATATCTGCAACTCTTTTTACAAAACTTAATGCTACCCAATCTAATTCTTCCTTCATGATAAATTGAACATCCTCTAAATCCTTTTCTGTCATCGCAGGTAAAGAAATTTTAGTATCTGGCAAGTTCAATCCTTTTTTAGAAGAGATGATACCACCCAGGCTAACAGTCACTTTTACATCTCCATTTGCTTCAATACTTAATACTTTTAATTCAATCTTACCGTCGTCAATCATAATGGTGTTACCCACTAAAACGTCACCTGCAAGGTTAGGGTAGGATACATAAATTTTCTCTATAGTTCCAACACACTTTTCGTTTGTTAGAGTAAGTATATCACCCACTTTTACATCCAAACTGTTATTTTCGATTTCTCCAACTCTTAATTTAGGGCCTTGTAAATCACCTAAGATAGCTATCGTACAATTTAATTCTTTATTAATATTTCTAATATTGTCAATGATTTTCTTTTTGTCTTCATGACTTCCATGGGAAAAATTTAATCTAAAAACGTTCACACCTGCAATCACTAAATTTTTTAATTGGTCATAGGTTTCGCAAGCTGGACCAATTGTTGCAACAACTTTAGTTTTATGGTGTTTCTGTATGTAAGTGGATGTACTCATTATTATTGGGGTTGTTTTTCTTTTATATATAGTTTAACTAGCTAGGATTTTTACAATCTTTAACCACTCTTCTGAAATTTTTTGTTTTGCTTTGACTGCGTTATCCAATGGTGTATATTTCATTTTATTATCCTCAATACCCACCATGACATTGTGTTTGCCATTCAATAAACATTCTACAGCGTGGTAGCCCATTCTGCTTGCTATCAAACGATCTAAACAGGTTGGTGCACCACCTCTTTGTATATGTCCTAAAATACAAACACGGATATCTGCATTCGGCAATTTCGTTTTTAAATAATCGCCTACTTGATTTCCACCTCCAAATTCATCCCCTTCTGCTACTACAATTAGGTTCACTAATTTTCTTCGCTTTTCTTTTTCGGTTAAATTAGCAACCAATGCTTCCATATCTGTTTTTGATTCTGGGATCAATATATTTTCGGCACCAGTAGCAATTCCACTGTGCAAAGCAATATAGCCAGCGTCACGTCCCATCACTTCTACCACAAATAAACGATCATGTGCATCTGCAGTGTCTCTAATTTTATCTATAGCTTCTACAGCCGTATTGACCGCCGTGTCAAAACCAATAGTAAAATCACTACCTGCAATGTCTTTATCAATAGTACCTGGTATTCCAATACAAGGAATATCAAATTCATTACTAAATTTTTGTGCACCTTTGAAGCTTCCGTCTCCACCAATAACAACGATACCATCAATGCCTCTTTTTTTAAGATTTTCGTAAGCAATCTTACGGCCTTCAGGTTCAAAGAAATCTTTACTTCTTGCTGTTTTTAAGATCGTGCCACCTCTTTGAATAATGTTTGCAACAGATCTAGAATTCATCTCAAAAATATCATCTTCAATCATTCCATTGTAGCCTCTAGTCACCCCAAAAATTTCTAAACCATGGTATAATCCTGTTCTTACAACTGCTCTAATTGCAGCGTTCATACCAGGGGCGTCACCACCAGATGTTAAAACAGCTATTTTATGTACTTTTTTAGTAGACATGTTGATTCAATTTGTCATTTAATGGGTTGATTTACAATCGTAAACCAAATGGTTACCAAAAGAACGGAGCCTCTAAATTAATCAATTGAAAGCAATTTTCCATTCAATTTATGAACAGTTTTGTCATGCTAACGTTTGTTATTGATTTGTCAGTATTAAGTTATAATGTCAACCTAATCAAATTAATACAATCTATTTCAGCTTTTAGAGCTGTATTATTTATTTATTAAATCTATTTCAGCCATCATGCATCTTGTACTACCGCCTCCTAAAGCTTCAATGGTAGGGATAGAAATGGGTAGGATGGGGTTGTATTTTTCTAAGCTTTTCAATTGAGCAGGATGCAAGGAAGCATAGGCTTGTTCCGACATGATTAAATGAGGTTTTTCATTAAAATCGAATACTTGCAACATATTACCTGCAAAATGATTCAATTGATCCTGGCTAATCGAAATGACTTCTTTGTTGGTTTGTAAAAAACTTTCAAGCAGAATTTGCTTTTCTACCTCATCAGTAATACTCTCTAAACAAATCACAACAAATTGATCGCCCATACACATCATCACATTGGTATGATAAATGGGTTGTGCTTTATCATCCACTGATTTAAAAGCAATTGGATTGAATTGCATTTTATCGCACCAATCGGTAAAAGCTTCTTTATCTAATCTTTCCGATAAACAACCATAGGCAATTTTATTTTGGCGATCGAGTACCATACTGCCTGTGCCTTCTAAAAATTTTCCTTCTTTTTCTAAATCAGTTAAATCTAGTATATTTTGAATTTTATAATTCGAATGTAAAAAATCTAACACCGTTGACTTTCTTTCAGCTCTTCTATTTTCTGCATACATGGGATATAAACATAGGGTTCCGCCAGCATGGGTAGAAATCCAATTATTGGGAAAAATGGCATCTGGGGTGGAAGGGTCTTTTGTGTCTTGTACCACATTTACTTTAATTTGATGTGCGCGTAATTGTTCCACCATAATATCAAATTCAGCAATGGCTAATTCATTGGCGTTTTCAATATTGATATTAGATTGAAAAAAATTATTTGCTGCCGTTTGCTTATTAAAATAAAATTGATAAGGTCGAACCATTAAAATTTCCATATCCAATTTTAATTAAAATAAATCAATTACTATTTGCTTTCTAAAATTAATAAATCGTTAAAAGCAATCTCGTATTCCTTATTCATAGACCTAATTAAGGCGTTTTTATCTTGGTAGCTTTTTTCTACAATACGCATTTTAGCGGGATCTGAATAAATAGCAGGGTTAGCCATTTCTAATTCAATGGCTGCTTTTTCGGTATGCAAGGTTTCTATATTATGCTCAATTTGTGCAATGGCTTTTTGTAATTTTTGAATTTGTTTTTGCAAATCCTTATCAATAGCTTGAGGTTTCACTTCTGCAACTACTGCAGCTTCTTGTTTGCCTTGCTTGCGTATATCCTTCGAGTCTGCATTTTTTACAGGTTCTGCTAATTGTGCTTTTTGCTTAGCCATTCTCTCTTTCCATGCCACCCATTCTGCATAATCGCCTTTGAATTCTATAATTTGTTCATCTTCTATTTCCCAAATCTTATTTGCTGTCTTAGAAATAAAATAACGATCGTGACTCACTAAAATAATGGAGCCATCATATTTTGTTAAGGCTTCTGCTAATAGTTCCACGGTAGCCATGTCAAGGTGATTGGTAGGCTCATCCAGCATTAGAAAGTTCGCCTTGCTGATAATCGTTTTAGTCAAAGCAACTCTTGCTTTTTCGCCTCCACTCAATACTTTAATTTTTTTATCAATTTCATCACCACCAAACAAGAAACAACCTAATAAAGCTCGAAGCTCAAGGTCAGTTTTTTTTGTACCACATTCTTGCACTTCTTGTAAAATAGTATTGTTCAAATTCAAGGATTCTAGCTGATGCTGCGCATAAAAACTTTCATCTACATTGTGTCCCCAAACCCTTTCCCCTTCATAGCTTTCCATACCTGCTACAATTCTTAATAAGGTAGATTTTCCTTTTCCATTGGCACCAATTAAGGCAATTTTATCACCTCTTTCAATCTCTGCAAATGCATTTTCTAAAATGGTTTGGGCAGGATATTTTTTGCTAACGCCTTTTAAATCCACCAAAACTTTTCCTGGGGTTTTATCTACTGCAAAATTGATTCTAATATTGGGTCTTTCAATTTGGACATCCTCAATGACATCTAAACGGTCTAGTCTTTTTTGAATGGATTGAGCCTGTGCAGCTTTAGAAGCCTTTGCTTTAAATCGCTCAATAAATCGTTCTTGTTGTCTAATATAATCTTGTTGATTTTCAAAAGCCCTTTGTTGAATCTCTACGCGTTGAACTTTCTCAACTTCATAATATTCATAATCACCGGTATAAAAATTGAGTTGTTGTTGGTAGATTTCAACAATTTTATTCACCATTTTATTCAAGAAGTACTTGTCGTGACTCACAATCACCACACTGCCTTTATAGTGCAATAAATATTTCTCTAACCATTCGATACTTGGTAAATCTAAGTGGTTGGTAGGCTCATCAAGCAATAGTACATCTGGGGCTTGTAAAATCATCTTAGCCAATAATACACGCATTCTCCATCCTCCACTAAATTCTTTATATGGACGTGTTAAATCTTTATTGGTAAAACCTAAACCATGTAAAACCTCCCCGGCTTTATGTTCAATGTTGTAGCCATCTAACACATCTATTTCATGCAACGCGTCCGTATATTTGATAAGGATATCATTGTCTTCGGGGTTGGCCTCTAGAGCGACACCAAGTGCTTCAATTTCTTTTTCTAATTCACGTACTCTTTCAAAAGCACCCAAAGCTACCTCAGTGATGGTTTCACTGGTATCAAAACTCAATAAATCCTGGTGTAAATAGCCAATTGTTGTATCTCTACCTTTTTCAACAGTACCTTTTGATGGGGTGTATTGTCCAACTAATAACTTTAAAAGCGTTGATTTTCCGGTTCCATTGTATCCTATTAATCCTATTCTTTCACCTGGCTGGATATGCCAATTTGCATCCGTTACGATTGCTCTTGCGCCAAACTCAAAAGTTACATTTTGTAATCCTATTAACATATTTATTCAATTCTGTGCGCAAAGTTACTGAGTTGTGGTGGCTATTTATGCATATTTTTGAAAAAAGATCTATATGTCTAAATTGTTAATTCCACTTTTAATATGTTTCACCATGGCATGTGAAAACAAGGAAAATATGACATCCGATAAAATTGCATCCAAATTTGCCGGAGAAAGACATGATTCAAATTTAGATCAACAGATTCAGCCTCTATTGAACCAATACTTTGCCGTGATGGCACATTTAAAAGAACAAGACAGTGCCAATTTGGAGCTGTATGGTGCTAATATGATTTTGTTAACGGATAGTCTGATTCAACTAAATTTATCCCTTGACACCGCAACACAATCCAGGGCTATTCAAGGTTTAATGAATATTCAAAGTGAAATGTCTGCTATATTAATGGAATCCAATTCAGAAGATCGCATGATGGGTGCACAAATGTTAAGCCTACATTGGATTGAGTTCTTGGCTGCTATTGGCTATCAAAAGCAAACCATTTATATTTTTAGAGACAAGGAAGAAAATTGTTGGATGGGGTTGAAAAATAAAGGGACCAATCCGTATCAAAACCAAGGAGATCTGCAATACCAGCCAATTCAAATCTTACAAGAACTCAATTAAGGATATCCACTAGGGTAAACAACTAGGAGGATCAACTAGGGTGTGAACTAATCTGGAATTGGCGGCTCATAAACAATCAATATTTTTGCATTGATTTTATTGGTAGAAGTGATAAAGTATTCCTGTCTATTCTTACCATCTTTGTATAAAAGCAGCGCAGTATTTGGCGGTACAGTACCCATGTTATGTGCTACAATGATGACTTCATGTTCCCTCATGTTTTCAGTAAAATCAAATTCAAGATGGATAGATTTATAACTTAATCTTTTCTTGTTAACCAAAAGTTTTTTGTTGTCAAAAACAATGACTGTGTCATTATCGATTGTTCCATTGTCAAATAAATCGATACTTATATTTTTACTATTGGTAATAATTTTTTTAACCAATTTATTTTCCCTACCAACCAATACCCATGGTAAATTAATGGGTTGATTTTGGATTGAATTTTGAGCAACTTTATTTGAAGCGATAGATTCATTTTCAACAATCACATCGTCTGTAGTTGTTTCTGTGGTTGAGTTTGATGTAATTAATTTACCGGTCGAATTAAATGTATTTTTGGTTGCAACAAGCGATTTTGATTGCGCCAAAAAAGTTGTTGAGGGCTTGGTTTTTGGCTGCGTATTTTGAGTGGTTGCTAGTTTAGTTTTTTGGGTATCCGTTTTTTTATTTTCTACCTTATTATTTTTAACGTTGTACAAGCTAGGTACTTTTTCTAAAAAAACTTTACCGCTTCCGCAATTTTGATTGTCACCAACAAGTGAAGACATATAGCTGCCTTCTAAAATTTCATGTCCATCTATATTTTTGTAAGTTAAAAAATTGGACATCAAGCAAGCCTTAAGTTGATTGGCTATTTTAATTTGATCAAAGCTAGTTTCATCTATTTGTACTAATTGTGTTTTAATACTATGGCTCCCTTTAGCAAATGCACTTGCATAAAACTGATCACCTTTTTGGGTGATGGTTTGTGCCGTAATTTGATGACTTATGTTTTCTTTAATAATGAGTTCGTAAGTGAAATTATTAATCAACGCATCTCCATTGGCAATGAAACTACCCACCCATCTGCCAGTTAAGTTTTGAGCACTTAATTGGGTGAAAAATAAGGATAAAAATAGGAGTAGGGTCGGCCTTGTCATAAAATAATTAGAACAATAAATTTAAGTATTAATCTAAGTATAAACAAGCATCCTTTTTTTTGTTATCTTTGTACACATCTATTTATTCGCACAAACATGGTTCAAATTCAATTTCCAGACGGAGCAGTAAGATCCTTTGAAAAAGGTATCACGGCATTAGGTATCGCTAAATCAATTAGCGAAGGCCTGGCAAAAAAAGTATTAGCAGCTACTATCGATGGTGAAGTATGGGATGCAACACGCCCGATTCATCATGATGCAGCTTTAAAATTGTTAACCTGGGACGACGCCGATGGCAAAAATACATTCTGGCATTCCTCTGCCCATTTACTTGCAGAAGCAGTAGAAATGCAGTTTCCAGGAGCTAAATTTTGGGTAGGACCAGCCTTAGAAAAAGGGTTTTATTATGATATAGATTTAGGAGGAAAGTCCATAAAAGAGGAAGATGTTGTTTTATTGGAGCAAAAAATGAATGAATTGGCAAAGAAAGCCAATGACTATATCCGTAAGGAAATGTCAAAGGCCGAAGCAGTGGCTTATTTTACCGAGAAGGGGGATGAATACAAACTAGATTTATTGTCAGGATTGGAAGATGGCAAGATCACTTTTTATACACAAGGTGGTTTTACAGATTTATGTCGTGGCCCACATATCCCAAATACTAGTGCAATTAAGGCCATCAAAATTACCAATATTGCTGGTGCATTTTGGAAAGGGGATGAGAAAAATAAAATGTTGACGCGTGTATACGGCGTGACTTTCCCGAATCAGAAAGAACTAGATGAATACCTATTATTACTTGAAGAAGCAAAGAAAAGAGACCACAGAAAATTAGGAAAAGAATTAGGTATTTACACCATGGATGATGATGTTGGACCTGGACTTCCTCTATGGATGCCAAATGGTACTATCATTATCGAAGAATTAGAACGCCTTGCTAAAGAGACCGAAGAAGCTGCAGGATATAAGCGTGTGGTGACGCCACATATCGCTAAAGAAAGCATGTATATTACAAGTGGTCACTTACCTTATTATCAAGATAGTATGTTCCCTCCTATGGAATTGGATGGCACGAAATACTATTTAAAAGCAATGAACTGTCCGCATCACCATAAAATTTTTGATGCAGAGCCAAAGAGCTACAAAGACATGCCATTAAGACTTGCAGAGTATGGTACTTGTTATCGTTACGAGCAATCGGGTGAATTATTTGGATTGATGCGTGTGCGTTGTTTGCATATGAATGATGCACATATCTATTGTACTAAAGAACAATTTGCACAAGAATTTAGAGCAGTGAATGAGATGTACTTAAAGTACTTTAATATTTTTGGAATTGACAAATATGTGATGCGTTTGAGTTTACATGATCCAGCAAAATTGGGTCAGAAATATATCAACGAACCTCAGCTATGGTTAGAGACGGAACAAATGGTGCGTGAAGTATTGATTGAAACAGGAACGCCGTTTGTAGAAGTACAGGATGAGGGCGCTTTCTACGGACCAAAAATCGATGTTCAAATTTGGAGTATTATTGG
>Ga0164294_10005453_pt1 | contig 10934 bp, 8 predicted proteins | sample GEODES005metaG_FD_111479 | JGI IMG/M metagenome (GOLD analysis project Ga0164294, IMG submission 111479) | Oligotrophic lake water microbial communities from Sparkling Lake, Wisconsin, USA - GEODES005 metaG | ecosystem: Environmental > Aquatic > Freshwater > Lake | place: USA: Sparkling Lake...
CGGCCGCCGGTGGCGTAAGCACCGAACCCCTCGGCTCCGGGGAATGCCGCGAGTGGGGTTGACGCGTCGGGAGTCGGGCTGACTGCCACCGTCACCGCAGTACTGGCTGTGCCGCCGCGACCGTCGACGACGGTCACGGTGAAGGCATCGGCACGATCCGCCGCTGTCGCACCGGGGGCCGCCGCAGTGTTTCGCGCGGCGACGGTCGGGGTGTAGGTGAACGCACCGGTGCCGGCGTTGATGATGATCGCGCCCTTGGCCGTCGACGCCGGGGCGCTATAGGTCAACGTGTCGCCATCGGGATCGGTGGCGCTGACACTGCCGTTCACCACACCGGTAATGGCATTCGGGACACCCACCACCGGGGTGCTCACCACCGGCGCGCGATTGGCCGGGGCCACCGCGGGGCTGATCGCCACGGTGATCGCAGCAGTCGCGGTACCGCCGTGGCCATCGATCACGGTGACGGTGAAGCCGTCCGCGCGATCCGCAGGCGTCGCACCCGGTGCCGCCGCGGTGTTCCGCGCGGCAACGCTTGGGGCGTAAGTGAACGCACCGGTGCTCGCGTTGATAGTGATCGCGCCCTTAGCTGTCGACGCCGGGGCGCTATAGGTCAACGTGTCACCATCGGCGTCGGTGGCGCTCACAATGCCGATCACCACACCCGTCAACGCATTCGGGACACCCACCACCGGGGTGCCGGCGACCGGGTTGACGTTCGACGGACTGACCACGACGGTCACCGACGCCGTCGCGGTGCCGCCCTGCCCATCGGTCACCACCACGGTGAAGGAGTCGGCGCGTTCCCCGGCGGTGGCACCCAGGGCCGCCGCGCGGTGCCGGGCCGGTGCGGTCGGCGTGTAGGTGAACGCACCGGTGCTCGCGTTGATGATGATCGCGCCCATGGCCGTCGACGCCGGGGCGCTGTAGGTCAACGTGTCACCATCGACGTCCGTGGCACTCACACTGCCGCTCACCACACCCGTCAACGCATTCGGCGTTCCCACCACCGGGGTGCTCACCACCGGCGCGCGATTGGCCGGGGTGAAGGGCGCGACGATCACCGCAACCGGGCTGGTGGAGGAATCCCCGCGGCTGCCGATCAGCCCGAAGGAGAGCAGGTTGAGCAACCCCGCGAGGCCGTGGATCGCGAAGCCGCTGGGCGCGTCGCTGACGGTGACCCGGAAGGAGTCGGTGACTCCGGCCGCGACCGCCGCGTCCGGCGTGTAGGTCCAGTTGCCGTCGGGGCTGACCGCCGCGACTCCGTGGGTGGCACCCTCAGCAATCGTGTAACCGAGCCGGGGACTGTCCGGGTCGACGGCGTTGAGCAGGCCGGTGACCACACCGGCGGCGCCCTGTGTGGTTTGGGTCGGGCGTAATTGCGGCGTCTGGTTGTTGAAGAAGGCCGACACACCTCGAAAGAAGGAACTGATGGGATCAGTGACGACGGCGTGGGCGGAAAGTGGTTGCGGAACAGTGGATTCGGCGGGCGCGACGGCGGCGCTATTCTCTCGGCGCGCAGGGGCCGGTGGCACCACATCGACCGGCGGTGCCGTCGCGTCGCCGATCCCGGGAACAAGCGCCGCGACCGGGGCAGGCTCGGACCGGGATGGCCGCACTGGCCGCGACGTCACCCGGGCAGTCGGGGCGGAGACTGGCCTCGCCAATGCGCCCCGTGCACCGGGGTCGCGGTTGCCGCGCAGTCGGCCAGCGCCCACCGGTTGGGTCGGCCGTTCCACCGCCGACGAGGCGTCGGGGGTGACCGGGTCAGCGGCGGCCGTCCCCGTGCCGCCCGCCATGACGGCCAGACCGATTCCCAGGGTCGCGGCCAGGGGGCCGACACGACCCACGAACGGTCCGGCTTTGATCATATTTGACCCAGCGTTCATCGAATGCGCCCGATTTGCGGACCCGCGGGGGAACCGCTGTACTGACCCTCCTCCGCAACCCCACGAATGGCAACCCATACCACCGATAAGGTGACGAAAGTCCCGAAACCGGGGCTACAGTCACATTCATGAAAGCTGTCAAACAGATATGTCTGAGCGTTGCTATGGCCGGAATCGTCGCCGGCGCAGGATCGGCGGTCGCGACCGCGGTCGCCTCGGCCGAACCTGCCGCGCCCGACACGACCCGATCAGCCGACGCCACCGAGAACCGCGCACCGGCGAGTACCCGGCCCCGCGGTCAGGTCAGCCGCCCGGCGGCGGCCCAAGCGTCGACGAACTCCGATCGTCCCGCTGCGCCGTCGGCGCCGGATAGTTCGGCGCCCGGGAGCGCAGCACCGGCGCGGACGCAACCCAGCACGCCGACGCGCAGGCGCACCGTTTCTCTGCCGGACCGGACCGCACCCGGTGCCGTCCTTCCGGCGACACCGGCGCCCGCACCCGTTCCGGTGCCGATCCTTCCGGTGCCGGCCGCCCCGGTCGCGCCGGCCAGTGCGGTGACCGTCAGCGCTTCTGTCACCGGCAGCCGCAGTCGAATCGCCAGTGCGAACGCCTCGCAGATCGGGGATCCGCTGCCGACGCACGTACTACTGATCGGCACCGACGGCACGAACCTGGACAAGGTGCTGCAGTACGCCTACATCCAACCCGACAGCGGGTTCCGTGCGGTCATGGAGCAGGGTGTCACCGGCGCGACGAGCATCGTCGGCCACACCACCATCTCCGGCCCGTCGTGGACCACCATCCTGACCGGCGTGTGGGACAACAAGAGTGGCGTCATCAACAACATCTTCAACCCCGCGCCGTATGACTCGTGGCCGACGGTGTTCAACCTGATCGAGTACGACAGGCCCGAGGTCGACACCGCGGTCTACGCCGACTGGAAATACATCAACGACATGGCCGGCGCCGGTGGCTACGCGGCCGACGTCAATGAGTTCGTGGCATTCGACACCACGTGGGAGGAGACCGACAACCAGGTCGTTGACGCGACCATCGCACGGATTGTCGCCACTACAGCGACCGACTCGGCCTTCATCTTCTCCTACCAGGTCGCCGTCGATGAAGCGGGCCACGCGGCCGGCGGCGGATCGCCGGAGTACGCCGCCGCTGTCGTGAACACCAGCGAGAACATCAAGCGGATCATGGACGCCGTCGACGCGTGGGAGACCGCTAATCCCGGCGAGGAGTGGACGGTACTCGTGACCACCGACCACGGCCATCAGCAGTCGGTGGGCTTCGGTCACGGTTTCCAGTCACCCAATGAGACATCGTCGTTCGTCATCTTCGACCTCGCAGGCGACGACGCCAACGACGGCAAGCAGAATCTTGGGTACTCGAACGCCGACATCACGCCGACGATCGTCAGCCTGTTCGACGTGCCGCTGCGGTCGGACTTCGACGGGGTATCGCTGGTAAACAACAAGACCGATAGCATCGACACTCCCGCCGATCTGAAACAGGCCCTCGACGACGCCGTCGCCATGTACGGATATCCGAACATCGGAACCGATGTCGCACTGGGGGTTCGGACCGTAGTCGCCAGCGTGCCCTACTTCCTCGACATCATTACCAACACCATCACGGGGCAGTTGCAGGCGCTCGTCGATCAGCAGATCTTCCTTATCAGCGCCCTCGCGCAAGGGGCACAGTTTGTGGTTCAGGTCTCCGGTGACATCCTGGTCGGGGTGACCCAGGCGGTGGCCCGGGTGGTCGCCACCCTGACCGGCTCCGGCGTCATCGCCCCGACGGATCCACCGCTTCCGGCTCCGCCGGCAGATTCGGTGCGGCTGCCCATGCTGCGGGCGGCCGCACTGGTCTGACACGGCGCGACGCCAGTCGCGTTGATTGCAATCAAGGGGGGAACGTCATGGGGAATGGATGCCACATCGGCCGTATCGGAGGACTTGCGGTAGCCCTGGGGATCGGGATGGCCCTGGCCTCCTCTCCACTCGCCTCCGCCGAGCCATCGGACCCCGGCCCAGCAGCTCGCTCGGCGACGCCGGACTCTGCCACGGCGCGCACGCCGCAGCAGACCGCGCGTAAGGCCGCCGCCGCGACGGTGACGAGTCGCGCGCAGGCACCAACGTTGGGTACCGGCGGATCGAACGACCATTCCCAGACACCGGTGGCCTGGGCAGTGCTGCACGTCGCGCGCCGCGATACCCGGCGGTCGGCGATGCGGGGCGTGACGGCGTCGGGGACGACATCGCAAAGCATCGCCATGAGTCCGAATCTGCTTGCCAATCCCGGCGCCGAAGTCGGCGACCCGTCCCTATCGGGCAACAGTTCGGTGAGTATTCCGGGCTGGACCGTGACCGGCACCCCCACGGTGATCCAGTACGGCACCCCACGCAATATGTGGCCGGTCGGCCTGCCCTTCGCGACGCCGGATCTGCCACCGTGCATGGGATTCCCAACGACGAGCAGCGGGGCCGGTGATACCCAATTCTTCGGCGGCGGCAATGTGGCGACATCGACGCTGACCCAGACGGTCACCCTCACCGCCGCGTCGGCTGCCGGCGTGACCTATGACCTCGGCGCGCAGTTGGGCGGCTGGCTGATCAACCCGGGGGCGGCCTCGGTCAAGGTTGACTTCCTCGACGCCAACAAGCTCTACCTGGGTACGGCCTCCCTCGGCCCGGTCACGATGTTCGAGCGCTTCTTCCAGACCGTGCTCAAGGATCGCAGCACCACCGGAACCCTGCCGACCGGTACCCAGTTCGCACAGGTGACGGTGAACCTGCATGCGTGGAACCCGATCTTCCCCGGACTCAACGCCGACTACAACTCGGCCTTCGCCGACAACATCTCCTTCGCGGTCAGTGCTCCCGGCCTGGCCCCGGCTCCGGTCCCACCGGAACCGCCGGTCTCGAAGGTTGGCGCCCTCGATCACGTGTTCATGGTGTACATGGAGAACAAGGGTTACGACGATATCGTCGGCAGCCCCAACGCGCCGTTCCTGAACAGTCTCATCAACGCCTACGGCTTCGCCGACAACTACTACGCGCTCACCCACGGCAGCTCTCCGAACTACTACCCGATTGTTGGCGGTACTGACTTCGGGCTTACCTACAACTGCGCCTCGCCGTGTATCGACGCGTCGACCACCCTGGTCTCCAACATCGATGACGCCGGCAAGACGTGGCGGAGCTACGCCCAGGGATTGATTCCCGGTGCCAGTCCTCTCGTCAGCACAGACAGCTATCAGTCCGGTGAGACGGTTTTCCCGGCGTTCACATCGATTGCCAACGATCCGGCCTATGCCGCGGCCCACATCAGACCGCTGGAAGAGATGGCGGTCGATCTGCGGTCGGCGGCGACGGCACCGAACTATGCGTGGTTTGCGGCTAACGAGGACTTCGCCGGAGAGGGGCCGGTCAACACCCTCGAGGGCTTCCTGAAATTCGCTCTGACCCAGATCGGGCCTAAGCATCAGTACAACGTGCCCGCACTTGATCAGTTCCTGTCTGAGACGGTTCCCACCATCATGAACTCTGCTGTCTGGAACGACCCGAACGAAGCATCCGTCATCGTGGTCACCTTCGACGAGGACAACAACAACCTCTCGCTTGGCTTCGGCAACGAGGGCAATCACATCGTCACGGTCGTCATCCCGAACCAGGCGGCGATCGACGCCGGGATGCGCAGCGGCCCATTCATCGCCAGCAGTCATCTCGACCACTACAGCCTGCTGCGGATGATCGAGGACTCACTCGGACTGCCGTCGCTGACCAAAAATGATAAATACGCCGCCCCGATGAACGAGTTCTGGACCGACGGCGTCGTCGGCAACTCCGGCAATATCGCGGTCTAGCTCACCCGATCACTTCGGCAGGATGCGCGACCTGGCCCCGCCGCCGGCCACCTGGATGGTCTGACCACTCACCCACCCGGCGGCCGGGGATGCCAGCCACAGGAATGCGTTGGCGACGTCCTGCGGGGTGCCGGCCCGGCCGGTGAGGTTTTTAGGGTTGGCAAGGGCGTGTCGGATCTTCTCGTCGAGACCGACGTCCGCGTAAGCGTCCGTCAGCACGGTGCCGATGAGAATCGAGTTCACCCGCACCTTCTTGCCGAAGTAGTGCGCCACGCTCAGCATCGCGTGATTCAGCGCGGACTTGGCGGCCGAATAGGCGAGGAACTCAAAGGCCGGCATCACGGCAACCATGGAGCCGGAATTGGTGACGGTGGCGTTGTCGGCTTCGAGTAAATATGGCCGGCAGGCGGCGGTCATCCGCAGTGCCGCAACGCAATTGAGCTTATAGCCGTCCACCATGTCTTCCATCGGGATATCCAACGGATCTTTATAGGGCTTTCCCCAGCCGACGTTGTTGACCAGGGTCGAGATACCGCCGAAAGTCGCCACGGTGTGCTCGACAACGCGAGCGATATCCGCTTCCTCAGTGACATCGCATCCCATACCCAGCACCTCACCGCCGGTCTCGGTGCTGAGTCGCGCAGCGGTCTCGACTGCCTTGTCGGCATTACGGTCGGCGATCATCACACTCGCACCGGCGCCGGCGAAGGTGCGGGAAATGGCCTCGCCGATGTTCTGGGCGCCGCCGGTGACGATGGCGACGTGGCTGTCCATACGGAAATCGGCGAAGGCGTCGAAGGTCATGGTTCTCCTCGGCTGTGCGTCGGATCGCGATACCTGAGCAATACTTCCCCAATGGGCACCTTCGCGGTCACTGGATCGGCTTCGGGAATGGGAAACGCGGTCGTACAGAGACTCCGAGAACAGGGCCACCGGGTGATCGGCATCGACGTCAGGGCCGCAGACGTCGTCGCCGACCTGTCGACACCCGCCGGCCGCCGGGGTGCCGGTGCCGACGTCCTAGCCGCCTGCGGGGGAAGGCTCGACGGCGCGGTCCTGGCCGCCGGTCTGGGCCCCACCCCGGGCGCCGAACGGGCGATCACCGAGGTGAATTACTTCGGCGTGGTGGAACTTCTGCAGGCCTGGCGCCTCGCGCTGGCGGCAACCGATCGCGCCAAAGTGGTTGTCTTCGCGAGTAACTCGACAACCACGGTGCCGGCAGTTCCCGGCCGGGCCATCCGGGCATTACTCGCCGGTGATGCCGACAAAGCGCTGCGGACCTACCGAATGTTCGGACGCTACGGACCGCCGGTGGCCTACGCGGCCTCGAAGATCGCCGTCTGCCGCTGGGTACGCCATCACGCTGTGACCGAGCAGTGGGCGGGTGCCGGAATCCGGCTCAACGCGCTCGCCCCGGGGGCGATCATGACGCCGATGCTCGAGGAACAGTTGGCAACGCCGTCGGAGGCGAAAGTCATCCGCGAGTTCCCGATCCCGATCGGCGGCTTCGGCGACGCCGGTCAGCTTGCTGACTGGGTGATTTTCATGCTCTCCGATTCAGCTGACTTCCTCTGCGGCAGTGTCGTTTTCGTTGACGGCGGCTCAGATGCCTACTTCCGTCCAGACGACTGGCCGCGGGCGGTGCCCGCTCGCCAGTTGGTGGCCTACCTGCGCCGGACCCGGCAGTTCAGATCATTCGAGGGAAGCCGACCGTGACCCGGCGAGCAGCCGCGGTGTTGGCCGCAGCCATGACCGCGTCGTCGTTGACAGGCTGCATGGGCAACAGCGATCCGCCGCTCTCCGGGCCGCAGACCACCACGATCGAGGTCTCCTACGACGATCTGCTGAACCAGAAGCACATCACCCGCAAGCTCACCCTGAACATCGGCGACACCCTGCAGGTGAGCCTCGGGTCCAACCCGTCCACCGGCTTCGTTTGGGCGCCAGACATGCAGATCACCAATCCCGCCGTACTGGTCCAGACTGGCCACGAGGTTCTCGCGCCGACCGCCGACAGACCCGGCGCGCCCGCACGGGAGGTGTGGGCACTTCAGGCAATGGCGCCCGGCAGCACCACGCTGTCCACCAATTACGGGCGGCCCTGGCCGGGCGGGGAGAAGGACGCATGGACCTTTGCCGCCGACGTTACGGTTAACTGAAACCCCGCGAGTCTCTGGCGTCACTCCAGTCACTGAGTGCGTACTCTGGTCGAGTGCGGTTTTCCACCGGGATCAGGGCCGGGATGACGGCGGCCTGGCTGCTGGCCGCCGCCGCGTCGGCAGCCGGGTGCAGTAGCACCGTGGACGGTGCCGCCACCTGCTCGGGCTGCGGTAACGGCACCGAACCAGACTTTCCGACCGCCCGACCCGGCGCGCCCTCGCCGATGCCGACACCCGTTCCGGAGCCGCCGGCGGCGGGCGGGGCACTGGCGCCGAACGAGGCGGGCTACGTCTACATCGAGACGAAGTCAGGCAAGACCCGGTGCCAGATATCAAGCGACACCGTCGGGTGCGAATCAGACTTCACCGACCCGCCGACCGTCGACGGCGAACAAGCCACCGGCGTGGAGGTCTCCGCCGCCGGCAGCAACCGCTGGGTGGTCGGCAACCTGGGAGCGATGCCCACCACCACGATCGACTACGCCAGCTATGACGCGGTCGGCTGGACTATCGACGCCGACGGCAGCGGCACCCGGTTCACCAATAACGAAACCGGCCACGGGATGTTCATCAGCACCGAGGCGGTGGAGTTCTTCTAACCTGCCCTAGTCTGAGCGGCGTGGACTTCCGCGTCTTTCTCGAACCGCAGCAGGGCGCGACCTACGACGACCAGGTCGCTGTCGCCCGGGCCGCCGAATCCCTCGGATTCTCAGCGTTTTTCCGCTCCGATCACTATCTGGCGATGAGCGGTGACGGACTGCCCGGACCCACTGACTCCTGGGTGACCCTGGCCGGGATCGCGCGTGAAACGTCCACCATCCGGCTGGGCACACTGGTGACATCGGCAACCTTCCGCCATCCCGGTCCGCTGGCGATCTCGGTGGCCCAGGTGGACGCGATGAGCGGCGGACGCGTCGAATTCGGTATCGGCGCAGGATGGTTCGAGGCGGAGCATCGGGCTTACGCCATCCCGTTCCCCGCACTCGGCGAACGTTTCGACCGGCTCGAGGAGCAACTCGACATCATCACCGGCATGTGGTCCACCCCGGTCGGTGAGACCTTCGACTACGCCGGAACCTACTACCCGGTCACGGATTCCCCCGCGCTACCCAAACCGGTGCAGCGTCCGCACCCGCCGATCATCATCGGCGGCGGCGGCGCCAAGCGCACCCCGGCGCTGGCCGCTCGCTTCGCGGCGGAATTCAACCTTGCCTTTCCGACGCTGGAATTCGCAGGCGTTCAACTGGCCCGGGTTCGGGACGTCGTGGAAAAGGCCGGGCGCGTGGGTGACGACATCATCTATTCGGCGGCGTTCGCGGTGTGTGCTGGACGCGACGAGGCCCAGATCGCCCGGCGGGCCGATGCGATCGGCCGTGAAGTCGACGAACTTCGCGCCAACACTCCCCTGGTCGGTACGCCGACCGAGATCGTCGACCGCCTGGGTCCGTTCGCCGAAGCCGGCGTGCAACGGGTGTATCTGCAACTGCTCGATGCCTCCGACCTCGATCACCTGGAATTCTTCGCCTCCGAGGTCATGCGGCAGGTGGGCAGTCCCGGCTAGGATCGGCACCCGTGGCGCGTGACGGTTTTCCCGACGATCAAGACGACTATCCGGCCGGCGAGCCGACTCAGTACGCCGCCTACACCCCTGCACCGGATGACCCGACCGGGATCGCGCCCGTAGCTCCGGATGCACCCACCGGTCTCGCGCCGGCGGCCCGGGGTGCCGAGGCGGCCGGACAGGGTGCGCCCGACTCGGGTGCGCTGGCCTGGTCGCAGGATGACGGCACGGGTTCGGAGCCGGTTCCCTACACCGGTCCGGATTACACGGGCCCGGATTACACGGGCCCGGATTACACGGGCCCGGATTACACCGTGCCGCAGACCGATTCGCGTCCCACGGTGCTGATCGAGCCGGATGCTGGAACCGAGTTCGTCTCCGCGCCGTTGCCCTGGTATCGCAGGCCGCCGTTGCTGTTCGGTATCGCTGCGGCATTGGCAGCTGCGACGGTCGGTGGTCTTGCCCTCACGCTGACGAGTACCGACAGCACCCCGACCACGACCACCACCCGGGTCACCAAACCCGGCGAGGCGCCACCCCCGGTGCCGCAGACGATCACGGTCACCGGAAGCAACGGCGAACCCACGGTCTCGACAGTCACCCCCACGACCACGACAACGGTGCCGGAGACGACCACCTCGTCCCCGACGACGACATCGCCCACCACGACAACAACAACGACGACAACCCCGACGACCACGACAACGACCACCACCACGACGACCACGACCACGACCACAACGACCCCGACCACAACGACCCCGACCACCACGCGGACGACGCCAACAACGACGACAACAACGTCTATCGGACCGCCGACCCCGCCCCCGACGACCGAGACGATCAGCCCGCCGACGCCGCCGCCCACCACGGTCGTCCCGCCCCCGACGACCCAGGCGGTCATCACCGGTGAGACGCTCCCGACGGTCAAGCCGGCGCCACCTGAATAGCCGGATTGAGACCGGTGTCGCGCCGCCGGGTGTGGGGGTGAGACCATAAGCCAACGACATGCCAAAGTTACCGGTCGGTAACAACCGCTAAGTTACCAGCCGGTAACTGCCAGAACTGCAGAGGGACGCCGTGGACACGCAGACTCTCATCCGACTCATCGTCGGCCTCGCCATGACCGCCATCGTCGGACTGCTCGCTGCAAAGCGAGTCGGCTGGCTGACGAAGTTGATCAGTTCCGGCCAGCCGACGGCCGACGAACGAGGCCGCAAAAACAACCTGGGCGAGCGGATCGGCAACCAGGCCAAAGAGGTATTCGGCCAGACCAAGCTGCTGACGTGGTCGATTCCCGGCATCGCGCACTTGTTCACGATGTGGGGCTTCTTCGTCCTGGCCACGGTGTACCTCGAGGCTTACGGCGTGCTGTTCAATCCCAAGTTCCACATCCCGGTGGTCGGTCGATGGGGCATTCTCGGCTTCCTGCAGGACTTCTTCGCCGTCGC
>Ga0164294_10005454_pt1 | contig 10933 bp, 10 predicted proteins | sample GEODES005metaG_FD_111479 | JGI IMG/M metagenome (GOLD analysis project Ga0164294, IMG submission 111479) | Oligotrophic lake water microbial communities from Sparkling Lake, Wisconsin, USA - GEODES005 metaG | ecosystem: Environmental > Aquatic > Freshwater > Lake | place: USA: Sparkling Lake...
ACCCCGCTGGCGCGCATCCACAACCTGACGGTGACGGCGGGCGATCCGGTGATCATGCTCGAAGAACCGCTCTTCGCCACCGACCGCGCGCTGCAGCGGGCGGGGATGAAGATCGGCGATATCGACCTCTATGAAGTGAACGAGGCGTTTGCCTCGGTGCCGATGGCCTGGCTGAAGCACACCGGCGCGGACCCGGAGAAGCTCAACGTCAACGGCGGCGCGATTGCGCTGGGCCACCCGCTCGGCGCTTCGGGCACCAAGCTGATGTCGACGCTGCTCCATGCGCTGAAGGCGCGCGGGCTCAAGTATGGCCTGCAGACGATGTGCGAAGGCGGCGGGGTCGCCAACGTGACGATTGTCGAGATGATGTGATTGCTCCCCTCCCGCTAGCGGGAGGGGCCGGGGGAGGGTGTGTTCCTATTTGCGAACACGCCCTCCCCAAACCCCTCCCGCCAAGCGGGAGGGGCTTACTGTTGATTTCAGGAGAGAATTGCCATGAAGCTTGATAGTTCGATTTCGGCCGTCGTTACCGGCGGCGCTTCCGGCCTTGGTGCCGCCACCGCGCGCGCGCTTGCGGCGAAGGGCGTGAAGGTCGCCATCTTCGACATGCAGAAGGAAAAGGGCGAGGCCGTCGCGGCCGAGATCGGCGGCGTGTTCTGCGAAGTGAACGTGACCAGCGACGAGAGCGTGGACGCGGGCTTTGCCAAGGCGCGCGCGGCGATCGGGCAGGAGCGCATCCTCGTCAACTGCGCCGGCACCGGCAACGCGGTGAAGACCGCCAGCCGCAGCAAGGAAGACGGCTCGATCAAGCACTTCCCGCTGGAAGCCTTCAACTGGCTGATCCAGATCAACCTCGTCGGCACGTTCCGCTGCATCGCCAAGTCGGCGGCGGGCATGATGACGCTGGAGCCGCTGGAAGACGGCGACCGCGGCGCGATCGTCAACACCGCATCGGTCGCGGCCGAGGACGGCCAGATCGGGCAGGCGGCGTACTCGGCTTCGAAGGGCGGCGTTGTCGGCATGACGCTCCCCATCGCGCGCGACCTGATGAGCGAGGGCATCCGCGTCAACACCATCCTGCCGGGCATCTTCGATACCCCGCTGCTCGCTGGCGCGCCGCAGAACGTGCGCGATGCGCTTTCGGCTTCGGTGCCGTTCCCCAAGCGCCTCGGCCAGCCGGCGGAATATGCGCAGCTCGCGCTGACCATGATCGAGTGCGGCTACTTCAACGGCGAGGACGTGCGCCTCGACGGCGCGATCCGCATGGCGCCCAGGTAATTCAGGGCGCTGATAGTGTGACTGCCTGACGCGTCCCCGCACGAAACGGGGGCGCGCAGGACTTGGGAGAGTGCCGCAATGGCCGAATACACGCAGATCACGCTCGATGTGGCCGATGGCGTCGCGACGCTGACGCTCAATCGGCCGCAGAAGATGAACGCCTTTACGCGCACGATGATGAACGAGATCATCGACGCGTTCGACCGGACCGATGCCGACGACAGCGTGCGCGCGGTCATCATGACGGGGGCGGAAGACAGAGCGTTCTGCGCGGGCGCGGACCTGACGCCGGACGACGGCGCGCGGCCCTTTTCCGATCCCACCGAAGTGCCGCTGGACGACGTGAAAGTGCGCGATGGCGGCGGCTATTGCACCTTGCGCATCTTCAATTCGAAGAAGCCGGTGATTGGCGCGATCAACGGCGCGGCAGTGGGCATCGGCGCGACGATGCAGCTGCCGATGGATTTCCGCCTTGCCAGCACCTCGGCGCGCTTCGGCTTCGTGTTTGCGCGGCGCGGGATCGTGCCCGAGGCGGCCTCATCGTGGTTCCTGCCGCGCATCGTGGGCATGAGCCAGGCGCTGGAATGGTGCATGACGGGGCGCGTGTTCGGCGCGGAAGAGGCGCTCAAGGGGGGCCTCGTGCGCTCGCTCCATGCGCCCGAGGATCTGCTGCCCGCAGCCCACGCGCTGGCGCGCGAGATCGCGGACAACACCAGCGCGGTGTCGGTCGCGATGACGCGCGCGATGCTGTGGCGCAATGCGGCGACACCGCATCCGATGCATGCCCACCGCGTCGACAGCCGGGCGATCTACCAGCTCTCGCGCGGGGCCGATGCAAAGGAAGGTGTGGCGAGCTTCCTTGAAAAGCGCGCTCCGGCCTACCCCGGCAAGGTTTCTTCGGATATGCCCTCGTTCTACCCGTGGTGGGAAGAGCCGGGCTGGGAATGAAAGAGCAGACGAAATTGGCCGAACTGGGCGAAGCAGGCGTACCGGAGCAGGCGGCAGAGAACTCTGGCGCGCGCGAATTGCTGCTCGAAACCGCCTCGCAGATCATGCGCGAGGGCGATCAGGTCGATATCTCGCTGTCCGAGCTTTCGCTGCGCTCGGGGCTCAATTCGGCGCTGGTGAAGTACTATTTCGGCAACAAGGCCGGGATGCTGAAGGAACTGCTCGACCGCGACATGGTGGCGATCATCAAGTCGGTCGAGGCGCTGCTGGCCAAGGATGCGATGAGCCCCGAGGCAAAGCTGCGGCAGCATATCGCGCGCTGCGTCGATACCTATTTCGCGTTTCCCTATCTCAACCGGCTGCTGATGCGGCTGGTGCGCGATTGCGATCCGGACGAGGCGAAGCGCATTGCCGACAAGTATCTCATGCCGCTCAACAAGGCCTATGACCGGTTGATCAGTTCGGGGGTGAAGGCCGGGGTGTTTCGCCCGATCGATCCGCAGCTGTTCTACTTCACCGTGACCGGCGCGGCGGACCGGTTCTTTTCGGCGCGGCTGGTGCTGCGGCACTGCTTCGATCAGGACACGCTGACCGAGGAACTGCGCGACCGCTACCGCGAGCATACCGTCGATTTCATCATGGCCGGCATTCTGGCCCGGTGAGCGGCCCGGTGAGCGGCAGGGTGAGCGGCGCGCCGAACCGGATTGGCGCTTTTGCTTGCGCGCGGCGCTGGCAGGCCTAGAACCGGGACATGTCCGACGCGCAAACCCGGCTGTCTGATTTCATCCCCTATCGCCTTGCGATCACCTCGAATGCGGTGAGCAGTCTGATTTCGGGTGAGTACCACAGCGAATTCGGCCTCAAGATCCCCGAATGGCGGATCATGGCGGTGCTCGGCGATGCGGGGCCCTTGACCCAGCGCGATCTCGTGCGCGCCACGCTGATGGACAAGGTGGCGGTCAACCGCGCCTGCAAGATGCTGGGCGAGCGCAGCCTCGTCGCGCGCAGCCCGAACGAGGCGGACGGGCGTTCGCACCACTTGTGGCTGACGGACGAGGGCCGCGCGATGCATGATCGCATCTGGCCCAACGCGCTTTCGACCTACGAGAAGATCTTTGCGGCCCTGTCCCCCGCCGAAACGGCGAAGCTGAGGGCCCTGCTCGACAAATTGCTTGGCGCGGCCCGTGTGATCGAAGGGGAAGTCTGATGAAACTTGCGAGCCTGCCGCAGCTGCGCGACGGACGGCTGATCGTCGTCTCGGACGATCTGGCGTGGTATGCCGATGCGGACCATATCGTACCGACGATGCAGGGCCTGCTCGACGATTGGGACCGGCATGCGCCCTATCTCGAGGCGCTGGCCATCGAACTGCAGCACGGCGCGATCCCGCAGAAGCGCTTCCACGAGCGCGAGGCGGCAGCGCCCCTGCCGCGCGCCTATCAGTGGGCCGATGGCAGCGCTTACGTCAACCACGTCGAACTGGTGCGCAAGGCGCGTGGGGCCGAGCTTCCGGCGAGCTTCTGGACCGATCCGCTGATGTACCAGGGCGGCAGCGACGACTTGCGGGGGCCGCGCGATCCACTGGTGCTGCGCGACGAGGCCTGGGGCGGCGATCTCGAGGCCGAAGTGGTGGTGGTGACGGGCGACGTGCCGCAGGGCGTCTCGGCCGCGGAGGCGCTGGGGTGCATCCGGCTGGTCGGGCTGGTCAACGACGTTTCGCTGCGCGGCCTCATTCCGGACGAGCTGGCCAAGGGGTTCGGCTTTGTCCAATCCAAGCCCGCGAGCCATTTCTCGCCGGTCTTCGTGACGCCTGCCAGCCTTGGTGCGGCGTGGGCGGACGGCAAGCTCCATCTGCCGCTGCATGTCGATCTGAATGGGCAGCCGTTCGGGCGGCTCGAGGCGGGCGAGGAGATGACGTTCGATTTCGGCGCGCTTATCGCGCATCTGGCGAAGACGCGCCGGCTCGGGGCGGGCTCGATCATCGGTTCGGGCACGGTTTCGAACCGCGATCCCGATGGCTCCCCCGGCAGGCCGGTGGCCGAAGGCGGGCGCGGCTATGCCTGCATTGCCGAGCAGCGCATGGTCGAGACGATCCGGCACGGCGCGCCGGCGACACCGTTCCTGCGTCACGGCGATACCGTGCGGATCGATGCGAAGGATGCCAAGGGGCACAGCGTGTTCGGCGCGATCGAGCAGACGGTGGTGGCGGGGTAGCAAGAGAAGACCCCCTGCGACCCGCCTGCGGCGGGCCACCACCCCATTTGCACTTCGTGAAAATGGGGAGGGGAAGAAGAGGCCCTTTCGAGGTCCTCGCCATTTTGCCGGAGGCCAAATGGGGAGGTGGCTCGCGAAGCGAGACTTAGGGGTAATTCCTTACGTCTTGCGGTTGAGGAAGTTGTCGCTGATCGAGCAGGCGGCGGGGCCGAGGATCACGACGAACAGCGTCGGCAGGATGAACAGGATCAGCGGGATCGTCATGATCGCGGGCAAGCGCGCGGCCTTTTCCTCGGCGCGCATCATGCGTTCGTTGCGGAATTCGGCCGAGAGCACGCGCAGCGCCGAAGCGAGCGGGGTGCCGTAGCGTTCGGTCTGGATCATGGTCGTGACCACGCCTTTGACCGATTCGAGATTGACGCGGTAGGCAAGGTTTTCGAAGGCGAGCCGCCGTTCGGTGAGGAACGAGAGCTCGATCGCGGTGAGCGCGAATTCATCGCCAAGTTCGGGATAGGCGCGGCCCAGCTCGCGCGCGACGCGGGCGAAGGCGCTGTCGACGGTCAGACCCGCCTCGGCGCAGATCACGAGAAGGTCGAGCGCATCGGGCAGACCTTTGCGGATTTCCTTGGTGCGCTTGCCCATGAGATTGCTGATCCACAGATCGGGACCTTTGTAGCCCAGGATCACCATGGCGGCGAACAGGCCGAACTTCTTGTAGGCCGGCCAGAGCGGGAAGTAGTCCACCGCATAGATCAGCACGCCGAAAATGATGCCGAGCACGATCGGCCCGATCATCCGGGCAAGCACGATCGCGACCGCCCATTCCTTCTTGCGGATGCCCGCCTGCGCAAGCTTTTGCTGGATGTCCTTGAGCTGGCTGTCCTGCAGCACCTTGAGCGATTCGAGGAATGTCTTGATCGAGTCGGTCGTCTCGTTGCGGCGGACAATGCTCTGCCGCTTCTTCGCATTGACCGTGACGATGCCGGCCTTCAGCTGATCGCGCCGCTCATTGAGCGCCTTGACGCGCTTGGCCATGGGATCGCGCACCGTGACGGCGGCATAGATCGCCAGCAGCATCGCGGCTGCGGCGATGCCCATGAGGATCGAGCCGACGTAGATGACGTCGATGCCGAGGAGCGTGGGGCCGGTGGAGGGGTTGACTGGCATGGGGGTTCTCAGATCTCGAAGCTGACCATCTGCGCCATGATCCATGCGCCGATGCCAAGCCAGGTCAGGCCGCCGAGGCCTGCGATGATAAGCCGTTCATCGACGAAGAACTGGCCGAGGTACGCGGGGTTGATCGAATAGATCAGCGCGAACACGATGAACGGCAGCGAGCCGACGATGTAGGCCGAGGCCTTGGATTCCGAGCTCATCGCCGAGATCTTGAGCTTCATCTGCGCGCGCTTGCGCAGCACATCGGCCAGGTTGGCGAGCGTTTCGGCAAGGTTGCCGCCGGTCTCGCGCTGGATCGCCAGCGTGATGCAGAAGAAGCTGAACTCGGCCATGTCGAGCCGGTTGGCGGTTTCCTGAAGCGATTCGTCGAGCGAGCGGCCGACCTTCATGCGGTCGGTGACGAGCTTGAACTCCTCGCCGATGGGGCCGGGGAGTTCGGCGGCGACGACCCCGATCGTCTCGGTGATCGGCAGGCCCGAGCGCAGGCCGCGCACCAGCAGTTCGAGCGCGTCGGGGAACTTGGCGACGAACTTGGTCTTGCGCTTGGATATCGCGCGGCCGACGAGGAAATGCGGGATGCCAGCGCCCACCAGCACGCCTGCGCCGAGGCCGAGCAGCGGCGCACCGGTCCTGAGGAACAGCAGCGCGGCCACGGCCACGCCAAGCCCGATCGAGCCGTAGAGGTATTGCGAGAGCGTCCAGCCCTTGCCGGTCTTGTGCAGGCGCAGCGCGAGCGCCTCGATCCGCGAGCCCGAGCCCGCCTTCTTGAAGGAGCTTGGTTTGCGGTTGGCAACCGCCTTGCGGTATTGCGCCTCGACCTTGTCGACCGCGCTTTCCGAATGGCGGAAGCGCACCGCCTGCAGGCGGCGCGAGGCCTCGCGGCCCGCCGAGGGACCGGAGAACGCGGCGGCGGCGAGGAGCAGAAACAGCGCAGCTCCGACGCCAAGGATCACGAGTTGCATCATGTTCATCGCGCGGTCCTGCCAGGTCTTTCAGTCATGAGCGGCCGGCGCTCGGGTGGCCGCAAGGGCCCGTTGCGCCGGCTGCGGATCATGCGGGGGTTCCGGCCTTGGCCTTGCCGGAGGAAAGGATCTTCTTGAAATCGAACTTGCCGAGCAGCGAGGTCTTGGCGCCGGGTGCGCCGCCACCGCCGTTGCCGCCCTTGTCGAGGCCCTTGACGGGCTTGTCCTTGGCCTTGGCCTTGGTGTCGACCACTTCGCCGTCGCTGCCGGTGGCGATGATCGCCCCGCCCAGATCGCGCAGCATCCCGCCCGCCTTGGTGGCGCGGTTGGCGGCGACAAAGGTCTGGCCGAGCTTGGCTGCGTTGGCGGCGGCCTTCACGTCATAGGGCACGACATAGTTGATCTTGCGCTCGATCGAGGCCTCGAAGTCCGAGCGGCTGATCTCGCCGACGCCCGAATGGACCTTGTTGGCGACGACGATCGTCTCGGCATGCTTGGCATTGGTCTTGAGCCACGAGAGCAGGCGGATCGCATCGCGCGCGCCGGCCAGCGTGAGCTCGGTGGCCACGACCACCACGTTCACATCCGCGAGGAGGTGCGGGAAGTTGATCAGCATGTTGCGCGGCAGATCGATCACGGTCATTTCGAACGCGTGGCGGAATTCCTCCTCCAGCTGCACGAAGGCGCTGCCGTCGGTCATCAGCGGGGCGCTGATCGGGGCTTCGGCCGAAAGGATCGCCAGATTGTCGTTCGCGCGGATCATCGCGCGTTCGATGAACAGCCCGTCGATGCGGCTCGGATTGTCGATGGCATCGGTGAGGCCGCGGCCCGGCTCGAGATCAAGCGTGAGCGCGCCGGTGCCGAAGTGCACGTCGAGATCGAGGAGGGCCGTGGGCAGGCGGTGATCGCTGCTGAACAACCAGGCGAGCGAGGTCGCGATGGTCGAGGCGCCGACGCCGCCGCGCGTGCCGACCACGGCGGTCGAGACGTGGCGCTTGGCAGTGCTGCCGTCAGCCGACTTGGGCGCAGCGAAGATTGCCTGGGCCTGGACGAGCGTGTCGCGCACCTGACCCGGCGTCAGGGGCTTCAGGAGGTAGTCCTGGATGCCCGAGGCGAGGAGATCGCGGTAGAGGCGCACGTCGTTGACCTGGCCGACCGCGATCACTACGGTGCCGGGCTCGCAGACTTCGGCAAGCGCGTTGATGTCGCTCAGCGGATCGCCGCTTTCGGACAGGTCGACCATGAGGATGGCCGGGGATGCGGCGATCGAGAGCGACTGGATCGCGTTGCGCAGGCCGCCCTTGTTGCACTTCTCGGGCTGCCAGCCCATGTCGACGGTGACCGGACGCAGAACGTCAAGCGCTGCGTCGTCGCACATGAAGGCCGCGAACATGTCGCGATTGCCGGTTTTCCATGACGCACTCATCGCTTAACTCCCGGACTTGCTGGAAACTTCCTTCAGGCCCTGCGCGCCGGTCGGCGGCGCATCGCGGTAGGCCTTGATCGCCTTGCTGTTGCTCTGGATCAGCGTGGTGCTGGGCCCCTTGACGCCGCGGACGAGGTCTTCCTTGTTCGCGACCATGGCCGCGAGATTGCTGTTCACCGCGCAGCCGTAGTTGGGCGAGGTCGCATTGTTCGTGCGGTTGTCAATCTTGTTCGACCAGTCGGGGCAGCCGGGCACGCTGGCCTCGGTGCGCGAGACGACGATGCGGGCGGTGCCGGGGGCGATGTCGCCTTCCGTGACCGGCGCGTTGTCGGCGAGCAGGATGCCGAAGCGACCGGCGACCTTCTCCACCGCATCGCGGGTCGTGGCCGAATCGACCGGATCGTCGATCGCGACGCGGTCGCCATAGCCGAGGTCGAGCGCCTCGAGCCAGCCGGCGAGGCGGCGCTGTTCGGACACCGCGACACCGCCGCCGGGCAGCGTCGAGACATCGAACACGAAGCTGCTGCGCTGGACGACCGGCTGGTGCACGCTTTCAAGGCTGCGGTTCATGTCGGCGGTGGGGCCGTTGCACGCGGCAAGCGGCAGGCTCAGCACGCCGGCGAGGAGGAGGACCCGGGCGGCGCCCTGAAGCTGGGGCAGGCGGATGGGCATGGTGTGACCCTTTCTCACTGGATGCTGAAGCCGGGCGCGGCATCGGCGGCGCTGGCCTGACGGTTGCGCGCGGGACGCGCGGCCTTTTGCGGAGCGGGTGCGGCCGCCAGGGCGGGCAGCGAGGTCTCGATCGCCGGGGCATCGAGCGCACCGACCTTCGGGCCGTTCGACTGGACCGTGCCGGACTTTTCGGTCGGCTTGGGCCGGTCGCCGCCGGTCACGCCGTCGGCTTCCATGTGGCCCAGGAACTGCTGGAGCGCGGTCGAGGTCTTGAAGCCGTCGGTGGGCAGCTTGATCTCGCTCGCATCGACCGGGTTGACCAGATAGGGGGTGACCACGATGACCAGCTCGGTCTCGCCCTTGCGGAACGAGGTCGAGCGGAACAGCGAGCCGAGGATCGGGATATCACCCGCGCCGGGCATCTTGGTGATCGTGTTCTGCGCATTGTTGCGCAGCAGCCCCGCGATCATGAAGCTCTGGCCCGAGCCCAGCTCGACCGTGGTCTCGGCGCTGCGCACGGTGAGCGCGGAGACGGTGAAGCTGTTGCTGATGATTGCGCCGTCGGACGAGAGTTCGGACACTTCCGGCTTCACCCGCAGCGAGATGCGCCCGTTGGCGAGCACGGTGGGGGTGTAGGCGAGGCTGATACCGTACTTCTTGAACTCGATCGCGGTGTTGCCGAGCCCGGTGGAGATCGGGATCGGGTATTCACCGCCGGCGAGGAACGTGGCGGTTTCGCCCGAAAGCGCAGTCAGGTTGGGCTCTGCCAGCGAGGTGACGAGGCCGATGGTCTCGCCAAGATCGAGCGCGCCCAGCACGTTGACGCCGAACAGCTTGGTCAGGCCCGCCAGCGTGGACTGGCCCTGCAGCGGGGTGACGCTGGTGCCCGGCCGCACGATTTCCGCACCCGTGACGGGGTTGACGAACGTGCGCGCCGTCTGTGTGCCCATGCCGAGTGGCAATTCCGCACCGGGCACGCCGATGTTGATCGCCGAGGCCGGCGAGCGGCCCTGGCTGAGACCGAACTGGAAGCCGCTGGAGCCGTCGATGGTGGTGAAGTTCGAGCCGATCTGGCGGATCAGCGAACGGTTCACCTCAGCGAACCGGACGTGCAGGTTGACCTGCAACGGCGTTGCCATCTTGAGGCGGCTGATCACGTTGGTCTTGTCGTCGACGAAGGCCTTGACCAGGCGCTCGGCCTCGGCCGCATCCTCGGGCGCGGCGATCGTGCCGGTCAGGAGCACGGTGTTGTTCATCGTCGAGGTGACGATGTGCGCCTCGGGCATGGCGAGCTTGAGCATCTGTTCGATGCTGTCGATATTGCTGCCGACGCGGACATTGGCCGACCATACCACATCGCCGTTCGCGTTGCTGGCATAGACCGTGGTCTCGCCGCCAGCCTTGCCGAAGACGTAGAGCTGGTTGGTCGACTTCACCTGCACGTCGGCAATCGTGTCGTTGGCAACGAACACGTCGGTCATCTTGCCGGGCAGCGTGACGAGCTGGCCGCGGCCGATCGAGATCGCGATGCTGCGCGCCGGGCTGGTCACCGTCTGGGCCGACGCGGCCTCGGGGGCCGAGACGAGCGCCAGCGGCACGGCGAGTGCAGCAAGCGAGAGCAGCTTGATTGCGATACGGGCCTTCATGGTCTTGCCTTTCGCGGGCGCATTAGGGGCCTGGGGGAGTGCGCTCAGGGTCATGTCACTTGGCTCCCACCTTGACTTCGGTCGTGTCGCGGCCGCGGGTCACGCGGACCACCGGGCCGGGGGCAAACAGGGCGCGGGCAGCATCGGTCATCGATCCGCCGGTGCCGGGCCCGGACATGGGCATCGACCGCGGAACGATTGCCGAGATCGCCTTGGCCATCGCCTGGGCGGCAGCCATCGGATCGGTGTTCTTCTTGGGCTGGAAGCGCGAGACGTCGCCGCCGGTCGCGAAGCTGTTGCCGTCGGCCTCGATCGGCTTCGACATCGCCTGCTTGAGGATGCGTTCCTCGTCCGCCTTGCTGGTGCCGGCCGGGATCTTGATCTGGCCGCTGGCAAGCGCCTGTTCGAGCTCGCTCGAGTTGTCGGCCAGCGAGCGCAGCGAGAGGCTGAGCGTGCCCATGGTTTGCGCCACTGCGATCTTCTCGGCGATCTTTGGGGTCGCCTCGACCGTGACGGTGCTGAAGGTCTTCACGCGGGTCTTGCCCTCGACCGTCTCCTGCGAGGTGGTCTGATCGGTGGCGAGCACGCGCAGGTTCTTCATGATCGTTTCG
>Ga0164294_10005456_pt1 | contig 10931 bp, 11 predicted proteins | sample GEODES005metaG_FD_111479 | JGI IMG/M metagenome (GOLD analysis project Ga0164294, IMG submission 111479) | Oligotrophic lake water microbial communities from Sparkling Lake, Wisconsin, USA - GEODES005 metaG | ecosystem: Environmental > Aquatic > Freshwater > Lake | place: USA: Sparkling Lake...
AGTAAGGAAGTATAGGCTCCTGCTCCATCCTGTTTACGAAGAAGTTTAGGCACGTTCACTGTAAAATTGAATGAATCCACGGTAATTCCAGATGCGTCTTGTGCAAAGACTCGTGTTGTATAGTTTCCAATCTGTGCAGGTTTTCCACTGATAATGTTTGTCAGTGGATTGAAGGTAAGACCTGGTGGAAGTTCTGCATTCGTTATGAAGAAATACACATTTCCACTGACATGGGCCGCTCCGAGTTGGATGGACACTGGGATGTACTGATACACCAAAAAGGACCGAAGGCTGGGCGAAGTAATCAGTGGTCCTTCTCCGACTCTAAGGTCAAATGAAAGTGTAATGACGAGGTTTGGAGAGTCTGTACCCGTTGTACGAAGATATTGAGGATGTGTATAGGAGATCACCCGACTTACGTTGGATGGTAATGAAGAAACCGTCGTGTTAGTCCATGCACTTGTAGGATTGGAAATGGATGTAGTACTATACAGTTTTGGAGAGCTTCCTGAAATGTCTGTACGAAACACATTCCAATTTGAACCATCGTAGTTCATAGAACCTAGCGGTAATGGAGCAATGAATGGAAGACTGGACGATATGTCGAATGTGAAAGGAGTTGCGTTATTCCAATTGATTCCATCGGTTGAGTATTTTAACTTGAGTGTATAGACTTTCTCAAATACAGGAGCATTTGAAACGACATCTACACCTGTTGCAACCCATGTGTTACTTGCATAGATCACTTCGTATCCAAACATATTAAATGCCCCGATTGCGTTCGACCAATTTTGCCCTTGGTCGTATGAATACTTGATGGTATCTGTATCTGTTGAAAAAACAGGATCTGAAAAGGATGCTAGATTATCGAAACTCTTATATCCACTGGATCCAGTTGCAACCCATACATCTGGATTCTCCGTGTTGAAATACGCAGTCTCCTTTGTGAACCCGCCTGTGATACTAGTAGACCAGGATAGCCCGTCGTCTGTGGACCGAAGCATTACGGGACTGCCTGCGTCATCCGTCAATCCTCCCGCCATTAACACACCTTCGCCATATCCAAGAGCAATACCTCCTCGAAGGTATGCATTACCAACGTTTGAGTTGCTGTCTCGAGTAAGCATGTAGTTACCACCCGATTCAAGTAAGCTTAACAAGTCCCACGAGTCTGCATTGTTCTCTGAATGAATCACTGCGGCTCGTTTGACTGCATCATCCATTGTGCGTAATCCAGAACACCACCATGTAGAAGTGTCGGGATTGAACGCTAACGTTGAACACCAATCTTGATCGGTTGTAATCGGAAGAAAATCATTAACTGTCGACGACCGATAGATCACATTCGATGCAGCTGCGACTACAAAGTTACCTGTTACGTTGCTATTCTTAATGACAATATCAAATCCATCTCCGCCAAAGACTTTTGGGTCTGCAGTCCAGGATACATCGTTGTATTTGTAAAACACAGGCCCTATCCATGCAAAACTCACGCGACTGATCGATGGAATGGTTGTAAAGGTTCCAACCAAAGTATCCGTTACGTTGTTTGCAGAGCAACCAATCGTTAATGTACCATTTGCAGGGAGAATTGTATTGGGAGGAATACTATCGGTCCAATTACCGGAAATCAGTCCAGTCGTAGAGTTGATCATGGGTCCATAATTAGGAGTCAGTGTAAAATCACTTACATTAGCTCCACTATACGCTGTACCTGTGACTTGGATTGAAATAGGATCTCCTGCAATGTACGAATACGACGATTGTGGAACCGTTAATAGAATGTTATCTGGAAACAGGCTATAACTAAAATCTTGAGATGCAGAGGCATATCCAGTTGTAGGAGTCACGGATATATTTCCAGAGATAGGTGTTGAACTTAACGGTGTTCCAGAAACAACGCCTCCAGGATTGATGGTGACTCCAGTTGGGCCACCCGAGGTTGTAAAATTAATCACATTGCGTCCACTCAACGTCGTGACTGGAATCTGAAACGGCGTAATCGGAATGTTCTGAATAAACGCAAAGTTACTTGAAGCAACTGTTCCAAATTCAAATGCATCGTTCAAGATTTGAATCTTGATGTTCCGACTTGCGGTTGCAGGTGAACCTGTTACGGTCGCATTCACTGAAAGAGTTGTGAGTGGAAGTACGGATGTAGGAATTCCAACAATGGTTCCATTCGACAATGAAAGTCCTGTTCCCGCCAATCCAGGAGCCGATAATACGACTGGAAGCTTTGAACCTGCTTCCGCTGCAAACGTAATTGGATACGGATAATACCCAGTTTTGACTTGATCGACGGGTCTGGACAAGATAAAACTATAGGATGTATCGATTTCGGGCGAGGGACTGATAAAGCTTACCGTATCGGTTGCAACTGTAATAGGTGTTACGTAGTCGCGTATGACCGAGTTTGAGTTCGTTGCGCGAATGGTGTAATTCGCACTCCCTGCAACTGTAGGAGTACCTACAAGGTTTCCGCGGGAGGATGAGGCATCAAATACAATGGTTAGTCCAGGTGGTAAGCTGGTGGATGAGATATCCGTTATGGGTACATTGCTTGTGAAATAGGTGGCTGCTCGAAAGAAGTTTTGTCCAGCTACCAGTGGAACACCTGTATACAAGGGTTGAATCGCCGACAAATCAAACAAGACTGTTTCTGCGAACGCAAACGTCAAGTCTTGGTTTGTTTGAAGTAGAGATGGGAACGTTCGTGAGGCTTGAATCGTGTAGATGGCTCCGTTAGACCCCACATTTGCGTTGCGAAACGCATATGCAGCCGTCTCCGTAGGTGTGCCTTGAATGATCATTGTATACGAAAGATCTGCAGGTAAGAATGGAGACGAAACAACGTTTCCTAGAAGATCTGTAGCGGTAATTCCATCTGGAAGTGTTGGAAACGTATACCGAACGGCACTTGAACCAATAGGAGGAATTGCAGTGATCGTTCGTGATGTAATTGGAGTTCCAATCGTCATTCCTGAAATAATAGGTGAACCTGCTAGGTTCAACCGAAGACGTTCATTACTAATGACCATATTGAACTTCGTAGTGATCACCTTACTTCCTCCATTTTCAACTCCAATGATCTGGTAGTTGGAGGTAGGAACCGTCACAGATGGAACTCCTGTAATGTCGTAGATGTTCGAAGCAACGGCGCTAAACGATAATCCAGGAGGTAAGGTTGGAATGGAGGTGGGCTGTTTCAAGGTAAATGAAGGAGCCACAAGACGAATCGGTGGTATAGCTTCGTTCTTATAGAACGTATAGACGTTGTTACTTAATGTTAGACCTGAACCGTCCAAGAATCGTCCAGCATTTACCGTGACGGTATTACTGGAGGTTAAGATGGAAGACCCACTGACCGTTTGAAGTATAAAGTTTTCAGTCCTTCCTGCAGTCAGATTAGTAGACAAATCCGAAATCGCAAACGTATAGCTCGTATTGCCATTTTTCGTGAAATACAACGCCGAAGGACTGGGCCCAAATCCAGACGAATTTGAAACGGTTTGTAACGTATAGCCTGATAGATTGGAAATCGTGTACGAAAACCCTTCGTACGCGTACACGTTAATCGCGTTGTTTGAGAACGGCAATACCGTAGTCATTACTTACTCTTGGGAAGTAAAGCTTTAACTGTCTTCCGCTTCGGTTTCGGTGCTTCAACAACTACAGTCTCGGGTGGAACGACTTTGAGTTCTTCAAACTTCTTCTGTGCCTCTTCAACGGGTAGGTCACGGTAGACCATATCGAGTTTCAATCTCAAAAGGTTGGAGTTGCTGTCCATACTCTTCACTACGAACATTTCGCACCGCAGAATACCATACTTGTGGTTCAAAGGGGATTCGCTTCTCTTCTTGGATTTCGGTTTGATGAGTGTGATATTGAACAGATAAAAAATAGACAAAGCCCGTCAAGACCAAGCCCAACAATATAAGATTAAACGCCCATGAAGTTGCTTGTGCAAGCTCATCGCGTCGTTGAAGAAGACTGTTTTCAATCCGTCCCATGTCTAGGATGAGATGGTTCATTGCTGTAGTGTGCGTCTAGAAACTCCAGAGTTTTCCGAACCCACGGGTCGGTGATACAAGGACAAATGCGAATACGAGTTGGATACACATAGACTTGACGAAGAATGGTATGAATTTCACGACGTGACTTGCCAACGAGACAAATGTCCAATACGGTCTCTGAATACCCCAGTAAGTCCATTATGCACTAGATTGTAAACTCTGTGTATACGGGTTCTTCTTGAAAGCATCCAAGATACCTGGGTTATTGCGTTGAACATTGATGTCTTCTTGCAAGGGTTCAAAGTATTTGACTGAACCCATTTGAGAAGCGGTAGGTGCTTGTCCACCAAAGGTCATCAATGGAGCCTCAAAGGAACGAGAGTTGTTGAGGAGTGTCTCATCGCGATGAGTCTGGACATTGTAGGATTGAGGTCCTGCAGCCAATGCAGCCGTACCGCCCGAAGGACCTGCAGGTGTTGGGCGTCCTTCAACGGTCAACTTCATGAACTCCTGGTAGGGTTCTGTGAATGCACGAATGTAGGACAAGTATCCACCCGCTGCAGATTGAGCAGGGGATTCGTATTCGACCGACGTGCTCTCGCGGTGCTGGACCTTCATCACTTGATTGGGGTAAATTGCAGAAGCAACTTGTTGACCGACGGCAGTATTCAAGTGTGGGAGTGAACCATCCTTATCCTGCAAGACTTGGAAACGGTCTGGTCGGTTCTTCTTGACGGGCGCTTGAAGACCCATGTCCGTAATGAAGTGTGAACCTGGAATGGGGTCGGCAGAATAGGTAAGCTTGGGCTTGTTCTCAACACGCAATTCATCGGTGGTTTTGGGCAAGGCAAAGTCACGAATGGCATCCTGTTGGTAACCACCGGACGGAAGGTTGGTGTATCCATCGTTGACACCTGGACCGACTTGAACAGGTTCAATGGGGAACACATTCTTGGTCGCAAGGGATGTGACCATACGAGACTGCTCGAAATCGGTTTCGACCTGCTTGCCCCAAGGCAATCCAGTTGCAGACTCGGGCTTGAAGAATGCACCTGCTTCTTCCTTATGGAAAAAGGTGTTCTTGCCTGTTCCCGTGTAGGTGTCAAGGATTCCATCCGTTGCACCACTGTAGGTGGATTGAGTCACATTGGCTCCAAAGAAGGGTACCATGTTATTATGTCCCTCGGAGGACTGAACTACGTTGACTACATCCGTCTGTTCAAAGTCGGCTGGACTAATAAAGGTTTCCTTTGGATTTCGCTTTTTGAGTTGTTCTTCTTGCATTCGTGCAATTTGTGGTGCAAGGCTATAACCTAGTGCAGCTAATCCGAGTAGAAGGGCTACCTCCATCTTTGTTGTAAGACGGGTGATTATTTAAAGAGAGTCTACGGAATGTAAGTAGCGGCATGGCGCAGAGGAAGCGCGATGGGCTCATAACCCATAGGTCGGTTGATCGAAACAACCCGCCGCTATTTTGAGACTCGTTTCGTGTTCTCATTTCGTGTAGTCTGATTGGTGACAAACGGCTCCACGGCATGATTTTGCGGCTTGAAAAGAAGCCATTGAAAGGGATAGGATGTTTCCTGTCCTTTGGCGATCGGAATCTCGGTTTGTGTTTTCCATTTGGGTCGGTCGAACTGTCTAGGTTGAACAGGTTCCATCTTAAAATGTGCCGACAAAATAATGTATGAACTCCTGCTAGTTCTTGTCGTGATTCTCTTTTTAGGATTGCGTTACCGAGAAACCTTTGTGGTGAAATACGGTAATCCCTTCAATGACGAAGACATCCTTTCCTTTGAACCCAATGCAAAGGGAAAGCGTCTCTTTGGAATTACACCCGACACCTGTCCTGCAAACAAGTCCGAGTTGGATGCAGGATTATGTTACGAAGCCTGTGAAGACGGATACCATGGAGTGGGACCCGTCTGTTGGGCGAATACGACGAATGTAGGCATTGGAAAAGTGATGGAATTGAAGTCGTGTTATGATTCCGGTCATCGATACGACGATGGAACTGCATGGAACGACTGGGGATTGTTGTGTCAGAAACAGTTGAAATGGGATAACTGTGCATGGAGAAGTATCTTTGGATGTGTAGGAGGACTTACAGGTGGAGATTTACGAGCCAAGCAGCTGACATGTGATAACTACGGAGACCGAGAAAACGTCGATGCATTGTGCTACAAGAAATGTCCTGAAGGAATGCGTCATGTTCCAGGCATGCCTTACTTGTGTTTCAAAGGCTCTCGAGGTCTTTCCTATGGACGCGGTGTAGGCGATGTACCGCCTTTGTTTGCGTGGGGTGAATAATTAAGGATTGACATCGTGATAACCACCCCATATATTTTCTGTACGTAGAATGGACTTTCCGTTGTTAATAGCAAACATCTGTACAGGAGCTTTTGAACGGTCTCCGTAATTAAATTTCAAATTAGGGTTACCACCATCCACTGCAGGGTAAATACGCCAACCTCCAATTTTGATAGTATCAACATCCAAGTTTCTAGGAACGGATGCTGGATCTCCTGGATTACCCTTGGGTCCTACGGCTCCAGCAGGTCCTACAGGTCCAGCAACTCCTCCAGGACCCTGTTTTCCTTCAGGTCCTTGTTTTCCATCTGAACCAGTAGGTCCTCGATCACCTCGATCTCCAGTAGGTCCCATAGGTCCTACAACTCCAACTGTTGATCCAGAACTTCCTGGAACTCCTTGAATTCCTTGATCACCTTTATCGCCTTTATCGCCTTTATCACCCTTATTACCCTGGATTCCTTGAGGTCCTTGTTGACCCATGGCTCCGACAATACCTTGTATACCTTGGTCACCCTTGGCACCTGTTGCACCCGTTGCACCCATCTGACCGATTCCTCCGCGGATTGCATATGGACCTTCCCATGAAGGTGCACTGTTTCCTAGATTTCCACCCAAGGGTTCTACGTATCCATTTCCTCCTTCCAAGTGTTCTCGCACTCCGAATGGAGTGAAAAACTGCTGCTTGAATGGATTGGTGAACACACTACCACCTACAAACTTTTCAACGGTACTTTGTTTAGTGTATTTAGACCAGTCATTACGAGAATATGGATCCAATGTCAACGTCTTCAACATTCGCTTGAATCGTTCAACCATCGAATTGTATTTCTCCATGTCCATACCTGGAACAGGGCCCGGTGGAGTGAACTTACCTGCAGGTTTGAATCCAAAGCAGTTCACACCAAACTTCGTACTAGGGTCAAAATAACCACCGTTCACACCTGGACGACCGCAAAAGGTTCTCTTGGCTGGATCCACTTCTTGTTGAAGACGCTCCCAGGTTTCCTTCTGTGTAGGGTACAACGCCATTCCACCTACAGACCAGCCGTAGCCGCACCATTCGGCTCCCTTTGAGTAGGCTTCCATGATTTGTTCGAGTGTGGCAAGTTCAGCTCCATAGGCACCGCAGACTGCAGGAGCTTCATCGTAGGTGAACTGTTGGTCATACACATGAAAGACTTCACTTCCAATCACGGGACCGGAGGGAACCGACTTGGAGGCGGCAGGTATAACTTCCTTCTTTTCTTCCTTCTTCACGGTTTCACTTCCGAACAGTTGGTCAATGGAGATGAAGTCGTAATAGACCAATACAACGATAACAAGGGCGAGAGTAGCCCAAAGGACCAAGAGTGCAACAAAGGAACCTGTTGCAAATAACACGATCAATGAAAGAGCAATGAAAAAGGCACCGATAAACACTCCGTAGATGTCGGAGGTCAAAATCGTTTCCTTTACAACGGTTGTGGGTCCCGTAGGTCCTGTTGCAGCGGATGCATTTTGTGTAGTCGTTGAACTGGTGGTGGGTCCTACTGGACCCGTCCCAGACGTTGTAGTTTGGGTATTCGTAGTGGATCCTGATGGACCTGTGGCTCCTGCCGATGCGGACGACATTCTTACTTATTCATTGATACGATAATACATGAGCAATCGCATACGGTCATCGTGAGGCATAAAGTTTGCAGTATGTGTTTGAACGTGTGTATCATCAAATCGATACCATGGCTGACCTGGTGGAAGGTTACGACCCCAGGTGAACCAGTGGTTTCCTGTGAAACACACAATCGCAAACAGAGCGAAGCGAACCTTGTTGAGGACGATGACGGGTGTGTATTGTGTGGTGGTTCCCATGGACGTCTGGTGAAACATCATGACTTGAGGAAACTCGGCAAACATCATCTGCTTGTGGCATCCCTTTTGCTTGCACTTTTCACAGGTCCAATCGGGAATGCTTTGTGGTTTGACGGTTTCAGCAATCGCATCGGAGACGGTTTGCTTGCCTCCTATAGGCGTAATGGAGAATTCGTTGAGGGTGTCGGGGCGGAGGTCTTTGTAGTCGCAGTGGTCGCACTGAATGGAGTTCGCAACCTTGAAGCGCGTAAGCTTATCAAGGAAGGGTACTTTGTCACAGAGAAATTGGATGAACTCGTGTGAGTCGCCGATGCTTTCGCCTGCGGGCATGGAGGGACAGACCTTGACGCATTCATACAAGGATTTCAATCCCTCATCGCCACGGCTTGCCCAGATTTCGGCTAGGCAAGATTCGACTGGGTTGTCGAGATCTTCCTCTCCATCATTGACTCGTTTCTGAAAATCGGGGATACGTAAGATAGCTTGGAGTCCTGCATTAATCCAGCAGGACCCATTTTTGTTTCGAAGTCCGAAGGTGTACATTCTTTAGTTTTGGAAGGCTGAAAAATCGGTTAGGAATGGAACGGGTTCCGTTTTGAAGGAATAGCTCGACGATGCAAACTGCTGGGAAACTCGGTAAGGGTCCTGAACAAGGTCCATGTCTCCTGGTTGACGAGAATAGGGAAAGTATTGACTATTTGCGTCTGAACCCAACGATGCGGATGAAGGTAGTGATCCTTTCAAATCTGTGACTCGTCCACCCATTCCAGAGCCTTCAGAACCCCATTTTCCTCCTCGTCCACCTAAAAGTTCAGGGTATTTATTGTCTTTAGTTGAATCCACTAGTCCTTGTGGACCTGCTTCTCCAAAGCCTCTAAAGATCGGGCCAAACAGCTTATGCAAACGACCTCCTGCATGAGCCTCTGCGCCTGGAGAAACATTGCCTGTAGGTCCTGTAGCAGCACTACCACCTGTTGGACCTGTAGAAGAAGTACCCGTTGGACCGGTGGGAGAACTACCCGCAGAAGCACCGGTAGGACCGTTATTCAAATACCCTTGACCTTGTCCAAGTCCTGTAAGGATGGTATTGTATGACGAATTACTGGATACACCTGCTTGACTAATGAAATAGGTACTCAACACACGTTTTATCATCTCTTTCGAGACCGATGTATTTGTATCGGTTGTAAGGAATGTATCGATCTTTTGTAAGGTAATCGGCACAGACGCAGATTTGAAGACATCATAGTAAAACTTCTCAATACTCGGTGTTAGCAGACCTCCAGCCTTTTCTTCCAATGCATTCTTGGCTTCTTGGAGTTTAGCCTTTTCATCCGTCGAGAGTCCTGCCTTATTCGATAAACTTTCAAAGACGCCGGCATTCGTCACATCTTCTGCCTTCACCTTTATCATGAGAAAGGCTTGATCTGCATTGTCTAGTAATCCAAAGATTCGAATCTTATCTGCCTTGTCGTACGGTGGGGCTTGAATACTTGGAGTCGGTTCAAATCGTTCGCGGACCAGCGTCCATGCAATGAGGACTACAGCAATCAGTAGGAAAATCCATACTTTCTTCATTGTTTCTACACTACATTTTTAGAACACTCGTCTCCCTCGCATACACCATAAAACTGACCACGATTCCAACTTGTGGAGTTGTCGTCCCAGTTTCCCTCGCGCCGTGGTTCACTTTGTGGGACAGGACTATATTCGCCTTCAGGCAGCTTTCCTTTTCGGCTATCCGAAGGTGTATAGGTTAACTCGGTGCGTGTTCGCACTTCATCGACGCCCATATCGGGTTGGAGATTCTCACCCTTGAACCCTGCTAGAGCTCCTGTAGTGACGGTTTCCTTTTTCTCTCGTTCGGCTGCCGTTCCCGTTCGGTCGACTGCAAATCCTGCTGTAATAATCTTACGAATCGATTCCTTATCGACACCAGGCACTGTGACTGCATCTGCAAAGGTTTTGACTTCAGTGTCTTTGATAAACACCGTTGGATTCGCCTTGCGTGCAGGTTCATAGATTTCATCGTAGAACTTCTGAAGGACCTTCAGGTAATCATCATCGTTGCCTCCGATTGGAGCTTGTGCGTCAATCTTACTCAACCACTCTGCGTTCCGAGTTGGACGCGCACCGGGTCCTTCAATGATCACATAGTGTTCACGTACTCTCCAGAGTATCAAGAGTACAATAATCCCTAGAAGTATCCAGAGTCCCATTGTTTATTGGACACTACAATTCCACGAAGTCTCTGGACCTTCGGGGACCGACTGAACCGTAGGCTTCTGTCCACGAAGTTCTTGGCGAGTCTTTTCAGCTCGATCCAAATCGTAATCCCCTCGTGCAATTGCAGCTTCAGACGATTGAATGCCTTCCCAACTTGGAGACATTGCAGAGTATTTGGCTTGTGTTTGTGGGTCACGTACTTGGAACTCTAGAAAGCCAGTATATGTTGTATTCTTTCCGGGAGTGTATCCCTGTGTATAGATGGGGTCAATGGATGGACAATGGGTTCCTTGGGCCGCAAGTGATTTGGTATACTGTTCGTAATCCGCGAGTGTCTTGAACGGACGAATCTCTCCTGTTTTGACAGAGTGTCCTTCCCATGAACGATCTAGTTTTTGTTCGACCCGAGTGATACACGCCATTTTCTAGGTATCCATATAAATGTCGGGACGAGTTGCCGTAGTCTATTTCTTTATGATCGGCTGCCCTCATTGTGAAGCCATGCGACCTGCGTGGAATGACGCGAAG
>Ga0164294_10005459_pt1 | contig 10930 bp, 10 predicted proteins | sample GEODES005metaG_FD_111479 | JGI IMG/M metagenome (GOLD analysis project Ga0164294, IMG submission 111479) | Oligotrophic lake water microbial communities from Sparkling Lake, Wisconsin, USA - GEODES005 metaG | ecosystem: Environmental > Aquatic > Freshwater > Lake | place: USA: Sparkling Lake...
CGTCACCTTGCTTGTATCCCAGGAGCCGATGGGCTGATTAAAGACTGCCGCGCCCCCGAACATACCGCCCATATTCGTCACCTTGCTTGTATCCCATGAGCCAATTGGCTGATTAAAGGAAAATGCGTTATCGAACATATTGCTCATATCCGTCACCTTGCTCGTATCCCATGAGCCGATATCTTTATTAAAGGATCTTGCGTTATTGAACATACCGCTCATGTCCGTCACCTTGCTTGTATCCCAAGAGCCAATATCTTGATTAAAGGCGCGCGCACCAAAAAACATTAAGTTCGTATCTGTAACCGTAGATGGCAGAGTTGAAGGAACAGATACCAACAACACAGCTCCAAAAAACGCACCAGCCAACGATGTTAGTCCAAGATCACCCCACTGTGTAACTTCTTTAATATATTCCGCCCCTTTGTATAAGAAAATACCATACCCTACAGCACGCCCCGTAATGGTTATTGTTACTCGTCCCGTTATGGAATAACTATGCGTGACAGGGCCAGAGACGAATGTTTCCGTCGAACCATCACCCCAATTAATTACCACACTACCGGTGCCGAACACAATAGGAAGCTCAATATCCGTTGCAGAAGGAAATTCATATATAAGGATCATCGGGGCACCAGCTGGTCCTGGCTCTGGCTCTGTAGGACAACAATTCTCTTCCACGATAGCTCCGTTCGCCAGCTGTGCCCGATACGGAGTCCTGCCAAACTGTATTGACTGATATGTGTCATAGTCCATTTTGACCGGCAGTCGTCCTGCCGCAGCCACACCCTTGAGACGGCGAATACGTTCCGTACCACTTTTATCAACGCTCATCTCTCTACTATATTGCACAAATTGCTGCGGACAAGCCCCGCACAAGCCCCGCACAAGCCCCGCACAAGCCCCGCACAAGCCCCCACAAGTCCCCCGCAAGTCCCCACAAGTCCCCACAAAGTCCCCAGGTCAAATCCTCCAACACATAAAACCTCGTAGAAAGTAGCGAATGACACAAGAATCAGAGGATCCGTTGCACATCGGCAACACGGTCGGTATCCTCAGTGACGCGCACGGATACATCGTGGGGCGCGTTATCTATCGCGACTTGAATCTGGTTCGCATCATGCCACAGGAAGCCAGCGATCGCGCCATTGATTTCGCCATGACCGAAGACGGTTCTTCCTTCGCCCCGGAACTCGGTGTCAGTGTAGTGGAGATCATAGAGCAACAGTCCTCCGATTATTACGTGGATGTTCTCGGTGCCAGGCCCGGCGAGACACTGGAGTTCTTCACACCGGATGGTGCAGTCGCCGCCCCCAACGGCGTCGTCGAAGAAGTCATCAAATCCAAGTCCAAAGATTCCATCAAACTCACCGACGGACGTCTCCTGAAATTCAGAGGCATCGGTCCAGAGCCCCCTATTGCCGTGATCCGCGTACTTACAGATGCGATTGAGCAGAGTGATGTCGCCGGGGCTGAGGTCGAGGCCGAGGTCGAGGTCGACACGAGAAAAACCGACATCCTGGCACTTCTCCGCGGTGTGCTCCCTACCGCCACCATGGAGGTCGTCCCCACCGCCGAACGCAGCTTTCCTGATTCTATGCAACGCGAGGACATGTTCCAGGATCTTCTTGCCGGTATCAGTGCAAAGCAGCGCAACCCCCGTCGTATCCGCCTCGTAGAGCGCGAAGTGGATCTCGCCATCGCACTCAAGAACAAATCCCTCATGCGAGACGAGGTGGGACGCGTCACCGGTGCAGCCCCGTATCTCATCACGAATGTGCAAGACGCGATTAACGCCTCCGCCATGCTGCCCGCTGCAATCCCCGTTGTCAGCGCTGCACGGGTTCTCAATCTCGACGACAACGAAGCCCCTCTTGCATACAAAGAAACGGATGTCGCCCCCCGCACTCTCGCTTCCGTAGAAATCGAATCCACAGAACTGGCATCCCGATACCTGGAGGGAGCGCTACCCGACGCCCTCGGTCGCGGCTTCTACGCTTACACCAACGATCTTCTCCGTCGTGATCAGGCCACGTTACAGGGCCCTACACCCTCCGAATGGCTGGAGGATCAGGATGTCGTACGCACGGCCGGTCTCGGCACCAGTGTCCAGGGTCTCAGCAAAGGTTTGCCGAAAACGACGGACGCAGAGGCACCTCCCGTATCTCTTGCATTCCTCATCGGCGATGTTACGGATCGCACCGTACGTGTGCTGACAGCCGATCGTCGCATTCACAAGACGGGGGAGGTCTATGTCAGTGCCCCCACCGATCCTTCCAAGGTCAGCGCCTACATCATGCTGCCACCCAAGGCGGCACTCCAGCTGCGGCCACGTCGCACCGGCAATCTTCCAACGGCGCTCCTGTATTCGGCGGCCCTCGAGGCCGACAATCTGCCCACCATCGCCGAGACACTTCGAGATCTGTATGCCCCTGATGCATCGCCGCAGAATGCATGGACCCTTTCCGCAGAAAGTACCGAAGGCACCGACGTCGCCGCCTGGCTCCAGTCCGTGTTGCGCTACGCGGTGCATCCCGTGGATAGTCTCGGCCCCCGAACCCCGCGTCTCTTGTCGCTCCTGGATACGCTCGGCCTCACCACAATGGATCTGGCACCGGCCGTCGCCGATGTCATCTGGGCCTGGACTGCGCAGGCCCAGAGCATGTGGCGGTCACTGCTCGTGGATCGCCGCAAGGAGATTCAGAAGGCACTGGATACGGAGGAACCGCGGACCTTCCAGACGGTCACCGGTACCGCCGCGCTTTGGCCGGCCCTGCGCGACGCCGAATCACTCAAAGAGCTCCTGGAAGATATCACGCGCAGGAACCCCACAATCGCCGAGGCCCCTACACTCATGACGGCGTCCCTGCTCACCGAAGCCCAGGGCGATGCCATGCCACTGGTATGGGCGGAGATTGCGAAACTCGATGCCCGCTCCTCGGAAGGAATGATGGATCCCACCACGGCGGCGACCGCCCTGGCCACGAGTCGCGCCTATATCCTGAAACGCAAGGCGCTGCGGGATGCGCACCTGTTAGGCCTAACAGCGGCGCCCGAGATCAGCACATGTCCCCACGCTGCACGACTGGAAGCCGTGCGCAACGTCCGCGATGTTCTACAGCGATCCCGCCTCCTCCGCGACTTCATCGAGGAGTTCCAAGGGCCTGCAACCTCGGCCCTGGGGAAGCAAGGGCCTCATGAGGCCGACTGGATGACCTGCACTCTGTGTAAGGCCCCCTGTGTCTGCTACCACGAACTCATGGAGCTCGAGGCACTGGCACAGCCGACACGTATGGACGCCATTCAGAAACAGATTCTCGTCAAATACGGCGGCGAACGCTACGAAGGCAAGATCGTCTGTCGCAACTGTGGCCAGGGGCTCCAGGATATTGACTATGACGACCACGTGGAATTCGACGATCAGGGTCGCGCCGTCATGACTGCATCGGTGCTGACCGATGAGCAGATGGAGGAGCCCACGGAAACGGCCTGGAAGAAGGCCACGGCCGATCTCGCCCCGCGCGTCGTATTCGCCACACAGGCTCAGCGGGATCTCGGCGATGCACTCCAGGTCATGGTGGAACGCGGCGGTCTCCAGGTGCCGCCCGACGTCATACGTCAAATCGTGCGTTACGCCGACATCTATGTCAGTGCCCGCGCTCCTCCCGCAGAGGCCTATGAGAAACAACGCACTCGTATGCTCACCGCCGCCAGCACCAAGATCAAGACTGCGACAGGAATAGCGGGGGCCGCAGTAGAAGTGCCGACATACGCCTCGCTTCTCGATCAGATCCGTGTTAGTGCGCTCATTGCCCTTACGGCGATTGCGATTCAGAGTTCCGAGCCGGCCATCGTCGTGAATAATCCCTTTCCGCTGTGCGAATTCAGTCGCGGTGGCTATCCCTTTAATCCGAGTGCGAAGCCCGAGGAGACCGGTGCACTACTCTACATGGCCTGCGTTGTGGCGTCGATTCAACGAGATGCTGCGCCCTGGAGGTCTCTAACATGGTCCGGCGAGACGAAGTTGGAGACGCGTCGCAAAAAGGCGCTCGGTGTGGCCCTCGCCGCTACACAGATCATTCTGGGTGCGGATCCGAAGGCGACGCCGCTGTCCTTTACGCCAGAGGTGCGCAGCGCGCTCACCAAGGCGCAGACCGATGTCGCGGCCACCAAGACTCTCGTGAGTATTACGGATCAGATTCCGGTAGGGTTTCGTCCCGAGCCGTTTCCACCCGCACTGGAGCGGCCGGCGGTGGAGCGCGATCCGGTTCCGGTGATTGAGAAGGCCATCGCCGAAGGCAAGTCGACTGCGGATATGGTGCTGCCCGTGGCCGACGCGATGCACCAGCAGGGAGTGGCAGTCGTAGTAGAGCTGCACGCGGCGGCGGCGGCGGGAGTGGCATTAATGATTGCTGCCGGGCGGCCGGTAGATTCCGTCTGTTGTCCCGTCAGCTTCGCGGATGCGGCCACATTGCAGGGAAAACCGGAGCAGACGCAGCTGCTCAAGGCCCGCACTCTACTCCGTGGGACGCAACCGACGGCACCGAATGCAGGTACGCATCTGTGGCCGGTCTTTGACGCGCCGATTCCCGCCGTGATTGATCAGGTGGTCGAAGACTCCGTGTTTTTCAAGCTGTTTCTCAAATTCTGCTACACGGGGCCCCAGCCAGGCGAGAATCACGAGTTCAGTACAGGCAACATGTGTCGGCAATGCGGACTTCGTCTTGGGAAACCGATGGATACGATTGATTTCGGCAAAGAGGGCGCGGCGATTCTGGCGGCACAGGAAGGAGATCTTCGAGTTGAGATCACGCAGGCGTCATTCAATGCTCTGTCGGAGGCGATTCGGCGGCGGCGCCTGCTGTCTCAGCCGACGGTAGCTTCTACGTCTTGGCGGGCAGGTCTTGATGCGATCGCCCAATTGCTGAGACAGAGAAGTCACGATGGCGACACGTTGGGCGGAATTATGGATGCAACACTGACCGCTATCGCTTCTCTGCAGGGACAAGAGGAGCCTATGGACGAGATTACACGCGAAACCCTTTGGACGCCGTTGACAGCGTACATGGATCAGCTGCGGGTTGAAGTGGAGAACCGCATTGGGCCTATCGTTGCGTCCGGTCGCGCATCCAAAGAAGCCATGGCTGTGATGACGATGTTTGACACATTGACGGAGGATCCATTCATCGAAGGGCCACGCGCGATCCAAGAGTACTGGTGCGCAAAGGCGCAGGCGGCTGGAGCGGGCTATATGGTTACAAAGGTCACGGGTGCTAATTGGGAATCACTATCACAGAAGCATACCGACATGATCAACAAGCTCGTGTCAGGTAATTCGGACTGGTACGGCGGTGAAATCACAGATGGAATGCGGCCGGTGCTAAGGGCACTGGGCGAATGGATCGGGCCGTTGATGACGCGGTGGCTCCGCTTGATGCGGCCGACGGTGAACAGTGTTTGGGGTGTGAAAGAGGCGCGTACGGTACTGCGGTCTATTGTGTTGCAGGGATGGCGCGACGCCGTGACACCGACATCATGGATGTATGTGATACCGTCGTATGAAGAGAGGGCGACGGTGGCGGCGGCTATCGCTGTTTGGACAAGGGGTCTCATGATGCACGTGAAACAGCAGTTCATGCGATTTTCGAAGGAGACTATTAAGCGGATTCTGCAGGAACGTGCGAATCTCGAGCGTGACACGATTGTAGAAGAGTTTCAGTCCATCAAGGATGATGATTTGCGGGCGGCGGAGTTGCTTAAGAAGCAATTCCGGATTGGTCGTTGGGCGGGTGGTGCGAACTTGCAGAAATACGACGCGGATACCTTTGAGTTTGAGAGCGAGCAGCGCAAACGCATGGGTATTGTGGATCCGCCGGTGGATCCTATTTTGGCTCCGCAGGCACAGACAGCTGGTCAGGATTACGGACTAGGTGCCGGTGTATCCGTGCCAGAAGATGGATATGACGTAGCTCAAGGTGCCGAAGGAGATGACTACTAGGCACCGCATGCGTTGGATGATATGGGAGGCAAGGGCCTGCGGAGCCACGGGGGGTGCCTGAACATTTAGGGACTTAGGCGAACGCACACTTTAGGAGTCAGGCAAAATCCGGGGTAGCCAGTAGAGTATGGAGATATTGTGGCTTGCAATTGTCCTTTACAGTGTTGGTCTGGGGCTCGTCCTACATTTCAAGCCGGCCCTCATGTTCAATGAGAACGGCACCTGGAAAGAGTTCGGATACCAACGATCATCCGGTCCCCGGAGTCGGCATACGATGTTTCCCTTTTGGCTCTTTGCAATTGCATGGGCTTTTCTGAGCTATGCGATTGCAGCGGGGGTCTCTTGGGTGATCCCTGCCGCTGCTGTTGCCTCTGCATCCTACATGCAGAGCGAGTACAGTGATACCGAAGAGGATGAATCCATACCGGTGTCGGCTGAGCCGCGTGGTCGTGGGCGTCCTCGGAAGACTCCCCGTCCAGGCTATTATGTAGTTGATCCGGAATCCGAGAAGGAGGGGCTACGTAAATACATCTATTATGGCTCGAATCCGCCGGAGTAAGGCGAATCTCGTCGCTAAATCTGACGAATTCCGCTGTCGCTAAATCTGACGTATTCCGCTGTCGCTACATTCCGTCGATTTAGATCCCGCAGCGCCAGTCGATTTAGATCCCGTCGCTAAATCTGACGAATTCCGCTGTTGCTACATTCCGTCGATTTAGCTTGAAGGACATTTGGCCGCAAGAAGGCTCCCTAGCCCTATACCATACGCTCCAGCAAAGGCGGCCCAGTAGCTCGCACCCGTCGTGATTTCCTGGAATGTCTGCACATCATATTCTTCTTGAGTAATGGCACCGCCTTTCTGCACCCCCAACGACGCCCGCATCACATCCTGGCTCGTCTTCGTAATCAAGTCATTCATCCGCGCCAATTCCGGCGTCAGCAACGTCTTGTGATCGCCAAACAACTGGCTGACCACAAGCCGCATGGGTTCCATGAACCCAGGAATCGCCACCATTGCCCCCGTAATTACGGCGCACAGCATCGCGCCCATCGTCACACCACCGTAATCCTTCATCCCCCCACACGTGTTTGTCTGTAACACTGTCAGAAATATGAATTGACATATGAAGGAAAATAGCATAGACAGGGCGATTAGCGCAAACACCTTGGTCATAGGCATCATGTACGGCATAATGGTAATCGCCATACCGGCGGCCACGGGTATAGCAAGATGGGCGAACCACGAAGCAACCATCTCGCCATATAATAGATTCACATCAAGCGGCATATCCTCTTTCTCTTCGTATGGGTGTGATTTTATCAAACCGCAAATAACGATGTCATATGTAAGGAATGACCCAGAGGACGGTGAAGACGGAACTGGTTAAGAATCTCCATGACTGGGTAGCCCGCTGGCCGAAAGCCACTAATCTCGGATTCGATCCTGAAACCCGGGAACCCACTATCTACAGTGCAACCCCCGACCGGACCCGTGTAAGTTCTATACCATGGAAACGTGAGGCAGACACACTTACGGTGTTGCAGCAGCCGTCGCGATTTTCTGCCGCAGCCGTAGAGGCAGCAACACGGCGTTACACGCGCATTCGCGAACAGCATGCACAGCTACGTGCGGCAGGAGAGGAGAGCCTTCGTGTGGCGGAGGCCGCCGTACTCGAAGCGTGGCGGCAATACCGTGCCGCGCCAGCCACGATACGAAGCACGCTGCGACGCGATATTCTTTCGGCGGAAGCCATCCTCAATGACGTACAGGTTGCACAGGCAAACAAGGCGCGGGAGATTATGACGGTGGAAGATCCAGAGGAGAGAGTTATATTGCTCAGGGTAAAGGCGGGGATTTATATTCCGCCGATGCCGGTGGGGCGCCGCGGCATTAGCTTGGTTGCAGGAGCGGAGAAGTCTGAGGAAGCTGCATCGACGTAAGCCAGATCCGCAGAAACAATTACTGGAGCGGGTACACCGTTATCCTCTGCTCATTCTTCCCGCAATCCACAGTATCCGCATGGTATTTGAAACAGACACCGTTCCGATCCTGATATATAATCTTCCCTGCATTATCCATGGTGGGGTACTTGTAGATAACCGTGGCCGTTGGTTTGAGCACATAGACGAAGAACATTCCGAAAAAGAGACCTACAAGAAATGGCAACAGTTGCAAATGATTAAAGAATTTCATTTCCCTCCTCTACTGTACATATTCAAAATGTATAGTAGGGATCATGAATTATTGGACATATATGGAAAACCCATGGGTCGCCGCGATCCTTAGTTTCTTTATCGGATTCGGCATCGCCGCGATGTTTCGCCCCATGTGTCGCGGTTCCGACTGTATTGTGATGCACGGTCCTCCTGTTCGCGACGTAATAGACAAGGTCTATCAGATGGGCGAACGCTGTGTGGAGTTCACTACAGAGGTAACGGAGTGCCCAGTAGATGGAAAAGACGTCGTGAAAACGGTACAGATGGTCGCGTCGTGAGCACGGTCACCTCCACGAAATATTTCCTCAGTAGCAAGCAATATGTCTTTAAGCACGCCACTGGATTCGCTATCAGAAGTGCCATCGGGCAATGCCCCTCCCGCCGACGAGGAGAGGGTCCGTCGTATCCTGGCCGAAATGAACGCAGATGCCGTGGTCCAGGCACCTCCGGGTCTGCAGGAGTCTCCCCGTGTGATTACCGAGCCGCCTATCTCTATGAGTACGGGCCAGCTCCGCATGGATGCCACCACTGCCCGTGCCAACGTCATCGGCAACTCGACGCCGACCATGGCCGACTTCCACGCCATGTTCCAACAGACGTCTCCCGGAATGGCACCTGCCTCCTCGGTGCTGGGGATGCAAGCACCCTATCAAGTTACACCGCAGGATCCGAATCTCCTGAAACAGAATAAATCTACCCAGCCTTCCTGGAAGGAAGCCGCCTTTGCCGCTCTCCGAGCCCCCGTCGCCGTCGCAGTTATCGTCTTCCTCCTAAATCTCCCTGTTACAACTACAATTCTCTCACGATATGCTTCCTGGATGTATCTGAGCAGCGGCGAGATCAGCGTGGGTGGGCTACTTGTAAAAGCCCTGTTGGCGGCCGTCCTTTTTGCGGGTTATCAGACAGTGAACGGGCTCCTCGACAAATGATCTACACCTAAGTTAGAGAATGGAGGTCATTAAGGAACTCATGAAGCGCCCGCGCGCCACTGACAAACTGGCCATTGCGCTGTTTGCGATGGCCGTGCTGTATACTGTATTCCGTGGAACGATGCATACGATTCTGGTGGGCATCAGTTTCACGCTCATTGTGTTGGGCGCGTTGCCGCATCAGATGGCCCTTGCTTTTTTGGTAGGTGCCAGCGCGATTCTGTTGGTGCAGACAAATGTCAGGTCTGTCAGGTCCGAGGGATTCGAGAGCAAACGCGGCTCGGATGCTCCTACGGAGGACGAGGATCCGGCTGCGGCCGCGACCGCCGCTGCCGAGAAGCCAAAGGATCAGAATCTGGAGGGAGTCGCTGCAGCGCTTAAGAAGGAAGCAGAGGAGAAGGCGAAGAGTGAGAACTTCTCAGTGAAGAAACCCATGTTGACCGACAATGCGGATCGGCGCGAGATGTTGGAGCTCGGCAAGGCCTACAAACTGCCAAACGAGAATGACGACAAGGGGTTCCATCTGGATTCGGGCACGACCTTTTTGAACGCCTACAAGGCGTTGAAGCCCGATCAGATCGCCGCCATGACAAAGGATACCCAAGAACTCCTGGCTACGCAGAAGTCGTTGGTGGCGATGTTAGATTCTTTTGGCCCGCTGATGAAGGATATGGGCAAAATCACGGGGTTCTTGGGCACATGAACACATGGGCCCCTCTCAAAGTAGAAACGTCATTTAGAGGATGATCCTAATAACAATTGCAATACTCTTACTCGTGTTAGCCTGGATAGCACGAGTAAGACGTAACGAATATTTCATAGATATGCAGGCTATCGCCCCTGGCGTTGATCTCAAATCACTGCCGTCGCCCCAAGATGTATTTCGAAATACGCGCAACTTGATAAAATCAACGGGAATTGATCTGAGCAAGGATTATGACCCAGAAGGCCCCGCGGGTTTCCTACACAAGATGAATCGGCTTATTGATAAATACGACAAGCCAGAGGTATGGGGACACGCCGCCGAAGTGGTGGATAAGGACCCTGGCCAACTCGCGCGTATGAATCTTGGCATCATTAATTAGAGGAATGCCACGGTCTTCAAAGTGTCCGAAGGGATTTGTATGTACTGACAATTCCACGCTATGGCTCGTCGCATTTGGCGTTGCGATTGCGATTGGCGCAGCCTTGTATTTTTTGCCGAAGGCATCTGCCTCTGCGCCGAAAGTATATGTAATGCAGGCACCTGTGGGTCCTGCCGAAATGCCAGCAGCGCGACAGAGTGTCCGCCCCGATCTGTATCCGGAACCTGTTATGCGTTACGGTATCCCTGGTATTCCCGCTCTTGCTTCGCGAGGCCCCGTCGGCCCCGTCCAGCAAGTGGGAATCCTGACGGCCGAAGGCGGTTCCTCGTCATCCGCCGCACCGGATCGCACTATTCTGCCCCTCTACGGTCGTGAGCTGGATGCGCGCCGCGGCCGCTGGAACTATTACACCCGCACCGACGGTTCCAATCCCGTGCAGGTGCCTGTGCGCGTCGGCAATCGTGTCTGCGACGACGACATGAACGGATGCAACGAGGTGTATAGCGATGATACCGTGCATGTGCCGGCCCTGGGCCGCAGCTTCAAGACGACGGTGTATCGGAAATCTTTGTTCTAGTGAACAAAGATTACTCTCAGTAATTACTCTCAGTAATTACTTCGGAAATCGTTGTTCTAGCGAACAAAGATTACTCTCAGTAATTACTCTCAGTAATTACTTCGGAAATCGTTGTTCTAGCGAA
>Ga0164294_10005460_pt1:0-5000 | contig 10930 bp, 17 predicted proteins | sample GEODES005metaG_FD_111479 | JGI IMG/M metagenome (GOLD analysis project Ga0164294, IMG submission 111479) | Oligotrophic lake water microbial communities from Sparkling Lake, Wisconsin, USA - GEODES005 metaG | ecosystem: Environmental > Aquatic > Freshwater > Lake | place: USA: Sparkling...
ATGGGTGGTGACTGCTGGGAGGGGAAGTGGGTGGTTGCGATGGACTACTCGAAGACGGAAGTAGAGAAGGAGTCATAGATGGATCTGATGTGGGAGTCATAGATGGATCTATAGTGGGAAGCAAACTAGGTGAGGCGGTGGGGGATGGAGAAGAGATGGTGGTGGGGACGATGGTCGGGATGATAGTGGGGCTCACGGATGGCCCAGCGCATGGAGTCGAAGTTGGTGCTTCTGTTTGAACCAAACTTGGAGGTATCGTGGGCAATAGCGATGGTGCGGATGTTGGCATCGTAGTCGAAGGATTAATGGAAGGCACTGCGGAAGGGAAAATAGTAGGCACCACAGTCATAGTAAATGAAGGAAATGATGTAGGCTCTATGGAAGAGATCGAGGTTGGACTGATAGATGGACTGTTGGACGAGCTGCAAGATGGAATGATGGTGGAAGGCATGCATGAGGGGATCCGTGTAGGTCGTGAAGATGGCATGATCGAAGGCACGAAGGAAGGAGGAGCAGTTGGGGTACGAGTCCTCCTCGGTGAAGGAGCTGCAGTCGGAGGCACGCTAGGACTGGCGGTAGGGGCTCGCGATGGTCTGAAGGAGGGAGTTGCAGTAGTAGGAGCTGCCGATGGGAAGCCTGATGGTGTAGAGGAGGGAATCGACGATGGTGCTTGTGATGGACAGGTGGAGGGTGCTCTGGTTGGGATCACTGTTGGATTGGACGGAGACGAAGTTGAGGGATCAATGGTTGGGCTTAAAGAAGGAGCGATGGATGGTGCTGCAGATGGTGCTGATGATGGGTCGAGTGTTGGACTCAAAGAAGGGAGAGTAGACGGACATGTACTGGGGACAGCAGATGGTAGGTCAGATGGAGCTACAGAGGGGCTGGCGGAGGGCTCTGAAGTAGGGTCTACGGTGAGCAGTGTACTGGGAGATGATGTAGGAACATCGGATGGTGCAGCAGATGGCTTCGCAGATGAGGGTGAGCAGGTGGGAGTCTCACTGGGGTAACAGGAAGGCGGTGCGGTCGGAAGGGAGCTCGGCAGCAGTGATGGTACCGGGGTTGGATCTCCAGTGGGGGCTTGGGACGACCCAACGGTCGGGACCATTGTTGGAGCAGCAGTTGGGTCACCAGAAGGAGCTGCTGAGGGCGATTGGGATGGACAGACAGTGGGAGCTGTGGTGGAGGGGTAGCACGTGGGATCATGAGTCGGCACTGCAGATGGGCTCGTCGTTGGAAAGCCACTGGGTAATTGAGTGGATGCAGAGGAAGGATGCATGGACGGACTCATTGTTGGTCGATAGGATGGACACTCAGATGGAGCTGTAGTAGGGGCAGCGGTCGGCATGCCAGTCGGCAAGAGCGATGAGGCTGCAGTCGGACTGCAGGTGGAAGGACTGCTGGAAGGAGCATTCGTTGGTAGTGAAGAGGAGGGAAGCATACTAGGTGAGGTGGTGGGGGATGGAGAAGGGATGGTGGTAGGGACAATGGTTGGGAGGATAGTGGGGCTGGTAGTTGGAGAAACAGAGGGACGGGATGAAGGCAAAGGGCTTGATGATGGAGCCACTGTAGGAGATGAAGTCGATTTTAAGGAAGGGGTAGCAGAGGGAGTCGAGGAAGGACAGGCAGATGGAGGAAGCGATGGGATCCGGCTCGGGTCTATCGTTGGAGCGTTAGAGGGCAGCATCGTAGGACTACGAGATGGCTTCCTGGACGGACTGATAGTAGGGCGAAGGGAAGGAGTTGCTGTGGGCGACCTTGATGGCTTGAAGGATGGGACGGCAGTGGTGGGAGTCGAAGATGGAACGAGTGATGGAACGACTGAGGGCATCGATGATGGTCTTCTAGATGGAGGGATTATGGGTGGCCTGGAGGGGGTCGCGGTCGGATTGGTGGGAGATAATGAGAGAGAAGTGGAACTTGTGATGGTGGGAGTGATGGTGGGACCACTGGATGGAGGAAGCGATGGGCATGAACTCGGATCAATCGATGGTATTAATGAGGGAAGGACCGACGGGGATGCGCTGAGGGAAGTCGATGGCATGAGAGTGGGTCCAACGGTACTGAGCACCGAAGGGCTGGGAGAGGGATCAGCTGAAGGGCACGTTGTGGGCCATGCTGTCGGAAAGTTGCTTGGCATTGCGGAGGGCATAGCCGTCGGTTCATCAATTGGTGACTGGGAAGGCTCAGTTGATGGAGAGGCAGTAGATGGAACGAAGGAAGGGGTCACGCTTGGGAGTGACGACGAAGGACTGCTGGAAGGAGCATTCGTTGGTAGTGCAGATGGATAAGAGCTTGGTGTAGATGAGGGACTGAGTGAAGGAGTACATGTGGGAGGTAGGGAGGGTGAAGAGGAGGGAAGCAGACTAGGTGAGGCGGTGGGGGATGGAGAAGGGATGGTGGTGGGGGCGATGGTGGTGGGATGCGCTGAAGGGTTGGAGGTGGAGGCGGCAGATGGATTGAGAGAGGCCGCGATAGTTGAGCTGCACGACGGTGCACCAGTGGGTCTATTGGTTGGGGGGCTGTTCGACGGCACCATGGAGGGGTCAATGGAAGGATTTGATGATGGTGTCAATGAGGGGTTAAGTGATGGCTTCCTCGACGGGACTAGTGTTGGGGTCAGTGAAGGGAGTGCAGTCGGGCTTCTGGAAGGCTTGAATGAAGGTCCTATGGAGGGCCGGATGGTGGATAGTGCGGTGGGATTCAGAGATGGTCTACAGGTAGGGGGAAGTGTGGGAGAAGAGGAGGAGACAACAGATGGACTACGAGAGGGCCTTAGAGAAGGGGATGAGGAAGACATAGTAACTGTCGGGTTGAAGGAAGGTCTGTTCGATGGCATCCCTGAAGGGAGTGCCGTCGACGGACATCGAGAAGGCACCGAGGTAGGAGAGGTGGACGGACCTGTAGAAGGAATACGAGAGGGGTTGGAGGGGGCGGGCGTCGGGTTAGAGATTGGCATGAGAGTTGGGTGGACAGACGGCGGTAGGGATGGTGATGCAGAGGGACTGCTCCATGGGATCTCGGACGGTAATACAGAGGGATCTGTTGTTGGTGAGATGGAAGGAGTGCACGAGCTATCAGCGGAGGGTGCGATGGTCGGAGACTTTGATGGACCCGCAGAAGGGGAAGAACTAGAGGGTGATTCAGTTGGAGTTTCGGTTGGAGTTGTAGATGGAGCCGTGGAGGAGGGTGAGAGAGTAGGGGAAACAGTAGGGGTGTTAGTCGGAAAGACCGTCGGAAAAGAGGTTGGAGTGAATGTCGGGATGACTGAGGGGTGGTCACTCGGAAAGATCGAAGGAGCAGCTGAAGGCAATAGCGATGGAGCTACAGTGGGAACAGATGACGGGGGAGATGATGGACTCACAGAAGGATATGCTGAGGAACTGGAAGTGGGCAGTTCAGTTGGAGGCGCCGTAGATGTGACAGTTGGGCAATGCGTGCTGGAGCTAGATGGGGCAGCGGAAGGTATCAGTGTCGGCAACACACTGGGAGCGCTCGAAGATGGTCTGGCGGTCGGTTGGCGCGATGGGGCGAAGGAGGGGGCTGGAGATGTGATGATTGAGGGCCTGAACGAGGGCCTTAGGGTCGGATTCATGGACGGTGAAGTAGATGGTGACCGTGTGGGTCTCCATGAAGGGGCGATTGAGGGTATTTTGGATGGCAGCACTGATGGGGCCTGCGAAGATGTCAATGAAGGAATGGAACTGGGAGCACGAGTTGATTTGGCCGAAGGTGACACGGTGGGTGGGCAAATGGGTCTCAAGGTCGGGTCTATAGAGGGGGAGGCTGTTAATGCGATGGTGGGGAGTAACGACGGCGTGAGGGTAGGCAGAACAGAAGGGACAACGGAGGGTAGCAATAATGGAAGACGCGATGGTCTAGCGGATGGAGTACCACTGGGACGTAGGGAAGGGTGCAAGCTGGGCCTCCTCGATGGTTTTATCGTTGATGGTATCGATGATGGCATGGCAGATAGAGTGGTAGAGGGTGCTGCGGAGGGGACAATGAAGGGATTGAAGGGAGTCGAGGAGGGGCTCGTAGTAGGGCCAATAGATGGTAGAGTCGAGGGGACAGTAGATGGTGCTGCAGATGGTACCGATGATGGGTCGAGTGTTGGACTCAATGAAGGGAGGGTAGACGGACATGTACTGGGGACAGCAGATGGTAGGTCAGATGGAGCCACAGAGGGGCTGGTAGTCGTAGCTGATGAAGGGATGATGGAAGGGGAGGTAGTGGGCATCATGGATGGACTGCACGTAGGCATCTCGGAGGGCGATGCTGTCGGTATCGGGGAGGGAACGATGGATGGTGCTACGGAGGGGTCTGAAGTAGGGTCTGTGGTGAGTAGTGTGCTGGGAGACGATGTAGGGACATCGGATGATGGCTTTGTAGGCTCAAACGATGGTGAGATGGTGGGCGATGCTGTAGAGATGGATAGAACGAAGCTGGAGAAGAATGGATAGGATACTGATGAAGGTACCGACAAGCTCGATGACTCAGAGGATAGTGATACGGTGGGCGATGCTGTAGAGATGGATAGCACGAAGCTGGAGAAGAATGGATATGATGCTGATGAAGGTACTGACGAGCTCGATGGATCAGAGGATGGTAAGATGGTGGGCGATGCTGTGGGTTCGGAGGATGGTGAGATGGTGGACGATGCTATAGGTGGTAGTGGTTGTGGCAGCAGTGATGGTAGAGCGGTTGGATAATCTGTTGAGGGCAATGGAGTAATGGCGGTGGAGGGAATAAACATGGGTATTGGATTCGAAACTGAACTCGCAGAGAAGGGATCTGGAGCCCACGTAGACGGACTCGAGACAGTTGGAGTTGCTGTGATAGACAGTCTCGAAGAGAGGTGCATCGTAGGGCCTACAGAGGGGTCTTCGATTGAAGTCAATGACAATGAATCAGTATGCCTAGAGACTGGGACATGTGGCTTCGATGCTGTCCACAGAGGGTTCGACATTCTGTTTAGTAGTGCCAGGAGCATCAGCAGG
>Ga0164294_10005460_pt1:7500-10930 | contig 10930 bp, 17 predicted proteins | sample GEODES005metaG_FD_111479 | JGI IMG/M metagenome (GOLD analysis project Ga0164294, IMG submission 111479) | Oligotrophic lake water microbial communities from Sparkling Lake, Wisconsin, USA - GEODES005 metaG | ecosystem: Environmental > Aquatic > Freshwater > Lake | place: USA...
GAAGATACACCACAACAATCTCATCAACAACAGTAAGTAGGACGATACAGAAGACATGACTCGGTGCACTAATGTATGTTGAATCATAATGCGCGATCTACTGAATGTAATGCACGATCTATTATATCCTTCATGACAGTTCTGCCGAAGATCCAAGCCAACCACGCTGGAGCCGCTGATGCATTGATGCTGGACCTGGAGGGGTTCGTGTCCGAGACCAATGCCACCAACGTGTTCCTGGTGCGGAGGGGCGTTGTCTACACGCCGCACGCAGACTACTGCCTGCCCGGTGAGAGATACAGTAGTTGTTGATGGATAATGATAGATGATGATGATGATAATGATAGATGATGATGATCTTCAAGTTATATGTTCTTGTTCTTCTCTGGGGTCTGTTCCATGCATGCAGGTGTGACTCGGCAGGTCATCATCGAGTTGATGCCCTCACTGGGCTTACCGCCTGTGGTGGAGAAGCGCATCTCGCTGACCGAGGCCTATACTGCGGATGAAGTGTTCACGACAGGCACGATGGGAGAGCTTACTCCGGTCAAGGAGATCGACGGGCGGATCATAGGTGATGATAATTATATATGATGATGATATATGATGATGATATATGATGATTGTATATGATGATGATTATGGATGTATTCGTATGGAATGCTGATCTGAGTAACTGCATGCAGGCAATAGCGATGGAGGCCACTTCCCGGTGGTCATCCAGATCCAGCGCGCCTATCGACTCCTCACACAAGCTCAGGGCTATCCCTTCCCTGATACTCTATAGACTGCTGCTGCTATTGATTTGACTGGTGGGATGTGATAGGACTGGTCTGTCTCCCTCAGACAAGCCATACAACACCCACCTCCCCTATGAATGACTACATAGTTACTGCTGCTTTACATAAACACGATGAAATAGATAAAACACGCATCGAAACAGAGCGAAGTCTGTTATGTACTTTCGTAGTGCGGCGTTGGTAGGTTACGTCCAAGGCTGCCAGCCCACGTACATCTGCGCCAAGTTCTCTATGGCGGTGGCTTCATCGATCAGTCGCTGCACGTAGCCTGACACGGACAGAGAGTGTGAGTCATCCAGAGAGGCCCCCACTCCCCGGACGGGCGGCGACTCGTTGCGCAGGATCGCTCCCCGGACCAGCATCTCCCTGCCTGGGTGGAATATATTGTACTTACCCACCAGACGATCGCCGATCTTACCCAGCATCTCGCTTGCCTCTTTGTTCTCGTGGTCGGCGAACTGCTGCCCTGCCGACTGGTTCTTCTGCTCGGATGGATTGCGTTGCGCTCTACCACTACGACCCCACGCTACAGTGGGATCTCTCAGGAAGGGTTCCAACACACTTAACAAGGTATCCTTGTGTTCGCGCAGGACGTGCAGCGTCACCTCCATGGACCGTCGATATGCACCCTCCACACCCGAGCAGCCCATGGCGTCTACCATGTTAGGGGTCAAGCGGAAGGGAACGATCTCGGGTCTCAACAGTGCCAGTCCCTTGTCGAATAGGCAGTCGAAGTCCACGTGTACGCACTCCCCGTTGGTGGTGTCCAGCAGGATGTTCTCTGTGTGCCTATCCCCCAGCCCCACCACGTGTCCCACTGCAGACCATACCGCAGCAGACCGAATATATGCAGTGCGGGCCTCGTACCATGCGGTGGGGTCAGGGAATTGCTCCAGAAACCATCTGTGGAAGCACGGCCTGTAGCCCAGCGAGGTCATCAGGCTACGGAACCCGTCCACCAATGCGCAGAGGTTGTCTGCATTGTCCTTCTGCAGATCGATGAAAGGCTGGTGTATGTCCTTGGACTGGAGCATAGGGTAGAGATCTAACCAATAGTGATGCGCTGCAGTGATGAGGTGTCTTATACAGTCAGTATTGTTGACCCATTCCAGGAGGCCACACTCTTCATTCAAACAGATAACGGCAAAGGTGCGCACGTGGAGGTTCCTCTTGCGTCCCTCCGCATCGTCGGTCAGCAGTCTGTTCACTGTCGCATTGAACTCCATCATGCGCGCGTCTTTGCGCAGGTCACCGTCCTTCTCGAGCTTGCACAGGAATTTAACTACGCGACCACAGACTGTGCGTATGTAGATGGTCTTCGGTTTGGCCTTCGAGCTCGCTACGTCGACCACTTCTTGGAACGATGCCACATACATGTGATCGCTGGAGTAGTAGTCGTAGTCGTAGTTGCTAGTGCGCACTGTTGATATGGGTGTGTATGCTCCCCTCATGGCAGCAGCTCTGTTCTTGTTGGAGGGGTGGTTCAGGATGCTCAGTGGATTGCTGAAGTGTAGTACAGCTTTGGTAGGCACCAGGATGGTCTCCATGTGGGCACAGCTGGGGAAGGACCATCTGATCTTCCTCTCCTTGCATTGGTGGTTGGCGAGGCTGATGAGATTGTCGAACACCTTCAGCGACTCCACCAGTGCATAGGAGTCGTCTTTGAGACCATTCTCATTGAGATACTTGATGGTGTCCTGTACAACCTTCTTTGCAATCTTCTTCCGGTCCGAATTGTATGACTTCAGCAGACATGAGATATGCCAGATACCCTGTCTTGGAAATGATTGTAGAATCTTCTGTAGCAGCATCGTGATCACAGCTACTGTGTCTGGGTTGCGGTGCAGGATGCGAGATACCAGTTGAGAGGTGCCTACGAACCACACTGCAGCGGATACCTCGCTAGATGTCCTCGCCATGTCCCGGTTGGCTGCTAACTGTGCTGCAGTAAGAGTCATGTAGCTACTAGTACTAGCACTACTACTACTGCTACTACTATTCGACCTGCCGACGAGTGATGTTGTTGTTACTGCTGCGGGGGGCGCGGTGTTGAGTATGCCCGTTGGATCCTGCAGGGAGGTGAAGGACAGCCAAAGGGACAGCATCCGGGGCAGAGCCTGCATCACGAACTCCACCCCAACAGTGATGCAGGCGCTATACCTCTCTACAGCCTTCCTAAAGTATCCGAACATCATCTGAGTGTCCCCTCGCAGCTGCTCGACAGCATCCACATTGCTGTTGTTACTCTTCTTCAGGGACTGACGAGACAGCTCATACAGGTCCGCTTTCTGCCGTGACTGCACGTCCTGATAGAGGAATTCATAGTAGCGAGCCAGGTCGAAGTAGGCCTGGGGCCAACGAGAATTCAATGCGATGACTGTCTCATAGCGACTGATGATCCCGTCGCCCTGTTGGGTGCGGCCGTCGATCATCAGCTGAGTAGCCAGTTGGATGCGCTCGGACAGCAGATGTCTCTTATGCTGGGAGTCCAGGAAGGCCGGTAGTGTGGAGCCACTGCTCTTACCACTGCTACTGCTCGTACTCCCAGATGATGATGATGATGATGATGATGATGTTGATGATGATCGATGTAATGCTGCTGCTGCCAGTGCGGCCCTGATCAGAGGGAG
>Ga0164294_10005462_pt1 | contig 10928 bp, 9 predicted proteins | sample GEODES005metaG_FD_111479 | JGI IMG/M metagenome (GOLD analysis project Ga0164294, IMG submission 111479) | Oligotrophic lake water microbial communities from Sparkling Lake, Wisconsin, USA - GEODES005 metaG | ecosystem: Environmental > Aquatic > Freshwater > Lake | place: USA: Sparkling Lake...
ACCAGACCACGACGCACGGAGTTTTCTCACACGTGAGATCGACACAGGAAGAACGGCTGCGGATTCACGTCCGCTGGATGATCCGTCGCGATATGCGAGAAGTGCTCGGCGTCGAGCAGGAAGCCTTCGAGTTTCCCTGGTCAGACGAGGACTTCACGCGGTGCCTGCGTCAGCGGAACTGCATCGGCATGGTGGCGGAGTCGGGCGACTCGGTGGTCGCCTTCATGATCTATGAACTCCACCGCAGCCGCCTCCACGTGCTCAACTTTGCGGTGGCGCGATCGCATCGCCGGCTCGGCGTCGCCACGCGAATGATGGAGAAGCTCATCGGAAAGCTGACGCCGGAACGGCGGAATCGGATCGTGCTTGAGGTGCGGGAGACCAATCTTCCGGCCCAACTCTTCTTCCGCTCGCTGGGATTCCGCGCGATCTCGGTGCTCAAGGATTTCTATCAAGACACGACCGAGGATGCCTACCTGATGCACTATTCCGCACTGGCTGCAGTGGGCGAGCAGGTGATGCCGCAGCGCATGGCTGGCTAGGGCGGATCTAGGGTCGCTTCAACGGCGTATCCGACTGTGGATGGAGCCGGGGGTCGGAGGAAGCCGAAGCGAGTCGGCGTATCCTCGCCTCGAGTCGGAGGCTTTCACCGCCCCCGGCGGTTTGGGCCGTTAGACTTCGTGCGTATGCGCTCTCGTAGCTTTCATCAAGGTTTCAATGCAGTCGACGCGGCCGCGCAGTTCAGCGATCGCGTCTTCGGCTGTGCGTCCAGCGGCGAAAAGCGTGACCGCCGGCCCGCCCGCGGGCAGGGTCTGTCCGGGGCGGGGAATGTCGGCCAGTGCCGGCCAGCCGCCGTCGGCCTCTGTCCAGACCTTGGCCTCGAGAAGCATCGCGTCGATGAGCGACGGTGAAACGGGTGTGGCCTGCTCCGCGAAGAGAACCGCTTTCGCCCAGACCGGGGCCGCTTGAGTCGGCACCTGTGGTGCCAGCAGGCCGGTTGATGAAGAAAATCCGCAGGCCGAGAGGTGGCTGTCCGCCATCGAGCAGACGCCCGATCGCTCAAAGAGTTCCATGGACGCCGTCGGTCTCGGATTGATCTCGATCACGACGAGCCTTCCGGCCGCGTCCATAACCAGATCGACTCCCACGAGTCCGACGGCATGAAACTGACTGGATAGCACATCGCCGAATCGTTGGAGGGCGGTGGTCCGCCGATCGTATTCAGGAGATGCATGGCGTGGCCCGAGCGTCACGGCGCCACACCAGGCAAACCGACCGGCATGGCACCACGGCTCCCCGATCAGTTGCCGACTCAGGCCCAGCAGCCGCGCCGTCCCGTGCGTCAGGCAATACGCGGCTGAGAGAGCGACGCCCGTCTCGAAACGTTGCCAGGCATGCGTTAACGGAAGCCCATGGACATGACGACGTCTATGGTCGGAGGCCACCTCCGGCGTCCAGCGGTGGATGCCGCGACCGCCCGATCCTGCCAGTGGCTTGATGAGAAACGAGCCATCGAGCGGAAGGCCCACCGGCGCGAGATGGGTCTCGGGGAATGCCAGCCCTGCGGCAGCGGCAGCAGCAGCAGCCTGCAAGGGGTCTCGCAGCTTCCGCAGCACGGCGCCCGGATTCCCGGCCAAAGGACGCGTCGAGGCGATGGCGTCGACGAGGTCGGGGTGGTTTTCGAGCGCCCCGGTGTAGCACCAGGCCACCGTCGGGGGAAAGGAGGCCGCCGCCGCGCGGAGGCTCCACGGATAGCCCCCTTCATCGTCACCGTGGTCGTCCGCCACGGACACAGCTTTCGTCGAGATCGCCAGCACGTCGAGATCGCAGAAGAGATCCGCAGCATGCACGGCCCATCCAGCCCGGTGTGCCGATACCGCCAACGCCCGGACGCTCGCGCCCAGAATCATCAGTGGCCTGTCCGCGGCACGAGGCGTCGATTCGGCGGGAGTGTGTGGGTGTTTCACGGTGATCATCTGCTCTGGGCATCTGCTCTTGGCATCTGTTCTGGGGACCGCCCGCGGACTCTCGCCACCGCCGCACCAGGGGCTGCGGGGCCTGATTTGCCTGGGCCGGGTTTCAACCTCATAGGCGGAATGGTATTCTCTCGCCTCCATTGCACGGTATGTAGTTCCCCCTCGTAAGGAGACCAACGGTTATGTCGATGTACATCGGTGAGGCCCTCAGCGGCGAAGGCAACGAGATCGCTCATATCGACCTGCTGATCGGCAGCAAGGACGGCCCGGTGGGCGTGGCTTTCGCCAACGCATTGGCCCGGCAGAGCGAGGGGCACTCGAACCTCCTGGCCGTGCTCACGCCGAACCTCGCCGTGAAGCCCGCCACCGTCATGATTACGAAGGTCACGATCAAGGGCGCAAAGCAGGCCGTTCAGATGTTCGGACCGGCGCAGGCTGCCGTCGCCAAGGCCGTTGCTGACAGCGTTGCCAGCGGCGTGATTCCGAAGGCAGAGGCCGAGCACCTTGTCATCGTCTGCGGCGTGTTCATCCACTGGCAAGCCGAGGATGACAAGAAGATCTACGAGTACAACTACAAGGCCACCGTCGATGCCATCGCCAACGCGATGCACGGCAAGCCGACCGTTGACGAGATGGTCGCCGGCAAGGACAAGGCCGCCCATCCGTTCCGCGGTTTCTAGTTTCACGCACACAAAGCCATCCATGGCCTTTGTGTGCTTGGGGAAGTCAGCAGGCATCCTGCCTGCCAGCTTCACACACACAAAGCCATTGATGGCCTTTGTGTGCTTGGGTCGGACGTGGGAACGCATGCTGTCATCATGCAGCAGCGTTCCCATGTCAGGCGGCCGCTGGGTACGATGAGACTTTGAGCGCGACGCCCGCCCCTGTGGCGGGCGTTCGTGTTGGAGGTGTGACGATGGCTCGAAAGATCCTGATCCAACTCGACTGCGATCCCCAGCCGAGCACCTTTGATTCGATCGTGGCGGTCGACGCCGGTGCCGAGGTGCTGCTGAGGCATGGCAGCGTGACTCCCGACGCTGCTGTGCCGCTCGTGCATGGGGCGATGTTCACACGGGGCGGCGCTGATCTCGCCGCGACCGCGATCTTCATCGGTGGCTCCGACGTCGCCGCCGCGGAAGCGGTCTATGAGCGGGTGCGACAGACATTCTTCGGGCCTGTGCGGGTCAGCGTGCTGCTCGATCCGGCCGGTGCCAACACCACCGCGAGCGCCGCCGTCGTGGCGGCGGGACGGCACCTGCCACTGAGTGACCCGACTGCGGCGGGAACCCTCCGCGCCGTCGTGCTCGGGGGCACCGGCCCCGTGGGGCAGCGTGTCGCCCGGCTCTTGGCCCGCAAGGGGGTGGCGGTGACGGTGGCGTCGCGATCGCTGTCGCGGGCCGAGGAGGTCTGCGGCCGGATCGTGGCGGCTGTGCCGGCCGGCCGACTCCAGCCGCTCGAGGCGGAGGGGACCATCGTCGTAGGAACCGCCATGGCCACCGCGATCGCTTCGGCAGACCTGATCGTGGCAGCGGGAGCCGCGGGCGTGACCCTGCTGCATACTGCGGCGCGAGGGCTCGCCAGCAAGGCGCGGGTGTTGATCGACCTGAACGCCGTGCCGCCGGCAGGCATTGAGGGGATCGCAGCTACCGATAAGGCACGGCAGGACGGTGGGGCCATCGTCTACGGCGCACTCGGCGTCGGGGGCACGAAGATGAAAATCCACCGCGCCGCCATTGGGCGACTGTTCGAGTCGACCGACGCAGCGCTCGATGCCGAAGAACTTCTCGCGATCGGCGAATTGCTCTAGCGACCTGACGCTGGCTAGCGGCTGTGGCGCATTCGGCGACGAAGCGACCGATCGATCATTCGCGGAAAGAACCGGGCCGCGAGCGCAAAGCCCTTGGCCCGCCAGCCGGGCAACACCTCCCGCCTCCGCCACACGAGAGCCCGGACGATGATCCGGGCCGTGCGGGAGGCCGACATGGCCCTGCCGCGGGACCATCCTGGACGGTGGCCCGTGAGCAGATGGTTCCAGAACTCCGATTCGGTGGGGCCGAGGCTTGCCAGAAGCACACCGATGCCATCGGCCGCGAGTTCGGCTCGGAGCGTTCCGGCCAGCGAACGGAGGGCGGCTTTGGCAGCGCAATACTCGGCATGCAGCGGCAGTGGGTGATAGCCGAGGATCGAGCCCACGAGCACGATCGCCGGGTCGCGTCCGGCCTGCAAGACAGGCAGCGATTCGCGGACGAGTTCTGCGGGGGCGAAAAAATCGACGGCCATGATGTCTGTGAGGGTTTCGGCCGTCGCGTCACTGAAACGGCCGATCGCGCCGCTCCCCGCGGCCGCCACGATCAGATCGAGACCGCCAAACTGCGTGGTGGCCATGTCGATCAGGTGACGGCGAAAGGCTGGCGACGTAATGTCGCCGGCTGCATGGAGCACTGGCCCGCCGCTCAGGCCGGCGGCCGCCTCAGCGACCTCTGCCAGACGTTCCCCGCGGCGTCCCGTGGCCAGCACCCGGGCGCCGCGGCGGGCCAGTTCGAGCGCCACCGCCCGGCCCACGCCCGACGATGCCCCCGTGACAAGGGCTCGGGAGCCGACCAGATTCCGCCGCCAGCGGGGCCATGGCAGCGCGTGAGCCTCCGCACCCAGCGGTTGCGGACTCATGACTGCTCTTCCCGCATGCCCGCGACTTCACGGGCGAGACGTCCGGCGGGTGACTCGTGTGGCGTGACGATCGCCTCACCAGGCGGGATCCGGCCGAGGACGGTTGCCGGAATCCGGCAGTGGATCGTGACACGATCCTCAACGAAGTTTCGCGAGAGGACCTCGCCATGGGCATTCAGCCAGGCCAGCAGTCGGCCGTTGCCGGGGTCGGTCTGGATGTCGACATCGCGAAAGCCACGGCTCAGGCTCGCCGTGGTCGCCCGCTCCAGATCCCCGATGCCATCGCCGGTGGAGGCCGACACGACGATCGCATGCGGATACCGGTTGAGCAGGCTGCTCCGCGTGGCATGGTCGGCCACGGCGTCGATCTTGTTGAGCACGAGCAGGGTGGCCTTTTCGTCGACTTCCAGTTCCGCCAATACATCGCGGACCGCGGCGATCTGCGCGTCGACCAATGGGCTCGAGGCATCCGCCACGTGCAGCAGCAGGTCCGCCTGACGCGTCTCCTCGAGCGTCGCCTTGAAGCTGGCGATCAGTCGATGCGGCAGGTCGCGAATGAAACCGACCGTATCGCTGAGGAGCACTGGCCCCCAGCCCGGAAGCTTCCAGCGACGGGTGCGGGTGTCGAGCGTGGCGAAGAGTTTGTCCTCGGCCAGCACACCGGCACCGGTGAGCCTGTTGAGGAGGGTGCTCTTGCCGGCGTTCGTGTAGCCGACCAGCGAGACGGTGAGATGCTCGTGGCGGGCGGCCACCTCCCGCTCGCGGCGGCCGTGGATGGTGGCCAGATCATCCTTGAGGTCGTGGATTCGTTTTTCGACGAGGCGGCGGTCGACTTCCAACTGCTTCTCGCCCGGGCCACGCATGCCGATGCCCATCTTGAGCCGCGAGAGGTGGGTCCACATTCGTTTGAGCCGCGGCAACGAGTATTCGAGCTGGGCCAACTCCACGGCCAGTCGGGCCTCGTAGGTGCGGGCCCGGGCCGCGAAGATGTCGAGGATCACCTCCGAGCGGTCGAGCACCTTGGTCTTGAGCTCACCTTCGAGGTTGCGGGTCTGCGCTGGGGAAAGATCGTTGTCGAAGATCACGACATCGGCGTCGTGATGCTCGACGAGCATGGCGAGTTCGGCAACCTTACCGCTCCCGAGGTAGGTGGTCTGATCGGGCCGCTCGCGTCGCTGCGTCAGCTCCGCGACCACCTCCGCACCAGCGGTCTCCGCCAGGCCGCCGAGTTCATCCAACGGGTGCTGGGGATCGAGGGGAGGGTCGAGCAGCACTCCTACGAGCACGGCCCGTTCACTCTGCACGCTGTTAGTCCGCCGTGGCTGTGTCACTCGAAGTCCTCGCTGGAGTCATGGTCGCCCATCGCATCAGGATCGCTTGAGCCGGCGGTTGCCGAGAGATGGCAGCAGCTCTCCCAGCGCCGGGTGTCGAGCAGACCGTCAGCCACGGCATGCTTGACGGCACAGTCAAGCTCGTGCGTGTGGCTGCAGTCGGGAAAGCGGCAGAGGTTTGCGAGCGGCCGCAGATCGCGAAAGGCCGCCGGCACCTCCGCCGGTACGATCTCCCAGAGCTGGAACTGCCGCACGCCGGGGGTGTCGACGAACGCGCCTCCGTCCGCTCCACCGAGTGTGTGGGGGATGAGCCGTGCCGTTGTGGTGGTGTGCCGTCCCTTTTCGTTTTCACGGCTCACCTCTGCGACCCGGAGGGCGAGGCTCGGATCGAGGGCGTTGAGTAGGGACGACTTGCCCACGCCGCTCTGTCCCACGATGGCCGTCAGTCGTCCGGCGAGTTCATGCCGGAGCCTCGCAAGGCCGATGCCAGTGACGGCGGAGCAGAGCACGGTCGCGTAGCCCATCCGGGCATAGACGCCCGCCATCGGCACGAGGCGGGCGGCGTCGACGAGATCGATCTTGTTGATGCAGATGATTGGACGGATGCCGGCCGACTCCGCCGCCACGAGCAGACGGTCGACTAAAGCCGGCTTGAGGTCGGGCATGGCGGCGCTGCCCACGATCACCACCTGATCGACGTTGGCGACGAGCACGTGGCGTCGACCGCGGCTGGCGCGGCAGAGCGAGTTGCGACGCGGATCGATTGACTGGATGACACCGCCGCCAGGCTCGTCGCGGATCCGCACCCAGTCGCCGGCGGCAATCGGATGCCGTTGTTCCGTGGAGAGTGTCCGCAGCAGTCGGCGGGTGGTGCAGCGGATCGTGCGGCCATCGTCGATCCGGACAAAGCTATCCAGACCGTGGACATGCATCACCTGACCCCGCCATGTCGCCCCGGCGACCGGTGCCGTGGTGACGCCCGTGCCGGACGGTTCGTCAGGGCGGGCAGGCGCGTCGTGGATCACGACCGTTCGCTTGCGGGTCAGCTCGCCCTTGCCCGATAGCCGCTCTGAAGACGCCATATCGGAGGCGTGCTCAGGATCGGCGGCCACCGCCCGCGTGAGATCACCATGACGCCGGCGGGTCGAACGATTTTTACGAAACTCGGCGCGGACCTTGCGGGGCTTGGGCATGTCCGAAAGTGTAACAGGATGCCGTGCCACCGGCTCCGGCGTCAGGAACGCGGCCGTCCCGACTTGGGCCGAGAACGGTTTTCCAGACCGGCAGACGCGAGGAGGGACTTACTGAAAATGTCCCGGAGCGGTGACGAGGAGAAGGAGCCGGCAACGCCACCGATACTGTCGGGGCTGTAGCAGACCTCGTATTCGTGCCGTCCGATCGACACTCTGTCGCCAGGATTGAGATGCCCCTCGCTGATCCGACAGCCGTTGACCTTCGTGCCATTGCTGCTGTTCAGGTCTTTGACGGTCCACCGACCATCGGCGATCGAGAGCTCGCAGTGGGTGCCGGACACGTTCGGAAACCGGAGCACGATGTCGCAGCTCTCCCGCCGGCCAACGACGAGCGTCGGTTTCAGGAGGGGGATTGGGTCGCCACCCCCCACCGGCTGAAGCTCGCCATAGATCGCCGGCATGGTGTCGGCACTGTCGCGAGAGGCCGCGCTGGAGTTGAGGGCATGCGATGGACGCTGTTCCATCAATGGGCCGTGTACGTGAGGCATGGTGTGGAAGAATCGAAGGCGGGGAGGCTCGCAGGGTCGACCAGTGACCTGCCGGGGCCGCGAATCAGACGTCCGACAGCACACAGCGACCGTTCAAGCCTAGTACGAAATTAAGGCCGAAGCGGTTCAGCCGTCAAGAAAATCGGTCCGGCTGGGATTTTCGGCGTCTGCCCCCACGAAGGCGGCGTCTGCGGCGTAGACTGATTGTTGGACTGGAGCGGACCAGATGATCGCTGGCCAGCGACCGCAGGCTGTCGTTTTGGCATCCTCGGGGAATGCTGGCGGGAGGAAAGTCCGGGCTCCGCAGGGTGCGATGGTGGGTAACGCCCACCGGCCGCGAGGCCAGGGAAAGTGCCACAGAAAACAGACCGCCCGCGGGGTTCGCTCCGCGGGTAAGGGTGAAACGGTGAGGTAAGAGCTCACCAGCAGGCCGGGTGACCGGTCTGGCTCGGTAAACCCCATCGGGAGCAAGGCCAAGCAGGAAGAAGTTCGATGTCGCCGTTGCTCTGCCGCGGCGGTGATCGGCGCGAAACGACCCGTTTCGCCATCCACTTCCGGGTCGGCTGCTGGAGGCGTCGGGCAACCGGCGTCCTAGAGAAATGGTCGTCGCCCCAACAGCCCTTCCGGGCTCGAGGGGAACAGAACCCGGCTTACAGGTCCGCTCCAGTCCTTTCTTACACCTCCTTTTGGACGGCCCGGGGGGTGGCCGTGGTCGTCAGGTCCCGCCGGCCCTCGCCGTCGATGAGTTTCATCAGCTTTGAAATGCAGAGGGCGTTGATGCTGACTCGCATCTCGTCCGCCTCAGCCTTGAGGGTTTCGTGGAGGGAACTGGGCATCCGGACGGTGATCACACGCTGGACTTCCCGTTCAGTGGGCCGATCCCGCTGCCGCTCCCGGAGTTCGTCGAGCATCTCGCGAATCCGCGCGTATTGCGGGCTGCACTCGAACCGGATCAGGGCCTCGGGGTTGTTGAAGGTCCGCCTCACGATCCCGTCCACCCCCAATACCTCTCGAAAGAAGATCAGCCAGTCGGGGGTCATCGCATGCAGTCTTTCCGCCACCTCAAGGACTGCGGCGGAGGCATGGTCGGTTTCAAGGTCGTGGGCGGTGGCTGGCATGGAAGTGCTGTCCTTGTCTGAGGTGGCCGTGCCCGGGGGGACGGCCTGCGGTTGGGCGGGTTCTGCCGATCCCTGACACCGCGGAGGTTCTCCGCCGGCAGGGATCGCGGCAGTTCGACGTCGAAGCTGCGGGCAACTGTTGCGCGGCGGTCAAGCGATAGCATTAAGTGCTAGCAGTGCAACGACTTACGACCCAAGTAAGGCGGGCGACTTATTTACGGGCAGCGGTGCTCGTTTTGGTGGCACCGGGTCGGCTGCGCAAGAAGTAGGCAGGGGTCGCGTTTCGCATTTGCCAAGTGTCCGGGTTGTGCCGCCCCCGAAAAAGATCCTCAAGGACCGGCATTATCCGTCTGTCAGGCGTTTTTCCAGGTGTTGGACAACCGCACCAGACACGTCGAAGCCCGTCGCCGACTCCAGTCCTCGCCAGCCCGGTACGGCGTTGACCTCCAGCACCACGACCCGCCCATCTTGTCCGGGAAGCAGATCGACGCCGGCAATCTCCGTTTCCACCGCCCGGGCGGCTGCCCGGGCTAGTTCGACCCAGGCCTGCGGTGGTTCAAACGCCTCTGGCCGTCCCCCGAGCGAGACGTTGGTCCGCCATTCGCCGGGAGCCGCGAACCTCCGGATGGAGAACGTGTTGTTCCCCACAATCAAAATTCTCACATCCCAGCCGTCGTGTGGCACGAATTCCTGGAGGTAGGCAACGCCACCTGAAGGCTGAGAGGCAGCCGTCGTCTGGAGCAACGCCGCGAGCGATTCCTGATCGGAGATCCTGACGATCCCGCGGCCGCACGAGCCGAACAGCGGTTTGGCGACGCAGTCGTTTCCCAGAGAACGCCAGGCCGCCTCGATCGCCACCGGGCTCTGGGCGACTACCGTGCGAGGCACGGGTAGTCCGGCGGCCGCCATCCGGGCCAGGGAGAGGTATTTGTCGATGGCGATTTCCAAACCTCGTGGGCTATTGATGACGGGCATGCCGTGGGCCGCCAGCCGACCGAGGAGGTCCATGCGAAAGACCACCTCCTCCAGGCCGCCGCCCGGCATGCCCCGCACAACGACGAGATCCGCCGATGCGAGTTCCGGCGGCAGAAACCGTTCGCGGGATTGGGACTGACCACCGGTGGCGGCGTCTGCCGGAACCGGAATCGCCGTGACTTCTGCCGTCAGGTCGGTCCAGCGAACCACCGTGCCCTGATGGCCGCGGGCTGCGAGGGCAGCAAGCAGGCGGCCGACATGCCAGCCGTTCGGTTCGCCGATCACGGCCACGCGAAGTCCACCGCCAGCATGCTTCCGCACCGGAGTCATGCTCCAGGGCCGGCGGCTGCGGCCTGCGGTGTCGTGAACGACGTCCGCACAATCTCCGGAGCGATGCCACCGAAGCGATGGCAGTGGCCCGTATCGAGATTGACAAGGTCGACCAGTGCCGGCGCGAACAGTGCCGGATCGAGCGCGTAGAAATCGCGGCCCGCTCGTTCGAAGAGCGTGCAGAACGGCACGCCGTAGTCGGCCGACGCACGGCTCACCATCTGCGGTCCGATTTCGATGAGGCTGGCGTCGTCACCGGTCACCTCCAGCTCGACATGGCCGCCGTAGAGGATCGCGTCGTTGGTGCGACCGATGGCGACGAGGTCATCTTTCTTGGGCACGGGGGCCAGCGGCGCGCGGCCGGAGCCCTTTCGGATCCGGCGCAGGTCAAAGTGGAGTTCGTGGAGTTTATGCAGCGCGGTCTCGAGCGACCGGGCGATCACCTGCAGCGTGCCGGCGATGCTCGCCGTGCGGGCGACCAACAGCACGAGTTTGTCGGCCGCCACTCCCGCGTCGGCGGCCAAGGACAGGCAGACGTCGTCCGGCGGAAGCTTTGACGCCTCGAGCAGTCCAACGGCGGCATCCGGCCGCTCCCGTAGCCCGATGTCGTCGAAGAGATCCTCTCGGCCAATCGCCGCCCTGATTGGTCCACTGGCCATCGCGAAGTAGTGAGGCGTGCTCACCTTCCAGCCCGCGTACTGTGCGGCGAGGCAGGCCGCCAGTGGTGCATCGCTTGCGACAGCCACGATCGGCCACTCGCAGGCGGGCCAGACCGATTCGAATGCCTCCG
>Ga0164294_10005463_pt1 | contig 10928 bp, 13 predicted proteins | sample GEODES005metaG_FD_111479 | JGI IMG/M metagenome (GOLD analysis project Ga0164294, IMG submission 111479) | Oligotrophic lake water microbial communities from Sparkling Lake, Wisconsin, USA - GEODES005 metaG | ecosystem: Environmental > Aquatic > Freshwater > Lake | place: USA: Sparkling Lake...
AACTTGCCTTTAACGCTTTCACGATCTGAACGTGTGTGTGTTGCGCGAGGCAGCATTGAATACTCTGATGTGACCCACCCATTACCGGTGTCTTTTAACCAACGTGGAACACCTGGTGTGAATGAAGCAACACACAAAACGCGGGTCTTTCCGAATTCAACTAATACTGAGCCTTCTGCATGATCTAACCAACCACGAGTAAATTTAATCTCGCGCAGATCATTAACTGTGCGTCCATCATTGCGTGCCATTTATAGCTCCTTGTGTTCGACTCGTGTGACCTCGGGACCTAGAAAACGTCGAGCCAAGGTTTCAAAAGCCTTTGCATCACCGGTTGCTAAGAATCTATGTGTTGCTGGGGTTGATGATTGTGCGCGTAGTAAGCCATTTTCAACCAAAGTTCTGTATAAATCCTTTGCTGTTTCTTCCGCACTCGATACAAGTGTGACGCCTTCACCCATTACATAGGAGATAACACCAGTCAAAAGTGGATAGTGGGTGCAGCCCAAAACTAAAGTGTCAACATTTGCTTCCATGACCGGTGCTAAGTAATCGCGTGCAATCTTTGTGATTTCAGCGCCCGAGGTTTCTCCGCGTTCTACATATTCAACAAATAATGGGCAAGCAATTGAAGTGATATTTAGCTGAGGCGCTGCTGCAAATGCATCAACGTATGCCTTTGAGTCAATTGTTGCTCGAGTTCCGATAACGCCAATATTTCCTGTTCGAGTTGCTGCCACAGCTCGGCGAACAGCAGGTTGAATAACTTCGATAACTGGAATTGAATAACGTTCGCGTGCATCACGCAGCATTGCAGCTGAAGCAGTGTTACATGCAATAACAATTGCTTTGACGCCTTGTTCGACTAGAAAATCCATAGTTTCGAGTGCGAACTCGCGAACTTCAGCAAGGGGACGTGGGCCATAAGGTCCGCGCGCTGTGTCGCCAATGTAAAGAGTGGATTCGTTAGGCAGTTGATCCAAGATTGCTCGTGCAACGGTGAGACCACCTACACCTGAATCAAATATTCCAATTGGGGCATCACTCACAGGGCTAGCCTACCTTGAGCCAATGCTCTATTCAGATTCATCCATAAGCGCAGAAATTAAACTTTCTTGAAGCCAGCCAAGCCAGCTATACACCGCATAAACCCCACGCATCGGGTCATCAGGGGCTAATAATTCCAAATCTTCATGCGAGTTTTCTTGCACTCTTAATCGCACACCCAGAGCAAGGCGCACATCATTCATTGCACCGAGCCAAGCATTAGCACCATCATGATCAACTTCTACGATTCCATCAACTGCACTCTTTAAATGCATACGCATTGCCATGGCATGCGCTTGCTTTTTTTGACGCAAGGTTGACTCTGTATATCTACGAAACTCAGAGGCATCTACCTGATCAGCATATGCATTGGGCAACAAACGAAGTAGTACTTCATCATCAGGAGGTGTGTCATGCATGGTGATTCCAACCATTGCAGCCAACGGATCATCATTGTGATGATCTACTCGCTCTGCCAAAAGCTCAATGATTTGTTCGACTAAATTAGTAAGTACTTCGCGCTCTGCCTCAGAAAAGTTCGCGAGGTATGCGTTATCCCCGTGACGAAAGAAGCCGTGCTGGATTTCTTTCATATCGCTTGATCACCACGTTGCAAAGTTGCCCAGAGACCATACTCGTGTAAACGGGCCACATCATGTTCCATCTCTTCACGGCTACCAGTTGAAACAACTGCTTTACCTTCGGTATGAACTTTCATCATTAACTCATGAGCTTTTTCTTTGTTGTAACCAAACAATTCCATCAATACATAAGTTACGTATGTCATGAGATTGACTGGGTCGTCCCACACAATTGTTATCCACGGAACATCACCTTTAAAGATTGCTTGCAACTCTTCTTCAATTTTGTCCTTGATTTTGACCATAACTATCGAATCACAATCGCAAAAGGCTCAGATGCGATGTCGCCGACGACTTGAACACGCATTGTGACGACTCCTCGTTTAGCCTCGTTTGTAGTAAATGTGAATACACCGTTGGCATCTGACACAGATGCCACACCAACATTTTGCCACTTTCCATTGCTGTATCTCTGTAAATTCGCGGACTTGCCAAGTAATTTAGGGAACAGCTGAGCTTTTATTGTGATTGGCATGGTTTTTAATGCAGATACTGGTCGATCGATTTGTAGAAGACTCTTTACCGCAATTTTTTCTTCAGAGCTAACGGATTCTGCTCGCTCCCAGGTTCCTACAGTTGTTAAACGCAGTACCGCTTGACCACCCAAGGTCATAGGTGTTGTCACACTTCCATCCACCGCGGTTACTAGATCTGCAATCTTCGTCCACGTCGAATCATTAGCTCGTTTAATTTCAAGTGCGACTGTTAATCCAGATATTGGTGTTTTGTCTTTTAAGGTAATCATGCCTTTGACTGTAAATAGAGTGCCGTAGTTGATTGAGCCTTGGCTGACATTTTCTAATGTCATTGTGTTGACTACCGGATCTGGCGCAATAGCAAGAGCTGCATTTCGAATTTCAGTTGTTGCCATCGCCTCTTCCATACCCAACGTCCACATTGCGGCACCTCCAAGGCGATACTTTGCTACCAAAGCCATTCGATCTGCATAACTTCGAGCATTTTGATACCAGACAGTTCGATTCACCGTGCAGGCAGTTGATGCACCAGATGCTGATAATCCGTTATAACTTTGTGTGTAGTCGTAAGTAGCTTCACCATATTGTTCGTTATAAATTGGTACTGCGCCATCAATAGCAGCTTTAGCGGCTGCATAATTCATTTTAAATGTAGCTGCCTTTGCTCCACCGATTAATCCAGGTGGGGCCGATGTCGGACATATTCCATTTACAGATGTAATCCAATCTCGACCATATCCAGGTAAGCCCACATAAACTTTTGATGCCGACATGATGCTTACTGCATATTGAATTGACTTTTCAGTCCAAGTCAAGGGTCCCATAGGTCCAGGTCTGGCAACCGAATAGTCATATGTCATGATTCTTAAACGATCGATACTGCTAGCAATATCAGCCCATGCATATACAAAATAACCTTTTTGCTTTTCTTTGGGATCATACAAATACGGCGTTGAAACCGATAGCAACTTGTTTTTTTCACGCAAAGCAATACTTAACTCTTTAACCAACGCAACCCATCGAGGCGCAGTCTTACTCCATGTTGAATTGCCATCAACGAAGGCAAACCCCTCGTAATCAAGATCAATTCCGTCAAAGTTATTTTTCATCACTAGATCCACAATAGTTTTAACGATTGTTGTGCGGGTTGCAGGATTAGCTAAGTACTCTGAAAGAACAAGTTTGGCAGTGCCATCTGTCATTGTTGGAATAACCTGCAAACCAGCTCGGCGCATCAAACACACAGTGTCAGCAATCGGCCATGAAGGATTACCGCTTACATAATCATCTCTAATAACTGTGGGGCTTTTTAAGCTATACCAAAAAGGCATTACCTCTTTCATTAAATCTTTATTTGTAAAGAGGTAAGAACTTTCGATCGCTTGATTTTCAGCCGGTCCGTATTGAGAAGCATCGCAAACAGCAGGTTGACCTGCCACGTTTGGAGTTGCTGAAGGCAGTTTGCGCACCAATGGCAAAACTGTTTTCACAGAGTAATAAGGAATCCAACCGGACAAAATCTTTCGTGGTTCTTTGTCGGCGGCTTGTAGTGGCTGAACAAATGCGGTGATGAGTAGAAGAAATGAAAGTGTGAAGCCAATCCTGCGCTTCATTGTTACTTGTCTTCGGGTGCTGATTTCAACCCTGCATATATTTCCTTGCAGGCCGGACAGATTGGATATTTTTCAGGATCTCGAGATGGGACCCACTTCTTTCCACACAATGCTTTTAACGCTTTCCCAGAGACAGCTGATTCGACGATCTTCTCTTTCTTCACATAATGTGAAAAGCGATCATGCCCACCATCATCTTCAAGGAGCTCCTCCGATGGTCGGGTCAACAGATCGGTGTCACCGTCTGTTCCGATTTTCTTAAAGAGGCCCATGAGGTGGATAAGAATACCTTCGAGCACCTCAAAAGTACGGGTAGAATTCACAAATGAAGGACTTACTACGTACCGAGCACTTAAGCCGGGCCGATGTCGAATTACTGCTCTCAACTGCGGCTGAGTTTGCTGAGAATCCACTGCGTTCAAACACCGCATTGGCAAATAAGTCCGTTGCTATTTATATGACAAAGCCTTCTACTCGTACCCGTTTATCATCAGAAACAGCTGTTGCCCACCTTGGTGGAACTCCAATCTTTATCCGCGGCGATGAGTTGCAATTGGGTCGCGGTGAAACCATTGCAGATACTGCAAAAATTATTAGTGGCTATTGCAGTGCATTAATTATTCGTACCTTTGCACAATCAGATGTGGACGAACTTGGTGCCAATGCATCAATCCCTGTTATTAATGCATTAACAGATGTTGATCATCCAACACAGTTGCTTGCTGACTGGTTAACTATTCGGGAAAACTTTGGAACAGATATTGCTGGTCGTAAATTTGTATACCTTGGTGACGGAAACAATATGTCTCATGCTTGGTTACTCATGGGCGCGATCATGGGAGCCCATGTTGTTGCAGCAACACCAAGTGGAAAGTGGGCACCAGATCCTGTTGTTGTAGCTGTTGCAAAAAATATTGCATCACACAATGGCGGAAAAGTTGAAGTCACGCATGATCCAGAAGCAGCAGCAAAAGATGCATCAGTTCTCTATACCGATGTTTGGATGTCAATGGGTGATTCAGAGGCAGACCGCGCAGAGAAGGTGCCAGCACTCTCACCATTTGCCGTGACTGAAAATCTTATGAAGCTGACAAGCAAGGACTCCGTGTTCATGCATTGTTTACCTGCGCACCGCGGCGAAGAAGTTGAGGCATCTGTAATCGATGGCCCACGTTCTGTCGTATGGAGAGAGGCCTACCACCGCAGAACAACGATTCAAGCAATTCTCTATCACCTAATTCGGGGTGACTTGAAGGGCTCTACCCACTAATATTTGGCACATGCGCGTAGCCGTTCCGAAGGAAATAAAAGCTGGAGAAAAGCGTGTAGCGCTTGTTCCAGACATCATTAATAAGCTGACTCGACTAGGACTAGATGTAACCATCGAATCTGGAGCGGGTGCTCATTCGCAAGCAACTGATGCTGATTTCACCGCAGCTGGTGCCACTGTCAAGCAAGGTGATGTCCTTGCAGATGCAGATGTAGTTCTCTCTGTTCAGCCACTCACTGCTCAGCAAATGGCAACCTTGAAAAAAGGTGCAATAACAATTTCTTTCTTATCACCAGTTACTGCTATTGATTCAATTGATGCAGCTGCTGCCGCTGGTGTTACAGCTTTTTCACTTGAACTTGTTCCACGAATTTCACGAGCACAATCTATGGATGCACTAACTTCTCAAGCACTCTGTGCCGGATATCGCGCAGCAGTTGTTGGAGCAGAACTTTCTCCACGCTTCTTCCCAATGTTAATGACAGCAGCTGGAACGGTCACACCGGCGCAAGTATTAGTTCTTGGCGCAGGAGTTGCTGGTTTGCAAGCAATTGCAACCTCACGTCGTTTAGGCGCAGTAGTTTCTGCTTACGATGTTCGTCCAGCTTCTGCTGATGAAGTTCGTTCGATGGGTGCAACTTTTATTCAACTAGAACTCGAAGCACTTGAAGGTGCTGGCGGCTATGCCCGTGAGATGACAGAAGATCGCGCGGCAAAGCAACGTGAACTTTTAACACCATACATCGCAAAATCTCATGTTGTCATTACAACTGCAGCTGTCCCTGGTCGACAAGCACCTCGCTTAATGACACAAGCAATGGTGGATTCAATGGCACCCGGAACAATCATCGTTGACTTAGCAGCTGAAACTGGCGGCAATGTTGAAGGATCAAAGCCTGGCGAAATTGTTGAAACGGCAAATGGTGTGCGCATTTGGGGTGGCAAAGATGTGCCCAGCCAGCTTCCGTTCCATGCCTCATTCTTGTATTCACGAAACGTTGTTAATTTGCTGTCACTATTTACAGTTCCAGCTAAGGATGATGAAAAGGTTGCATTTAACCTAGATTTTGATGATGAAATCATTAATGGCGCTGCAGTTACACATGGCGGATCACGAAGAGGAGCTCAGTAATGGAACCGATGGCAATTCTTTCGATATTCGTGCTCTCTGTGTTTGTCGGTTTTGAAGTAGTTTCTAAAGTCTCCTCAACCTTGCACACACCGCTCATGTCAGGTGCTAATGCGATTCACGGAGTTATCTTGGTAGGTGCCATCATCGTGGCCGATCACAGCAAAACAAATCTTGAATTAGGACTCTCTGTTGCCGCCATTATTTTGGCAACAATCAACATGGTGGGCGGGTTTGTCGTAACTGACCGAATGCTTGAAATGTTCAAGGGGAATAAAAAATGAGCCGCACGGTATATGACCTGATTGGTCTAGCTGCCGGTGTTGCCTTCATCCTTGCTCTAAAAGGCTTATCTCACCCAAAGACTGCTCGTCGCGGTAACTTAATTGGTGCATTTGGCGCTGGATTAGCAACTCTTGTTGTCTTCTTTCACACCAATGAGAAATCCTCTCTACCGCTCAATAATCTTGGATGGATCCTTGGAGCTATTGCTATCGGACTTGTAATCGGAGTTCCTGCTGCTCGCAAAGTTCAAATGACCCAGATGCCACAGCTTGTTGCACTATTTAATGGTGTGGGTGGTGGCGCTGCAGCGCTGGTAGCAATTGTTGAGTACTTAAATCTTGGTGATCAAGCAACCACTGCTGAAGTTATCTTCACTGTCTTTACGGTCATTGTTGGTTGTGTGTCCTTCAGCGGATCAATCATTACCTTCATGAAGCTTCAAGAGTTAATGACTACCCGCCCAGTAATTTTCCCAGCCGGCCGCTTTATTATTGCCGCTACTTTGATTTCAGTTCTTGGTGTTGGTGGCTGGGTAGTAACCGCACTTGGCACAACACCACTTTTGATTCTTGCAGGGTTATCTCTCTTGTTCGGAATCTTGTTCGTGCTTCCTGTTGGTGGCGCCGATGTTCCAATCGTTATTTCACTTCTTAATGCATTTACTGGCCTAACAGTGGCTGCCAGCGGTTACGTGCTTGATTCAACTTTGTTGATCATTGCAGGAACTCTTGTTGGTGCATCAGGAACTATCTTGACCCGTTTGATGGCAGAGGCCATGGGACGTTCATTGTTTGGAACTTTGTTCGGTGCCTTTACAGCAAAGCCGCAAGATGTTGCTGCAGCTGGCGAAGAGCGCCCAGTTCGCTCAGGTTCACCTGATGATGTTGCGATCTTGCTCAACTACGCACGACGCGTAGTAATTGTTCCTGGTTTCGGACTTGCTGTTGCACAAGCACAACACACGGTGCGCGAATTAGCTGACTTGATGATTTCAAAGGGCATCGATGTTGCATACGGTATTCACCCAGTTGCAGGTCGCATGCCTGGACACATGAACGTGCTTCTTGCAGAAGCAAATGTTCCTTATGACCAATTACTTGAAATGGATGAAGTCAACCCAACTTTTGGCCAGACAGATGTTGCGATTGTGATTGGTGCTAACGATGTTGTTAACCCTGCTGCACAGACAACTCCTGGTTGCCCAATTTACGGAATGCCAATTCTTGAAGTTAATAACGCTGCCAACATCATCTTCTTAAAGCGCTCAATGCGTCCAGGGTTTGCTGGAATTGAGAATGAACTTTTGTATGACCCAAAGACCATGCTGTTGTTTGGTGATGCCAAAGCTTCACTTACCAAGGTTGTTTCAGCGCTCAAAGCGCTATAACAAAGAAGTTGCAAGTAGTTGAATGTTCAATTACCCTTGGGTCCTGAACTAAGGAGAACCCAATGCCTGCTGTAACCGTCAGTGATATCACCGTATTGCCTCGCGTAAGCGAAGTTACTGGTGGCCGTGCACGCAAGGTGAAGAGCATTACAACTGCGCCTCAAGGTTTTGAAGGTGAAGGTTTTCCAGTTCGCCGTGCATTTGCTGGTGTTGATATGGCTGAGCTTGATCCATTTATTCACTTAGACCAAATGGGTGAAGTTGAATACGCACCGGGTGAACCAAAAGGAACTCCGTGGCACCCACACCGTGGCTTTGAAACAGTTACTTACATTATTGATGGAATCTTTGATCACCAAGATAACAATGGTGGCGGTGGAACTATTTCAAATGGTGACACGCAATGGATGACAGCTGGTGCTGGAATTTTGCATATTGAAACTCCCCCAGAAAGTTTGGTCATGTCAGGTGGTTTGTTCCACGGATTCCAGCTGTGGGTTAACTTGCCTGCTGCAAAGAAGTGGTCACCTCCTGCATATCAAGATGTGCGTGCAAAAGATGTCGCACTCTTGTCATCTTCAGATGGTGGTTCGCTTCTGCGTGTTATTGCCGGTGAAGTCGATGGACACTTTGGTCCTGGTTCAACCCAAACACCAATCACTTTGCTTCATGCAACTGTTGCAGCTGGCGCAGAATTACGTCTGCCATGGCGCAAGGATTACAACGCACTTGTTTACACAATGGCCGGTCACGGATTTGTTGGTGATGAAGCACGTCCTGTGCAGATGGGCCAATTAACTGTCTTTGGTGAGGGCGACACAATTGTTGTTCGGGCAGCTAATCAGCAAGAGACACGTTCCCCAGAGCTTGAGCTGTTTATTCTGGGCGGTGCCCCAATTAAAGAGCCTGTTGCTTGGATGGGTCCCTTTGTTATGAATACTAAGCGCGAAGTTCTGCAAGCTTTTGAAGATTTCCAGAAGGGTTTGCTTGGTTCAATTCCTGCGATCTATAAGGATGATGCCAAGCCAAAGACACCTCTTAATCGCGGTGGAGAAGGATCAAAGTTAGGCGCAGATGTGCTTGATGTTCATGGGGCACCAACTGATCTACAAGAAGGTTAATTAACCTGCGATACTAGGTAAATGATCTGGTGGCCCACAGAAGTTCCAACTTTGCACTATGGGTTAATCACACTTCGCAAGCCTGAAGAGCGCGACATTGTTGCCTTATTTGAAGGTGTGCAAGATCCAGTTATTCCTAAGTTCACCCGCATCCCGGCCAATTACCAAATGACTAATGCTGAACACTATGTTCGTGAGCGCTCCCCTAATGGCTTCACCATGCGCACTGAACTTCAACTAGCACTTGAATATGATGGAAAGTTTGCTGGTGCACTTTCTTTTCACACGCTCAACCTTGAGGATGCAAGGGCTGAGATTGGTTACTGGTTAACTGCTGATGTGCGTGGCAAGGGAATTGCAACACAAGCAACAAAGCTTTTAACTCAATATGGTTTTGAAACAATTGGTTTCCATCGCATAGAAGCTCTAGTTGTTGAATCAAATAAGCCATCTTTGAAAGTGCTCTCCAACGCCGGCTATCAACAAGAAGGTGTCCTGCGAGATGCGTGTTGTCAGGATGATGGTTCCCGTGAAGATATGATCATGTTTGCAGCCATCAGAACTGATTGGGAGGCTTAGATATGGAATCACTTGCCGTGCTTGTGTTAATCATCTTTCTCATGAGTTTGTTGGCTGGACCCGCTGCGATCGCTCTAACATGGTCCAAGTTAGGCACGGCAATTTCTTCTCAATCAAGAGGTCTGGCTTTAGTTCTAACGATCTTTCGACGTTTAGTGCATGGATTACTAATTTCAATTGGGCTATATCTGGGTAGCTGGCTAACTATTATTGCTGAGACACCTGCAAAGGCATTTGGTCTCTTTTCTATAGTGACCTCCTATATTGCCTTTAGACGTGAGTACTTCCCCGACTTTTACTTGCTTGCAAATATTTCAAATAAATTAGGGATAAGAAAAGTTGGACCAGGTGAGCATGGGCCAAAATTTAAGTGGAGAGGAAATGGCCGCTCATCCGGCAAAGATGGACATGGGCCTGGCGGCCAGCACTAGATCGTAAAGTTTGATTCATCAACATCTGTAGCAGCTGAATTCTTCTTTTTCCGTGACTTCATTACGATGAGAAGAATAATCAGTGCCAAAACAATGGCTGCCCCAATAATTCCCAACAGAATAAAGTTTTTGTTTGGTAGTTCCACAGTTGTGGTCAGATCTACTTTTTCTCCAAGTTGTGGCTTCCAAGTGACGGTGCGACCATCCTGGCTAATAGTTCCGGTAGTGCTTAGAACTTTCACAGGGAATTTAACACTGATATTTAAATCTGCCGTTGCAAATAAGGACTTAGCTAGCGCATCTCCCCATTCGTCAATATCTGAACCCTCTGTCTCTTCAGAGCTCAGATCTAATTCACCCTTAAGGGTAATTCTGTTTTCTTCTCTGATGATTTGAAATCCACCAGATTCTCCGCCTTCCTTGTTGAAAGCTGACATAGGCACTCTGTCTAAAACTACCTTAGTACCCGTATAACCATTTTCCTTGTACTCAGTAACGGTCACACCCTCAGCGCCTGTATCAAATAGATCAGTAGTCGGATCTGTTTCATCACTTGTCGTACCAAGCTCAGCTAATCCATCTGAAATCGCATAGATCAACGATCCGCTTACAGTCTTATCAGCATTAATTTCTAGAGCCAGATCCATTTTGACGCAACCGGTCAAAAGAACTGAAGTAAAGAGAATGACTATGAGTATGCGAAGTTTGTTCATAGTCCCAACAGTAGGGCACAAGTCAGGAAATAGAGTTAATCGATGGTTGAAGATCCTAGAACTGACTGATACTCAGTAGGTAAACCCCAGTAATTCATCTATTTAGGCGCATTAAGTGGCGTTTCAACTAGAAAAGGGATTGCCCCCCAACTATATTTTGCATTGGCCGTTTGGGGCTATCAATTGAGCAAACCAGCTCTTTTGAATATCGAGTGTTGGAAAGTGCCCGATGTCTA
>Ga0164294_10005464_pt1 | contig 10925 bp, 10 predicted proteins | sample GEODES005metaG_FD_111479 | JGI IMG/M metagenome (GOLD analysis project Ga0164294, IMG submission 111479) | Oligotrophic lake water microbial communities from Sparkling Lake, Wisconsin, USA - GEODES005 metaG | ecosystem: Environmental > Aquatic > Freshwater > Lake | place: USA: Sparkling Lake...
AATCATCAGTTTAATCTTTTAAACCAAGTTGTAAAAGAATCATGGTTAAACAAAAATTTGGAAGCAAGAAAACGATTAAACTTGGCCAAGTAATAATTTTTATAAATAAATTTTTATTTATAAAATTTTTAATCAAAAACTTATTTTTTTTATATTTTTTACTTTTCTACATATCATCATCTGAAAACACTATATCTTCAGTTTCCGCAGCATTTTCCTTTGTATATTTATCCAAATATCTATAAATACGACTAACATCTAATTTTGATATATAATAATTCTCAAATAAAACACATATTTCATTATCATTATATTTATTTTTCAGATCCAAGAAAAAGGCAAACATGTCATTTTTATCCATTGATAATTCTTGACATAAATTTTGAATAAATATTGAATTATTATATTCTGTTGAATATTTGGTTAAAACTTTTGTAAATCTTACCTCGGATGGATTGAAAGTTTGTTTCTTTTTTTGTTCATTAGAAAAAAATGTATCATGATATATCCTATTATTTTTAAATGTCTTTATTAATGAACTCATCTCATTAAATTGCCAAATTTGCTTTTGAAATGTTATTCTATCTATATAATCAGCAAAACATATATTATCTAAAATTTTTAAATAAAATGGAATTGAATCTTCTTTTCCCATTTTACTTAAAACATCTATTATATTCTCATGCCATAATAAACCAACAATTGTTCTATCTGTTTCATTCATTATTGTTAAATGTTCTTCTATAGAAAATCTATTATTTATTAATTTTTTTGTTATTTTTCTTGTATCATCATTATATGATTTCATTAAAAATATATTTTTTATTATATTATTGTTTAATATATTCTCTTTATTTTTATATAATTCATAAACCGTTGTCAATTTTCTTAAATCTCCTTGAATAAAATTTATTATATTTGGTTTTATACTATCTTCTATATTTGGAACTAAATTATCTAAAATACTTGTTGTTTGTAGTTTTGTCGGTGTCTTTAATTCTACTACATGACATACCTTCATTAATTCTTTTATTTTTTTATCTATATGATAATTACCTATACATATAATTGGATTTAATGTTATTTCTTCTAGACGTTGTTTTTTTGTCTTTTTTGGTCTTATAATCTTTATTAATGAATTTATACCACCCTTATCACCATTATTCATTCCATCTATCTCGTCCATTATTATCGCTATACGTTTTATTTTTTTATAAAACATACTCATAATATTTTTATCTGACATATTATGCTTTGTTATTGTATCTATTATTGATTTATTTCTTATATCTCCTGCGTCATATTTTATTATATCATAATCCAACTCTTTCAAAATATTTTGTACAAATGTACTTTTACCTGTTCCTGGATCACCATATATATAAATACCTTTTTTTGTAGTTAAATTATGTTTATTTTTTTCAAAATCCTTCAATATTTCTTTTATTTTATTTGCTTCGTCGTCACGATTTAACAATTTATTTATATTTATGTTTTCCATCTTATATATGTTATTATATTCTTTTTTTTAAATCTATTTTTACTCAATCCTAGTTCTCCAAATAATTCAATTAATAATTTTCTACAGTTTGTTGATTCATTCTCTAATGAATATGAATCTAGAAATATTAAATAATTAGCATATATACAATTTTTATAATAATATTTTTTCATATTTAGCCATTTTTTTTCATTTTCAATTAATAACTGATTAAATACAAATGAATTATCTTGTCTTACCATTGTCCTAATGTAATTTTCTATATCTCTTTTATTTATATGGTTTCTTATTAACCAATGGTCTTCTAAATAATTGTGTTTTGATAAAAACACCTTTACTATTTTCGGCACATAATCAAATATTAATCCAATTAATTCATCTGCCAAATTTCTCGTGTTTTTTAGCAATTTTTGTTCTTTTTTTAGTAATTCTTCATCTTTTATTAAATTATTCATTATCTTCTACTAAACTATATTATAATTAAAAAAATAATATATTTTAAATAATATATTTACTTGTTATTAAATTAACTACTGTTATTTAACTTGTAGGACTAGTTGTATCGCATGGATTTGTTACACCTGATGTAATTCCATCCCAAGTAACTTTACAATTTGTAGCCCATTTATATTTAGAACAAGTTCCATTATCACTATTATATGGTGATTGATTAAAATTCATGGTTGATTTATTATCCTCTGTTGGAATATTACATACTCCTAAACTATGTGAATTAAAACATGCTTCTCCATTACCAGATAAATCTACCCAATAATCTGGACATTCACCTACAACTGGAGGCCATGATTCAGAATATGAAGCTTTAGATAATGATACGCCAACTACTACTAATATTATTATTAAAACTATTATTGCTATTGTTAATACTATTTTTTGAAAATTCATCGCCTTTATATATATATATATATATACTTTTTTTAGCAAGCTTAGAAAAAGTATAGCAAATCCACCTTTTGAACCAAATATTTTAAATACTTATCCAAATATAATGCTAAATATCTTTTAGGCTCCACCTTTTCAAAGGTGGAAAAATATCTGAAAATCTATGTTTGGCTCCACCTTTTCAAAGGTGGATTTGAAAGGTGGAATATTTATATTTTTTTATGAATGTATTATAATATGAATAATACTAAAAGTTCAAATGGTAGAATTGATATTATTAATAAAACACAATCTCCTGATATATCCAACTTATTTGCTATGTATGATAAAATTCCTGCTAATCAATGTGCTACTTTTAGGGAACCTACTTTAGGTCAATGGGATGAAACCCCATTATCTAGAGCTTTTTTCTCTAAAGAAAATATTCAGATCATTCAAAATGGTATTAGAGCTGGTGTTTACAAGAAATCTAATGGACAATATACTATTGGTACTCAAGATTGTGACTCTTTAAAAATAATTATGCGCAGTGTTTTTTTACAACATGCTGCTAATCAAACTATAAACATCCCTGGACAAATTGAAGAACTTGATAAAATTGTTTTAGATTATTGTATTCATCATGTTTATTCAGAAGCACAAGGATACATGAAATATTTATATGATGTTAGTACATTAGCAGTTCCTATAGCTCCACCTGTTCTTGAAACTCAAAAAGATAAAAATAATTATAAAATGCCTAATTGGTTTTAAAATAACATAATTAAATTACTTTATTCCAATTTGTTAGTTTGATTTGCTAAGAAGAATGAAAATGTTAAATCGTTTAATAAAAATAATATTATATTAAATGATTTTATAGTTTATTTTTTCTGCTTTTTCTACTTTTTCTGCTTTTTCTACTTTTTCTACTTTTTCTTCCTTTTCTGCCTTTTCTGCCTTTTCTTCCACCTCTATTATTTAAATATTTTATATATTCTATATTTGACATATCATATGAGCCTGGTGGCGCTCTTGGATTTGCTCTTGCCCATGCTATTCTATCATTCAAATCACGTTGATCTGCTTGTTTTATCATTTCCAAATACCTACCATGGTTTTGTGGAACATTCATGGTACTATTACTACCAAAATTTTCCTGATATTGTGAATCAGACAAGTCAAAACTTCTTGGGTCTTGATATGGATTCTTATCCCCCCATTGTTGTCTTAAATTCCAATCAGCTTTATTTGTTTTATCTATCATATTTATATATTTTTGATGTTTTGGGGTTAAACTAGTTTCTGTTTCGGTATTGTTCTTAGTATTAGTACTATTGGTTGGCATATTATATATATATATAAAAATTATTTAAAAAGTTAAATTTTTCTTTTCAAAAAAAAAATAATAATTATACTAAATATATAAAAAAATATATAAAAAAATAATAATTATTTTACTTAGTTGTAAAATATTTTTTAGTTTAATTTTTTATTTTTCATTTTTCTCAGACAATCAAACTAACAAGTTGGAATAAAGTAATTAAATAATAAAGATAAAAAATACAAAAATACATAGGAAATTAATGATGTTTTGATTATTTTATATCTAAATCAACATTTGACACAGATTTCTTTACCATTTTTTTTGTACCTCCTGCTACTTTATTTATAGCTTTCTTCTTGGTAATGCCTACTTGACTTTGTTCTCTTTCTTTTTGATATGATTTATATTCATTCTCAAGAATCTCCAATTCCGATAACCACATTTGCTGAATTGTTGTTGCTTTTATTATATCCAATTCAACCTCTTTATCTTTATGCTCTTTCAATAATTTTTCAACATTTTCTTCGGATACTGAATCCATTGGCATTCTCACTAAATATTTAAATTCTTCATCATCATCAATTACATCATATTCTTTATTATTTAATAAATCAATAATTTCTTGCTTCTTCTTTTTTCTCAAATCAATTGTTCCATTTAATAATTCTTGAATATACTTTGCTTTATTGGAAAGTATTAACAATTGCTTTTCTAAAATATCTATCAAATTATCTTTTCTATCTTCATAATATTCTAATCTAATATCATAATAATCATCAATTATTTCTTCTACTGTATCATATTTTCTTAATTTATCTTCAGAATTAAATAGATTCATATTTGTAGTTGAACTTGTAGAATATAATTTCAGTAATTTTTCTAATCCATTACAACCAAAATCTCCTTTCAAAGACTCTAATTCGGCTACCTTTCCTTTTGAAAATGTTATGACAAATTCTATTGTTGTATCTGTATAATTTTCATAAACATCTTTAATAATTGGTACTATTTTTTTACCATCTTTGTCTTTATCATTCTGTAAATCATTTAATAATTCTTTAAAATCTTCTGTCCAATAACCAATTGGTAATTCAGTCACTCTAACTTTATCTTGTTCGCCTTTTAATACTTCATATTTACCTTTAAACATGAATTTTGTATCACCTATTTTTAAAATTACACCTGTAAACCCTTCATAATATGGTAAGAATTCAACTTTATCTTTACATGATACCTGTTCTTGACTTACTAATTTATTTTTTAAATAAGCGATAATATCTTTTGGATTATAACACATAATTTCCGTACTGAAACCAGTTCCAATACCTTTTGAACCATTTACTAAAACCATTGGAATAATTGGAACATAAAATTGTGGTTCTACTGGTGTTCCATCATCATTCATATATTTCAAAATATTATCATCTTGTTCTGGAAATATAGCTCTTGTTATTTTTTCAAGTCTAGTAAATATATATCTTGGCGATGAAGCATCTTGACCACCTTTAATTCTAGAACCAAATTGACCTGATGGGAATAATAAGTTAATATTGTTTGAACCAATAAAATTTTGTGCCATTCCAACAATAGCTTTATTTAAACTTTCTTCACCATGATGATAACATGAATTTTCTGAAACATAACCTGAAAATTGAGCTACTTTTATTTCATTTGATAATCGTTTTTTAAACGCACTATACAATATTTTTCTTAAACTAATTTTAAGTCCATCCATTAAATTAGGAATACTACGATCACAATCATATTTTGAGAAGTGGATTAATTCTTTATTAATAAATTCTTCATAAGGAATCATTTGTTTACTAGTATCCGCAAAACTACTTCTATCATAAACATTCTCTAACCAATTTTTTCTATCATCTGCTCTTTTTTTATTAAATACCATATCAATCGCATCATCACTAATTTGTCCTGTATGTTCAAACCCAACAAATTTCTTCTCTTCAAAATATTCTCTGAATTCTGTTTTTGTTGACGTTCCTAAACCTTTGTAATATTTTATATTCCAACCTTTTGTACCATCAGCATTATTTTTTTTCCATTCTTCATATTCACCATCATTATAAAACTTCAATTCTTGATTTCCTTTTCTTGCTTTTAAAATTGGTGTATTCATGAAACCAATAAATCCAGGAATTTTTGTTAAACTTAACCATTCATTTTGAAACAAATTAATACACAATCCTTTAATATGTGAACCATCCAAATCCTGATCTGTCATAAATACTACTTTACTATATCTCAAACTTTTATTGACATCATCTAAAGATAAATATTCTTTGCCCGTTTCTAAACCTAGAATCTTTTTTATCTCTGTTATCTCCTTATTTTCTGAAACTTTCTTTACAGCTTCCCCTCTTACATTCATTACTTTACCCTTTAACGGATAAACACCAATTGTATTTCTATCTTCTGATGATAATCCTGAAATAACACCTGTTTTTGCTGAATCTCCTTCACAAAAGATAATCATACAATCTTTTGATTTATCTGTTCCAGCCCAATTAGCATCATCTAATTTTGGAATTCCTCTAATTGATTTACTCTTTGTACCATCTGTCTTTTTAGCAGCCTTATTTTCTTTTACTTCAGTTAATTGTAAAGCTGCTTCCATTACTCCCATTTTTGCTACCTTTTCAATAAACTTATCACTTACATCACATTTTGATCCAAACTTTGTAACCGGTGTATTCATAAAATCTTTAGTTTGACTATCAAATGCTGGATTTTCAATATCACATCTAACGAATAATACTAATTGTTCTTTGATAGAGTTAGGATTTACTTTGACCTTTTTCTTCTTTTCAATCAATTCACATATTTTTCTTGTAATTTGATTTAAAATATATTCAACATGTTTACCTCCTTTTGATGTGTAAATACCGTTTACAAATGATACTTGAACAAATTCATTTGATGGTGTTAATGCTACCGCATATTCCCAACGAGAATTTGATTCTTCATAAACTCTTTTATTATCACCAATATATAAATTTATATATTTTTCAAAATTCTTTATTGGAATAACAGCACTATTATATTTTACTTTTATAGTTTTATCAGTAATAGCTGAAATATCATATACTCTTTTTTTTAATAATGCTACTATATCTGGTGATAATCCTTGAATTCCAAGTCTTTTATAATCTGGTTTAAAAGTAATTTTTGTATATGGTTTTGCCTTGGATGCTTTACTAATTTTAGGAAGACAAATAGTATCAAGATTATCTTTGAATTCTTGTGTATATTTTAATCCACGAATATGATCAACGGTTTCAATTTGACCATATGTTGACCAAATAAGAACTAATTTGAATCCAAAACCATTCTTACCACCAACAATTTTTTTTTCTTCCTTATTATAATTTGTTGAAGTTCTTAAATGTCCAAATATTAATTCTGGAACCCAAGTTTTATATTCCGGATGCTGTACTACATCAATACCATTACCATCATTAATCATAACAATAGTTCCGTCATCCTGAATAGCAACATCAATATATGTAACTGGTATAGAATTTTCAACCTTTTGTTCAATTTTGGTTTGCATTCTAACAACATGGTCTCTACAATTTACTATACCTTCATCAAATAATTTAAATAACCCAGGAATATAATTGATATTTTTTTCAATAATTTGATCATCCGTTTCATTCATAATCCACATATTAGTATCAACATTTTCAACAGAACCAATATATGTATCTGGATTATCCAAAATATGTTGTTTATCTGTTTTCTGTTGAACATCAAAGTAAAGGGTATTAACGTCAATTGCGCTCATTCTTTTCTATAATTGATTTTATAATATTATATTTATTTCTTTTCAATTTTATTTTTATTACTTCGTTGTAATATTTTTTATACTATAAATAAAAATTATAAACTATTTATAATTAAAAGTATTTTTTTACCATACAAATAAAAAAAATTGAAATATTTTTTATAATTTTATAAATAATTAATTAATTAATATTTTATATAATGGCCTGTTTTAATAATCGTCCTTCCCATGTAATTGATATTAATACAAAATTAACTCAATTATCTAAAAAACAAGATTTTATCATTAGCGAACAAGCTATTGATAAAAATACTGGAGAATTATTTAGTTGGATTGTAGTATTTGATGGTCATGGTTCAAATGATTGTATTGATTTTATTCGTCAAATTCCTATTCAGGATATGATTGAATTTATTATTAGCGACAATCCTATTGAAAATCTTTCAGAGTATATTGATACCAACCTTGAATTAGAATCTAGTTCTGGCTCTACCATGTGTCTAATTAAAATTTATTTAAATCGTATTGTTTGTATTAATTGCGGTGATTCACAAGCTGCTATTTATAAGAATGGAGAATTAGAATTTATAACTGAAGAACATAATTATAAAAATGAAAAAGAAAAATTAAGATTAGGTGATAATGTTAATTATTTACCATCTTCAAATATACAAATAGAAGATATTAATACATTAATTAATGTTTATAGTGAATATATAGAATGGAAAGTAGAAAATTATACTAAATTAGCTTGTTCACAATGTTTAGGTCATAATGGAGTAACAGGCTGTGTTCCAGATACAGTTATTATTCCTATAACACCTGGCGATAGATTCAAGGTAATTTTAGGTAGTGATGGACTATGGGATATGATAATGAAAGACAATGAAGATGAAATAAAAGAATTATATGGAATGGATGCTGAACAAATAATGAATCAGACAGTAGAAAGATGGCTTCAACCTTGGAAGATGATTGATAAGTTAAATAATAAACCTTTTATTCATTATTCTAAATATAAACCATATCAATGTGATGATATATCCGTAGCAGTTGCCGATATTATACCAATTATATATTAGAAAAAAACAAATATATTATTAATTTTATTTGAAATTGTAATTTATAACTAAGTAAGAAATTTCTTTTTTTTTTACACCATTTCTCATTTAAAACGCCCACTACTGATTATTAATCCAATCAGAAACTATTTTGTAATTACTTGGATGTTTAGTTTCACATACTTCAATTTCATAATTATATGAAGAAATAGTACCAATTCCAAATCCAGCAACATTCCAGGTTGACCCATCAAATTTGTTACTCACAACGTGAATATAATATTTATTTGGCTTTATAAATATTGAATGTATGCAATTTGTATTTACTATTAAATTTGTTAATTTTATAAATTTTGACATTATAATGTACGTTATGTTATAATTCAAGTAAATTTTAAGTTGTTTTATAAATTATAATGGGCGTTTTTAATGAGAAAAGGTGTAAAAATAGTATTTTTTATTTACAGATTTATTTTTATAAGTATATAATATATAATGTCATTTTTACCGCCGCTAATTCCATCTTTAGATGAGGTCAAACCAGAAAATTTGGTTAGAAATGAAGAATATTTAATAGATTTTACTAGTTATGATAATCAAAATGTAAAAGAAAAGGGAAAATTTGTAGAGCTTGAAAGTGATAGTAAATTTGCTAAATTTAAAGTACCTGCTATGGGTAATATAACAGTTCCTTTTTTGAATGCCAGGACAAGATATTATAGACCAAAAACTCAAAAAATATTAGATAATTTAGCGCAAAGACAATATGTAGCACAAGAAACAGCAAGATTAATAAATGAAAATACAGATACAGAATTAGGAGACGCAATTGTAGAAGATTTTAATAAACCTAAACCACCTTCAGGGGGTAAAAGAGTAAAGAAAAATAAAAATACTAAAAGAAAAAGAAAACAAATAAGACATAAAAAAAGAAAAAGTAGAACAATGAAATAATTATTAAATTAATTTTTAATATTATTATCTATCATTATTATTAATTTTGTCTAACAAAAATTTAATTAATAAGGGTTTAGTATAAGGAACTAATGTTTGATCCTTCCGTATCAGGCTTTCAAAAGCTGGACCTTCTGGATCAGTTAATTTTTTTTCTAGATTAGGATAATCATTGAAAAAATTTTTAAATACTATTTCATAGAAATTTCTGTTATCACCTTCAAACTTTGTCCTAATTTTGTAACAATTAATTAAATAATTAAGACTTTTTGGAATTTTAAAATTAAAAAAAAATCTATTTTTATCTATTTTCATATTACCTATAGATCCATAAGTTATTAGATAATACATTTTTTCTTTGATTAAATTAACTAATGAAGGGCAAAAGAATATGCCCTTAAAATTACCATATGGTAAAATATTAAAACCTTTCTGATAAATATTATTTTTATATAAGGATAAAATTTCATTTGGTAAAATATTATAATCCAAATCAATTAATGCGGTTTCCCCTATTTTTATTTTATAAATTTGATATGTCTTATCTTTGTTTGTATCAAATGATAAAATATATTTTAATTGATTATTTTCCTTTATACTTGTTAACCATTTCAATAGCTCACCTATTTTTTTTACTAACATTTTATTTTCATTTACTTTTGAAATATCATCCAAGTTTTTATTATTAATTATAACTATATCTAAATCATCGGATTCATATGATTGATTTTCTAATTGTGAACTAACAGTTTGAATTGCGGCACCTCCTTTAAATAATAAATATATTTGATTTTCTTTTTGTTTAATTTGGTTTGAAATTATTCCTATTAAAATAAATAATAATGATAATACATTATTTATATAAGGATTTTTATTAATAAATTTATTGGAATATGTTGGAATAATTTTTAACAATAATTGATAAGAATTTTGTTCTAACATTAAAGTTGGAATTATTTCTTTTAATTTTAATAAACTTTCTTGATTTTTACCAAAATATTGTAGCCAAAAATCTAATAATTCTTTTTGTTCTTTTTCATCTTTCTGAATGTTAAGTGATAAATCCATTGCTTTTTGTGTATCCAAATTAAATCTTTCATTTGCTTCATCTTCTAATTTTTTTAAATATTCTGGGTCATATTGATTTTCTGAAAGTCCAGATGGTTTTTTTTGCTCATTAGTAATCCTTGGTACATCTTCTTGAGAAGTTTCAGATTCATTAATCAATGGCATACCAGATAAAGGATTAGATGTATCTTTGGCTTTAGCTTTAGTTTTATTTTTTTTTTTTTTTTTTTATTTTCTTTAAATAAAAGAAAACAAGCAAAGAAAGATCCCTTTAAAAACACCGAAGTTTTCAAATAAATAAGCTCTTTTTTTTTTTTTTTTTACATC
>Ga0164294_10005465_pt1 | contig 10925 bp, 11 predicted proteins | sample GEODES005metaG_FD_111479 | JGI IMG/M metagenome (GOLD analysis project Ga0164294, IMG submission 111479) | Oligotrophic lake water microbial communities from Sparkling Lake, Wisconsin, USA - GEODES005 metaG | ecosystem: Environmental > Aquatic > Freshwater > Lake | place: USA: Sparkling Lake...
ATGCTAATTTGAATAAAAACGTAAGATTAGGCCTTACTGTTACAGAAAATATTAATTACAGTAATAGTTATTACTACAAAAATCCACTTAGTTTGAATAACCCTATAATGGGTACAAATGATGTTGTCGAATATTTTCCTGTAGCCTCGATTATGGAGCAACAAGGCGTCGTGCTTCATGGTACAAATCCAAGTACTGAAGACGCATCTAAAAAATTAAAGTTAGTAATACATTATACAAAACCAAATTAAACCCTAAAACATATGTGTGGAATCGTAGGTTATATTGGTCATAGAGAAGCATATCCAATAATTATTAAAGGATTAAAAAGATTAGAATATCGTGGTTACGATAGTGCTGGTTTAGTTTTATATGACGGAAAAAATTTAAAGATTTGTAAAACGAAAGGTAAAGTTTCCGATTTAGAAGAAAAAGTTGCAAAAGAAATAACTACTGACGGACATATAGGTTTTGGTCATACACGTTGGGCCACTCATGGGGTGCCTAATGATGTAAATTCGCATCCTCATTTTTCTAATTCTGGAAAATTAGCCATCGTGCACAATGGAATTATTGAAAATTATGAGCCGTTAAAAAAAGAATTAGTTAAAAGAGGCTATGTTTTTCATTCTGATACCGATACGGAAGTTTTAATTAATTTAATTGAAGACGTTCAGAAAACAGATAATTTAAAATTAGGAAAAGCAGTACAAGTCGCTTTAAATCAAGTGGTTGGCGCCTATGCAATTGTAGTATTTGATTTAAATAAGCCAGATGAATTAGTTTGTGCGCGTTTAGGTTCTCCTTTAGCAATTGGTATTGGTGAAGACGAATATTTTGTAGCTTCAGATGCTTCGCCTTTTATTGAGTTTACATCAAATGCTATTTATTTAGAAGATGAGGAAATGGCTATTATTCGTTTGCGTAAACCAATGAAAGTTCGAAAAATTAAAGATGACTCTTTAGTAGATCCTTATGTTCAAGAATTGCAAATGAATTTAGAACAAATTGAAAAAGGGGGTTATGAACATTTCATGTTAAAAGAAATTTACGAGCAACCAAATGTAATAAAAGACACGTATAGAGGAAGATTGTTGGCCAACAAAGGCATCATTCAAATGTCGGGCGTAGAAGATAATTTAGAAAAATTTACTAATGCCAAACGTATTTTAATTATTGCATGCGGTACATCCTGGCATGCAGGTTTGGTAGCCGAATATATCATTGAGGAATTCGCAAGAATACCTGTTGAGGTAGAATATGCATCAGAATTTAGATACAGAAACCCAATTATTAATAAAGACGATGTGGTAATTGCTATTTCTCAATCAGGAGAAACGGCTGATACCTTAGCAGCTATAAAATTAGCTAAAGAAAATGGGGCATTTGTTTTTGGGGTGTGTAACGTTGTAGGTTCTTCTATTTCTAGAGAAACCGACGCGGGAGCATACACCCACGCAGGTCCAGAAATTGGTGTGGCTTCTACAAAAGCATTTACAACTCAAATTACAATTCTTACTCTTTTGGCTTTACGTTTAGCTAAAGCTAAGGGAACTATGAATCATTCTGATTACCAACGTTATTTGTTAGAATTAGAAATGATTCCAAATAAGGTTAAAGAAGCGTTACAAACAAACGATGTGGCTTTTGAAATTGCTAAAATTTATAAAGATGTACCAAATGCTTTGTATTTAGGAAGAGGATTCAATTTTCCTGTAGCTTTAGAAGGTGCATTGAAATTAAAAGAAATATCATACATTCACGCCGAAGGGTATCCAGCTGCAGAAATGAAGCACGGACCAATCGCGTTAATTGACGAACAAATGCCAGTTATAGTTATTGCGCCAAATAAAGGGCATTACGACAAAGTGGTAAGTAACATTCAAGAAATAAAATCAAGAAGCGGAAAGATTATTGCTGTTGTAACTAAAGGCGACACGCAAGTAAAAGCTTTAGCAGATCACGTAATTGAAATTCCAGAAACTTCTGAGGCACTAACGCCATTACTTACCACAATACCTTTGCAATTATTATCTTATCACATTGCAGTATTGAGAGGTTGTAATGTAGATCAGCCAAGAAATTTAGCAAAATCAGTTACTGTAGAATAAATAAAAAAGCGAAATAATTACTATTTCGCTTTTTTATTGAAAAAAGTCAAAAAATATATTGCATAATTGCATCTAAAAAAACTATCTTTGCACTCTGAAAAAAGCATGTTTTTTTCAATTATAAATAGCTAATAAAATAAATACATAAGCAATGTCTAAACTTACAGGAAAAGTTGCACAAATTATTGGACCAGTTGTAGACGTAGTGTTTGACACTACTAACGGAGAACTTCCAAAAATTTATGATTCGTTAGAAATTACTAAAAAAGACGGTACTAAATTGGTTTTAGAGGTACAATCTCATATTGGAGAAAATACAGTACGTACTATTTCAATGGACTCTTCAGATGGTTTATCAAGAGGTACTGAAGTGGTTGGAACAGGAAACCCAATCAAAATGCCAATTGGACCAGACGTTTATGGTCGTTTATTCAATGTTATTGGTGATGCTATTGATGGTTTAGGAGAATTACCTAAAGACGGAGATAACGGAATGTCTATTCACCGTGCCGCACCAAGATTTGAAGATTTAGCTACTTCTTCTGAAGTTTTATTTACAGGTATTAAAGTAATCGACTTAATTGAGCCTTACGCAAAAGGAGGTAAAATTGGTTTATTTGGTGGTGCTGGTGTAGGTAAAACAGTATTAATTCAGGAGTTAATTAATAATATTGCAAAAGGTCACGGTGGACTTTCCGTATTCGCAGGAGTAGGAGAAAGAACGCGTGAAGGAAATGACTTACTTCGCGAGATGTTAGAGTCTGGAATTATAAAATATGGTGATGAATTTATGCACTCTATGGAAAATGGAGGATGGGATTTATCTAAAGTAGATATGCCAGGAATGAGAGAGTCTAAAGCTACTTTCGTTTTCGGACAAATGAATGAGCCACCTGGTGCTCGTGCTCGTGTAGCATTATCAGGATTATCTATTGCTGAATATTTCCGTGATGGAGCTGGAACAGGACAAGGAAAAGACGTACTTTTCTTCGTAGATAATATTTTCCGTTTTACTCAAGCGGGTTCTGAAGTATCTGCACTTTTAGGACGTATGCCTTCTGCTGTAGGTTACCAACCTACTTTGGCAACAGAGATGGGAGTAATGCAAGAGCGTATTACTTCAACAAAAACTGGTTCTATTACATCGGTACAAGCGGTTTACGTACCTGCGGATGATTTAACGGACCCGGCACCAGCAACCACATTTGCTCACTTAGATGCAACAACCGTATTATCTCGTAAAATTGCCGAGTTAGGTATATATCCAGCGGTAGATCCATTAGATTCTACTTCTCGTATCTTAACGCCAGATGTTTTAGGTGATGAGCACTATGATTGTGCACAAAGAGTAAAAGAAATTTTACAACGTTACAAACAATTACAAGATATTATTGCTATCTTAGGTATGGAAGAATTATCTGAAGAAGATAAATTAGTCGTATCTCGTGCGCGTAAAGTACAACGTTTCTTATCTCAACCTTTCCACGTAGCGGAACAGTTTACAGGGATTCCAGGTGTTTTAGTAGATATTAAAGATACAATTAAAGGATTTAATATGATTATGGATGGTGAATTAGACCGTATTCCAGAATCAGCATTTAACCTTAAAGGAAGTATCCAAGAAGCTATTGAAGCTGGAGAAAAAATGTTAGCAGAAGCATAATATTCGCTTAAAGCATAAAGCTTAAAGCATAAAGCCTAAAAATATGATTTTAGAAATAGTATCACCAGAAGCCACTTTATTTTCAGGAGAAGTAACCTCCGTTTCTGTTCCAGGAATTAATGGCGAGTTTCAAATGTTAAACAATCACGCGGCTGTAGTTTCCATTTTACAAAAAGGAAATGTTAAAATCAGTGCATCTAGTTTTAATATTGATAAATCCAATGAATCAAAATTTACAAAAGTAAATGAACAAACCTATTGGTTAGCGATTCAATCTGGTACTATAGAGATGAATAACAATAAAGTAATTGTTTTAGCAGACTAATTCAGTTTTTATTAAAATAACAATCCCGATAAGTGTTTTCTTATCGGGATTTTTTTATTTTTACATTATGAAAATTCCAAAGGCACTTCAGCAAAAAATACTTTTTCGTAAAGACTCCAATGCTTTGCGTAACTTGCCTATTGCTACAAATGGAATCGATTTTTCATCCAACGATTATTTGGGTTTTGCTAAAAATGAAGAAATATTCGAAACCACACACCAATATTTAGTGGAGAATAATATTAAAGTAAATGGAGCAACAGGTTCCCGATTAATTTCTGGGAATCATAGTTTGTATGCTGTAACTGAAAAATATATTGCGACTTTTCATCAAGCTGAAGCAGCTTTAATTTTTAATTCAGGGTATGATGCTAATGTTGGTTTTTTTAGCGCCGTGCCGCAAAGAAATGATGTTATTTTATATGATGAGTTGTGTCATGCCTCCATACGTGATGGCATTCAAATGAGTCACGCCAAATCGTATAAATTTCAACACAACGATTACGAAGATTTAGAGGCAAAAATTTCCAAAATTCAAACTACAAATTCCGAATTCCAAACCATTTACATCGTTACAGAATCCGTTTTTTCTATGGATGGCGATACGCCAAATATGGAAACGTTAGTGCAACTTTCAGAAAAATATAAGGCGCTTTTAGTAGTGGATGAAGCACACGCATTGGGCGTGTTTGGAGAAAAAGGCGAAGGGGTAATTCAATCTCAACAACTTCAAAGTAAAGTATTTGCCAGAATTATGACGTTTGGAAAAGGTTTGGGTTGTCACGGTGCTGCTGTTATAGGAAATGCTGATTTAAAAGAATATTTAGTCAATTTTGCAAGAAGTTTTATTTATACAACCGGACTTTCGCCTCATTCGGTAGCGACAATTTTAATAGCCTATCAAAATTTAAATAAGTCGGTTGAACTCCAAAAATTAAAAGAAAACATTACTTTTTTCAATCAGCAAAAGCAACTTTTAGGCATCAAACCTTTGTTTGTTTACAGTAAATCGGCCATTCATTCAGCCATTATTCCTGGAAATAATAAAGTAAAAAAAATTGCAGCTCAATTGCAAGAAAAAGGCTTTGAAGTGAAAGCTATTTTGTCGCCAACCGTGCCGGAAGGTCAAGAAAGATTGCGATTTTGCTTGCATTCTTATACTACAGAACAAGAAATGATAAGTGTATTGGATGAATTGAGCGCACTAATTCTTTAATAAATATGAGAAATTCATTAATTGAAATTGCTAATTATCAATTCTCCTCTGAAGCGTATTTATTTAAAGGAAAATTAGAATCAGAAGGCATTGAAGTGTTTTTACAAAATGAAAACACAATTAATACCGATCCATTATTGAGTTCTGCTTTAGGAGGTGTGAAATTATTTGTAAATTCGGAAGATGTGCTACAATCCAGACAAATTTTAGATGCTATTCCAGAGTATTCTCTTAACGATAAAGGAGAATTATTAACGTGTCCAAATTGTGGTTCTCAAAAAATATATATGACAACCACTATAAAAGATATCAAATCGTTTTTAGCCTTTATTTATGGTTTGCTAACTTTATCTATGCCATTATTTTCGAAACAAAAATATAAGTGCGAAAGCTGTAACTTTGAATTTTAGTTTTGGTTTTTGGGTACACAGATTTCATAGATAAAACAGATTTTATAAATGCTATAAAAAATACAACATAATAATTATTTGAAATCAGTTTAATCCGTCAAATCTGTGTACCAAATTTTTTAAATATAAAACACAACTCAAAAAATGAAACTATTTATAACGGGAATCGGAACAGATGTAGGCAAAACAATTGCTTCATCAATACTTGTAGAAGCCTTAGAAGCAGATTATTGGAAACCCATACAAGCGGGCGATTTAGATAATTCAGATACACATAAAGTAGAAAAATATGTATCGAATACAACTACAACTTTTCATAAAAATGCTTACGCGTTGCGAACACCCGCAAGTCCACATTATGCTGCTGAAATAGATGGAATTACAATAGATGTAAAGAAAATTATTGAACCAACAATTACCAATCATTTAGTAATTGAAGGCGCTGGCGGAATTTTAGTACCTATAAATAGTACAGATTGTGTTATCGACCTCATTCAGCCAGATTATAAAGTTATTGTAGTTTCTCGTCATTATTTGGGGAGTATCAATCATACCTTAATGACTATTGAAATTCTAAAATCAAGAAAGTTAAATGTAGCAGGAATTATTTTTTCTGGTGATGAAAATAAAGCTACAGAAAACATCATTTTAGAAAAAACAAATGTTCCTATGATTGGAAGAATGGATAACGAACCGTATTTCGATCAAAATGTAATTAAATATTACGCCGATTTGTTTCGTGAAAATCTTCAAAAAATAGAATAGAATATCTTATAACTTTTTTGATTTTCACTCCTAATAGTTAAATTTAGCATTTAGTTTTTTGATTAAATAAAAATCCTCAATGAAACAAAAAATTAATGACTTTCTTAATATTTAATGTCAATTTTCGTTGTTTTAATTATTTAATTGCTTTTTTAATTTGAATTGTTTGAGATTTATTTGTATTTATAGTACATAAACACAGTAAATCAATAGATTTTATCAGAGAGTAAAAATAATGTTAATAATCAATATGTGATGTTTATTTTTAATACACAAGTTGATTTATAATAATATAAATTTGATTTTGATAAATTTTATCTTTCTTTTTTTTCATTTAAGTGCACGTAAATTTTAAAAAGAAGTTGAGATAGTTTTTTATCCAAGTTAACAATTACTAATGTTCGTGTAAAATTTCAACGTTCAGCCAACGTAAAGGCATTTATAGATAAGAAATACACCTAACAAAAGAAAATGATTAACATGCAGCAGGCAGAAATCCATAGTGGAAAACAACAGCAGAAAATCTTTGACTGCCTCAAATAGAGCCAGAAGCTCTTGCAAAGATTCAAGCACAATATTCTAAATAGTATGAAAAAATTAATTTGTAGCTTTTTGGTAATAATTATTACAGTAATTGTAATTTGGTCATGTCAAAATGAGGAAGTCAAATTTAATGAAAAAGAAAGATTAAATTATGAAAATGTAAATAATTTTGTAAAAAAACATGTAGAAATAAATAATAAAATAATCGCTATTTTTGAAAAAGAAACACAATTTAATAAAGATGTTTTCTATAAATCATTATCTGAAAACTGCTCAAATGAAAATGAATTTAAAATAATTTTGCAAAAAGCTGGATTTATTAAATTTAATGAATTAAGTGACTTAATTTCACTTCAAGTTGAAAATAGTAAAAAATTCCAATCAAATAATGAAGTATTTTTTAAATTAAGTAAATCAGAACAAAATAAACTGTTGTCTAAATATATAGACGAAACTTTAAATGACAACTTGATAGTGTCAAATGTTAAATTTAAAAATGAGAATGTTATTAATTCTTCTTGTGCTAGTGAATATGCTAAGGACAAAGAACGCTGTGACAGAGACTTAAACCTACATGGGACTTTTGCTATAATTGGATGTTTTTCAGGTCCTTGGACATGTGCATTAGGTTCTGTACTTGTTTTAGCCGAACATAAAAATTGCATGGCTGATGCCCGACAAGATTATTATGATTGTGTTAATTAATATGAAAAATATGAAAAATAAAGTTCAAATATATTCAATAATAATTTTATTATTATATTTCACTCCTAAGTTACTAAAATTAAAAGGATTTACAGAAAATATATGGTATGACATTATTTGCTTTATTGCAATTATTTCTTTAGCATTTTTTGAATCAAAATCCCTTTTAAAATTAGATAAACAAAATAATACTACTAAATTTAAGAAAAGATTATTATTAGTATTTGCGGCATTAATATTGTTGATTGTTGGTAAAATTTATTTATAAACTAAAACAATGGGGTTTTAACAAAAAATAAAAAGGCTGTTTAAAATTTTCGGTTGATAATTTAATTATTAACCGAATTTAATTTTTTATAAATCCTTTATTACTGTTAATAATTTTAAAATTAAAAAAATAAATGAAAAAATGAAAACAAGAATTCAAACTTTAAAATTTATTGAAATCCTTATTTATATATCGACTTTTTCAATAATACTTTATGATTTAGTTTTACCAAAAAACATTTCAAATACAATATACAATTTTGGAATTGAAAAAATCGCCTTAATAGTTTTTGGTATATTATTATCAATATATTTCTTTATTGCCAAAAATGAAAAAGAATATTTAAAAACAAAATTTAGTAAAAAACATTTAAGTAGTTTTGTTATTGTATTAATACTTTGTTTAATACTATATTTTATGTCAAATAATATGGTAAAGACAGCACTTGACAATATAAAATAGTAAATTAAAGTAGTATAACAGTAAAGTACAACCCACTTTACTGTTATTTTTTTGACAATTTCGAATTAACCCCACCACCGCTAGCGCAAACATCTTACTCGTGCACACAATGCCAAAAAGCACGAGCGAGACGCTCGTACTAGCAGGGAATTAAATTTTATTAACTATAATTAATAAAATCTAAAATAATGGAAAACAATATTGAAAACCTCATTGAGATAAGGTATCATTTCTTTTCTCTTAAATTCACTCCACTCAAATCTGTAGAAGCGCGTTATACAGTTAAAGAAAATAAGTTTACTTTTTTCTTGTCAGGAAATAATCTTTTAAACGTTGAAACTTTTAGAAATTATAGTATTTCGGACATTAATATTTCACAAACTGAACACAGATTAATGCCAAGATATGTACTTTTGAAAATGGAATTAAGATTTTAAATAAAAAAGCAAAAAATACCACACCATATTATTCCAAGAAAATTTTTAAAAAATAGAATAGAATATATAAATTGCCTTTATCTTTGCACTATAATTTTAGAATTTACGAGCATCTTTTTTCTATGCACTATTTTCTATTTTCTTTTAAAAAATGACACTTTCAGAAAAAGATAGTTTATACAACTGGCATCCTTACACCCAACATAAAATAAATTCGCATTTTCCCGCTATAGTTAAAGGGAAAGACGAATTTTTGTGGGACGAAAACGGGAAACAATATATCGATGCTATTGCGTCTTGGTGGGTGAATCCCTTCGGGCATAGTAATACGTTCATTGCCGATGCCATTTATAAACAACTGACGACGTTAGAACACGTTTTATTTGGTGGTTTCACGCATAATGTCGTAGTGGAATTAGCTGAAAAATTAGTTGAAATTTTACCTTCTAATCAAAGAAAGTTTTTTTATTCTGATAACGGTTCTACTGCTGTGGAAGTGGCTATTAAAGCTTCATTTCAATATCATTATAATAAAGGAATTAAAAAAAATACCATCATTGCTTTTGAAGACGCCTTTCACGGGGATACTTTCGGTGCTATGGCTGTAAGTGGCATTGGCTTGTTTACAGAAGCGTTTCAAGAGGCCTTAATTAATGTAGTTCGAATTCCAGTTCCTACAAAAGGCAATGAAGAAATTTCAAAAATAGCATTAGAAAAGGCAATTGCTGAAAATGAAGTCGCTGCTTTTATTTTCGAACCTTTGGTTTTAGGGGCTGCTGGAATGGTAATGTACGATGCTGCTGAACTAGACAAGTTACTTTCGATTTGTAAGAAAAATAATATTTTTGCTATTGCTGATGAAGTCATGACAGGTTTTGGAAAAACAGGAAAACTTTTTGCTTGTGATTATTTGATAAACCATCCTGATATGATGTGTTTGAGTAAAGCCCTTACGGGTGGCACCATCCCAATGGCAATCACCACTTTTTCACAAGAAATTTTTGACGGTTTTGTTAGCGATAATGTGAACCACGCTTTGTTTCACGGACATACTTTTACTGCAAATCCAACAGGTTGTGCAGCGGCTTTAGCAAGTATTTCTTTATTAGAACAACCAGATACTTTTAAAAATATCAATAAAATAAATACGTTACATCTTCAATTTGAAGAGCATATTTCTAAGCATCCTAAAGTAAAATCTACTCGTGTTTTAGGGGTCATTTTTGCTTTAGAAATTCAGGTTTCCGAAAAACAGTCGTATTATAGCAATTTACGCAATCAATTTTATAATTATTTTATTGAAAAAGGTATTATTTTACGACCAGTCGGCAATGTGATTTATATCTTACCTTCTTACATTATTTCCGAAGAAAGTTTACAACAAATTTATACTACTATCGAACAAGCTTTAAACGATATTTCATGTTAAAACAACCCGTTTATATACATTCAATTGCTTCCATTTCTGCATTAGGAATGACTTCTGCCGAAATTTGGAACAATTATTTGCATGAAAATTCGTTGTTTCAAAAGTTAGAAGCTACTAAAAAAGAATATTGGGTTTCTAAGCTTTCAGATGAAGTAACTAGTTTTTTAAATACTATAATAAGTTCAGATTCTAAATACAAACATTTGGATAAATCGGTAGTAATGGCGATTTTGGTTGCCAGAAAATGCGTTGAGAACAGTAATTTTTCGAATAAAAATATTGGAATAAATTTTGGCTCTTCTCGAGGCGCCACTACATTATTTGAAAAGTACCATACTGATTTTATTAATGAAGGATCGGTTTCAACGTTTACCTCTCCAGCTACAACTTTAGGCAATATTTCTAGTTGGGTATCGCACGATTTACAAACTAATGGCCCAGAAATTTCGCATTCTATAACCTGTTCCTCAGGTTTACATGCTTTGTTAAACGGTATTGCTTGGTTGCAATCGGGAATGGCTAATCAGTTTTTAGTAGGAGCAAGTGAAGCATCTTTAACACCTTTTACGTTAAGCCAAATGACGGCTTTAA
>Ga0164294_10005466_pt1 | contig 10924 bp, 4 predicted proteins | sample GEODES005metaG_FD_111479 | JGI IMG/M metagenome (GOLD analysis project Ga0164294, IMG submission 111479) | Oligotrophic lake water microbial communities from Sparkling Lake, Wisconsin, USA - GEODES005 metaG | ecosystem: Environmental > Aquatic > Freshwater > Lake | place: USA: Sparkling Lake...
ACGTGGTTCATTCGCTTCAACGTGACCAAGCCGCCCTTCAATGACGCACGGGTGCGGCAGGCCTTCGCGCTGGCCATCGACAAGAAGCGCATCACCGAAAAGATCACCCAGCTCGGCGAACCTATTGCTGATGGTCTGGTGCCACCCGGAGCGGGCGCGAACTATCAGCCCCCACCTGGATTGGGCTACGATGTGGCCAAGGCAAAACAGCTCATCGCCGAAGCCGGCTTCGCCAATGGCAAGGGCTTCCCGCGTGTGGAGTATCTCTACATCCCGCTACCGATTGAGCGGAACATCGCCGTCGAGTTGCAGGCAATGTGGCGTGAGGTGTTGGGCGTTGAGGTCGGCCTGACCAAGCAGGAGCAGAAGATCTGGCTGGCCTCCATGCGCTCGCTCAACTACGGCATGTGCCGCTCCAGCTGGGTGGGCGACTACAACGACCCGAACACCTTTCTGGAAATGTTCACCACTGGCAACGGCAACAACCGCACCGGCTGGGCAAGCACAGATTACGATGCACTCATTGCTGCTGCGGCAGCCGAGGCTGACAGTGCAAAACGGTTAGCTATTTTCCAGCAGGCCGAGTCTAAACTGATCCGCGAGGCCTGCGCTATCTTGCCGATCTATTTTTACGTCGGCGTGCAGTTCTATCACGCCGACAAGCTGCAAGGGGTTCAAGCCAACCTCATCGACACGCATCCGTTCCGATGCATGTCATGGCGATGACTCAGCATCGCCTTAGGGGCGATAGGTGCTGGTGCGCGCGGTGTCGGGATCGATTTGGACAACGAAGAAATTCTTGGGAATCTCGCCATTGTCATCCGTCAGCACACGCTCTTCTGCCACAGTGAAGTAGGTGATGTCAGGGCGGTAGGTGCCCCCCATCAGCACCGTCAGATTCGTGCTACTGTCGGGGTTGATTTGGAAGGCTTTGTAGCGGGCGTTGTTGGCGCGCTTGATGACTTTTTCCAGATCCTGGGTCGAGGGAATGGAGCCGCTGGCCAGCATCGGAGAAAGCGACTGGGAGGAGCCCAGCACGATGCCGGAGGGGAGGAAATACGTGTCGGTCAGCTGCTCGCGCAAGCCATTGGCGGCCGCGCCTGGACGGTCACGGAGCGACATGATGGCGATGGCACGGTAAGCAGGCTTCGCACCGGGAGACTCAGGGTCTTCGTATTCGTAGAATCGAACCTCCACGGACTCGTTGCGAGAGACCGCCAGCTGGCGCGCCAGCGAGAGCTGCCCGCCGAGCGTCTCCCCTGCGGAGGTGAGACGTGTGGAAACCAGCGAGCTGAAGACCATGGGGGCCATGGCCGCCACGATCAGTGCGATCATGGCCACCACGACCAGCACTTCGATCAAGGTGAAAGCACGGCCTGCGGCTCGGTGCGAAAAGATCTGTCGAATGCGAGGATTCATGTTCGGAAGAAAGGAAATGCCTTCAAATGTCAGCACCAGGGATGAGGACCGTGGAGCTGAAGACGCGGTAGTTCATCCGCATCTCGGTCAGCGTTTGCTTCAGGCTGTTCATGTCCTGGTCATAACTGACCGGGTTCGCAAAAGAGACACCGGCCTTGCCAAGCAAGTTGGGCGACGAGCCGCCATTTTGCTCGGCCAGGCGTTTGGCGGACTCCTCGTCCACGGCCACCAGGGTGACCTGCACAGCGCGCGGCAGACGGTGCTGCTCGACCGCAACGGCTCCCCCCTGGGAGCCAACGAACGAATTGTAAGTGTATAGCGTGCCTCGCTCCAGGCTGCTGATCTTCGGCGCGGCAGCCACGCTCGTCTGGTCGGCAAACGAGGGAGCCAGCACCAGCAAGACGATGTTCTCAGCCACGGGTGCAATGTAAGAGGCGGCCGAGGCCGCGTTGATGTTGGTCCATGCCCCATCGGTGGTGCCGTCCGCAGCTTCATGGTAAGCTGCATTGACCTCCGACGGCGGGCGGTATTCATACAGGCGATACCGGTATTTCTCGGTGAGCCGCCCTCTCAAGCCCGCCGGCACATAGTTACTGTCCGAACTGTAGCGCACGAAATAGCCGCGGATGCAGAGCAGGTTCTTCAGCTGGTCATACATGGAAATGCCAGGAACTGGACTGGGGGTAATGGATTTGCCGAGCGGAGCCTGAAACATCACGGCGTGGCCGGGAAGCGCATCCACGCCGCCCGCGTTGCTGACAATGGTAGCCGCGTTGTCGGTGCGGAAACCCAGCTCGGCGTAGCGCTTGTAACCATCTGGAGTCTCCCGCACGTCGGCAGGCACCTGATTGCCGGTCGATAGGTAGAAGAAGTTGCGGTAGCTGTTGAGGGTCGCCTGCCGCAGGTTGCGGGTGATGGTATCAAACGCGATACGCGCCTCACGGAACTGCGTGACCCGGGACGAGGCGCTGCGCCAGCTGCGCTGCGCCTGGCCGATGACCTGGGTGATGATCAGCATGATCATGGCAAGGATGACCATCGAGACCAGCACTTCCACAAGGGTGAAAGCCTGCCGCTGCCGTGGCGGCAGAGATCGAAGCGGAGAAAAGATATTCATGAGACCGAAGTGGGGGTGAAAGTCGTGAGGCGTCGCTTCGTCAGGAATTCGTGGGTCCGAACAGAAGCGGCACCGACTGGTAGCTCTCGGGAGGAGCGGTGTCGAAATTGAAGTCCGGGTTGGGGATGTTGGTGATCTGCACAATCACGCGGGCGACGAGAGATTCGGTGCCGCCGGCGCCTGGCAGGGTGATGCTGTCAGTGCCTGTAAAGACACGGACACGGGCCACATAGATGGCGCTTTGAGAGTCCTGAAGGCCAAGCTGCACGCCCTGGTCGTCAAACAAGACACGCTGGTTGTCCTGCGCCTGCAGCTGGTCAAACGGCAGATTGGACAGCCGTGAGGAAATGACATCAATGATGCGAGACTGGGCGCTGGCATCCGCAGCCTTCTTGGACATCTGAATGCCGTGCGGCAGCAATCCGAGAAGCGCGGTGATCGCCAGGCCCATGATGCCGAGGGCAAGCACGGTCTCGATCAGCGAGAACGCGGGCGCAAGGTGGCGGCGGGGCGCGGCGGTGACATTCAAAGAGTTCATGGTAGTGGGCAAAAAGGGGGAGAACAGCCTCCCGTTCTATCAGGGCAGGAACTGCTTCATTTCCAGGACACGATAGCGATACTCGGACTCCAGCGAAGGAGCCGAGAAGGGCGAGGGAAGAGCGCCGTAGTCCGTGTAGTCGGAGCTCCGCTTGTTGGTGAAATCCAGGAATCGCTCCAGCAGGGCCGAGCCACGATACTCGGCCGTGACGTTGTCCTTCGACTCGTCGATCTGGTCGGCCGCCACCGAGCGGGCCTTCCGGATGGTCTGGGCAACGAAGTGCACACGGAAGGTGTTCGAGCGGGTGGTCACCTTTTGATAAAGGTTGGCGTAGGGACGCTCGCGCGTGTTGTCGCCAGTCACCGCGTTCGCCGTCCAGAAGGCGTTCATCGTGCTCTGAAGGTTGGAGAAATTCAGCCCCTTGAGCTGCTGCTCAGTGCCGAACGTCTGGGGAATCAAATGCACCTCGCAAATCTGGGAAGCCGTGCGGAACAGTCCTTGCTTGGAGGGGGCCACCGTTGCCGACGCATTCAGACGGTCCTGCATGTGACGGATGGTCTCGTTGATCTCAATCTGGCGGTGCCAGTGCATGTTGTCAGTTTCAGACCAGAAAGTTTTGGGTGAGGTGGAGGCATCCTTGAAGTTTTTGTAGGCCAGCGTATTTCCCTGGGACGGCTTTTTCCCCTGGACACCGTCATTGACGGACAGCGCGGTCACCATCTCGCCCTTGAGCGCGGCGTGCATGGCAGTCGCGCGGGTGATGTGAGTGAACGGCACCATCTGGAAGTTGATGTTGATCTTGCCAGCCGTGGAGAAGCTGTCGCTGATCGCATAGGGCTCAACCACCGGCATCCAGAACAGGTCAAGAATGTTGTGGTCGGCAGGCGGCAGCGCACCCGTGTGGCCGTTCAAATCAGGCCGGAAAAGCAGGGTCTGCCAGGGCACACCGTCTGTCTGCGCTGTGGGATTGTTCCCGCCGAAAACAGCCGTCGGCAGAGACCCGAACATGCCGGGCCCCACCATCATGCGGTTCGGGGTGAAGAAGGCGTTCTTCGACGGCATCTGCAGGAAGCTGTCCAGGAAATAGGCGTTGCGGGTCTGGTAGAACTTCTGGGCCTTGCCATACCAGAACTGAGCCACACTCAGGTTGCCATCATCGGCCTTGTTGATGTAGGCACCATCGCGGAAATTGCCTGGGGCGTTGTCAAAGTCACGACGCAGCGTGGAGGCGGCTGCGGCGGTCGTTGTCAGAGGCGTGTCAGGCACCTTGCTGGTGGGATACCAGGCACCTCTGACGAGCCGCAGTTCGGGGTCAATCTGGGTCGTGCTCACCCCGGTGGCCACCTTCACCAGACCGGCGTCAAAGCCAGGCTCGGCATCAGAGTTAAAGCCGGTCAGGCTGTGCGCAAACAATGCCTCGGGATTGACCTGCCAGACCGGATGCAGCTGCCAGATGTCCTCGGGCACAATGCGCCGGGCTGCGAGAATGCGGTAATCTCCGTGGCGGGGAATGATGCTGCGAATCGAGTCGGAACCCCAGTAGCCATAGGTAGCCATGCCGGCCTGGTTCATCTGCACCCGGTCCTCGTCCGCCAGGTTTTCTTCCCGGGATTTGACCTGGCTGTAGGTGCCGACGGATGAGTAGCCAAAAATGCGGGTGCTGGCAGGCACCGAGATTGCACCGCTAGTGCCCTGCTCATGGGACTGCACCGTGGTGTGGGTGAGCCCCTTGAACCGCCCCCATGTGCCAGAGTTGGGCAAGTCCCCGACGTCCCGATCCACCACCGTTTCTCTGACACCGTTGTAATTGACCCCCAGGGCGCCGCCGCCGCCTTCCTGGGGCGTGCCGGTGTAACGGCCCACCGCTCCGTTGAAGTTGAAGGCCCACCAGCGGACCGCATGCACGGCCTCATGCTCGGTAATGTTTCCATTGGAGACGTATTTACGGCGGTCCGACGAATAGACCACCAGGCGCGGCACCGGTGTGGAGTGGGAACCGTCGGCGGCACCAGCGGCACCGGGAATCTTGATCATCACGCTCTGCACCGGCGTGGCATTCTTCTTGTCGATGCGTCCCTGCCAGTCATGCGAGGCATAAATGTCCGCCTTGATGGCACTGGAAGGCACGCGGAACTTGATGCGGGCGTTCCGGCCGCGTTTCACCGTGAATGGACTGCTGATCAGCGGGTAGTTCAGCATGGCTCCATGAATGTTGGTGGTCGCGCCGTCCGTGTAGTTCGGATCGCGCGGCATGCGGCCAATGGCCTTTGCCTGACGGCCGGCCATGAGCGGCTGGCTGCCATAGCTGCCGCCCATGGGCGAGACGTTGCCCGGGCCAACGTTCTCACCCAGCCTGCTGCCCCAGTAGCCGGGGGTGGACTGGACGACCAGGTCGCTCGTGGTGCTGAACAGCGAACGCCACGCGCCGCTGCCGTCCTGAACTTGCAGACCGCTCAGCACGCTGCCGTCGAGCACAATGGTGAAATCCGGGGCAATCTTGGTGTAACCCACGGATGGCACGAAAAGCTCAAGCTGAATGGCAGCCTGCACACGCTTCTCATCCTCCTTCAGAGGAATGCCTCCGTTGACCGGATTAGAATCCAAAGTGCAGTTCCAGTTGAGCGGATTCCAGCCGGGGTGATTGCTCGGGTGCCTCGGATCGCGAGGATCAATCCCAAACACGCAGCCCCAGCTTTCAAAGGTTTTCCGGCTGGGGAAGGGTGGAATGTTGGAATACCAGAAGGCGGGTCGGCCATTCACCAGCAGCGGCTGGCGGCGGGCGGTGTCATCCCAGGGCTTGGAGGGATCAATGCGCTGGGCAGTTTTGCCGCCGCTGCGGATGGTTTGGCCGTTGTTGTTGATGACATAAGCTCCGGGATCGGGATTGTCATTGGTGCCGGTATAACCATCCCCTGTGCAGATGAACTGCAAGGCGACCTCGGAAATGGTGGGGAACCGGCCGAAACCCTTGTAAGTCGTGCCTTCCATCTGCCACTCAATGGGCCGGACCTGCCCGTGGCCTGGGAAGGCCCCGACCGTGACACGCTCCACTGCAGTGCCCTTGTTAAATTGGCTCCGAAACTGTTCTGGCGCGCGGTCCACCAAGTCACCCTCACGGCGTGCGGCATCGAAGCGCGGCGCCGTGTAGGTGTAGTAGCTGAACTGGGCGGGCGTCCTCTCCCACAGCGCGATGTCTTGCTGCAGAGCGCTACCAGTTAGCGCCGTGGCCCCGGCGGTCGCAGGGGAGTTGTCGTCCAGATAGGGGCGGCCTTGGGACTGTTTCACATACTCTTCATCAAGGTAGGCATCGTAAAGATTGGTGCAGCGGATGTAGTCAAAGATTTGCACGAGGATCTGGCGGCTATCCCGGGCCCCATACTTGGTGTGGAAGCTACCGCCGCCTGGCATGATGGCCTGCATCAGCTTATCGAGGTAGCTCATCAACTGGGCGTTGCGCTGCAGCCCGGCGGAAGGCACGCCGCTGTTGCCCATGTCCACCAGGGCGCTCTGGGAATCGCGACGGCGGAAGATGTAGGAGTTCGGGGGATACTCGAGGTTGGAGACCGTTCGTCTGCCGAGAATGGCGGTGTTCGCAATCGTGTTGTCGTAACCAGTGCGGAAGTCTTTCGACAGCGACTCGTCTGAGACCGGCCAGACCGCCACGCGGGGCAGGCCAAACATGTTCAGCTCGGACGCGCGGCTGACCGCTGTGAGGAACGGGCGCGATTGGATGATCTTGTTGGCGTCCACCAACCTGCCGCCGCCAGCGTAAACAATGCTGTTCTCTACACGTCGTCCGTCCGTGAGGGCGATCTTGTCATAGATCCATTCATCCACGGAGGTGTAAAGATGCTCATAGCCAGCATTTTTGCGGGCCAGGCTGAGAGCGGCGTAATCCGCAGTCACGTTGGAGGAGAAGTCGTCGATATCAAACACCATCGTGCCGTCCTGCGATCCGCCCATGCCAAGCTTGGGCGTGAGTTCATAGATGGCGTTCTTCAAGCTCAAGTAATTGGCCGGGTAGGTCGGGTAGCTGTCGCCGTTGTAGCGAGTGGTGACATGGGTGGGGTTCGGGTAGAGCACGCTGCTGAGAGCCACCGTGGCCGGATGCCCCGGGAAACGCTGATATTCGAAGGTAGCGGGCGGGCGGCTACTCCAGCCGTTGTCGCGCTCATGAAAGACTGTCGGCACCGCATAATAGGAAGGTTCGCCAGCGGTGTTGATGTTGATTTTGCAGCTTTCGTCATCCGTCCAGAAACCGACGCGACCGACGATGGGGTTTTCCACCGAGGGCGCCGAGGTGCCGGCGGCAACCCAGCTGGCGGTGGAAGCACCCGGGGCCTGGGTCACCGTGCCGAGACTGCCATCTTTCAGGACATAGAGCCATTTCACCGGCATGGGCAGGGCCGCCGCCGCTGCGCCGCCGGCACCGCCGCCGCCAAAGGTCACACCTGGGAGGTTTTCGCCTTTTGGACTTCTGCTCGTGTAAGTGAACCCTTCCACCGCCTCGCCCGCCGGTCCAGCCGCCGCAGCCGCAGGATCCACGATGGGGTAATAGGTGGCGGTCGCTGCGCCGACGACCCGCTGGATGGTTGGATTGAGATCCACCCATTCCGCCGACTGGCGGTCCCAGTTGCTGGAGGGGAAATCTCCCGACATCAATGTCTCACCTGCGATGCCTGTGGTGGTGACAACCATTTCATCGGACGAATACAGCTTCCGGCCCAGAACAAAGTTGCCGGCGGCGTTGTAGACGCGTGTCGCGCCGGGCTGGGACGCCCAGATCGTCGGCGGACTACCCGCACCAGCGCCGGTGGCGGCCGATTGAATTTGCGAGGTCACCAGGCTCACCGCCATGTCGGCCAGCTGCCGTGCCTGGTTGCCGTCGGCATAAACCTTGGAAGCCTTGAATGCAGCATCGCTCACCGAGAACAAGGCGAGGATCAGGATGGTGGCCAGTGTGACCACGCCAAGCACGGAGATCAGCGCGATGCCTTGCCGGTTGGTCTTCAGAAAACCAAAGAGTTTCTGTTTCATAGTTCGTGCGGTTGAATTTTGCCCTTTTCCCAGATTTCAACAAACTCGCGAAGCAGAGTCAATGAAATTACAAAGCAATTACACAGCCAGTTTTTTCGTGGTCGCTCGTCGCATGGTGTTTTTGTCCCTAGACAAGCCTGGAGACGGGCTTGCAGCCCGCTCCAGGCCCGGGGATCAACCCATCAAGGCAAGATGGGCAGCAAGGTAACGCGGCCCGACTTCGACGGTGCCGTGGTGGGGGCTCCGGTGAGAATGTAGTAACCGACACCGACCGCATCCAAGGGGTTTGGCGTGGAGACATCGGGCACGATCAAGCCGTAGTAGGCAACCGTGCGCGAGACCGTGCCGTCCTTCAGCTTGAAGCTGCCGGTGATGGCCCCGGTGGTGGAGGTCACCGTCAGCACAACGGAAGCCGGGTTTGTTGTGGCCAGCGGCGCCGCGTTGGTCGCCGTGGGTTTGATCACGGTGCCAGGGCTATTGATGCGCAGGCCATTGAGTTCACCCAGGGTGTTATTGGCATCCAGGTTCGGGTTGACCACCGACGCTGTGGATGGGATGCCGTTGCTGCTGAAGAAGGTGAGGGTGCAGTTGAGGGTGCCGTTGTAGAGCACCGAGGTGGGCGGCGTGCGCGCGCCCATGACAATGGCTCCCGTGGCCGGTTTGACATACAGTCCACCGGTCACATCCAGCGTGAGCGGCACCGCCCAGCCCGCTTGGTAAAGCTTGATCGTGGTGGCCTGCACCGGACGGCTCCAGGTGAGCGTTCCCGTCACGGCATGCACGTTGGCCGTGTCATCGATCTGCGGCGTGCCCACGATCGAGCCCTGGGCTGTGGTCGCATAAAGCGCCTGATGGACGAGGAACTGCCCAGTGGGGCCCATCGGTGCGGTGGTGGCGATGGCAGTGCCATCGGCAGTCTTGCCCTTCACCGTCACCACCCCCGATGTGGCGACCGAGGCCGTGAAGTGCGTGTCGCCCTGGGGAATGTCCGGGTGGGCGGCATCCCCTTCCAGGCTGGCAGGGATAGTGGCCATGATATTGTGCACACCGAGGCGATTGGTCGGGATGGCGGTCTTGGCGTTCCAGATCAGCCTCCAGCCAGAGATGTTCGCTGTGGTCGGGCTGCTGTCCGTCAGGGTGCCGGTCAAGAGCTTCGTGCCAGTCACGTCGATGTCGAAGGTCAGGGTCAAGGTTGGCTGGCCATTTTTGCGAACGATAGTGGCGATGCCGCGTGGGTTGGTGAACGATGTATTCAGCGTGCCAGCCAGCTTGTAAGCAGTGGTCCCGATGGTCAGCGTGCCAGTCCAGGAGGCGGTCTTGGTGGTGGTCACGTCGAGGCGGGCGCCCAGGGTGCGGGTGCCAGTGCCGTTGGTGCCGGTGCTGCCCGTTCCCAGCACGCCGCTGCGATCGGCCAGGCCAACGAAGGTGCCCACTGCTTCGGCGTTAATCGGATCAACATCAATGTTGTAGGGGCCCACCTTTTTGGAGCCCGCCACGCCTGTGGCTGTGATGTAGATTTTGTTATACTTCAGTGTGGTGGTCGTCGCGGTGGTTGGCGTTCCGCTGATCACACCCGTGGTCGGGTTCATCGTCAGCCCCAGGGGCAGGCCGGTGGCCACCCATTTGGTGGGGGCCTTGGCCGGATCAGGATTGAAGGGGAACTGATAACCTGCCGCAGGTGAGTTGTAGGGCGTGCCCACCGCTCCCTTCGGGAACGCAGGAGCAATCAGGTCCGGCAACGCCGCCAGCAGGGCCGTATTGGTGCCGCTCTCCAGGAAACGCGCCGCGCCACCGACGGAGGCAGGCAGCGTCACCAGACAGGTGTAAACACCCGCCTCCGTGGCCGAGAAGGCTTTGATGGTCAGCTTGTTGGTTGTCGCCCCAGCGTATTTGGTGCCGTTGGCGATGGCCGCGCCGTCCTTGCGCCACTGATACTGGAGCACCACTCCTGCCGGCGCGGCTGTTGCTACGCTGAAGGTCGTGGTGCCGTTGGGCGCGACGTAGATGGATTTGGTCGTCGTGGTATCCACTGCGGCCAGGATGGCTTGATTCGCGGTCGTGTTACCCGTCGCACTGCCATCCGAGGCTTTGGAGGTCACCGAGTTGGTCGCGACGCCCACATACCTGCCCACGATGCTGGCGGCAGTGGTGGCCGTGATCACCGGCGTGGTGTAAGTCTGCGCGCCACCCGTCGGCAGCGCGACGTTGTTGCGCTTCATCGTGTAGGTGATCGGCTGCGGGTAGCCCACCGCACCAATGGAGAAGGAGGCCGACTGGCCGAAGGGCACAAGCGTGTTGCCCGGGGTCGAGGTCAGGATGATACCCTCGGGCGGCGCGCCTTCGCCGCGCAGATCCACGACGGAAAGAATGCCATAGTCGCGGAACAAGCCGGTATCCCACTGGAAGCTGTCCCCCAGGTAGGGCAGGTCCAGGTCGGTGCCGCCTTCGCCACCAAAACGGAACTGGGAACCGACGCTGATGGCCAGCGCACCGGGAGCGCCCAGAGCGTCCAGGGTGGACGCGAAGTCGAGCAGCTTGAACACATCACCCGCCACTGGGGTGTAACCGTTGAGCAGCAGGCGGAAGCGGGCACCGGCCTGGGCCTGGGCAGAGCCGCCAATGGTCACGCGATCGTGCTGATCCGTGCTCACCGGGGTGTCCAGCTCGCCATAGTAGGTGGAGGTTTGGTTGACCAGCAGCGCGTCACGCTGCGCGTTGTAAAACTCGCCCGTGTCCGCTGACAGCAGCTCAGGAACGTTGAAGCTGGCGCGCTGGATCTGGAGGGTGGTCACGGAGGTAGCGCCAAAGACCAC
>Ga0164294_10005469_pt1 | contig 10923 bp, 7 predicted proteins | sample GEODES005metaG_FD_111479 | JGI IMG/M metagenome (GOLD analysis project Ga0164294, IMG submission 111479) | Oligotrophic lake water microbial communities from Sparkling Lake, Wisconsin, USA - GEODES005 metaG | ecosystem: Environmental > Aquatic > Freshwater > Lake | place: USA: Sparkling Lake...
GTTGTGCCGCATCGCCCTGGCCGAGCCCTACGCCGAAGCGCTGGCCCGCTACGCCCCGCGGGGCGAGGTGGACTACGCCGGCCTGCGCCAAAGCGGCCTGCTCCAAGGCCCGGTAGACGCCCTGGCCACCGCCCCCCTGCCCGCCGACAAGGCCGGCCAGATGGCCTTTTGGATCAACGCCTACAACCTGCTCACCCTCGATCTGGTGGCCGACCACTGGCCCCTCGCCAGCATCCGCGACCTCGACGGCGGCGACCCCTGGAGCAAGCGGCGCTTCGTTGTGGCCGGCCGCACCCTCACCCTCAACGACATCGAGCACAAGATCCTGCGCCCGATGGGCGATCCGCGCATCCACGCGGCGATCAACTGCGCCAGCCGCGGCTGCCCGCCCCTGCCGGCCACCCCCTTCACCACCGCAGGCCTCCCCGCCCAACTCGACGCCGCCGCCCAGGCCTGGGTGCAGGGCGGCGGGGTGCGGGTCGACGCCGCGGCCAAGGTGGTGTGGCTGTCGATGATCTTTGACTGGTTTGGCGAAGACTTTGTGCAGCCCCCCGGCGAGGGCCCGCCTGGACAGAGCGGAAAGAAGTCCGCCGCCCTTCGCTTCGCCCTGCCCTACCTGAGCCCCAGCGAGGCCGCCTTTGTTCGCGCCGGGGCCTACACCGTCCGCTACGCGCCCTATGACTGGGCCGTGAACAGCCGCCGATGAGCGCAGCCCTGGGTGCCGGCGCCCTCGTGGTGGTGCCCACCTTGAACGAGATCGACAACCTGCCCCGCCTGTTGCCGGCCATCTTCGCCGCCCTGCCCGGGGCCCATGTGCTGGTGGTCGACGACCACAGTCCCGACGGCACCGGCGCCCTGGCCGACGCCCTCGCCCGCGCCGAACCGCGGCTCTTTGTGCTGCACCGCCAGGGCCCCCCCGGCCTCGGCCCGGCCTACCTCGCCGGCTTCGCCTGGGCGCTCGACCGCGACTACCAGCACATCTTCGAGATGGACGCCGACCTCAGCCACCCGCCCGACCTGCTGCCGGCCCTGCTCCACGCGGCCGAGCGATACGATCTGGTGCTCGGTTGTCGGTACATGCCGGGCGGCGGGGTGTCCGGTTGGGGCCTCCACCGGCGCCTGCTCTCTCGCCTCGGCAACACCTACGCCCGCCTCGTTCTCGGCCTGCCGCTCCGCGATCTGACCGGCGGCTACAAGTGCTTTCGCCGATCCGTGCTGGCGGCCCTGCCCCTCGATCGGGTGCAGACCCGGGGCTACGCCTTCCAGATCGAGCTGACCGCCCTGGCCTGGCGGCGCGGCTTTCTGGTGGGCGAGCTGCCCTTTTGCTTTCCAGACCGCGCACATGGACAGTCAAAGATGAGCCTGCGCATCGCAGGCGAGGCCGCGGTCGGCCTGTGGAAGATGCGATCGGATGTGCTACCTTCGGGTCCAGTCGGGCCCGGCGAGGTCCGATGAAGGAGCGCGCGCCCCCTGCACGCCCGCAGCGAGCCGCCGCTCCCCCTCACCCGGCCCCGCGCCGCCGGTCCCGGACGCCATGAACCCCTCCCGCAGAAACCTGTTGACGGGCATCCTGGGCGCCACCGGCTTCGCCGCCGTCCTGGCCGCCGGGGGCTATGCCTGGCTGGAGACCGGCTACCCCGAGCCCGGCGCCGACGGCCCGGTGTTCCTGTCGGCCAAGGAGTGGTCGGTGCTGCGGGCCTTGATCGAGGTCCTGCTGCCCGGCGATGAGACCTTCCCGCCCGGGCTCGAGTTGGGGGTCCACCGCCGCATCGACATGGAGGCCTGGGCCGCCGACGCCGACGTGCGGGCCGAGCTCCGGGCCCTGCTCCAGATCCTCGAGCACTCGCCCCTCCTGCTGGGCCGGCCCACCCGCTTCAGCGGCCTGGTGCCCCAACTGCGCGCCACCCTGCTCGACGACATCATCGACCACGGCCCCGACATGACCGTCAGCGCCGTGCTGATCCTAAAGCGGCTGGTGCACTTCATCGCCTACGCCAACCCCGAGGTCTGGCTCTTCATCGGCTACGAGGGCCCGCTGGTCGACGTCGTCCACCCCGACCCCGCCCAGATCGCCTACACCAACATTCGAGAGGGCCGCGCGCCATGATCATCGAAGGGCCGGCGATGGAGCGCGCCATCGCCGATGGCTCCAACGCCGACGTGGTCGACATCTGCGTCATCGGCTCGGGCGTCGGCGGCGCCGTGGCCGCAGCCTTGCTCGCCGAGCGCGGCTACTCCGTGCTCATCCTCGATCAGGGCGGCTACTACCACCCCGCACGCGACTTCGACCAGCGCGAGCTGCACATGACCCCGCGCCTGTTCGGCGACCGGGGGCAGCTCCACAGCGACGACCGCGGCCTCACCCTGCGCCATGGCAACAATGTCGGCGGCTCCTCGGTCGCCGGCTGGGCCACCGCCCAACGCGCCCCCGAAGCGCGCCTCCGCCTTTGGGCCGACCGCTTCGGGGTCACCGGCCACGCCGCCCAGGACCTCGCCACCGCCTACGGGGAGATCGAGGCCAGCCTCGGCGTCAGCCTCGCCGACGACGCCCACACCAACCCGCTCAACGCCCGGCTCTTCGAGGGGGCCCGCGCGCTCGGGTGGCGGGCCGAGCGGGTGCCCCACGCCCGCAAGAACTGCCAGAAGAGCGGCTTTTGCAGCCAGGGCTGCGTCTACGACGCCAAACAGTCGATGCTGGTGAGCTACCTGCCCCGGGCCATCAACGCCGGCGCCCGCATCTACGCCGACTGCAACGCCGACATGCTCCTGGCCCAGAAGCGGCGCTTTGACTACCTCGTCGTCAAGGTGGTCAACCGCTTCAACGGGCAGCCCACCGGCTCCGCCTTCCGGGTCGAGGCCCGCGCCTTCATCCTGGCCGCCGGCGGCATCGGCACCCCCACCTTCCTGCGCCGCCTCGGCCTGGGCGACCGCCACCCCCATGTGGGCGAGCACCTGTGGTTCAACCCCACCAGCGCGGTCTTCGGCCTCTTCCCCGAAGATGTAGGCCAGTGGCGCAACATCCCCGCCGCCTGGAGCATCGAGGAGTTCCGCACCTCCCGCCACGACCCCGCCGCCGGCACCGAGCGCAGCGCCCCCTTCGGCGAGCAGGGCGCCTACACCGGCGGCGGCTTCGGCATCACCGCGCACCAGGCCCACCCGGCCACCCTCGCCGCCGCCCTGCCCGGTCACGGCCCCAGCCATGAGACCCTGATGCGCCGCTTCCCGCGCATCGGCGGCACCCTGGCCACCCTCGACGACGCCGAGGAGGGCCGCCTCACCCTGAAGGACGAGCGCCGCCGGATCGAAGCCCCCATGCGCGGCCTCAACCGCCTGCGCCTCCTTGACGCCCTGGCGCGCCAGGCCGCCCTGCTGCTGGCCTCGGGGGCCACCGAGGTCCTCTTTGGCGACGCCCGCGACACCCGCGTGCGCGACCCCAGCGAGATCGCCGCCGCGGTGGCCGCCCTCTCCGACCAGCCCGGCGCCCTGCCCCTGCGCAGCGGCCAGATCGGCGGCGGCGCGCGCATGGGCGCCACCGAGAAGGAGGGCGTGGTGGGCATGGACCATCGGCTCCACGACACCGACAACGTCTACATCGCCGACGCCAGCGTCTTCCCCACAAGCCTGGGCGTCGACACCGATCTCACGGTGATGGCCTTCTCCCACCTCGTGGCCAACGCCGTCGCGGCGAACCTGGGCTGAGCCGATGGTCGGTGAGGGCGCCGCTCCTCGGAGGGTCGACCGCCCAAACCCGTGGACACACCCCAGGTCGGGTCAGCCCACCCCACCGCCCCGCTCGGCCCGGCGCGCCTCCAGCAGGCGCCGCGGCAGGCCCATCGCCCGGCCCATCAGCTCCACCGCCACCTCATTGCCCCACTCCGGAAAGAGCCGGCGCGCCCAGTCCATCACGATGGCGTCTGGCCCCACCCGCAGCCGGCGCTGGCCCGCCTCGACCGCGCTCAGGATCATCCCCGCCGCCCGCTCTGGCGCCATGCCCAACTTCGCGAAGCGCTTGGAGAGCGCCCCATGGGAGACCCCTTCGCCCACCCGCGCCAGGTTGACGATGTTGGTGCGCACGCCGCCCGGATGCACCACCGTCAGCCCCACCGAGGTGCCCCGCAGCTCTTCAGCCAGCGCCTCGGAGAGCCCGCGCACGGCGAACTTGCTCGCACAGTAGGCGCTCTGCCCCGGCACGCCAACGATGCCGAAGATGCTCGAGATGTTGACGATCCAGCCCTCCCGCTGCCGCTGAAGCTGCGGCAGAAAGGCCTGGCAGCCGTAGAGCACGCCGCCAAAGTTGACCCCCATCACCCGCTCCCAGTCGGCGGCGCTGTGGTCTTCAAAGGCGCCGACCACGGTGAGGCCCGCGTTGTTGATGAGCAGGCCGGCTCCGCCCAGCGTCGCCTCCACCTCCGCCGCCAGGGCAAAGACCGCCTCGCGCGAGGAGACGTCGACCACCCGGGCGAGGCTGCCCGGCAGCGCCGCGGCCAGCGCTTGCAGGGGCGCCGCCTGGACGTCGCAGATCACGAGCCGGGCGCCTTTGGCGTGGAGCTGCCGCGCCAAGGCCTCCCCGATGCCGCTGGCCGCCCCCGTCACCACCGCCACGACTCCGCTCAGCTTCATCCACGACTCCGGCCCAAAGGCCTGCCCGACCTAACCAGGAGCCGCGCCGGGCGCGCAAGATCGCCGAAGGGTGAAGGCTTGGCTGACCGAAGATAGGCCCCGACCACCTCACGGCGGAGACCCCATGCGCACCGAGAACCAAGGCCGCTACCAGATGCTTTGGGATTGCCCCTTTTGCGGCGCCGAGAAGCTGCTCGGCCTCGAACACCGTCACTGCCCCGGCTGCGGCTCGCCCCAAGACCCCGCCCGCCGCTACTTCCCCGATGACGACAACAAGATCGCCGTGGAAGACCACCCCTACCATGGCGCCGACCTCGTCTGCAGCGCCTGCGAAGCCCCCAACGCCGCCAAGGCCGAGTTCTGCGTCACCTGCGGGGCCCCCCTCACCGAGGGCGCCAAGGCCGTCCGCCTCCGCCAAACCCAATCCGCCGCCGAGGGCGCCGCCCAGGCCGCCGACAGCGCCAAGGCCGCCACCGCCGAGCACAAGGCCGCCAAGGCCCCCAAGCCGCCGCCCGAGCCCGCCCCCAGCGGCGGCATCCCCTGGAAGATGATCGGCTGCGGCGCCCTGGTGATGGGCCTCATCGCCGTGCTGCTGGTGGTGTTGCTCTGGAAGAAGGAAGACGCCTTCACCGTCGCCGGCCACCGCTGGGAGCGCACCATCGCCGTCGAGAAGAACGCGGTGGTGAAGGAGGAGGCCTGGCAGGATGAGGTGCCCCGCGGCGCCACCGACCTCTCCTGCCGTGAGAAGGACCGCGGCACGAAGAAGGTCGAAGACGGCGAAGAGTGCCAGACCAAGCGGGTCGACAAGGGCGACGGCACCTTCGATCAGGTCAAGGAGTGCCACACGAAGTACCGCGACGTGGCCACCCAGGATCAGTGGTGCCGCTACAGCGTTGAGAAGTGGACGGTCGACCGCACCGAGAAGGCCGCTGGCAAGGGCCTCGACGACAAGCCCACCTGGCCCGACGCCGGAATCCGCCAGGAGGGGAGCTGCCTGGGCTGCGAGCGGGAAGGCAAGCGCAGCGAGACCTACACCGTGCTGCTCACCAGCGCCGGCGACCAGAAGGAGCACCGCTGCGACCTGCCCCAGAAGACCTGGTCGGGCATGGCCAAGGGCGCCCGCTACCAGGGTGCCGTGGGCGTCGTCACCGGCGCCATCGACTGCGATGCCCTCAAGGCGGTGAAGTAGGCGAAGACAGGCTCCAGACCGCGCTGCCGTCGGCCCCCCGCGCATCGGGAGGGCCAACCACCGCCTCCACCGCCGCAACCTGGGCGGGCGCCACCAGCATCGCCGCCACCCCCGGCGGCGGCTCGAAGGTCGCTGGGGTCGGCGCGGGGCTCGGCTGACCCAGCGAGCTGAGCCACCGCCCGGTCTCGCCCGACCGCAGCACCTCGGGGGGCCGGCCGCTGTTCGGATCTACGAAGAGCGTGCGCCCATGCGCTCTCTGGTCGAAGAGCGGCCGCTGGGGGTGGATCCCCGGCCCCCCGATCGGCAATACCAGCAGGGGCCCCGCCGGCAAAGTCGCGAGGGCCGCCGTCGCGTCGGGCGGTGCCGTCGGCGCCACGGGAAAGGGGAGCCGCATCGGGCTCAGCAGGGTCAGGTCGACGAGGAGCGCGAGGCGGACCGCCACCAGCCGCCGCCCCGAGAGCCGCCCGGCCGCCACCGCCGCCGCCGCCGCGAAGAAGACCCCACCCACCACCAGCGCCCGCCCGAGGTGATTGAGCAGCGCGCCGCCCGGCAGCGACAGCAAGGCCATCGCCACAGGATTGGGCAGCCCAAGCGGCTCTCCGGCGAAGGAGAGCTCGCGCCCCAAGGACAGAACCGCAAAGAGGAGCGCGAGCAGCAGGTAGCGCCCCCGGCCGCCCCAAAGCGCGAGCCCCAGCACCACAAGGCCGATGTAGCCTGGATGCTCGCGCACCAGCGCCTCGCCAAGGTCGGGGCGCAGGGGCGTCAGCAGGCTGGCCAGATCCACCCCACGCCAGGGGTTCAGTCGCCAGAGGGGTTCGGCCATCGCCGCCTGGGCGCCGTAGCGGTGGCCGACCCCGCTCAGGCGCGCCCCCAGGCCCCAAAGGGCCGTCAGCCCCACCGCCGCCGCCGGCACCAGCGCCAGCAGGCTCGCCCGCACGCCATCCCGCAAAACCCGCGTCGCCAGCAGCCCGACAAAGCCGAGCCCGGCGTACCAGGCCAGGACCGGGCCGCACCAGGCCAACAGCCCCAACAGGGCCCCCGCCGCGAGGCGATCGCCGGTGGAGCGGCTGAGGAGCAGGGCGTAGCAGAGGGCCACGAGCCCCACGAGGCCATCTTCGGTGAGGCCGCTCTGCAAGACCCCCAGGAAGGCGGGACAGAGCCCCAGGGCCAGCCCGCCGACCCAGGCATCTCCGCCCAGCCGCCGCGCCAACGAGGCGCCGCCGAGGAAGGCGAGGCCCACACAGCCAACGAGGTAGAGGTTGATCGCCGACACCAGCCCCACGACCCTGGCCAGCAGCGCCATTCCGAAGGTGGGGATGCGATCGATCACCGGCCAGTCCCGCGCCGGCGAGAGCAGGGCGCCCGGGCCGTCGGGCCAGGCCGGCAGGGCCTCGGCATGCCACCAGACCACCCAGGCATGACCGTAGATCTCTGCCCGCTCGCTGGCCAGCAGGCCCTCTGTCCACAGAAGACGGAGGGCGACGAGGATCATCAGGGCCAGGGCCCCCCAACCGAGACCCCGCGCCTCGGAGGGCTCCGACGGCTCCATCAGTAGGAGCAGGCGTAGGTGAAGGTGCGGGTGGTGCCGCTGTCCAGGTAGGTGCCGTAGCTGGTGATGGTGTAGCCCGCGCCCAGCGAGTTGCCCGCCGAGTAGCCGGTGACCGAGCTGCTCACCGTCACGGTGAGGGTGGTGCCCGACTTGCTGGCGCTCCAGCTCGTGCTGGCCGCGATGTCGAGGTCGCAGTCGCAGCCACTGGAACAGTCATCCCAGGTGAGGGCGAAGCTCTGGGCCCCGGTGCTCACCCCCACCACCTGCCCGCTGCTGCCGTCGGAGTAGTCGTAGAAGGCCCCGACGATGTCGACGGTGGGGCAGCCACAGACCGTGATGGTGCCATAGCGGTTGGCGTTGCCATTACACGAGCCGCTCGGGCTCGTGGTGTTCATCGAGTAGCTGGCGGTGGTGAGCCCCTCGTCGGTGCTGCCGTCGCAGTCGTCGTCGGTGCCGTTGCAGGTCTCTGAGGCCGCCGGGTTGATGCTGCTGTTGCTGTCATTGCAGTCACCGCCCCCCGTCAGGTGGCCGGACGGACGGCTGCAGGCCGCCGTGCCGCTGGAGGAGGCGCCATAGCCGTCGGTGTCGGCGTCGGGGTACCAGGTGGTGGCGGTGCTCTTGTCGAGGCTGCTGTCGGCGTCGTCGACGAGGGTGTCGCAGTCGTTGTCGGTGCTGTCGCAGACCTCGCTCGCCGCTGGGTTGATGGCGGCGGCGCTGTCATTGCAGTCGGTGGCGTTGGCCACATAGCCGCTGGGCTTGCTGCAGGCCCGAGACGAGCTGGTGGACAAACCATAGGCGTCGCCGTCGCTGTCGCGGTACCAGGCGGCGCCGGTGCTCAGGTCTACGCTGCTGTCGGCGTCGTCGATCTTCGTGTCGCAGTCATTGTCCAGGCTGTCACAGATCTCGCTCGCCGCCGGGTTGATGGCCGCCGCCGCGTCGTTGCAGTCGGTGGCGGTGCTGACATAGCCGCTGGGCAGGGCGCAGGCCTTGGTGGTGACCGTGGGGCTGCCATAGGCGTCGGCATCGGCGTCTCGGTACCAGGTGCCGCCCGTCGTGACGTCGACGCTGCTGTCGGCGTCGTCAATCGCCAGGTCGCAGTCATTGTCCAGGCTGTCGCAGATCTCTCTCGCCGCCGGGTTGATCGCCGCCGCCCCGTCATTGCAGTCGCTGGCGTTGCTGACATAGCCGCTCGGCAGCGCGCAGGCCTTGGTGGTGACCGTGGGGCTGCCATAGGTGTCGGTGTCGGCGTCGCGATACCAGGTGCCGCCGGTGGTCAGATCCACGCTGGTGTCGGCGTCGTCGATCTTGGCGTCGCAGTCATTGTCGAGGGTGTCGCAGATCTCGCTCGCCGCCGGGTTGATGGCCGCCACCCCGTCGTTGCAGTCGCCGGCGACCGAGAGGTAGCCCGAGGGCTGCCGACAGGCCTGGGTGGTGACGGTGGGGCTGCCATAGGCGTCGGTGTCGGCGTCGCGGTACCAGGTGGCGCCGGTGCTCTTGTCGAGGCTGCTGTCGGCGTCGTCGATCTGGAGGTCACAGTCATTGTCTACGCTGTCGCAGATCTCGGTGGCCGCCGGGTTGATCGGCCGGGCGCTGTCGTTGCAGTCGTCGTCATTGGCGACGTAGCCGGCGGGCACGAGGCAGGCCTCGACGGTGGCGCTCGACCAGCCGTAGCCGTCGCCGTCGACATCGCTGTAAAAGACGTCGCCCGTGCTGGTGTCGAGCCCGGGATCGGCGTCGTCGACCAGCGTGTCGCAGTCATTGTCCAGGCTGTCACAGACCTCCAGGGCGGCTGGGTTGATGTCGTGGTCGCTGTCATCGCAGTCGCTGTCGTCGCCAACGTAGCCGGCGGGCTGATCACAGGTGGTCACCACCACCGACGAGGCCCCGTAGCCGTCGGCGTCGGCGTCGCCATACCAGTCGAGCCCCGTGCCGAGGTCGACGCTGGAATCGGCGTCGTCGATCAGCGTGTCGCAGTCGTCATCCTTGCTGTTGCAGACCTCGGTGGCCGCTGGGTTGATGTGGCTGTCGCCGTCGTCGCAGTCGGTGAGGTCGGTGCTGTAGCCCGCCGGCAGCTCGCAGGCGGTGAGCATCACGCCCGGGTCGCCATAGGCGTCGCTGTCGCTGTCGGCGTAGAAGACCGAGCCGGTGCTGAGATCGACCCCGCTGTCGTCGTCGTCCACGTCGCCGTTGCAGTCGTTGTCGATGCGGTCGCAGACCTCGGTGGCGTCGGGGTTGATGGCGGCGTCGGCGTCGTTGCAATCCTGGCAGGCGGCGTAGTTGTCCAGGTCATCGTCGGCGTAGCCCACCGATCCATCACAGTTGTAATCATTCGGGTCTGTGCAGTCCGACTCGGGCGCCCCGGGGTAGTAGGCTGTGTCGTCGTCATTGCAGTCGCCGCCGTCTTCGGCGTAGCCCACCGGCGCCGCGCAGGCCTCGGTGGTGGAGTCGAGGAGGCCCCAGCCGTCGTCGTCGCGATCCTCGTAGAAGACCAGGGTGACGCCTTCGTCGACGGAGCCATCACAGTCATTGTCCAGCTCGTCGCAGACCTCGACATGGCCAGGGAAGACCTCGGGCTCGTCGTCGTCGCAGTCGCCGCCCTCGGCCACATAGCCCTCGGGGGGCGCGCAGGTGAGCAGGGTGGCGCCGTCATCGCCCCAGGTGTCACCGTCGCCGTCGGCGTACCAGAGGAGAGCGTCGTCTTCGTCGGCCTCGCCGTCGCAGTTGTTGTCGATGCCGTCGCAGACGTCATAGGCGCCTGGGTAGACCGCGTCGTCGCTGTCGTCGCAGTCCGAGCCATTGCTGACAAAGCCGGCCGGCGGCGAGCAGGTCTCGGCGAGGCCCTCGGCGTCGCCAAAGCCGTCCTCGTCGGCGTCCTCGTACCACTCCGAGGTGACCCCCTCGTCTACCTCGCCATCACAATTGTTGTCGACGCCGTCGCAGATCTCCGCGGCCCCGGAGTTCACCGCCCCGTCGGCGTCGTTGCAGTCGGTGTCGGTGAAGAAGCCGTCGCGATCGTCATCCACGAGGTCGCCTTCAAACAGACCCTCCCCTTCGGCGGTGCCCTTGTCGCCACCCGCACATGCGGCGAGGGCCAGGAGGAAGGAGAAGGGGGCGAGGCGCATGCGGGGCTCCGAGAAGATGCCCCTATGTTACCACAACACAGCGCCCGCGCGACTCCCCGCCCTAAAAGGTGCTGGGCACCGCCACCGACACCGACCAGAAGGCCGAGGAGGAGGCGCCATGGCCGCAGGTGTTGCCATAGCCTGCCGCGAGGTACTTCTTTTTGCCGCTGGCCACCTGGATGATGTAGATGTCGTCGATGTTTCGGCAGCCGCCGACCGAGTCCACCGCCCAGATGGCCAAGGTGTCACCCGGCGTGCCCGTGAAGCTGATCGTGTGGCCACACTGGGCGCCCCAGGTGGTGTCGGTGTAGATCCGACTGCCGTTGAGGTTGGCGTAGACATCGTCGTCGACACAGAGCCCCGCGCTGTCGGAGCGGACGAGCTGGTACTGACAGGAGATCCCCTCGTCCGAGGCGCCGTCGCCGTCGTTGTCGCGGCCGTCA
>Ga0164294_10005470_pt1 | contig 10921 bp, 10 predicted proteins | sample GEODES005metaG_FD_111479 | JGI IMG/M metagenome (GOLD analysis project Ga0164294, IMG submission 111479) | Oligotrophic lake water microbial communities from Sparkling Lake, Wisconsin, USA - GEODES005 metaG | ecosystem: Environmental > Aquatic > Freshwater > Lake | place: USA: Sparkling Lake...
CCTCGGGGCGTCGGTGAGCGTGCTCGACGGGACCGCGAACGCTATGGCACGTTTGCGGCACGTCGGGGGGATGGAGGAGGGGTGAGGGTTCTCAACCCCCCGTGATCATTGACGAAAAAATGGTGGAGGCGGCGGGAGTCGAACCCGCGTCCGAAGCCCCTTCAAGAGTCAGAGATACGTGGCCTGCCGAAAACTCATCGGCGAGTGTCGTGATCTTTGATCACCGTCAGAGCCCCCTGTTTAGTCTTCGCTCGCCCGGCGGGTGCTCGGCCCCGGGTCTGCTGCGGATCTGAAATATGCCCAGAAGAGTTCGATCACGCTCAACCGGACACCCAGGGGTCGCTATGCCTCTGGGACCTCAACTAAGCCGCGAGGGCCTCGCTGAAGTGGTTGCTGTTGTTGGCAGCTTACATTTGGATCGATAGAGGCGACCCGCACCTTGCCACGCCCTTCGGCTATTCAGAACCCCGTCGAAACCGGTACGCCCCCGGAAGGGAAAGAGCGCCGCGGGAGCCGCAGCGCCGTGTCCTTCACTACCAAGCTCGCTCGCTGCCGGTCCGTCAAGTGCGAACCCCGCCGAGGTCAGCCGCAGAGCTCGCCGGTCTCGCAGGCCACGGCCTCGAAGGTCCCCTCGACGACCTCGCCGGCACCGAGATCGATGAGGTAGCCGCCGGTCGTGGTCGTTCCGCCCGGGGCGGTGCTCACAGTGACGGTCCCGCTGCGGCCGGACTCCTCCGGCGCGCCGTCCGTCCGTGCGTACCAGGCGGAGCCCGATCTGGAGTCGAAGGCGTACGTTCCGTCCGCCAGGGGCCACTCGACGCCCTCCCAGAGGGTGATTCGTACATGCGCCACGCTCGAGAACGGGGAGTCACACCCTGGCTCTTCCAAGCCCACGATGAGCCGTACCGCCGGCCCGTCGCTCGGGGCGCAGCTCGGCTCGAGGCGCGCGGCCCCCGACGGGCCAGTCGACGCGGCGGTGTCGCCGGGGTCGGACGCCGTGTCGGCGCCGAGGTCGGCCTCCCCTCCGGGGGACGTGCAGGCAACGGTGAGGAGCAAGAAGGGGACGAGCGACAAGAGGACCTCCCCTCCGAGTGTAGCCGAGACGGTGGCCAGATGGCGCCCGCTGGCAAAGCGCCCGTTCGTCACGAGGTGTGTCGCACGCCCGACGTTGACGTTGAACACCCCCAAGTCATGACTACCCAAGGTACGCAGAGGCCATGCCGCTGGATGGCTGGCCGGAGAGGAGAAGCAATGGCGACGGACAAGAAGGGCAAGAGCGCCGGGGACATGACGGTCCGCGAGGCCGGGCGCCTCGGCGGGGAGAAGCGCCGGGAGGAGCTCGGCTCGGAGGGCTACGCGGAGATCGGACGCAAGGGCGGCGAGACGGTCGCCCGCGAACGCGGCTCCGAATTTTTCTCGGAGATCGGGAAGAAAGGCGGAGAGACCCGGAAGGAGCAGCTCGGGCACGACGGGTATGCGGAGATCGGCCGCATGGGCGGCGAGGCCCGCAAGGAGCAGCTCGGCTCGGAGGGCTACGCGGAGATCGGCCACAAGGGCGGACAACGCGTGAAGGAGCTGATCGCGGAGGGCAAGGAGGCCGAGGGGCGCAAGAAGGGGGAGTAACGAAGACGAACGCTGATCGCCCGGCAACCGCTCGGCGCAGCCCGACGACGGCTCGCCCCGGCGCGCGCCAGACCAACCCAGGGAGGAGAGAATGTCCAAGCCGACCGACAAGGGTGTGAGCACCCCGAAGAGCGACGAAGATCGCGGCTCGATGACCGTCCGGGAAGCCGGGCGCATGGGCGGTGAAAAACGTCGAGAAGAGCTCGGCTCCGAAGGGTACGCGGAGATCGGCCACAAGGGCGGCCAGCGCGTGCGGGAGCTCATCGAGGCCGGCAAGCGTGCCGAGAGCGGCGGCGACCGAGACAAGGAGTAGGAGGACGCGGGCCCCGGCGTCGGGGCCCGCGGTCCGACGGCGGGCGCGCGGCCGAGCGAGCGACTACGATGGGCGCCTCGCCGGATCCGCATGCTGCCCTGGGTCACCCTCGACACCTCCGCCACGCCCGACGGCACGCCGCTCACCCTCGACAAGCGGGGGGACGAGCTGGTCATCCGGGCGGGCGGCAAGGACCTCATGTCCAGCCGGATGCACGGCTCGGAAGAGGCGATGGCGGCCCTCGCCCGCCCGGGCGACCGTCCGGACGCGACGATCCTCGTCGGCGGGCTTGGCATGGGCTTCACCCTCCGCGCCGCGCTCGGCGTGCTCCCACCGGGCGGCCGCGTCACCGTCTCCGAGCTCGTGCCCGCCGTGGTCGAGTGGAACCGCGGCCCCCTCGGCCCGCTCGCCGGCCACCCGCTGAACGACCCCCGCGCCCTCCTCCGCGTGGAGGACGTGCGCGAGGTCCTCCGCACGACCCCGAACAGTTGGGACAGCATCCTCCTCGACGTGGACAACGGCCCCGACGCCTTCACGCAGCCCGACAACGACGCCATCTACACGATCAAGGGCCTGCAGCGCGCACGCATGGCCTTGCGACGCGGCGGCGTCCTCGCCGTGTGGTCCGCCTACGAGGCCCCCGAGTTCGAGAAGCGCCTGCACAAGGCAGGCTTCCGTCCAGAATCCCACCGAGTTCGCGCGCGCGCCGAGGGTAAGGGCCCGCGCCACACCATCTACATCGGGCGGGTCTGACCCAACACAAGTCGGGCGCCCCCCGGGCGGGGGCCCCCCTCCCCCGCTACGCCGACGGCGCCGGCGCCTTCTCCGGCGGCTCACCCGCGACGATCCCGACGGTCAGGCCCTCCACCTCGGTGGCGTAGGTCGCCGTGTCGATCCGCACCTCACCCGCGCGGGAGACGGCCTGGATCGAGGCCTTCATCGCCTCGACGGTCTGCTTGAGGGTGTCGGACGCCGCCGAGAGGTCGACCACGACGGCCTCGAGCGCGCGGGTCTGGGAGAGGCGCGCCTCGGTCCGAAGCTGGCGCACCGCGCGGAGGATGCCGCCCACGACGAGCATCTCCGGCACCTCGGCCGTACGTTCGGCGTCGAACTCCGGGAATCGGGTGACGTGCAGCGAGACGGTCCCCTCGACCGGCCGGTAGATGGCCTGGTAGAGGTCCTCCGTCGTGAACGGCACGAAGGGCGCGTACAACCCCAGGATGACGCGGAGCGCCTCCCAGAGCGTGGCGCGCGCAGACACCCGGGCCTCTTCGGTGTAGAGCTCCGGCTTCCAGAAGCGGTGCTTCACCATCTCGAGGTAGTCGTCGCAGAAGGTGGCCCAGAAGAAGCGGTCCACCGACTCGCGCGACACGGCGTAGTTGTAGGTCTCGAAGCCCTCGGACACGACCGGGACGATCTTGTTGAGCTCGGTCAGGAGCCAACGGTCCTCCGGCTGGCGCTCGGCGAAGGTCGGGCGCGGCGCCTCGGGATCGAAGCCCTCGATCTGCATCAGCACGAAGCGCGCGGCGTTCCAGAGCTTGACCGCGAGCTTGCGGCCGTCCTTCACGTCCTTCTCGTTGAAGCGCATGTCGTGGCCGAGGTGGCTGCCCGCCGCCCAATAGCGCAGCGCGTCCGCCCCGAACTTGTTGATCACGCCGAAGGGCTCGTAGCGGTTGTAGCCGTCCTTGTCGGTGTACTTCTCGAGGTCGGACTTGCTGATCTTCTTGCCGTTCTCGTTCAGGCCCCACCCGGAGATCATGACATCCTTCCAGGGGAGGGTGTCGAGGTGGGCGTCGCTCTTGATGAGCGTGTAGAACAGCCAGGTCCGGATGATCTCGAAGGCCTGGACGCGCACGGTCATCGGGTGGAGGTCCATCCCGCCCTTCCGGCCGGGGGACTCCGCCCAATTCGCGTTGACGAGCGGCGTGAGCGACGACGTCATCCAGGTGTCCATGACGTCGGACTCGCCGCGGAACTCGGTGCCGCCGCAGTGGGCGCACGCGGCGATCGGGCAGGCGTCCTCGACCGGATCGACGGGGAGGGAGGACTCGGGCGCGAGGGTCGGCTCGCCGCAGCCCACGCAGTACCAGAGCGGGAACGGCACGCCATAGAAGCGCTGGCGCGAGATGTTCCAGTCGTACTTGAGGCCCTCGATCCAGTGATCCAGGCGCACCTTCATCCAGGGCGGGTTCCAGTTGATCTCCGCGCTGCGCGCGAGCATCTGCGGCTTGATGTCGAGCACGCGGATGAACCACTGGGGCGCCATGTTGAACTCGACCGGCACGCCGGAGCGCTCCGCGATCGACACGTTCTGCTCGACGGTGACGGACTTGCGGTGAAAGCCGCCCTCGACCAGGGCGACCACAATCGCATTGCGCGCGAGCTCGGCGGTGAGGCCCGCAAAGGGACCGGCCGCAGGCAACATCTTGCCGTCCGAGCCGATTACGAGCCGGGTAGCGAGCTTGTCGCGCTTCCACTTCCGGACGTCCTCACCGTCGCCGAAGGTACACACCATCATCAGGCCGGTGCCGAAGGCGGGGTCGACCGTCTCGTCCGGGAGGATGGGGACCTCGTGCCCGAACAGCGGCACGATCGCGGTCGTGCCCTTCAGGTGGGTGTACCTGGCGTCCTCGGGGTGGTGGTAGAGCGCCACGCACGCCGGGATGAGCTCGGGACGCGTGGTCGAGATGACGAGCTCGGCGCCGTCGGCCTTGGCGGTGAAGGCGACGTCGTGCAGCTTGCCCTTGCGCGCCATCGAGTCGAGGTCGGCCTGCGCGAGCGCGGTCTCGTAGTACACGTCCCACAACACCGGCTCGTTGGAGCGGTAGACACGCCCCTTCTTGAACAGGTCGAGGAAGGACTTCTGCGCGGTCTTCCTGCAGTGATCGTCAATCGTGGAGTAGCGGAGCGTCCAGTCGACCGAGAGGCCGAGGCCGCGCCAGAGCTCCTCGTACTGAGCCGCCCCCTTGCGGGTCTCCTCCAGGCAGAGCTTGCGGAAGTCGGCGCGCGTCGTGATGCGCTTGTTGATGTTGTAGGTCTTCTCGACAAAGCGCTCGGTGGGGAGCCCGTTGTCGTCGAACCCCATCGGATAAAAGACCTTGCGGCCCTTCATGCGCTGGTAGCGGATGATGATCTCGGCCTGCGTGTACGACATGGCGTGGCCGACGTGCAGGTGCGCCGCGCTGACGTAGGGCGGCGGGGTGTCGACCGAGAAGACCTCCCCCGGTGCGTCGGGATCGTAGCGGTAGATCCCGCTCTCCTCCCAGAGCGTGCGGCAACGCGCCTCGATGGCGGGGGCGTCGTAGTCCTTGGGGATCTCGGGGAGGGTCAGGGTGGCCATGCTGCTCCGGGGCCGGGTGCCAACAGGCGGAACCGGCGAGTACGCGGGGGCGGGCCCTTATCGAACACGCACCGCCTTGTAAAGACGTGCGCTGGGCCGCGGCGCCTCCGTCGTCAGGGAAATACATCAGTTGAAACGCTCGGAATCGTCCATCCAGCCCGAGGGTCGAAGGGGTCCTGATGGGAGGAACGCGATGCGTACGACGTCCTTGAAGTGTCAACCGAACCTGCAGTGGGGATGGCTTTTGCTGCTCGTGGGGCTGCCCGCCTGCGGGAACGGCCTCCCCTGGGCGAGCCCGAGCGCGGCCACGAGCCCGATCGGAGCGGGGCGCGCAGACACCGTCGAGAACAGCGGAGGGGACCCGAGCGCGATGGACCCGCGCCTCGAGGGCATCGAGACGGAAGGCGCCTTCGCCGCCCGCTTCGTGAACAAGGGCTACGGCGCCGCCTGGGACTTTCAGAGCGCCGACCTCAACGGAGACGGCGCCGCCGAGCTCCTCTACGGCGGCCAGTCCGTCGTCGCGGTCGGCGCGGACGAAAAGCCGATCTGGACCTTCGATCTACCCGCCGACACGGGCAACCGCCGCGATGACGCCGCTCGCGACGGCAAGCGCGACAAGGGCAGCGGGGCGCTTCGCTTCTTCGGCGTCCACGTCCGGGACATCCAGACGGCCGAGGGCGTGGTCTTCGTCCTCGACAGCGCCGATCGCGTCCACCTGCTCGACGCGAAGACCGGCGAGCTGAAGCACACGCGGGAGCTCGGCAGCAAGGGAAACGCCTGCTCGCTCGCCCTCTTCGACGCCAATGACGACGGCGTCGTCGATGCCTTCCCGAGCGGCGGGAACACCGCCTACTCTGGCCGCGACGGGGCGCCCATCTGGCATGCGGACATCAACTTCACCCCGTCCATCGTCGTGCACAGCGACCTCGACGTCGGGCGCGGACGAGAGCTCGTGCTGATCCAGGGCGCGTCCAACGCGCGAGGGGAGCTCTGCCCCAGCGAGCGCAGCGCGATCGAAGCGATGCACGACGGCATCGACGGCGCCCTCGACCCCGCCCCCGACGCCCGCAGCGCCGGGAACAACGTCGCCGCGTACGGACCCGGTGGGAAGTTGCTCTTCGAGGCAAACGTGGACGGCGTGATCACGACGACGCTCCTCGCAGACCTCGACGGCAACGGGAAGCAGGAGCTCCTCCTGGCCACGACGGAGGGCATCACGCCCGTCGACGACGAGGGGAACCTCCTCGACTCGATCGCGGTCGAGGGCACCATCGACCAACTCTTCGCGCTGGACGCGAAGGGCCGTGGCGACGCGGCGTTCGTCGTGAGCGCACACACCAACGAGGGGTCCACCGTCTCCGGCTACTCCATGGGGGGAGAGGCGCTTTGGAGCGCCCCGCTGGGCGCGCGCGCCTACACGGTCGAGGCCATCGACCTCGACGGTGACGGCGCCAAGGAGCTGATCACCGGCCTCGGCTACGCGGGCGACGCGCCCGGCGTGGCCCCGAACGTCGCCTGGAAGATCGGCAGCAAGGGGCCGGAGGAGCTCTGGCGCGCCGCCGGGCGTGCACCAGCGCGCGGCTACGCGATCGTGGGCGGCGACGCGGAGCCACGCCTCTACATCGCCGGCGGCGACGCCGTCGTGACCGGGATCGCGCCGAGCAACGGTGAGGTGGTGGGCACCTGGGCGGCCGGCAGCATGAACCACGACCTCGCCACGGGCGACCTCGACGGCGACGGCAAGGACGAGGCCATCACGGGCGACGTGTTCGGGAACCTCGTGGTCACGGACGCGAACGGCGAGCGCATGTTCGCGGCCGCGCTCGACGGTGGCCCCGCGGCCATCACGGGCATCGCCATCGCCCCGCCGGACGGCGACAACCCGGGCTACTTCGTCGTGAGCGGCTACGCGTGGCAGAGCCGAGACGCAGGCATCCTCGCCGCTTACGACGCCCACGGCAAGAAGCTCTTCGCGACCACCACGCCGAACGGGCTTGCACGCGTGAAGCTCGCGGATCTCGACGGCGACGGCGCGCGGGAGGTCGTCGTCGCCGACTTCACCTTCCGCGTCGACGCGGCGCTCGAGGAGGACGACCGCGCCCCGAAGCAGGACGAACGCGAAAGCGCGCGCAACGCCGAATCCGACGCCGCCGAGCCCTGCGGCGTGATGGCCTACGATCGCGACGGCAACGCGCTCTGGAGCGCCGACGTGGCGAGCTGCGACATCGCGCAGATCGCCGTCGGGGACATCGACGGCAACGGCACCGACGAGATCGCCTACGCGGATCTCGGTCGCGCCGGGCCTCACCATGTCGCCCTGATCGACGGCGCCGGGGTCATCACCTGGCAGATCACGTCCGAGACCGATGACGCGGTGTGGCTCGAGATCCTCGACGACGGCGTCGCCTACGGCGGTCGCAGCGACCAGATGGGCGGACACGTCACCATGCTGGCGGCGGAGGACGGCTCGGAGCGCTGGCGCACGGACCTCGAGGGCGGGGACGCGACCGAGCTGCCGGGGATGGAGCCGTCGCCCTTCGGGGCCCTCGCCGGCTCACTCTTCGGGCAGAAGCTCGCGGACATCAACGGGGACGATGCGATGGACCTCGCGTTCACCACCGCCGCCGGCGAGATGAAGGTGATGGACGGACAGACCGGCGAACCCCTGTTCGAGGCGAAGATCGACGACGCCCAGGACAACCTCGTCGGCGGGCCCCTCGCCTACGTGGCGGGCCGGCGCGGCGAGCCGGGCTACCTCGTCGCCACCGGCTACGACTTCGCCGCCTTCGGCACGCACGCCGTGGCGTTCGATCTCGGCTCCGGGGAGATCGTCGGCAACGCGCGGCTCGACGAGCTTGTGGCCGGCGTGCAGGGCGCGGCGTGGTCGCGCGGCGAAGAGGGCGTCGTCATCGCGACGACGTTCGACACCTACGCCTTCGACCTGCGAAACATGCCGACGCCCCGGCCCGGCCTGGGGGGCGAGGTCGAGGGCGACGGCGGCTCCGACAAGGGCGGCGACAACTCGGCGAAGTAGGCACACAAACCAACGGGCCCCGCTCGCCACCGGCAGGCGGGGCCCCCTTCTTCTTCCCGGCTAGCGCCGCCCGACCATGCTACGGGGCGGGTCTGTATAGGGAGGACTGGCATCGTGACCGCTACCGCACTCGCCGCCGTGTGGGCCGTCGTTGCCCCTGCCGTCTCCAGCCAGGCAGCGTTCGCTCCCCCTCCCCTCGACGCCCATGTGTGGGAAGAGGTCGCGGCCGGCAAGATCGCGCGCCGAACCGTCCCCGGAGAGACCGCCACTGTGCTCGGGGTCGGCGTCCTCGATGTGACCCGCGAAGAAGCCTGGCTCTCTCTCACGGACGATCGCCTCTCGGCCGAGATCGAGAGCCTGACCGAGGTCGCCTTGCAGGGCGCTTGGGCTGCCCCCAAGCGCCTCTACCAACGCCTGGATCTCCCCTGGCCGCTGAGCGATCGCCACTGGGTCATCGGGCTCACCAACAACGCGCGCCTCGCCACCTCCGGCGTGTGGGAACGCGCCTGGACCCTACGCCCGGACCTCCTCGTCTCCGCCCGGGCCCGCACCGAAGCCGAGCGCTTCGACGCCGCGGAGGCCGTCTCCGTCAACGAGGGCGGCTGGCTGCTGATCCCGCTCGAAGGCGGCGCGACGCTTGCGATCTACCAGGCGCGCGCGACGCTCGGAGGTGCCATCCCGGACGGCGCCGTGGACACCTACACGCGCTCCTCCATGAGCTCGCTCTTCGAAGGCGTGGAGCGGAACGTAATCAATGTACGTCGGCGCTATGGATCAGGGTGTACGCCCCAACCCGGGGCGGACGGCGTACCGATTCCCTGCTTCCGCTGAGCGCTAGCCGACCTGCAGCCCACGCGCGCGCAAGCGCTTGATCGCCAGTGAGAACGCCGAGCGCGCCTGCTGATACGTGCGCCGCTGACATGCGACGGTCTCGGGCACGTCTCCCGGGTCCCAATACGTGGTCGCGTCCGGCGGGGTGGCAGACCAGAGAGAAGAGCCATCCGTGTACACGTAAACGAAACCCGTCGAGTGCTGCAGCAACAGGGCTACGGCCTGCGGCTCCGCGAGTGGATTCATCTGATCTCCGAGCGACCCTCTTTACACGGCTGCGGGAGGAAACAAGACTCAAGGTGCGCGGAAAACGTCCACCAGCACATCTCGCGGCCCCTTCGTGTTCAGCATCACGCTCATCCCCACCCGCCGGTGGCGCGCACGGCCCGCCGCCACGAGGGCCCGCAGCGCCCGCTGCACGCGCTCTGTGCCGTCTCGAGCGTTCGCGATGGGATCCGTCGACATCGGGCGGATCGCGGCGCGTGACACCTCGTCCAAACGTTCCCACACCTGCATCGCGGTGTACCCGCCCCCCAGCGTGACGCGGGCGTGCTCCCGGAGCCCCCGCGGCCGCAAGGCCCGCAGGGCGGCCTCCTGCAGCGCGGCGTCGGGCGCATCGGACATGGGGCCCGTCAGTAGCGCGGGACGGTGGGGTCGATCCGGAGGCTCCAGGCCTCGATCCCCCCCCGCATGCTCATCGTCACGAAGCCCTCGCGCTCCAGCATCACGGCCGCGTTGATCGAACGCACGCCGGCGTGGCAGTAGACGAGCACCGGCCGCGCGCGATCGAGCTCCCCCACGTGGTCGAGCAGCTCTCCGAGGGGCATCAGCACGTCACCGAAGATACGGCAGTGGTCGTGCTCCCAGGGCTGTCGACAGTCCACGAGCTGGGGCGGGGTGTCACCCGAGAGGAGCTCCCGCGCCTCTTCTACGCTCACTTGCCGCATGTCAGCGCGTCGCCGTGACGGACCACGTCTGATCGGAGCAATCGTAGCAGGCCCCGCTGCCCCCCACGAAGTCGGCCGTGAAGGTCCCCTCGAAGGTGTTGGACGAGGTGAAGGTACCGCTGAACGCGTACACCTCGGTGCAGCTCCCACGCACGATCTGCTCGGTGGAGAACGTGGTCGCGGAGGAGAACGTCCCATCCATCGTACCGGGCTGGGCGCCGCTGCCCAAGGCGTCCACGCTGATGTCGGGCGCGGAGTCCGTGATCAAGACGCGATCGAAGTCGATCGTCACGATCCCGAAGGTGCACGAGTAGGCGATGGTGTCGTCCAAGTCCCAGGTGCCGGTGTAGTCGGACACACAGCCGTCGTCCACGACGCCGTCGCAGTCCTCGTCGAGGGGGGTGTCGCACACCTCGGTGCCACCGGGGAACGCGGCGGACTGCGTGTCGTCGCAGTCGTCGCACTCGCTCCATCCGTCGGCGTCGAGGTCGACGGCGGGGTCCCCGCCGATGCTCGCGTCGGTGTCGTCACAATCGGCGCAGGCGGGATTTCCGTCCCCGTCGAGGTCGATGTCACCGCCGTCGGCCGTCGCGTCGTCGCAGTCGTCATCCGTGCCGTTGCAGCCGATCTCGACGGCGCCCGGGTTCACCGCGAAGACGCCGTCTGCGCAGTCGTCACAGGCGGTGTAGCCGTCCCCGTCGGCGTCCTCACCGTCGGGGGTGGCCTCGTCGCAGTCGTCGTCCATCAGGTTGCAGGAGACCTCGACCGCCCCGGGGTTCACCGAGGCGACGGAGTCCGCGCAGTCGTCACAGGCGGTGTAGCCGTCCCCGTCG
>Ga0164294_10005471_pt1 | contig 10919 bp, 13 predicted proteins | sample GEODES005metaG_FD_111479 | JGI IMG/M metagenome (GOLD analysis project Ga0164294, IMG submission 111479) | Oligotrophic lake water microbial communities from Sparkling Lake, Wisconsin, USA - GEODES005 metaG | ecosystem: Environmental > Aquatic > Freshwater > Lake | place: USA: Sparkling Lake...
AGCTTTTCCATTGACCATTACGAGCGACTGGAGTTCCTGGGTGACTCGGTGCTTAACCTGGCGGTGTCCGATCTGCTGTATTCGCGTCTGAGCGCCTTACCCGAGGGGGATCTTTCGCGAATTCGAGCCAACCTCGTGCGCCAGGACACACTCCACAAACTCGCACTGAACTTGGGCCTGACCAAGGTGCTCAAGCTGGGCGATGGCGAAATGCGCTCGGGCGGCCCCAAGAGGCCTTCGATTTTGGCCGACGCGCTCGAAGCCATCATTGGCGCCGTTTACCTGGACGCGGGTTACACCGCAGCCCAGGCGCTGGTGCAGCGGCTGTTTCAGGCAGTGGACGTCAACCCGCAAATGGATGCCATCGGCAAAGATCCGAAAACCCAGTTGCAAGAGTGGTTGCAAGGGCGCAAGCTCAAACTGCCCGAGTACCGCGTGGTCGCGGTGATGGGCGCGGCGCACCAGCAAAGCTTTGATGTGGCCTGCGAGATTGCCGAGCTGCGCCTGTCCGAGCGTGGCATCGGTGGCTCGCGCCGAGCGGCCGAGCAGGCGGCCGCTGCCGCAATGCTGCAAACCCTAGACACCAAGACTGAACATGACAACTAAAAAAGTAATGCCCAAGACGTCGGTCGCTTCCACCGCAGCCACATCCATAGTCCCCCGAATCGACGACGGCGCCGATTTGGAAAGCATGCTCGAAGGCTTACTAAAAACCACGCCACGCGCGGCGCCCGGTGCAGCCGCCGCTCAGGAGGGCGAGCGCTGTGGCCTAGTAGCCATTGTGGGCAAGCCCAATGTAGGCAAATCCACCCTGATGAACGCGCTGGTGGGGCAAAAAATCAGTATTACTTCGCGCAAGGCGCAAACCACGCGGCACCGCATTACCGGTATCCATACCCGCGGTGCCACGCAGTTTGTGTTTGTGGACACGCCGGGCTTTCAGACCCGGCACAACAACGCGCTCAACCGTTCGCTGAACAAAACCGTGCTGGGCGCGGTGGGCGATGTGGATTTGATTCTGTTCGTGGTCGAAGCCGGCATGTTCAACCAGGCCGATGCCAAAGTGCTGGCGCTCTTGAGCAAAAACGTACCCACGCTCTTGGTGGCAAACAAACTCGACCAGGTCAACCGCCGTGCCGACATCGCACCCTGGCTGCAAGACATGCAGCTACGCCACGCTTTTGCCGAATTTGTGCCCATGTCGGCGAAAAACGCCAAGGACATCGAACGCATGCTGGGCATTTGCGAAAAGTACCTGCCCGAGCAAGCTTGGTGGTACGCCGAAGATGAACTGACCGACCGCAGTGAAAAGTTTTTAGCCAGCGAAACTGTGCGTGAAAAGCTGTTTCGCCTGACGGGCGATGAGCTGCCTTACACGTCCACCGTGGTAATTGACAAGTTTGAAGAAGAGCCAGGCCGGGGCAAGCAAAAGCGCCTTTTGCGCATTGCCGCCACTATCGTGGTGGAGCGCGATGGCCACAAGGCCATGGTGATTGGTGACAAGGGCGAACGCATCAAGCGCATTGGCATGGAAACCCGGGTCGAGCTAGAAAAGCTGCTCGACTGCAAGGTCTTCATAGAAATGTGGGTCAAGGTGCGCTCCGGTTGGGCCGACGACGAAGCCCGCGTGCGCTCCTTTGGTTACGAGTAGATGGCCACCCGGCGCATCGCCGACGAGCCCGCGTATGTGCTGCACCGCTACGACTGGAGCGAGTCCAGCCTGATCGTGGAGGTGTTCACCCGCCACCACGGCCGCATCGCCCTGGTGGCCAAGGGCGCCAAACGGCCCAGTTCCAGTTTTCGCCCGATTCTGCTGCCCATGCAGCCCTTGCACCTGGCGTTCGGGGGTGATGCCGAAATTCGCACCCTCAAAAGCGCCGAATGGCAGGGAGGGCACGTTATGCCCACGGGTGACGCGCTGCTCTCGGGCTATTACCTTAATGAATTGCTGCTCACGCTCTTGGCGCGTGACGACCCACACCCCACGCTGTTTGACGTGTACGCGCGAGTGGTCGAAGTAATCGCCAGCCAGCATGGCGAGGTGCTGCAGGCGGCGCTGCGCAGCTACGAGCTGCTGCTGCTGCGCGAAGTCGGGCTCCTGCCCCAGCTAGATGTGCAAACCATGACCCTGGAGGCGCTGCAGTCCGCTGGGCGCTATTGCCTGGTGCCCGAAGGCGGCCTGCGTTTGGCCCACGCCGACGACCGGGCCAGTCTGACGGGCGCGCAGTGGACGGATTTGCAGGCCGTGCTTTCGGATAAAGCGCCTTTTACCAGCACGCTGCGGGCGTGTGCGGAGATGAGCGCCGAGCTCAAACCCCAGTTGCGTGCGCTGCTGCACTACCATTGCGGCACCAAAACGCTGCGCACCCGGCAGATGATGATCGATATTCAGTCCCTTTAACTGACCTGTTTCAACAGGCTTGCTCCGTCGCCATGACCCACCATCCGACCGCCCTGTCCGTCAACCTGAACAAAGTAGCGCTGGTGCGCAACACCCGCCACCTGGGCATTCCCAGCGTCATACGGGCTGCGACCTTGTGTTTGCAGGCCGGAGCCTCGGGCATCACGGTGCATCCCCGGCCCGACGCGCGCCACATTCGCACGGACGATGTGAACGATCTCGCCCAACTCATGCAGGCCTGGCCAGACCGGGAATTCAATATCGAGGGCAACCCGTTTCACAACCTGATGGACGTGGTGGGTGGGCTGGTGGCGCGCAAGCTGCCGGTGCACCAGGTCACTTTTGTGCCCGACGGCGAAGGCCAGTTCACCAGCGACCACGGCTGGAACTTCCCCGAGGACGCCCGGCGCCTGCGCCCCTTGATCGCCCAGGCGCGTGCCTGGGGCCTGCGGGTAAGTCTTTTCATGGATGCTGAACCCTCTTCTATGGCTGGTGCTCGTGAAGTGGGGGCGCATCGGGTGGAGCTGTATACCGAGCCTTTTGCTGCCGCCTGGGGTGGCCCAAAGCGGGCGGCACAACTGGATAAATTTGTCCAATCCGCGCGGGCGGCGCTGCACCTGGGCTTGGGTGTTAACGCCGGTCACGACCTCAACCTCGACAACCTTGCTGCGTTTGCTCGCGAGGTGCCGGGTTTGAGTGAAGTATCCATTGGCCACGCCCTGATTGCTGACGCATTGGAGCTCGGTTACGCCGGTGCGGTAGCCGCCTACCTGCGCTGCCTGCGGCCATGATGTACGGCATAGGCACGGATATTTGCGATATCCGGCGCATTGGCGCCAGTCTGGAGCGCCACGGCGATCGCTTTGCCGCTCGGGTGTTGTCGGAGCATGAATTGGCCACCTGGCGCACCCGCAGCGCGCGCTGGCCCGAGCGCGGTGTGCGCTACCTGGCCACGCGCTTTAGCGCCAAAGAGGCGTTTAGCAAAGCCATTGGTTTAGGAATGCGCATGCCCATGAGCTGGCGGCTGTGCGAGATTGCCAACCTGGCCAGCGGCGCCCCGGTAGTCGTGCTCCATGGCGGCTTAAAAACATGGTTCGAGGCCAAAGGCCTGCAAGCCCAAATCACCCTTAGCGACGAGACCGATTACGCGGTGAGTTTTTGTGTGGTCGAGGTCCGCTCGCTGGCATGAAACCCGGCTAACCCCGCATTTTTTGACACCACGAGTACGCCATGGATTTTCACGCGCCCTTGATCATCGACATCGCAGGCACTGCGCTCACACCGATCGACCGCCAACGCCTGCGCAGCCCGCTGGTGGGTGGCCTGATTCTGTTTTCGCGCAACTGGGAAAGTCGCCTCCAACTCGCCGCGCTGTGCAAAAGCATCAAACGCGTCCGGGCTGACCTGTTGATTTGCGTAGACCACGAGGGCGGGCGCGTGCAACGGTTCAAGAGCGACGGGTTTACCCATCTGCCACCCATGCGCGCGTTGGGGGAGATGTGGCTCGCCTCAGAGCAGGCTGGGCGCCGCGGCGGACCGCTGGAAGCCATTCAAGCTGCCAGCGACTGTGGTTTTGTGTTGGGCTCCGAGTTACGAGCCTGTGGCGTAGACCTGAGCTTTACGCCTGTGCTGGATCTGGACTATGGCCAGAGCAGCGTTATCGGCGACCGGGCTTTTGCGCGCGACCCGCGGGTGGTCAGTTTGTTGGCCAAAAGCCTAATGCACGGGATGCTGCAAAGTGGACTGGGCAACTGCGGCAAGCATTTCCCCGGCCACGGATTTGCCAAAGCTGACTCGCACCTGACCGTGCCGCTTGACCGGCGCAGCCGCAAAGCCCTACTTGCAGACGACGCAGCCCCCTACGGTTGGCTGGGTAACGTGCTGCAAAGCGTGATGCCCGCGCACGTGATTTATCCCAAAGTGGACAGCCGACCAGCCGGGTTTTCTTCGATTTGGTTGCAAGACGTCTTGCGCACGCGATTGGGATTTGAGGGTGCGGTGTTTAGCGACGACCTCTCGATGGCCGGTGCGCGCGTGATCGAAGGACAAGCGGTCAGTTATACCCAGGCCGCCATCACCGCGCTGCAGGCCGGCTGTGACTTGGTGCTGCTGTGCAACCAGTCTCTGCCACAAAGCGATGCTCGCGCGCCCTTGGACGAATTGATCGACGGCTTGTCACAGGCCCAGTTCCGGGGGCAGTGGCGCGAAAGTGAGCGCAGCGAAGAGCGTCGGCGAGCGTTGCTGCCCAGCGGCCCGGCGCTTGAATGGGACGCGCTGATGGTGCGTCCGGCATATATGAAGGCTTTGGATGGTTTCATTTGAGCCTTCCCCGTTTGCACAGATTCCAAGCCCAACTGCGTCGGTCCCCGTGCTACGATTAAGGCGAGCAGCCGCCTACGAAGCCCAATTACACTTTAAAAAAATGAAAATGAAAATCAAATCGCTGATCGCGGCTGTCGTGGTTGCTGGCATCAGCGCCCTGTCTTTTGCCCAAAATGAGCCTGTATCGAAGGCTCCGGTCAAAGTGGAGAAAGTTAACAAGAAAAATGCTAAAAAACACGCCCACAAGGTGTCTGGTAAAAAGCACAAAGTGGCAAAGCATAAAAAGCAAGCTGTCATGTAAAGCGTTGGCGCCAACAACAAAGGCCTTCTCCCGAAGGCCTTTTTTATGGCTTTCAGCGATCAGGGTGAGCGGTGCAAACGCGGCGCGGACAGCGCGACGATTTGGTCGGCCGTAGCCTGGTCAATGTCGCGGTAGGCGGCCATCTGCTTGTTTTTTACCAGCAGATCGCGCAACTGTTGCACATCCCTGACGCTGGGGGCTACCTTGATTTGTGCAAGCGCGGCAGATCGGTTGCCCGATTGCACCAGAGCCGCAACTTTTGGGGCCCACGTACTGGTACGCGACATGGAGTCTTTCTGTTAACAATAAGGGAACGCGGTTGATTCTTACACACCGCTTGTGATGGAGCATCATGCACAACAAACTACTGGCCTACGCATGGATAGGGATTTTTATGGCACTGGCGGGCTGCGCCAGTGTGTCGCCGCCGGTTGCCGAACTGCCATTACAGGTTCCTATTGCTATCGCCGCAGCCAAGGTGCCACCGCGCATTGGCCTGGCCTTGGGTGGCGGGGCAGCGCGCGGATTTGCCCACGTGGGTGTCATCCAGGTGCTCGAAGAAGCGGGCATTCGCCCGACTCTGGTCACAGGAACCTCGGCCGGCAGTTTGGTTGCTGCCCTGTACGCCAGCGGCAAAACGGGAGCACAACTGCAACAGATTGCAGAAACCATGGAAGAGGCCACGATCGCGGACTGGACATTGCAAATCTTTACCCGGGGCGCCTTGCGTGGCGAGGCATTGGCCAAGTTCGTGAACATCCAAGTCGGGCAAAAACCCATCGAAGCCATGGTTTTGCCCCTGGGTATCGTGGCAACCGATCTCAACAGTGGCAACGATGTGTTGTTTCAGCGCGGGGACACGGGCACGGCGGTACGGGCTTCGAGCGCGGTGCCAGCAGTGTTTCAACCGGTGAAAATTGGCGGAAGGGAATACGTGGACGGCGGCTTGGTGGCGCCCGTGCCGGTGCGTGCGGCGCGCCGAATGGGTGCGCAAGTGGTGATTGCGGTGGACATTTCCTCGCCGCCGGAGGCCAGCGCCGCCAATGGGACACTGGAAATTCTGCTGCAAACCTTCACGATCATGGGAAAAAGCATCAGCACCATTGAGCTCAAAGATGCCGATGTGCTGGTGCGGCCCGCCTTGCAAGGGGTCTCGAGCGCCGATTTTGGCGCCCGCAAGCGCTCGATCGAAGCCGGTCGCCAGGCCATGCAGGCGTTATTGCCGCAGTTGCGTGCGGCGATAGAGGCAAAAACGCATTGAGTCGAGGGCAAAAAAAAAGCCTCGTTTTGCAACGAGGCCTTGAAGGGATCCCTGAACCCAGAGGTTACGAAAGGACCCGAGGAGACAACGGTTTTGAAGCTTTTCAATACTTCAGATGCCCGACTGTATCAGGGTTTTCCCTTGGAAATTCCGGTCATTCGAAAAATTACGGGCAAACCCTCTTCGGGGATTAACGCTTTTTGGCGGTAGCTTGTTTGGTAGCGTTAGTCGCGGTAGCGGCAACAGCCTGGAAATTGGCTTCAGCAACGTCGGTAGCTTGTTTGACAGCCTTTTGGACAGACTCCAAAGCGGTGTTGGCAGCGGACACGGCGCTCTTCATCACAGCAACAGCAGACTCCGAGCCGGCGGGTGCGTTCTTGGCGGCGCTGTCGACTAAGGAAGCGAATTTTTGCTGTGCGTCAGCGGTTTGGGCTTCGACCGACTTGTTGAACTCAGCGGTTGCGCCTGTGGCGATGTCATACAGGTGGCGGCTGTAGGCGGCGGTTTTCTCAGCCAAAGGCTGCATTAAACCGGATTGCAATGCCAGCAGCTCTTGGGCGTCTTTCACGCTGAGCATGGTTTGGGTGTGGCTCGATGCCTCAGCCATAGCTGCTTTGGAAGCAGTGAGGTTGAGTTCCACGAGTTTCTCAACGCCTTCGAAAGCCTTGTTGGTCAAGCCAAACAGGGTTTCGATGTTGGATTTGTGGGAAGCGACGACTTGTTCAACGGTAAACATAAAAGACTCCAAAAGTTAAAGTTACAAAAGTGAGGTTTCAAAAACTATCTGCTCCGTAACCTAACTTGCGTCAGTTATGTTGCAGTGCAGCATGAGAGAAATTATAGGGGCGGTTTTGTGCCTTGCAAGTCTTTTTTGTTGCAGTGCAGCAAAAAAGTAACGTTGTTTTGGAAAAAACGTTTCTCATGGGGGCGTCAAAGGGGGGATAAGTCATTTTTTTACTGCTTACGTACCGGGGTGCCCGGTGTTTGTGCTGACCTACGGTCTGGCATTTGCCCTGCAGATCCGCGCCGCCGCCGCCGCCGCCGGTGGCACAATCGCACTTTCTGGTTAGGTCACTGCGCCTGCCGCCGCTGATTTTGCGTCCCGATGCCCTCCAAATCGCACAAACCTCACGCCCAAGCCCGCAGCGCATTCCTTGCCTGGCGGAATATACCTACGCGCTGGATGGACAATGACGCCTACGGACACGTGAATAACGTGGTTTATTACAGCTGGTTCGACACTGCGGTGAACGCCTATCTGATAGAGCAGGGCGCCCTGGAGGTGGTGAACAGCGCCACCATCGGTCTCGTTGTAGAAACCCATTGCAATTATTTCGCGCCTCTGTCTTTTCCCCAGACAGTAGATGTTGGCCTGCGCGTGGCGCACCGTGGGACGTCGAGCGTGCGCTACGAGCTAGGCATCTTTGGCAGTGGCGACCTGGCAGCCGCCCAGGGCCACTTTGTTCACGTTTACGTGGACGCGCTCACGCGCAAACCTGTGCCGCTGCCCGCCAGCTTTATTTCTGTATTGGATGCTTTGCGATGAATTCAGCTTTGAACGACTCCCGCGCGGTGGACGCGGCCATCACATCGCGTATGTCGGCGCGTGCTTTTACCAGCCAGCCGGTGGAAAAACAGCTCTTGACACATTTGCTGGAGGTAGCCTGCCGTGCGCCATCGGGCACCAACACCCAACCATGGAAGGTTTACGTGCTGCAAGGTGCCAGCCGCCAACACTTGGTCGAGCAGGTTTGCGCCGCGCACGATGCCGTGCGCGCCGACCCAGCGTTGGGGGGTCAGTACGTGGAGGAATACGACTATTACCCGCAGAAGTGGGTCAGCCCCTATATTGATCGCCGCCGCGAAAACGGCTGGGGCTTGTATGGCCTCCTGGGTATTGGCAAAGGCGACAAAGACCAGATGCACGCCCAGCACCAGCGCAATTACCGTTTTTTTGATGCGCCCGTGGGTCTGATGTTCACCTTGGACCGGGTGATGGGCCGCGGATCGCTGGTGGACTACGGTATGTTCTTGCAGAGTATCATGGTTGCGGCGCGCGGTCATGGTTTGTCCACCTGTCCGCAAGCCGCTTGGAACGGCTTTGCCAAAATCATCTTGCCCCATATAGGTGCCGGACCTGACGAGATGCTGATTTGCGGGATGGCTTTGGGCTACGCCGATGAGGCTGCCACGGTTAATCGCTTCCAGACCCCGCGCGTGGCGGTACAAGACTTCACTACCTGGCTGGAATGACGCCGGGCCTTTCCACATTTGCAATTGACGCCATGATCTCTAACGCCAACAAGCCCCCCATCCTAGTCACTCGTGCCATATTTCCGGAGGTGATTGCACGCCTGGCCGAACACTTCACCGTTGAGTCCAATCCTGACGACGCCCTGTGGGACCGCGCTGAGCTGATACGACGCCTGCAGGGCAAAGTGGGCGTCTTTACAACCGGTGTGGAGCGCATGGACGCCGAACTGCTGGCCCAATGCCCGAGCCTGAAAATTTGCGCCAACATGACAGTGGGCTACAACAACTTTGACCTCGGCGCCATGACTACGGCCGGTGTGCTGGGCACCAACGCCCCGGACGTGCTGACCGAGACCACCGCCGACTTTGGCTTCGCGCTGCTGATGGCCACTGCGCGGCGGGTAACCGAGAGCGAGCACTTTTTGCGCGCTGGCAAGTGGACGCGCTGGAGCTATGACATGTTCTCGGGCGCCGAGGTGCACGGCAGCACCCTGGGTATTTTGGGCATGGGCCGCATTGGCCAGGCCATCGCCCGCCGCGGCGCCCTGGGCTTTGGAATGCAGGTGATCTACCACAACCGTTCACCCCTGAGTGCCGCGCTAGAGCAGGAATGCAAGGCGCGCTATGTAAGCAAACAAGAACTACTCCAAGCCGCCGACCACCTTATGCTGGTGGTGCCTTATAGCGCGGCATCTCACCATGCCATTGGTGCGGCCGAGCTGGCGCTGATGAAGCCGACGGCGACGCTCATCAACATCGCGCGCGGTGGCGTGGTGGATGATGCAGCGCTGGCTCATGCGCTCAAAAACCGGACGATTGCCGCGGCCGGTTTGGATGTGTTTGAGGGCGAGCCCAGCGTGCACTCAGCCTTGTTGCAAGTGCCCAATGTGGTGCTCACCCCCCACATCGCTAGCGCCACCGAAGGCACCCGCCGCGCCATGGCCCAACTGGCGGTCGACAACCTGGTGGGCTACCTGGTGCACGGTCGGGCGGTGACGCCGCTAAACCCACTGGTCTGATGGTCCCATCCCGTTGGGTGTGACCAGCCGCAATAAAGTATTTTTTCACCTAAAGAGGACCGTGATGACAGCTTTGAAATCCTTGCTGGTCCTGCCGGTTCTGGCCTGCGCCTTGGCGGTGTCAGCCCAAACAGTGACGCTGAAGTTGCACCATTTTTTGCCCTCCGGATCGGCCGCGCAAACTATGTTCATTAAACCCTGGTGCGACCGCGTTGCCCAGGAGTCCGGTGACAAGATCAAGTGCCAAATTTACCCGTCAATGCAGCTTGGTGGCACGCCGCCTCAATTGTTTGACCAGGTCAAAGACGGCGTGGTGGACGTGACTTGGACGCTGCTGGGTTACTCGGCCGGACGCTTTCCGCTAGTGGAAGTGTTTGAATTGCCTTTCATGATGCAAAGCCCCGAAGCCACCAGCAAGGCCGTGTGGGACTATGTGCAGCTCAACGACCAGGCCGAGTTCAAGGACGTGCATCCCCTGGCCTTTCACGTGCATGGCGACGGTGTGTTCCATATGGTCAACAAACCTATCAAGCTCATGGCCGACCTGAAGGACCAAAAAGTGCGCGCCCCCACGCGCCAGACCAACAAAATGCTCGCGGCCCTGGGCGCCACGCCCGTGGCCATGCCGGTGCCGCAAGTGAGCGAGGCGCTGGCCAAGTCAGTGATTGACGGCGCCTTGGTTCCTTACGAGGTGGTGCCCGTCGTAAAAATCCAGGAATTGGTGAAGTTCCATTCCGAGACCGATCCGTCCGAACCGGCGATCTACACCTCGGTATTCATCCTCGCCATGAACAAGACCAGATACGACAGCCTGCCTGCGGACTTGAAGAAGGTAATTGATGCCAACAGCGGCAAGGCGCTCTCGGGCATGGCCGGTAAAGCCTTTCTGGCAGCCGACGTGGAAGGCAAAAAGCTCACCACCAAGAACGCCACCAACGTGATTCCTAAATCCGAGCTCGAGAGCTGGAAAAAAGTCGGTCAGACGGTGACAGACGCCTGGGTGGCGGACGTGAGCGCCAAGGGCGCCAATGGCAAGCAATTGTTGGAAAGTGCCCGCGCCTTGATCGCCAAAAACAGCGACAAGTAACTTGGTGTTAAGGCGTTGGGGCGGCGGGCCGCACCAGACCCCTTGGCTATTCAGTTTCATGATGGTGCGCGCCGCCCTGGCCTGGGACGGGTGGCGACGCGCGAAGGAATTCCCATGCAAGAAACCCCAACTTTTGCGCCCGGCGCGTTGACGGTGCGCGACTTCGGCCCCTTTGGACGTCGCCTTTTTTCGGCCTGCAAATGGCTGGCGTTGCTGGGCGGCGCCGTGTTTTTGCTGCTGGTGGCCATGAGCATGGTCAGCATCGTGGGGCGCAA
>Ga0164294_10005473_pt1 | contig 10918 bp, 5 predicted proteins | sample GEODES005metaG_FD_111479 | JGI IMG/M metagenome (GOLD analysis project Ga0164294, IMG submission 111479) | Oligotrophic lake water microbial communities from Sparkling Lake, Wisconsin, USA - GEODES005 metaG | ecosystem: Environmental > Aquatic > Freshwater > Lake | place: USA: Sparkling Lake...
CCCGCGCTGGGGCCGCATCGAGGAGACCTATGGCGAAGACCCGTATCTCGTCTCCGAGATGGGCCTGGCGGCGATCCGCGGCTTCCAGGGCACCACGCTGCCGCTGGCCAAGGACAAGGTGTTCGTCACGCTCAAGCACATGACCGGGCACGGCCAGCCCGAGAGCGGCACCAATATCGGCCCGGCCTCGCTCGGCGAGCGCACGCTGCGCGAGGACTTCTTCCCGCCCTTCCAGAAGGCCGTCGAGCAGCTGCCGATCCGCGCGGTGATGGCGAGCTATAACGAGATCGACGGGATCCCGAGCCATGCCAACAAATGGCTGCTCCACGACGTGCTGCGCGGCGAATGGGGCTTCCAGGGCGCGGTGGTCAGCGACTATTTCGCGGTGCGCGAGCTCGTGACCCGGCACCACATGTTCAAGGACGCCAAGGGCGCCGGCGCGCGCGCGCTCGATGCCGGCGTCGGTGTCGAGACGCCCGACGGCGAAGGCTTCAACCACCTGATCGAGCTGGTCCGCGAGGGCAAGGTCAGCGTCGGCCAGATCGACAATGCGGTGCGCCGCGTGCTCGAGATGAAGTTCGAAGGCGGGCTGTTCGAGAATCCCTATGCCGATGTGAAGCTGGCCGCCAAGCGAACCAACACGCCCGAGGCGATCGCCCTCGCCCGCCAGGCGGCGCGGGAATCGGTGGTGCTGCTCAAGAATTCGGGCGGGCTGCTGCCGCTCGATGCCAGCGGCATCAAGCGGATGGCGGTGATCGGCACCCACGCCAAGGACACCCCGATCGGCGGCTATTCGGACGTGCCCAACCATGTCGTCTCGGTGCTCGAGGCGATGCAGGCCGAGGGCAAGGGCAAGTTCCAGGTCGACTATTCGGAGGGCATTCGCCTGACCGAGGGCCGGGTCTGGGCGCAGGACGCGGTCAAGCTGACCGACGCGGCGACCAACGACAGGCTGCGCGCCGACGCGGTGGCGGCGGCGAAGGATGCCGACGTGATCGTGATGGTGCTCGGCGGCAACGAGGCGCTGAGCCGCGAGGCCTGGGCCGACGACCATCTGGGCGACAGCGACAACCTCGACCTGCCCGGGCCGCAGGACCAGCTGGCCAAGGAGATCTTCGCGCTCGGCAAGCCGGTCGTGGTGATCCTGCTCAACGGGCGTCCCTATGCGGTGAACTATCTCGCCGACAAGGCGCCGGCGCTGATCGAGGGCTGGTATCTGGGCGAGCAGACCGGCAACGCGCTGGCCGATGTGGTGTTTGGCCGGTTCAACCCGGGCGGCAAGCTGCCGGTGTCGGTGGCGCGCAATGTCGGCCAGCTGCCGATCTTCTACAACAAGAAGCCCTCGGCCCGCCGCGGCTATCTGTTCGGCGACACCACCCCGCTCTACCCGTTCGGCTATGGCCTGTCCTACACCAGCTTCGAGGTGGCCAAGCCGGTGCTCGGCACCGCGACGATCGGCGTGGCGGACAAGGTGACGGTCAATGTCGATGTGACCAACACCGGCAAGCGCGCCGGCGACGAAGTCGTGCAGCTTTACGTGCGCGACGACGAGGCGAGCGTCACGCGCCCGGTGATCGAGCTCAAGCGCTTCCAGCGCGTGACGCTGCAGCCGGGCGAGAAGAAGACCGTGCGCTTCGAGCTGACCCCCGCAGACCTGTCGCTGTGGAACACCGACATGAAGCGCGTGGTCGAGCCGGGCACGTTCACGATCTCGGCCGGGCCGAACTCGGTGGATCTGAAGAGCACCACGCTGACGGTGGAGTGAGTTCCAATTCCTCCCTCGCGCAAGCGGGGGAGGATTTACTCAGCCAGCCACGCCGCCACCCACACCAGCGGCGCGTTCCAGTTGATCGCGACTTCGTTGAGCGCATAGGCGTGGACATCGTCCGCCCAGCAGCGCTGCGGCGCGCATTTGCCCTTGAGCTTCATCGCCACCGGATCGCTCATCGCGATCGCATTGGGCCCGCCCGAGAGCACCCCGGGCGGTGGCCCCGGCAACAGCGGGTCGAGCGAGGGCGCCCAGAAGCGGTGATGCGGGTTGCGCATCGAGACCGCGCCATAGCCGCTGACATAGGACACGCTGTTCGGATTGCGGCCGAGCAGATAGTCGGCGACGTCGATCACCCCTGCCCGGTATTTCGCGTCGCGGGTGAGGTCGAAGGCGAGGCCGAGCAGCATCGCTCGGTTGAGCAGGTTCGAGTTGGAGCCCCAGCTGTAGCGGTTCGGGAAAGGGATCCGGTAGCCGCTGCCCGGCAGATCGGCGAGGAAGCCATCTGCCGCGGCAACAAGCGCGGCGCGCAGGCGCTTCCCCTCCCCCGCGGGCAGCGCCGAAGGACCCGTCGCCAGCGTGATCGTGCCGAGCGTCGCGACCTGCGGCCAGCCGGGCTCGCCGACCGCCGCGCGGAAGTGCGGCGAAGCTATCACCGCACGGTGATATTCTTTCTTGCCGGTGGTGACGAACAGCTCGGCCGCGGCCCAGTAGAATTCGTCGGAGGCGTCGTTGTCGCCATAGCCGCCCGAGCCGGTGAAACTGTTGGTGGCATAGACTTCGGGGTTGCGCGTGGCGGCGGCGAAGGCGCGCTCGGCGGCGCTCAGGCAGCGGGCGGCGAACGCATCGTCGATCCCCTTCCAGACGCGGGCGCACTGGGCGGCGGTCGCGGCTAGGTTGAGCGTCGCCGCGGTGGTGGGCGGATAGAGCAGCCGATCCTGCGTATCGCGCGCCGGCGGCGTCGGCACCGCCGTCCACAGGCGATCGGCGACCTTCTGGTGCGCCATGCCCGAGGCGTCGATCTCGGCGAAGGGCGGCGGGGCGGCCTCCCAGGCGGGCTTGCCGGGCCGGGGCTGGGGCTTGCCGACCGGAACGCTGAGACGCGTGCCGTCGGGCACCTGCATCTTGAGCAGGAACGCCATCTCGTAGCGCGCTTCGTCGAGCAGGCTGGGCGCGCCGTTGGCGCCGGTCGGAAGGGCCTTGGGATTGCGCTCCTGCGCGTTGAGCAGCGTCCACAGCGCGATGCCGCCGTTGACGACATATTTGCCGTGGTCGCCGGCATCATACCAGCCGCCGGTGACGTCCAGGCCATAGGGGCAGCCGGTCCAGCTGGTGCCGCGCTCGTCGGTGCCGTTGAAGCACTGGGCGAGTTCCTTGACGTGGCCGGCGGGCCGCGCCCATTTCTCGCCGACGATGCGGGCCTCGATCGGCACCCCGGCGCGCTGGTGGTAGAAGAAGGCGAGCGCGTCGCGGGCGAGCGGGGCGTAGAGATCGGGGGCGATCCGGAAGCCGTGGCTCTCGCCATTCACCGTGCGCAGCCGATAGGTGCCGGGCGTGCGGAAGGCGGAGAAGTCGATGCGCTGGACCGTCAGGCCCGAAGCCGCGTCCGCGCCATAGGGCTCGGTCCTGCCGCGCAGCACGACCTGGTCGCTAGCGTCGCGCAGCTCCCAGGCGCTGACCTCCGCCCCGGCGCGCAGGATCGCGATCTTGGGATCGCCGGGTTCGAAGCCGAGCTGGTTGACGTCGATCACCAGTGGCGGGGGAACCGCGGCGCCGAGCAGCAGCGGGGCGGCAAGGAGCAGCCCGCGCCTCACTCCCCCTGCCCTGCGAACAGCCCGAAGACCGAGCCGACAAAGCCGCCGGCAACCTTGGTGGTCAGGCTGTCGGTCTCGACCGCGCCAAGGTCGTGCCAGTCGGGCGGCGACAGGCTGTGCTTGCGGCTGGGGGTGCCGTAGCTGAAGCGGTAGCGCCGTCCTTCCACCGTGATGCGCAGGTAGAGGTCGCCGGTGCGCGGTTCCTCGGCAGTGAACAGCGTCTTGCCGAGCTTCGGCGCGTTCGGCCCCTCGCGCTGGTCGACGGTGACCTGGGTGCGGCCATTGACCCGGCGCACGCCGACGAAGAACCAGTAATCGTCGTTCTGGAGCACGACGAGGCCGGCGCGGTCGCCGTCCTTTTCGGGAGTAAAGTGGAGGCGGGTCTCGGCGACCGCATTGGTGTGCTGCTGGCGGCGGGCGAGGAACGAGGGATTGGCGTTGTCGCCAAGCCCCTCGGGTCGCGCGGTGAGCGACAAGCCGGTGGTGTCGAGCCTGTACCAGTCCGAGCGCGGGTTGCGCAGCATCATCCAATGGGCCGGCAGGCTGGCGGCGCGGAAATCGTCGCGGATCCGGAAGGCGCCCGAGGTCGGCAGCGGCGCCCTGCCCTGCGGCAGCGCCGGGCGGGCATGGGTATAGGGGATCGGCGTGGCGGCGGGCAGGATCACCGGCCAGCCGTCTTTCCACTCGACCGGCAGCAGGAAGGTCTCGCGCCCGGTGGTGTAGAAGTCGCCTTCATAGGGGCGCACGGCGAGGAAGGTCGCCCACCACTTGCCGTCCGGTGTGGTGACGAGCTGGGCGTGGCCTGCCGAGGTGACCGGCATCGCGCGGTCGCGCGGCAGGTCGCGCTGGGTGAGGATCGGGTTGCCCTCCCAGGCGACATAGGGTCCGGTGACCGATCTGGAGCGCAGGATTACCTGGCTATGGCCTTCGGCGGTGCCGCCCTCGGCGCAGCTCAGATAATACCAGCCATCCTTCTTGAAGATGTGCGGCCCCTCGATCCAGATCGGCTTCTTCGCGATGTCGATGCCGCCATCGACCAGCAACGTGCGCGGGCCGAAGGTCTTGTTGGTCTTGCGGTCGAATTCCTGCACCCAGATCGCGCGGTGCCCCTCATAGAGCGGCTTGCCGCGGGTCGGGCCGTTATTGACCACCCAGGTGCGGCCGTCGTCGTCGAAGAACATCGACGGGTCGATGCCGCCCTTGAGATCGGGCAGCCAGACCGGGTCGCTCCACGGGCCGGCGGGGTTCTTCGCGGTGAGCAGGAAGTTGTCGCCGCAATCGACGCAGGTGTTGAGCAGGTAGAAGATCCCGTCCTTCGCCTGGATCGACGGCGCGAACACTCCGCGGGAGAGGCCGAGCCGCTTGAAATCGAGCATGCCGGGCCGGTCGATCGCGTTGCCGATCTGGGTCCAGTGCACCAGGTCGCGGCTGTGGAAGACCGGGATGCCGGGGAACCAGCTGAAGGTCGAGGTGACGAGGTAGAAATCCTCGCCCACCCGGGTGACGCTGGGATCGGGATAGAAGCCCTTGAGGATCGGGTTGCGATAGTCGCCCGGGCCGGCGGTGAGCGCGTCCGAGGCGTCCTTGCCGCTGTAATCGAACCAGGAGAAGGTCGCGACCGGCTGGGCGGTGGCGGGGGCCGCGAGCAGCAGCGCGGCGGCAGCGAGAAGGCGTTTCATGCGGCGCAATGCTCCCGGATGAAGTCGCGGTGCTTCGGCATATAGTCCGCGCTGTTGGCGATAGCCTCGCGGATATGGGCGAGGCGCGAACGGGTCTCATCGAGCGGCATCACGTCGGCGACCGGATCGTGCGATGCCGGCTCCATCAGCTGGCCGAGCATCACCGCGAACCAGCTGGTGTCGTTGAACAGCTCCTCATTCTCGCGGAAGGCGCGGCCATGCGTGCGGAACACGCGCATCTTCTCGGCCAGCCGCTCGGGGATCTCCATCGTGCGGCAGTAATTCCAGAACGGGGAGTCGGTGCGCTCGGTGGCGTGGTAATGGAGGACGAGGAAGTCGCGGATCTCCTCATAGTCGGTCGTCATGATCCGGTTGTACCGGTCGATATCGGCCTGGTTGAAGTCGCGGTCCGGGAACATCGTCAGGAAGCGCGACAGGCCCGACTGGATCAGCCAGATCGAGGTGCTCTCGAGCGGCTCGAGGAAGCCACCCGACAGGCCCATCGCGACGCAGTTCTTCACCCACATCCTGTTGCGGTGCCCGGTCTTGAACGGGACGACGCGCGGATCGGCGAGCGGCTCGCCGTCGAGGTTGGACATCAGGATCGACGTCGCCTCGTCGTCGGACATATAGTCCGAGGAGAAGACATGACCGTTTCCGATGCGGTGCTGGAGCGGGATGCGCCACTGCCAGCCGGCGCTGTGCGCCGTCGAGCGGGTATAGGGCGTCCATTCGTCGACGCTGGCGCAGGGCACCGCGATGGCGCGGTTGCAGGGGAGATATTGCGACCAGTCGGTATAGCCGGCCTTGAGCGCCTGCTCGATGATCAGGCCGCGGAATCCGGAGCAGTCGATGAACAGGTCCGCCTCGAGCTCGGTGCCGTCCTGGAGCTGGACCGACTGGACGAAGCCGTCCTCCCCGCGCAGCCTGACGTCGACGATCTTGCCCTCGCGCCGGGTGACGCCGCGCTGCGCGGCATAGCCGCGCAGGAACTTCGCATAGAGCCCGGCGTCGAAATGGAAGGCATAGGCAATGTCACTGAGCGGTGAGTTGCCGGCGTCGATCGAGCGCATGAACTTGTTCTCGCGCGCCGCCATCGCCTGGAGCGACCATTCGTCAATGTCCGGCGCCTCGCCCAACTGGCGCAGGCGGAGATAGTAAGCGTGGAAGGACACGCCTTTCATATCAAGGCCATAGCCACCGAACGGGTGGAAATAGCGGTGACCGATCCTGCCCCAGTTGCGGAACTCGATGCCCAGCTTGAAGCTGCCCTTGGTCTCCCGCATGAACTGGTCCTCGTCGAGGCCGAGCATGCGGTTGAAGGTCGCCATCTGGGGGATGGTCGCCTCGCCGACGCCGATGATCCCGATCTCGTCGCTCTCGACCAGCGTGATCCTGGCATAGTCGGGCCCGAGGATGCGCGAGAGCGTGGCGGCGGTCATCCAGCCGGCAGTGCCGCCGCCGACGATCAGGATCGAGCGGATATTGCGAGAACTCGGGTTCTTTGGGGTCATGCAGGGGTCCTTGCGGGCGCGTTGCGGGCGAGCCAGTCCTCGTGGCGGGGCATTGCCTGGGCGGCGCGGGCGAACATTTCGTGGAGGCGCGACAGGCTGGTCGCGAGCTTGTCGTCGTCGAGCCCGTCGGCGAGCGGGTCCCAGCCCTGCGGCACGATTCCCTGCCCCAGCAGCACCGCGATCCAGCTCGATTCGGCGAACAGTTCGTCCTCGTAACGGAAGAAGCGGCCGCGATTGCGGAACAGCGCGAGCTTGCGCTCCAGCGTCTCCGGGATCGCCATCTCGCGCATCCGGCGCCACAGGTCGCCCTGCTGGCGCTGGTTGGCGTGGTAGTGGAGGATGATGAAGTCGCGGACCTGCTGCATCTGGAGATCGGTCAGCCGGTTATATTCGTCGCGCTCGACGGGGGAGAAGCCGGTGTCGGGCAGCAGCGCCATCAGCTTGTGGATGCCCGACTGTATCAGGTGGATGCTGGTGCTCTCCAGCGGCTCGAGAAAGCCCGAGGACAGGCCCAGCGCGACGCAGTTGCGGTGCCAGGCGCGCTTGCGGCGCCCTGCCTCGAATTTGAGGATGAAGGGATCGCGCAGGGGCGCGCCGTCGAGGTTCGCCAGCAGCGTCTCGCGGGCTTCGTCGTCGGAGATGTCGGCGCTGCAATAGACATGGCCGTTGCCGACGCGGTGCTGGAGCGGGATGCGCCATTGCCAGCCCGCGCGGTGCGCGGTGCTGCGGGTGAAGGGCGTGATCTCCGGGCCCGGGCTCTCGCTGGGCACCGCCACGGCGCGATCGCATTGCAGCCAGTGCGACCAGCTTTCCCAGCCCGCGCCGAGCGCCTGGTCGATCAAAAGCGCGCGGAAGCCGGTGCAGTCGAGGAACAGGTCGCCGGCGATGCGGCGGTCGCCTTCGAGGACCACAGCCTCGATGAAGCCGTCCTCGGCGCGCAGCGGCACCTGCGCGACCTTGCCCTCGACCCGGACGACGCCGCGCGCTTCGGCATAGCTGCGGAGATAACGGGCGTAGAGCCCGGCATCGAACTGATAGGCATAGGCCATTCGCGACAGGATAGAGCCGGGATCCGAGACCGGCGGCTGGTAGCGTCCCGCGCGCATCGCCAGCGCGCAGACGTTATAGTCCTCGATCTCGCGGGCGCGGCCCTGTTCGTAGAGCTTCCGCCAGATCTGGTGGAACTTCACGCCCTCGATATCGAAGCCGAACTCGCCGAACGGATGGACATAGCGATGCGTATCGCGCGTCCAGTTGACGAACTCGATGCCGAGCTTGATCGTGCCCTGGGTGGCGGCAAGGAAATCGGCCTCGTCGAGCCCGAGCAGCGCGTTGAAGTTGCGGATCGGCGGGATCGTCGCTTCGCCGACGCCGACCGTGCCGATCTCCTCCGATTCGACCAGCGTGACCGCGATGCCGGCGGGGACCAGCCGGGTGAGCGCGGCGGCGGCCATCCAGCCCGCGGTGCCGCCGCCGACGATGACAATCTGGCGGATCGGCGCGGGCGCGGTCATGCGATCAGTCCTTCGGCGCGGAGCGTCGCGCCGTGATGCGGCATCGAACGGACCGCGTCGAGGATCACTTCGCGGATGCGCCCGGCATGCTGGGCGAGCGCCGGCTCGGGGATGGCATCGGCAAGCGTATCGTGGCGGCGCGGGCGGATGCCCTGGCCGTCGAGTACCGCGATCCAGTCGTCCGCCTCGAACAGCTCCTCGTCATAGAGCGGCACGCGGCCGCGGCTCGCGTACAGGTCGAGCTTGTGCCGGAGCGGCTCGGGCACGGGCATGGCGCGCGCGGCGTCCCAGAGCGGCTCGCCGGTGCGGCCATTGGTCTTGTAGTGGAGGATCGCGAAGTCGCGGACGCGGTCGGCCTCGCTGGCAGTGAGGCGGTTATATTCGGCGGGCTCGGGACCATTCGGCGCGGCGGGCAGCAGGTCGATCAGCCGGGCGAGCGCGTTCTGGAGCAGCGCGAGGTTCCAGCCGTGCAGCGGCTCGAGCAGCGTCGCGGCGGCGCCGAGCGCGACCACCTTGCCGGTCCAGGCCTGGCTGCGGCGCCCCTGGGCGAGCGGGATCGCCCCGGGCTGCTCGGGCAGGTGCGCCGAGGCATAGAATAGCGCCCCGCCCTGCCCGCCGACTAGCGGAAGCGTGCGCTGCCAGCCGGCCTCGAAAGCGCCGGCATGGCCATAGGGCGGCGGCACGCCCTCGGCCGGGTTCCAGCTTGCGACGACGCGGTCGCAGGGGAGCCATTCGGCCCAGCTCTCCCAGCCGTCCTCTCCCGCGAGCAGCGCGGCGGGGCCGGAGCAATCGAGCCAGAGATCGGCGGCGATGCTGGTGCCGTCCTGAAGCGTGACCATGTCGCCGGTGAAGGCACGGAAGCTGCCGACCGGTTGCAGCCCGCTGGCGGCGCGCAGCGTCGCGGTCAGTCCGGCGCGATCGAGATGGAGGCCGTAGCCGTAGCTGGAGAGGACCGAACGGGGATCGTCGCTCGGCCGGGCGAAGCGGCCCGAGGCGGCGGCGATCGCGGCGAGCGAGAAATCGGCGATGCGCAGCTGCTGGCCGCCGTCACGCAGTCGCGCGGCGAGCTGATGGAAGGCGGTGGTGCCGAGCGGCGCGCCGATCGTGCCGAAGGGCAGGAACCAGTCGGCCTCCTGCCCGGCCCAGCCGGAAAAGGCGGTGCCGAGCGCGAAGCTGCCCCCTCTTGATTCCTGGCTTGCGGCGCGGAGCAACTCGCCCTCATCGACGCCGTGATCGGCGAGCCACCAGGGGAAATCGGGCAGGCTCGCCTCGGCGGGGCCGAACGGGCCAAGGCTCCAGTCGGGGCCGGCCGTCTCGACCAGGTCGATGCGGACGCCGGGCAGCGCGCGGGTGAGCGCCAGCGCCGCCATCCAGCCGGCAACGCCGCCGCCGACGATCCCGATGCGGCGGATCATGCCGCCATCCCCAGCGCGGCTTCGTGGCTGGGCATGGCCTCGGCGGCCGCGGCGATCTCCGCGCGCATCGCGGCGAGCGCGGCGGCAACGCCCTCCCCGCCCGCCCTTGGGTCGGCGTGGCGCGGGGTGACGTGCTGGCCGAGATAGACGGCGAGCCAGCTCGGCTCGAGGAAGGTGCCGTCGCGATACTGGACGACGACGCCGCGCTCGCGGAACAGCGCCAGCTTGTGCTCGAGCGAGTCCGGCAGGGACATGCCGCGGCAGTGCCGCCAGAAGGCCGAATCCTCACGCTCGGTGGCGTGGTAGTGGAGGATCAGGAAGTCGCGGACGCGCTCATAGTCGAGCGCCATCAGCCGGTTGAACTCGGCGGCGTCGATCGGGTCCCATTCGCGGGTCGGGAACAGATCGAGCAGCCGGCCGATCGCGACCTGGATCAGGTGGATGCTGGTCGATTCCAGCGGCTCGAGAAACCCCGAGGCAAGCCCGATTGCGACCGTATTGCCCACCCATTGGCGACGTCGCTTGCCGGTGACAAAGCGCAACCGGTTGGGCTCGGCCATCGGCTCGGCGGGAAGCTGGGCGAGCAGGGTTTCCAGCGCAGCCTCGTCGCTGGTGAAGCCGCTCGAATAGACATGGCCGTTGCCGGTGCGGTGCTGGAGCGGGATGCGCCAGATCCAGCCGGCATCCTGCGCGGTGGCGCGGGTGAGCGGCGGCAGCGGGCCCGTGTTGGCGCAGGGAATGGCGATGGCGCGATCGCAGGGCAGCCAGTGCGTCCATTCCTCATAACCGGTCTTCAGCGCCTGCTCGATCAGCAGCCCGCGAAAGCCCGAGCAATCGAGGAACAGGTCGGCCTCGATCGTCTCGCCGCTCTCCAGCGTGACCGCGCGGACGAAGCCGCTCTCGCCGTCGAGCGCGACGTCGACGACCTTGCCCTCGCGCCGGACGACGCCGCGCGCCTCCGAATAGCTGCGCAGGAAGCGGGCATAGAGGCCGGCATCGAACTGATAGGCATAGTTGTAGGGATCGCCGTCGGGGCGGCGGAAGCGGCCGCGGCGTGCGGCCTGGATCGGCAGCGAATAGTCCTCGAACGCGCCTGCGCCCGGGGTGGCGAGCCATTGCTGGTGGAAGGGCACGCCGCCCAGCGCCGCGCCGAACTCGGCAAAGGGGTGGATATAGCTGTCGCCGACCCGCCCCCAGTCGTTGAACTGGATGCC
>Ga0164294_10005475_pt1 | contig 10915 bp, 6 predicted proteins | sample GEODES005metaG_FD_111479 | JGI IMG/M metagenome (GOLD analysis project Ga0164294, IMG submission 111479) | Oligotrophic lake water microbial communities from Sparkling Lake, Wisconsin, USA - GEODES005 metaG | ecosystem: Environmental > Aquatic > Freshwater > Lake | place: USA: Sparkling Lake...
CAAGCAAATCCTTAGCCAAAGGTGCTGCCAAAGCGGACGGGTTTGCGCCGGGCGACGATTTTGGCTTGCCGCATGAGGAGCCCGGCGTAAACCCGGTCGCATCAAAGAAAGCATATGAGGAGCGCGCCGTCAACCCGGTCGCATCAAGGAAAGCGCTTCAAGTAGCCGAGCCCTCAGCCAAATACCTGGGCCAAGTCCTCAATAACAACATACGCATCATCAACGCCAAAGAACACAATTTGAAAAATCTGAGCGTGGACATCCCGCGCGGGCAATTCAACGTGGTCACCGGCGTCAGCGGTTCAGGCAAATCGACACTGGCGTTTGACATCTTGTTTAACGAAGGCCAGCGGCGTTATTTGGAAAGCTTGAACGCTTACGCGCGCAGCATTGTGCAACCCGCAGGTCGTCCGGAAGTGGATGCGGTGTACGGCATTCCACCGACCGTGGCCATAGAGCAGCGGCTCAGCCGGGGCGGTCGTAAGTCGACCGTCGGCACCACCACCGAGGTCTGGCATTTCTTGCGCTTGCTCTATGTGAAATTGGGCACGCAGCATTGCATACACGACGATGCCGCTCTACAACCGCAAACCCCAGACCGTTTGGCGGCTTTGTTGATGAAGCAGTTTCGCGGCCATCACATTGGCTTGCTGAGTCCCTTGGTGATGAACCGCAAAGGTGTGTATACCGAACTCGCCGATTGGGCGCGCCCGCGCGGCTTCACGCATTTGCGGGTGGATGGTCAGTTTTTACCGACCACCGGTTTTCCGAGATTAGACAGATTCAAAGAACACACGATTGAATTGCCCGTGGCCAGTTTGACAATCGAGCCAGCGAAAGAAGCTGAGCTGAGACAAGCCTTGATGACAGCCTTAGAGCACGGCAAAGGCGTGTTGCATGTGTTGAGCGACCTCGATGGTTTGCACCAGGCCATGGAACAAGGCGAAGACACCACTCACATCGGTCGCTTGCAAGCCTTTTCCACACGGCGCGCCTGCCCGGTGTGCGACACCTCTTACGCCGAGCTTGACCCGCGCTTGTTCTCCTACAACAGCAAACATGGTTGGTGCACTTCATGTGTCGGCACCGGCACGGCGTTGACACGCGAGCAGCGCGCTGCGCTGGACGACTCTGTGCAAGACCCGCAAGACCGCGGACGTGAAAAAAGTTTTGCTGAACCTGAACTTGAAGATGTGGCGGATCAGGCTTGCAGTGCATGCCAAGGCACCCGCTTGAACCCGACGGCGCGCGCCGTCAAATTTGCTGGTGTGTCCATCACCGAGCTTGCGCGCATGAGCGTACAGCGTATTCGCGCATGGGCTGCGGAATTGACATTGAGTGGTCGTGAAGCCGAGATTGCGCGTGACCTGTTGCCTGAAATCCAAAGCCGTTTGGAGTTTTTGGAAAGTGTCGGCTTAGGTTATTTGACGCTAGACAGAGGCGCGCCCACACTCAGCGGCGGTGAAGCGCAACGCATTCGATTGGCCGCGCAACTCGGCAGCCACTTGCAAGGCGTGTGCTATGTGTTGGATGAACCGACCATCGGCTTGCACGCCAGGGACAACCAGATCTTGCTCAACGCCTTGAAAGTGCTGAGCGACAAAGGCAATACGCTGGTGGTGGTGGAACATGACGAAGACACCATACGCCGTGCAGATCACATCATCGACATCGGTCCCAGCGCCGGTAAGCGCGGCGGCCATCTGGTCGCACAAGGTTCGGTGGCGGATCTGATGGCCGCGCCCGATTCCCAAACCGGGCGTTACCTGAAACACGCCATGCAACACCCATCGCAATTGCGGCGTTTGGTCGCGCCTAAAAAAGACATGCTCAGAGTCTCCGGCGCATTCCTCCATAACCTGAACAAAATCACCATTGATGTGCCCTTGCAGCGTCTGGTGGCAGTGACCGGGGTCAGCGGGTCTGGCAAATCCACGATTGCACGCGATGTGATGTTGACCAATGTGCAAGCGGTGGTGGCGCAACGCTCCACACAGGCCGGACGCAAAGCGAATGAGGCAGGCAAACACCCGGCGTGGGTCGGTTGCACGGCGGTCAGCGGTTATGAAAGCGTAGACCGCGTATTGGAAGTTGATCAAACGCCCATAGGCAAAACGCCGCGCAGTTGCCCGGCCACTTACATCGGGTTCTGGGACACCATCCGCAAATTGTTTGCAGATACCTTAGAGGCCAGAGCGCGCGGCTACGGCCCCGGGCGCTTCAGTTTCAACACCGGCGAAGGCCGCTGCCCCGGTTGCGAAGGCCAAGGCATGCGCACCATTGAAATGAGTTTTCTGCCGGATGTGAAGGTGTTGTGCGAGGTGTGCAAAGGCGCGCGCTTTAACCCCGAAACTTTGGCGGTACGCTGGCGCGGCAAAAGCATAGGCGATGTGTTGCAAATGGAAGTGGACGAAGCGGTCGAGTTTTTCGCGGCCATGACGCAAATCAGCCACCCTTTGCAATTGCTCAAAGACGTGGGCTTGGGTTATTTGACGCTTGGGCAGCCGTCGCCGACATTGAGCGGTGGCGAAGCCCAGCGCATCAAACTGGTGACCGAGTTGTCCAAGGTGCGCGACGACATCACACGGCGCGGTCAGCAGGCACCGCATACCTTGTATGTATTGGATGAACCGACGGTGGGTTTGCACATGGCCGATGTAGACAAATTGATCCGTGTGCTGCACCGTTTGGTTGACGGCGGCCACAGCGTGGTGGTGATCGAGCACGATTTGGATGTCATCGCCGAAGCCGATTGGGTGATTGACCTGGGGCCTGAAGGCGGTGACGGCGGCGGCCGTGTGGTGGCGGCTGACACGCCTGAGGCGCTGGTGAAACTGGGTACGCACACCGGGCGAGCATTGCAACCGGTGCTGGCCAGGCAGTGAATGGCAGCGGACTGACTACAATGCCCGCTGCCTCTTATGAATATACATACACAACGCCGCATCGACGCATGGGTCGGTCCTTTCTTATGTGCCTTGGTGTCGCTGTGGGACAAGTGCTTTGGCCGCAAGCCGAACCCGTCTGAACCGATCCAAAAAGTACTGATCGTTATGCTGTCTGAAATGGGCAGCATGGTGTTGGCCGGACCCATGTTTGCGCATATCCAAAAAAACCATCCGGGCGCACAGATTCACATTTTGCAACTCAAGCGCAACCAATCGGTGGCCCGTTTGCTCGGCTTGGCGCCTGAAACACATTTGCACGGAATTGACGACAGTGGTTTGTTCAGCTTGTTAGGGGGTTTGCTTCGGGTGCTGTGGCGATTGCGCCGTTTGAAACTCGATGCGGTGATTGACTGTGAATTGTTTTCCCGCATCAGCGCCTTGCTCTCCTATGGTTGCGGTGCGCGCGTGCGCGCCGGTTTCACACCGCACACGCAAGAAGGTTTGTACCGGGGATCGTTTTTCAACGCCGCCATTCCCTACAACCCCTACCGCCACATCACCTTGCAATTCATGGCGCTGGTGGATGCTTTGCAAAGCCACAGCTCACCGCGCACCAAGTCCACGACATTGACGATGAAGCCTTTGGACTCGGGTTTGCAAGTGCATTTCTCGCAAGGACACATGTCCGACTTCACAAGCGATTTGCACCGCGATTACCCGTTGTTCATGAAAGCAGAAAAAAGAATTTTGTTTTATGCCGGCGGCGGTTTGTTGCCTATACGCGCCTGGCCGGCCGCGCATTACGCTGTCTTGGCCAAGGCTTTGTGCGAACAAGGTTACGCGGTGGGCATCATTGGTTTGCCGGAAGACCAACCGCTGGCGCAATACATTCAAGCCGAATGCGGCCATGTCCTTTGTTTGAACTTTGTCGGCTACACCAAAAACCTAGAAGCCTTGACCCGTTTGTTTTTTCACAGTGATTTACTCATCACCAATGACGGCGGCCCCGGTCACTTTGCCAGCCTGACGCCGATTCGCACATTGATGTTCTTCGGCCCCGAAACCAGTGCGTTGTACGGGCCATTGACACCCCGGGCGATTGCGTTGGAAAGCCATGCCGCCTGCTCACCGTGTTTGACGGCTTACAACCACCGCGCCACACCTTGTGACGGGGACAACCAATGTTTGCAACGCATCGAGCCGGCGCATGTATTGGCGCTGGCATTGACCCAGTTGGCATTGTGCGAACCTAGGGACCCGGCCTATGCCTGAGTTGAACGCTGACCACCTGCCTTTTCCTTTGCCTGCGAAACTGGCTTTTTTGCAGCCCTTGCTGAACCGATTGTTCCGGTGGCGCTACATACGTTTTGCCACTGTCGGTGCATCCGGCACCGTGGTCAATATTGCTGTTTTGTTTGCGTTGCAGGAATGGGTGTTGCCCTTGGTGGTGGCTGATGCTTCATTGCGTTTGTCCTTGTCGCTGATTTTGGCCATTGCGGTAGCCACGGTCAATAATTTTGCTTGGAACAGTTTGTGGACCTGGGCGGACCGGTTGGCTGACTCACCGACAGCACGCTTGGGTTGGGACCGCCATACGGTGAAGCGCTTTTTGAAATACACCGTTTCATGTTGGCTGGGCATAGCGATTCAATATGGATTGACTTTGTTTTTGTCTGCCTATATTTACTATTTGTTGGCCAATGTGCTGTCTATTTTGATCGCCAGTGTCAGCAACTACTTGACCAACGACTGGTGGACTTTCAGTCAAAAACACAAGCAAGACCAAGCATGACGACTTCACGTTTTCAAACGCATTCACCTTCTACGCGCACACTGTGGTTAACCGTGCTGGTGGTGGCGTTGGTTTATGTCTGGGGCATTGACAACCTCTACATGCCCAACAACGGCGATGAAATGATTTACGCCCATATTGCCCGCATGACGGCGGCAACCGGGCAATGGTTGCCCTTGGTGTCTGATTACAGCAATTTGCGCAATACCAAACCGCCTGTGCTGTTTTGGCAAAGTATGTTGGTCACCGGTTGGGGGCAGTATTGGCAGTTGTGGTTGATCCGGCTGCCCAGCATTATTTATTTAGCGTTGGTCTCTGCCGGTATGGCCATGTTGTTGCGGCGCTGGTTGGGCGAATGGCGAACTGCAGCTTGGGCGGTATTGTGTTTTTTACTTTGCTGGGGCACGTTTCGCTATGGTCGGCCTTACATGACCACGGCGCCAGAAATGTTTTGGTACAGCTTGGCACCGGGCTTTGTGTTGTGGCGTGCAGCGAATGCGCAAACCCGGGATATCCAAAACACCTGGGACGATTGGCGCTGGTGGACGTTGCTCGGTCTGCTCACAGGCATTGGTCTGGCCTATAAATCTTTTGCCCTGGTCGCGCCTGTGGCCGCCGGTACATGGTTACTTCGACTGTTTTTGCAAACCAAGTGGTCATGGCGTGCAGTTGTCTGTAACACCGCACAAATGGCGTGGATGAGTTTGTTGGCCGTGGGCTTGTTTGCTTGTTGGTTGTTGATTGACCCGCAACCACAGGAAGTCTGGCGTGAATTTGTGCAGCAGGAAAACGTCGGCAAGATGAGTGATGGCCGAAATTACTTTGCGGTGATGTTCAGTTTCAACGGATCGGCTGACTACCTCGCCGCCCCCATGCTCAACAGCGGTTTGTTGTTTCCTTGGGTGTTGGCTTTGGTTGGTGTCGCCTGGCGACAAAGAGGCACAGCTTCAGAGCCAAAGCGCAGTTTGTTGACCAAAGCATCGCTGCTTTGGATAGCCGTGTGGTGGGTTGTTTTTTTATTGCCTAACCATCGATCTAGCCGTTATCTGTTGCCCTTGTTGCCAGCCTTGGCCTTGCTCATGGCATTGCATGTTGACAGCATCAAGCGGGTGGCTCCTCGCGTCACCGGTTTACTCGCTCTGATCATGTTGTCTGTGTTGGTGTGGCTTGGCTGGCATGCGCGTGCGATTGGCGTGCTGCCAGATCTGCTGGCAGGCTTGGTGTTGGTTAGCTGGGTTGCAGGTCTGGTGATTTGGGTGCGCATGTGGTGGATCCCATCAACAGGCGTTTTTGATTCACTGCTGTGCGCTGCATTGGCCTTGCTCAGTCTGACCGCATTGCTGCAAGGCATGCATGGCGAGCGCGTCGACTTTCAAGGTGACAGCAAGCTACGCCCGCAAGCTGACACTATCTGGGTATCACAAAGCTCGAACGGTGAATTTGAGCCACTGCATTTTTTATTGCCCGGTGACAACCGTTTCACCAGTGACCAAGCCCGTGTAGAGGCACTCACAAACGGCACTGACACTGCATCTGGCACGTGGTTTATGGTTGTCAGACTCGACGACGCCGACCCCTTGCCTTGTGAAACCATGAATGTATGTGAACGCATTGCCACGCGATGGGATATCGAACTGAGACCCAAACCGGGGCAGGCTAACGCAGACAATATCAACCGTCCGCGTGAATGGTTGTGGCGTCAGGAATGGTTGATGCGGGTTCGTTGACGCCAGATGAACTGAATCAACTTGACATGCGCCCATATCCACAAACCCGGGTCTGACCACGCATCCCAGACATTGCCTGAGGGTGCATGCGTTGCTACAAACAACGCAGTCGCCACCAACCAGCAGTTGACAGCTTGCATCTGCCAACCGGCCAGTGCAAACAAATAAATGCAGGCCATCCAAACACCCATCACGCCCCAAGCGAGCCACACCACAGGCTGCTCAAATCCCATGCTGTAGATGTCCCAAAGCATGAGCCCGAATGTATCTAGGCACAAAACCCATCCGGCGATTGCGGGCAGCAGCCAAATCCAGACATGGGCTTGCTCAGTGGGTGCCGTATAAAAAAGCAGATGGGAACGGCCTTTGATGTCTTGCCATGCCGCATTCACGCACAAACACAATGTCAGCAAACTTGGCGTTTGAAATACCAAGCCCAAATTTGACAGTGGGGCTTGCCACAGCATTAACACCAGCAGCCAGCACAAGCTCGCTATCAGCCAGCGCCATCGCTTGTCATACACGCGAATGAATTGAACGCTTAACCAAGTCAGGACCGCCAGCCAGCCAGTCGCATGGAACACCTGTTGCACTTGTAATTGTGGCAGCACAGCAGAAGACAGCGACAAGGCGTATTCAAACAGCATCATGGCTTGGCCTTGGCTGCAGGCGCTGCCCGCCATCTTTGCCATGCAATCCCTTGGCGCAATTCGGTGTAGCTGACCCATAAGCGGTCATCGCTCCAACTCAGTGAAGGGTACGAATACTCTGTTTGTGGCAAACCATCAACCAAGGTTTGCGGCGCAGACCATTGCAAGCCATCCACACTGTCGTGCATGACCAGCAGGCTGCGACCGCGCTCGTAGGGGTTGCGCGCCATCACCGCGCCAGCACCGGGCAGCATGACAGCGGCAACCGCAGAATCTTGGTTGCTGAGCGACAAGGCTTCACGCTCGGACCAGTGCGCGCCGGCATCGGCACTGCGGATCAGACTGACTTTGTCATGCGGGGACAGGCTGCGCATATAGGCTTGCCAATGGTTGGCGTCAACCGCAATCACCGCAGGTTGCAACATACGACGCATATGTGCCAATCGCCTCAGTCCTTGAAATTCCCCGGATGGACTGAACCAAGCAAACACTGGGTAATGTTTGCCCAGTTCAAAATGCAATGGCAGCACCATGCCGCCATCGGCCAAGGGCAGCGGCGCATGGCGAACCAAGTGGCTCAGGTTCCATAACCAGCCCAATGGCAATTGGCCGATCACATCAAATTGGGCTTGTGCCGGTTTGATGTCTGCACTTGGCTGACGCAAATGCAGCACTCTGGAAGCGGCCCAACCGCCCAAACCAGTGCCGACCACAAACACATGCAAACGCTGTTGTTGATCTAACCAAGCGACCGGGTTGCCGATATGCAAAATGCCTTTGCCAAGGGATCGACCCGCAGACAAGCGATCGACCACCCAGACCGGTTCTGTCCAAGCTTGTTGTTGACGCGACCACAGTGACATGGCGATGCGCACATCAGGCTTGGCTTCTTTGCTTCCTGCGAACCAAAAAACAGCCAGACTGAAATGCGGGTTGGTTGGTAAGGCCACCAGATTGCTGGCGTGTGCGGCAGGCGCGAGCGGCGGTTGTGGCACCAGGCCTTGGGCTTCCAGCACCCAGCCCGATGGGCTGGGTTGCGGTGTGGCCGCGCCAGCGGTTTTGGCTGGTCTGCCAATGACAGGTGTTGACTCAGCGTTGACAAGCAATAGCGCTGCAACCACCAGCCAAACAACAAACCAAACTAAGGGCATCAAGCTAGCTGGCAACCAAGACTTGTGCATCATGCGTCCTTAGCCGGCCGACCCTAAGGCCAGTCCAGCGTGTTCGCGCAAAGGATGGAAGTGGATATGCGGAAAACGTTCTTGCGCCAAACGCACGTCATAAGGTGAGGTGCACAAATAAGCCAGCGTGTGGGCTGCGTCCAGCGCCATGCGTTGCGGGTAAGCGTTACTGAACTCGCGCAGTTGCGCCGGTGTCTCGGCGGTGATCCAGCGCGCGCCGGTGTATTGGCAGGGCTCTAACCGCACATCGCAGTCGTATTCGGCTTTGAGCCGGTGTTGCACCACTTCAAATTGCAATTGACCAATGGCGCCGAGCAGCATGGGCCCGCCGATTTCAGGCTTGAACACTTGGATCGCGCCTTCTTCGCCGAGTTGCTCCAAACCGGTTTGCAACTGCTTGGTGCGCAGCGGGTTTTTCAGCAGCACGGTCATGAACAATTCGGGCGCAAAAAACGGCAAGCCGGTGAATTGCAAACTGCTGCCGTCGGTGATGGTGTCGCCGAGTTGCACACCACCATGCGTTGTGAAGCCGATGATGTCGCCCGCGAAGGCTTCTTCCACCGCTTCGCGCCGCTGACTCAAAAAGGTGACCACGGAAGTGGGGCGCAATTCTTTGGCGCTGCGTTGCACTTTGAGCTTCATGCCCGGCGCGTATTTGCCCGAGGCCACGCGCACAAACGCGATGCGGTCGCGGTGGTTGGCGTCCATGTTGGCTTGCACTTTGAACACCACGCCGGAGAAACCGCTGTCCTCGGGCTGCACGGTTTTTTCCACCATTTGTTTGTTGACCAGCAGCGAACTTTGCCGAGACTGCGGGAAAGGCGCTAAATCGACCAATGCGTCCAGCACTTCCATCACACCAAAGTTGTTCACGCCTGAGCCGAAGAACACCGGCGTTTGTTTGCCTAGTAAAAAAGCTTCGCGGTCAAACGTCGGCGATGCACCGGTGGCCAGTTCCATGCTGTCCATGGCGGCGGCCCACTCCAAACCGAAGCGGCCGGACAAATCGGCTTGTTCGGTGAGTGCAATGGTTTCGAAATCCTGCGGCAAGCGTTCGCTGCCCGACTCGAATACCGTCATCGCCTGCGTGCGCAAATTGATGATGCCACCGAAACTTTTGCCTTGACCGACTGGCCAGGTCATGGGCACGCAAGGCATGCCGAGTTCACGTTCGACCTCGTCCAAAATATCCAACGGGTCGCGCACCTCGCGGTCCATTTTGTTGACAAAGGTGATGATGGGCGTGTCACGCTGACGGCAGACTTCAATCAAGCGGCGGGTTTGGGCTTCCACACCGTTGGCCGCGTCAATCACCATCAAGGCCGAGTCCACCGCAGTCAACACACGGTAGGTGTCTTCTGAGAAATCTTTGTGCCCCGGCGTGTCCAGCAAATTGATGACGTGGTCGCGGTAGAGCATTTGCATGACCGAGGATGCCACTGAGATACCGCGTTGCTTTTCAATCTCCATCCAGTCGCTGGTGGCATGGCGCGAGGCTTTGCGGGCTTTGACCGAACCGGCGATCTGAATCGCGCCAGAGAACAGCAGCAACTTCTCGGTGAGCGTGGTTTTACCCGCGTCCGGGTGGGAAATAATGGCAAAAGTGCGGCGTCTGCGCACTTCCTCTAAGGCTGTGGTCATGGTGTGTTCAGGGAATAAGCGGGGATCATAGCCCGACAGAGGGAAAGATCAGAGCTCGCCTTGCTGATGGTCTACCGTGTAATAACGCACCGTGCGAAGCAACATGGTGCGGTCAAAAGGCTTGGCCAGCACATGGTTGATGCCCACTTCGCTGCATCGCTTGACAGCGTCTTGCGCGACATTGGCGGTGAGTGCCACCACCGGCACTTCAGAAAAAGGTTTGGCCGCATGCGCTCTGATCTGTTGAACCACTTCGGTTCCGTCCAAGTCAGGCATGATCAAATCGATCAATACCAAATCATAAGCATGCGATTGCATCAAACCCAAAGCCTGTTGCCCGCTTTCTGCTTGCTCGATGACGGCATGGGGAAAGCTTCGTAGCAAGGTGGTCGTCACCAGCAACCGGTTCACATGGTTGTCATCCACCACCAACAGTTTGAGCACAGTGTCATCTTGTTGAACCAACGCGTCAAAAGGGGCGGGCGATTGCAAAGGCGCATCCGCAAGTGTCAAAGGCAGTTCAACTGTGAACGTAGAACCAAGGCCTGGCGAACTGACCAACCGCAATTGGCCGTGGTGGCTTTTCACCAAACTCAAGGTGATGGCCAGACCCAAGCCATTGCCGCGCATGGGTTCGCTCAAACGCAAGGCTGTTTGAACATCATGTACTTGAATGAACGGCAGGTAAATCCGCTCTTGCTGTTCGGCGGTCATGCCGATGCCGGTGTCTTCAATACTCACTGACAAGCGTATGCCGTCATCTGCATGGTCAACAGATGCACGCATATGCACATGGCCTTTGGGCGTGAACTTGATGGCATTTCCCAGCAGGTTGATCAATATTTGCGACAAACGGTTTTGATCCATGCTGACCCATTCAGGCAAATCATCAGCCAAGGTCAAGCGGTAGTCCAACTGCATTTCATGCGCTTGGTGAGACAAAGTATGGAATATTTGCTGCAACACATGAGCCAGATTGATGGTTTGCGGGTTCAAGGTGAGTTGACCCAGACGGATTTGTGAAAAATCCAATAAA
>Ga0164294_10005477_pt1 | contig 10913 bp, 3 predicted proteins | sample GEODES005metaG_FD_111479 | JGI IMG/M metagenome (GOLD analysis project Ga0164294, IMG submission 111479) | Oligotrophic lake water microbial communities from Sparkling Lake, Wisconsin, USA - GEODES005 metaG | ecosystem: Environmental > Aquatic > Freshwater > Lake | place: USA: Sparkling Lake...
CTGCCCATCGCTCGCGTGCAGGCCGACACGGCAACGGACAACCCCGCTGAGCGCAAGGCGCTCGAGCGCGCGGGCTTTACCTGCGAGGCCCTGTTGCGGGGCGCCGAGGTCCGCGACGGCCGCCCGCGCGACCGCCTGCTCTACGCGATGACGCGCGCCGACCTCGCGGCCGGCTGACTATCGCCAGACGACGCCGCCACGCAACGCACCCGTCCATGCCTGTCCCAGCATCACAGACGGCCACAGGCCAATGCCGAATTGTATCTGCGGCGAGCGAGACCCAGCCTTAAGAGAGAGCGACTCGCCTGAGACCTCGACACCCAGCGGTGAGAAGAAGTGCTGCGACAAGTTGGCCCCCTCTAACTGAAACGCGGGCGAGAATGCGACCCCCAGCCCCCACCCGGACCAGGTCTCATCTGGTCCCGCCGACCCCAGGGACCACTGCGCCCCGACGCTCAACGGAACATGGATGGCATATGACCAGCGCATCTCCGCGCCTTGCCGCTGCACGAAGCAGCCGTTCTGATGTTCCCTCAGAGATGCGCGCACACCGGCCCCGAGAGCGACGAGGTCTGCACCCACATGACCGAAGAAACTCCAGAAAGAGCCACGAGGCCCCTCCGCGTCAAAGCCGCTCCAGTGCGGCCCCACGCGCGCACCCAGTCCAACGCCAGCGCCCGCGTCGATGACTTCGACAGTCGACGCGGTCGTGGTCCTGATCCCTTGCCCAGCCCCACAATCACTGGACACAGACGCCATCCGACCCGGGCCCACGATCCCCAACGAAACGACGTGTAGACCCCCAAACACAGCCCATCCGGACTGAGCTGCCCATCGAAGCTCACTGGTTGCCACCGCTTCGGGCTTTTCCAACTGTCCTGCCTGTGGCGGTTCGTTCCGCGGGGGCACCTCGGGCGGAACCTCCAGCGGCGGAGCGGCGACCGAAGGGGGCGGCGCAGGTGCGGCCGACGGTGGTGTCGCGGGTGCGGCCGACGGGTGCGTCGCAGGTGCGGCCGACAGCGGAGCGGTCGGTGGGCTTGGCGCTGCCGGCACAACAACAGCAGGGGCAGGTGAATTCGCATGGGGTTCAGTCAGCGTAACACTCAACGTCGGACCGACCTTCGCGTCGACCATGCGCGTGACCCGCACGCCGTCGGCAAAGGTTGCGGCTACCTCAACTTTGCCCGGGAACGTGCGCAGCAGCGACGGGAGCGGGCTCGTCCCCGCCCCCACGCCCCGAATCTCGACCCTCGCGCCCTCTGGGCTCGTCGTGAGCGCAATGGTCGCGACCTGGGACTTCAACGCCTGGAGTTGATTATGTGCCCGCGTCAGCGTCTTCGCCGGCGCCGCAACATCTGCGGCGATTGCCTCGTAGGCCCCAAACGCAAGGTTCGCGTGCCCGAGTCGCAACGCCGCAACCGCGATGGTCTCGAGCGCATCGGCGGCGCCCCCGGCCGCATAGGCACGTTTGCCGAGCTCGAGCACCTCGTCCCACCGCTGCGCCTTGAAAGCCGGCCCGATGGCTGCATTGGCCGCCTCAAGGGCCGTCGCATCGGGCGCGCCAGGCTCGGGCAGGCCGGGCGGGGTGGCGGCTCGGGCGGAGGCTTGGAGGAGGAGGAAGAGGGGCAGCACACGACAGGGCAGTGAGGGGAACATACAGGTCGTCAAGACAGGCCTCGTCAGTCGGTGCATGCTGCGCCCGCACGTCAAGCATGCTGGCAGCAATTGGGTGCAGACAGCGTCGCGGGTTCGCTCAGTACTTGATGATGTACTTCACAGCGACGTTGCGCGGACGAGTCTCGGCGATGCCAATCACCGAGGTTGGCGCAGCCCCTTGGCTGGATCCATCGGTTCGGAATTGTCCGCCCCAATTGTGGCCGTGGACGCCATTGAACAGAGTTCGAATCTGCGTCCCGCCGGCTCTCGGGCCGTTCGCTGCAAACCGGCCACTATTATCGTCGCCAAACGCAAACTCGTCAATTTCGTCGTTCGCATCCGGCAAGTCGTGATCATGATTGCCATCGTCGGTCGTGCGGCCTCCAACATTCACGATGTGAGTGTGATCATCGATATTGTGCCGGTGGCTTCCAAACCCATCGCCCTGGAATGACCCAGCAGCGCGCACATCGACATCCCGGGTTCCATCGTTCCCCGCTGCACCGGCAGGCCCACCCATATCGTTCACGGCTCGCAAGAACCGCCCGCGGAGGTCAGGGACGTTGAACTGGTTCGCGTTCCGTCCCCACGCATCGCCAAGCGCCGCGGCCAGCAGTGCGTACTGGCCGTCGATCGGATAAGCTGAGCCATCGCACCAAAGCCAACCGTCAGGCAGAGTTCCACCGCCGAACGCGACAATGGTCCCCGCGGGCACGCCGTTGTCCGCACGAACCGCGAACGGGACGGCGCCGATCGCCCGGCGCCCATTCAGCGCCGTGCCGTTGACCTGAGTCTGAACGAAGACCCGCGGCGCGGCGAACACCTGCCAGCCCAGGGCCTCCATGCCCTGCCCGCCCAGTTCGACGACGAACTGACCGTTGGACACGGTGACGCGAACAGTAGCGAAGGTCCCGGCCGCACCAGGCCAGAGTTGATTACCGGCCTGCGCCGCGTCGAAGAGCGCGAAGCCGAGGTCGTAGCCGCCATCCGCCGGCCGGCCGTTCTGCTCCAGCCGGCCGTCGTAGCGAATGGTGCGCGGGGCCTGCGCGTGCGCAGCGGTGGCGAGCGCCAACGCTGTCAGAAGTGCCAGAACGATGTGTTTCATGGGAACGAGTCTCCTCTCTGAGAGTTTCAGTAGACAGTGAATGTCGTGCCGTCCGGCGCCTGCCCGCTAATGGCGTCAGTCCGGCTGATCGGTGAAAGCGTAACGCGGCCGCTCAGCGAGTACTCTCCGGCGGCATCGACGACAGGTTCGGAGTCCGCCGCGCTGAAGCTGGCGCATATCCAGTCGCCGTCGCGCGTGGCGAGGTTGAAGTCACCCGAAACGAGGACATCACCGTCGATGCCAGCAGCAGCAGAGCCGCAACCGATGCTGCAGGCCTCGCCGCCGTAGCTCAGAGCACAGCCGCAGACGAGTCGGCCGGAGTCGGGCACAGCGGGTGCGCCGCCGCCCGGCGAGAACGGCGCGACGCCGCAGGCGAACCGCGGATCTTCTCCCGAACGGTATTGAGGACACACGGACGAAACGTAGTCGCCATCATAGCCGACCAGCCAGTCGAGTTCGGCGCACTCGTTCACACAGCCCCGCGTGTACGGGCGAACGAGTTCTGGGTCCTGACAATAGCCGTCAATGCAGCGAATGCCGTCGGCACAACGCCCGTCGTCGTCGATGCCGTTCTCGTCGGCACAGCGGACGGTCGGGTGGCCCCCGTAGGGTGCGTAAGGCACAATCGCCCAAGCAACAAAACCGTCGAGTTGGAAGCTGCGGTCGTCCGGAAGGAGTGACTCGCAGTGAAACGCGACGTTCCAAGGGTTCACCGGAAGAGTCCCGTCTAGCACGCCCGGGCCGTCCAAACCAGCCTGGCACCCCTGAAATGCATAGCGCTGAGACGCGACGTCGCTCGATACCATGTGCAGGCGCTCCGAGGCGCCGAGCAGTTCCGGTCGGTCAGGCCGAACGACGTCGAGGCACTTGAACTGGCTGTGGTGGACCATGCCCTCCCGCCGAGCCGCGTCGTAGTATTGTGAGAAGTCGTAACCTGCTTTCGGTTCGCCATTCCGCACAGACGCGACAGCGGTGTCCTGATATCGGTGGCATTCGCGCCAGTATTCACCGCTGCTCGGCCCCGGGGTGAAAGCGACCGAGTCGGTCGCGCTCCCCCCCATCATGCGACTGCGTTCTGCGATGACGTAGGTTCCGAAGACCTGACCTGCGCCCGGCGCCACATAGGCAGCCGTGTGCAGTTCCGCAAAATAGGCGAGTCGAGCTGCGACTGCGTTCGCCACGGCGTCCTGCAACCGATTGCCGGGTGCAGAATTCTGGCCTTGCGCCACGTCGGGTCGACCGTCATCGTTAAAGTCTGCCCTCTCGTCTACGCAGAACTTCGTCAGCGGGTTCACCTCTTCGACGCGGAGTTGACGTCCGCCGAGCGCCGGGGGGTTGAAGTACGGCGGATGATCGGTCGCTGCGCTGCGGTCGAACTCGCCCTGCCGGTCGTTTCGGTCCGTCTCGACGAGCGGCACGAACGGCGCGCCGAACTCAGCCTGCGTCGATACGACGATGTTCGCTCCCTGTTCGGGACGGAGAATGAACCGGTCGACCCGACGGACATCGCAACGAGCCTGCTCGGCGAGACGCGCATCCGGGCTGCGCGTCGCGGCCCAGGCGCTCTGAGAAATCCAGCCGTCTCCATCCTCGTCGCAAGCAATCGCATCCGCGCCGTTGCCGGTCCGCCAGAAGAAGCCGAGCCGTGTTTCGCAGATGCAATTTCCGCCGACCTGATACGGCGCCACGTTGCCCGTTCGGGCTTCATCCGGTGGACAGAGATCGATTGAGCATCCAAAGCATGTGCGGCTGGCAGAGTCGTATGCCTCACCAGCCCTACATGGTCGAGTATCGCATACGGCCCGATTGTTCTCAATTCGGCAGAACTCGCCTTCGGCGCACGGCGCGGAATCGCAAGTGACCTCCAGCACGCACGCATCGGCTCCAGCCGCGCCCGACACGTAGCCCGGTGCACACGCTTCGAAGTCGCACCGGTCGTCCGCTCCGCCCACACCTCGGATGCATGGGCGGTGGAGACCCGCGTCACAGGCGAGGCTGTCGCACGTCTCACGAGGCCGGCAGGCACCCGCTGCCGCGTCGAGGACATAGCCGGGCTCACAGCCTGTGCAGGCTGCGCTCCCGTCCGCGTCGTCGCAGTTCTGGTACCTGTCGGAGCAGGGCGGCATGAGCTGCTGGCACGTGAGGCCTTGAATTGCCTCACAGGCGCACTCCGGGCCCGCGCATGCAGCCGGTACGGCGTAACCCGCGAGACATCCCAGACAGGCAGCGTGTCCGCCGGGCGTGGGTGGGTCACAGACACGATTCGCGATGGCGCACCCCGCGTCGCTGCAGTCCCGTTGCACTTCGCAGAAGCCACCTACGTCGATGTAACCGGGGAGGCAGGCGGCGCAAACCGCTCCACCGTCCGCCCCGATGGCGCAGTCCCGGTGGTCCTCTCGGTCACACCTAACGCTGATGTCGACGGGGTCCCCTGGCTGACAAGTGGGCAAGCGCGCCATGTCCCGCACGCACGCTCCAGCCTGTTCGACGAAGCCGAGTTCGCACGCCCCACATGTGGCGTCGCGCTCCGGGCCGGCGCCAGGCACGCAGGCGCGATGGTCTCCGCAGACACCGATCTGCGCCAAGTCGGCGCAGTCGAGTGCGTCGCGACACGCGCCGGCGTCGCACACGAGGCCTCGGCACGCGCCGGCTACGCAGGGACAACCGGCGGCCTGCCCACCTTCGCAGGCACGGCAAGCCGCGCCGTCACAAAACAGGCCCGAGTCGCAGGAGCCGTCCGGTCGACATGCGCAGTCTGCGGCGCCGGGCGTCGCGCACGCACCTCCGGCGCATCGACCGTCGGCGCCGCACACCAATCCTTCGTCACAGGGACAGGGACAGCCGGTCTCTCCGGAACATGGGGCGCAGACCACAGTCTCGGCGGCGCATTGCAGACCGGGTTGGCACATCACGGGCGCCGCGGGACAAGGGCAGCCCTGCGAGCCGACCGCCCCGGGAAGCGTACACGGGTCAGCGGCGCACTTGCCCCCTGCATCGCAGACCAGTCCTTCGGCACAGACGCGCTGTTCGTCGCATCTGCAACCGGCGCCGCGCATCGCTTCGCACGGGTCGGGTAAGAGGCACTGTCCATCGATGCACGAAGTCGCTTCGCCGTAGTGCGGAATCCGCTGACACTCGCGGTCGGATGCGCACGGACGACAAGACCCGTTGTCGCATAGGAAGCCGGCCGTCGCCGGGACCGCATCGCAATCTTGGGCGCGCTCGCAATCGAGGGACATGGCGCCGCCGCCTCCGGAGCCTCCCATCCCGCCGCCTCCACCGCCGCCGGGGCTCGGCGGCCCACCTCCGCCTCCGCTACCACCATTTCCACCGTCGCTCCCAGAGGCCTTGTTACCTCTCGGGTTCTCACCGGTGCATGCACTCGTCAGTGCGCAGGCGAGCGTGATGAGAAGTGGGCCCTGTGACCATCGTCGCAGTGTCATCTCAAAGCTCCGTAAAATCCGTGTAGTAGATGAAGAGTCGGATATCGTCCATGCTGTTCAGGTCAATATCCTGGTTGACGGCCTCGTCTCTCTGATTGAGAACCACCTCCCAATTAGAGTTCGCGAACGGTCGGTCCCGAAGCCGCTCGTTTCGATAGACCTCCGGGGCGAACACTTTCTGTCCATTGAACGCCGGATTCAGCACCGCGACACGCTCCGGGAACCGGTAATACATCGTGTCGTCGGCCACGGCGCGCACCGAGCCCGTACCCGACTGCCTTACATAGACTCGCGCAAGCTGGTCCCCCAGGCCCGCTCCGTCGAGCGTCACCTCAAGGTAGAGAACCTTGTGGTCGCGGGTCAGTGGCGAGAGTTGTTTGACGGACGTACCGAACGGCAACGCGAGGTAACCGTTCTTGTCCAGAAGGCGACTGTCCGTCAGGCGCTCACGGAATCGCTGGGTTCGCTCCGCGCTCGTTAGCACCTGTCCGTCTTCGTCCAGCGCGGGAATCAACAGCACATCGTTCTTGAGAGAAACGACAGCAACTCGTATGTCTGGATTTCCGTATTGCTCTTCAAATGCTTCGAACGCGTCGGCGAGGTCGGCGAGGTAATTTTCGAGACTCACGTCGCCCCGCGAAACCAAGCGAACTAGGAATAGGTCGTTCAAATGCGCGTAGCTCTGGCTCGTGTAGTATTCGAAGACGCGAGTTGCCTTGTACGCGTCGACCAAGGCACTCTGGAAAGTGCGATCAGCATTCAATATCGCGTCATTCTTGTAAATTCGCGTGTTTGGATCGTTCCTGGCTGCCTCGACGTTGATGGCCAGTTGCTCGGCCTCTGATTGTTCGCTCGACAGGCGGACCGCTTCGTTCCTCAGTCGCGAGACCTGCGCGATCTTGAGTCGCATCGTGTAGTCGGCCTGCATGGCGTCGAGCGCGTTGGTCTCAAGTTCCAGTAGAAGGCCCTGAACGCGCGCCCACGAGTCGATGTTGACTTGATCACAACCGAGGAGAGTGAGGGAACGGTTCGACGCGTTTCTTAGGTTTTCGATCTTCCTACGGCGGGCCTCGATCTGCCCTTCTCGCTGTCGAATCGAAATCTCGACGGCCATAGACTGTATAGTGAACATCGCGCTCTGCAGCGCCGCAGTAAGGCAGTCGCCGCCCGTTGCCAGGCCGACGATAATCGAGCATTTGGATAGACTCGCGAGCTCTTGCATAGTGCTCAGGTCGCGCTTCATGCGCTCCGCATCGGTCTGTGAGTCACGAATCTCGCGCTCCAGGCTGGTCTGCTGTCCGGCCAGGCTGAACTCGATGTCGGCTCGCTGCCGAATCAGGGCACACTGACGCGCCGCAGCCTCCTTCTCCACGCGGAGGCGAGTGACGATAGCGTCGCGTCCCTGAATGACCCGGTCGAGGCCGAGGCGCGCGAGCTCGACTTCTCCCAGCGCATCGAAGAGGTCACCATTTCCTACGAGGCCACAAGGATCACCGGCCTGCCGAGTCTCCTCCGACGCATCGGCGTGTTTGGAAGTTGCGGGGTAGACATGTCCGTCGGCCCCCTCGAACGTACCGCAAATCTGCGCGAGGCGGTCCTCGTAGGTGTTCTTTACCTGAGTCAGTTCGCGCTCAAATGAGGCGCGGTCCGTTTCGTACGCGCGATTCTGCTCGAGAGCACGGTCCTCTTTGTCCGCCGCGATCCTCAGTTTCTCCATCGCGCCCCGGAGCATGACCTCGAAGGCGTTGTGGTCTCCGGGGTTAAGTGCTGGGAACGGAATGTACTCGGGTGGGAGCCCAAAGAGTGTCAGTTCATCCGAGATGTCCTGGTACACGTCCCGCATCTCCATGAGGGCGGAATTGTAAACTCGCTGCGCACGTTCGGCCTCGGCGTCGACCTGTTGCCGCTGTGACGCAACCAGAGTTGCCCGCAGGTCTCTCAAAAATCGCCCCAGAGCCATAGACTCGATGTAGGCCGATGTGTAGGCCCGCTCGACGACGCGGCGTGCGAGGTCGGGGCGGTTGAAGCTCTCGTAGCGTTTGGCAATGGCGCTCCATGCCCGTGCCTTTTGACTCGACGCGCGCACCAGACGCGTCAGATAGTTGACGACGGTTTCCTTTCCGAGGAACGCCTCTCCCTGAAGCAGAGCAAGGCTTCGCCAGAGTGTCGGGCTGTTGCGGTAGAAACGGTCGAGGACGAGCTGATAGGCCTGCGTCGCCTGATACAGGCTCCGCATCTCGAAACCGGCAGGGCCCGCCAGGTCGAAGCCGCCCACCTCGAACTGTGAGCCGAGGAACGCACCACCGTGAATTCCCGCGAGGTCGAATCGAGATGCAAAGGCGGCGGTATAAGCCTCGTCGCCGAGCATGACGAGCAACTCGGCATTGAGCGACTCGAATCCATCGCGGACCAAGACACCGGTGGCAGGATTGTAATAGGCACCGAGAACTTCCCGGAGGAAATCTCGCGTCCGTGCCTTGACCTCATTAGACAGACGAGGTCGCGCAGAGTCGTTCATGTAGGTCGCCAACACGCAGTCGACACGGGCCGACAATTCCGAGATCTGTCCCGGGTCGTAGCAATACTGCATCGCGTCTGAGCCCGGGATGCAAAGGCGAGGCGCGAAGCCGATGTTTGCCCCGTCGCGATTCTTGAAACGTGTTTTGTACCTGAACGCATCGGCCGTCGTGGTCAGGAAGTGCGCAAGTAGTGGGGGAGATTCGGCGTTCGGACGATAGAAGCGCTTTCCAGAACGCAGGTCGACACGATCTCGCTCACACAAGACCTCGTCGCCGACACAACGCCAGTTGGGGTCGAGCGTGCCGCCGAGTTCGTCGAGCCATGCGGTCGGGTGCCCGTCTTCGCCCTGAATCTCGCTGAGGCAGGTGCCTTCGCGATTGCACGGCAGTGAGCACAAGTCCGTTTCTCCGAGACCTTCGTGCGAGAACTGGACGAACGTCGAGCCACTGCCCGGCGGGCACTCTTGGAACCGAGCACCATCTCGCAAACCGCAGTCGTCGAAACGACCAGTTGCGTGGCAAACGTAGTGAATCGAGTAGTCGGGGTCGGAGAGCCCGTAGAAGTTCCGCGGCGGATCGGCAACCAGGAAGTCGGCGGGGGCGGGCGGCGCGGCAACGCCGGTCATCATCAGGCCGAGTCGGTTCGCGAGCACCTGTCCATCGGCAAGGGCGCCCGGAGATTCGCCGTTCAGTTCCAACAACTCGGGCGAGCACGCGGCGCCGAGCGTCGACCCGGCAGCGGGATCAGGGTCCGCCTGGTTCGTTCCGGCGAATGCGTCTGCGGCCAATTGACTCGGGTTCCGTCGAAGTTCCATGAACCCGTACGCTGAGAACTCCTCGGTCCCCACGGCGCCGACGAAGGACCCGTACGACTCCTTGAACAGCACCAGCATTCTCGACTGGTCGACGAGCAACCCATCAACCAACTCGATCCGCCGAATCCGTGCCTGACCGTCCGGGATCGGATTTGAGCCGGCGAAGTTGAGATTCTCTGCGACACGTGCCGCGGGATCCGGTGCGGACTTCTGCCGGCATTCGGTTCGTCGCAGTGCGCCGAACGGGTCGCGGTCGACGCCCACGACATTCTCGAAACCATCGAGGAGCCATGGGAATTGGACCGCTGCTAGGGTGTCGTCGGCATCGGGGCAGTCGACGTCGGCGCTGTCACTCGGGAAGCGACCGCCAACGACGACCGTCGCGCGGAGTTCGCTGAGTCTTACGCCGCAAGCACCCCGCCCGTTGTCGCGACTCCGCATCGCAATATCACAAGCGACTGCGGGCGCCGCCGCGGGGTCCGTGGCCAGACGCACCACCACTGCGGGGTTCCCGGCATACTGCAAGGCAACGTCCGAAGCGATCCGACCTTCGAGTTGCCGGGAGTTCGCTTGGGCGAGACCGAGGTTCATCGCGAAGGGCAGTTCCACCATGCCGCTCGGCACGGGCTCGGTCTCGTTGTTCGTCGTGAGCTCTCCGAGTCCGCCGATGCCAGCGGGCCAAGGGTAGCAGGCCCGAATCGCAGGGTCGCTCAGCACACGGCCGGGCTCACAGGACTGACGCACGGTCTGGAATTTCCACGAGCCGGTCAATACCGACTGCAACACGGCATCGAACTCTTCGATGCCGATGTCGCCACGTCGAAACGCAACCCAGCGCTGAAGGAAGGCATTGCCGAGATTGGCAGACGCAGGGTTGTTTCTGTCGACGGGCCGGCCGGCAGCCTGCCACGCGTTCATTCGTCCGGTGTCGACCTTGAACTGGCCGAAGTAGTACATCTTGCCCCGCCACTGACCCTCGGGCCGCTGGGCATATTGAAGATCAATGCGGCGAGAACCGAGCGCGTCGTTCCTGACCTCGATCGTCCCAGTCCAAATCGGCCGGACGTCATTCGACGCGCCGGCCACGACGACCTCTGCCGTCGCGCCGGACTCGACGGCGATTTCAATGGAGCGCACCTGCTGGCCGCGCGGTACGTTCGGCACAGCGCCGTCGCCCGCTGGAACGATCGCGGACGCAAGCGTCAGCCAGAAGAGCGGATTCGGATCGCCGGGAATCGCATCGGCAGTCGTCTCCGCGACCTTCTCAATCGTGAAGACCTGCCGTCGTGGTGACTGGTTCGTGATTCGAAAACGACCCTCCACGGCGATGTTCGAGAACGTGAGAGCCGTCGCCGTCAGCACGAAGCCTCCGTCA
>Ga0164294_10005479_pt1 | contig 10905 bp, 9 predicted proteins | sample GEODES005metaG_FD_111479 | JGI IMG/M metagenome (GOLD analysis project Ga0164294, IMG submission 111479) | Oligotrophic lake water microbial communities from Sparkling Lake, Wisconsin, USA - GEODES005 metaG | ecosystem: Environmental > Aquatic > Freshwater > Lake | place: USA: Sparkling Lake...
CCGCGCCCCATGGAAACCGTGCTCGCCGGCACGGCTGGCTGTACGGCCTATGACGTGGTGCTGATCCTGCGGCGTGGCAGGCACGCGGTCACGGGCTGTCAGGTCAAGGTGACCTCAACGCGGGCCGAGACAGACCCCAAGGTGTTCACCAAGATCAACATGCATTTCACCCTCACGGGCAGCGACATTTCACCCGCTGCGGTGGAAAGAGCAATTCAGATGTCGCACGAGAAATACTGCTCTGCCAGCATCATGCTCGGCAAAACCGCCGACATCACCACCAGTTTCGACATCGTGAACGGCTGATCCCAGCCTGCCGCCCATGGCAGGATGGAATGCGATCAAAGATGGTGAGCCGTGCGCGTCATCACCACGGCTGCCGCCCGCATCGCCCAGCGCAGCGGCGAGGGCAGTTTGCTGGCGCCCGACTGCTGTGCCTCTTGGGCATGGCGCGACTCGTCAGCCTTCATTTGCATCACGATCGCGCGGGATCGCTGGTCCGATGCTGGCAGCCTTTCCAGATGGCCTTCGAGGTGGTGCTCAACCTGCCGCTCTGTTTCGACCACAAAACCCAAACCCATTGCTTCGCTGCTGCGGCCCGCCACCCAGCCCATCACGAAGGAGCCCCCGTACCAAAGCGGGTTGAGCAAGCTAGGGCGCGCGCCCAGTTCGGTCAGGCGCTGTTGTGTCCAGACCAGATGATCGGTTTCATCGCGCGCTGCTGCCTTGAGCTTGGCGCGCAGTTCAGGGTTCTGCGTGGCCATTGATTGCGCCGCATACAGCGCTTGCGCGCAAACCTCTCCCACATGATTGACTCGCATCAAAGCGCCTGATAGCGAGCGCTCGGCCGGCGAAAGCTGCGAATCGTCGTGCGAGCAGGCTGCCGCCGGGTCGCTGCTTCTCGGGCTGAACTCTGTGGTTGGCAATTGCCGCGAGGAAACTGCCGCGCCCGAGAGGGTTCTGAGAGCGTTGTCAGTGGCAATGATGATCTTCTCTAGCATGCTTGGAAGTCTGCGTTGGAAAACACTCTTGACTCAACCCGGCGACGGCCTGAACATCCGACACCGGGCCTGCGGCTGGTCTTTCGTAAGCCTGATTTTGTTGCGTCAGGTCTGGCTTCATCCAGTCTTTATGACACGAATTGTGCGATGCGGGCCGTGTGGTGTTCGGGCAACACACCGTCAGTGCGCCTTGGTTTTTTTTGGTTGTCTGTGGGTGCGGCGATGGAATTTCGCGGGCTTGTGACTACCATTCGGAGTGTTGGTGATTGGCGGCGTTGAATCGCTCCAGTTTCGTTTCGATTTCAATGGACAGTTCAGGAGATTTCCCAAATGAAAAAATCAGTCGTCGCCCTCGCGGTCTTGGGTGCTTTCACCGGCCTCGCTTCGGCCCAATCTTCGGTCACCCTCTATGGCCGCGTTGACGCAAACGTGGGTACCGTGGATCCTGGCAGCATGGGTAAGGCTGGCAGCTCGGCCAAAGTCGGTGAGTCCGTCACCAAGATGAGCGACGGTGGCACGAGCGGTCTTGGCGCTTCTCGCTTTGGCATGCGCGGGGTCGAGGACTTGGGCGATGGCGTCAAGGCCTACTTCAAGCTGGAGTCCCAGATTTCGGTGGATAACGGCGCAAACGGTGGTGCTACCCAGACGTCCACCAATTCGATGTTCAACCGCGAGGCCTACGTGGGCGTGGGCTCAACGACTTGGGGCGATGTTCGCTTCGGCCGCCTAGAAACCCTTTCCCGCGAAGTCAACCGTACGATCAACGACGCCAGCGACGACAACCAGTTGACTATGTCCGAGGTGATCGACACTTCCAACGCCGTTCAGTCCAATTTGAGTGGTGGTTATTACCAAAACCGGACCTACTTCAACAATTTTGGCACCCGTGTTGACAACGCGATTTCGTATCGTTCGCCTAGCTTCATGGGCATGGCTCAGATGATTGCCATCTACAGCTTCGGCGAAAGCGCAACTGCACCGGCGGGGAATGCCAACACGGCGTTTGGCCGCCAGGCACTTACGGCAACGACGGACACCTCAACAAACACGCTGGTCAAGGGAAACATCGCCTCTTACACGGGCATAGGTTTCGTCGTGACAGCGGGTCCCCTTTCTGCCGACATGATTTATGAGCAGTTGAACGGTAACGGGACTGCTGGCGCTGCATCCAAGACCGGCACGATCGGTGCCAACTATGACCTCGGATTCGCGAAGATCTATGCCGCGTACCAAGATGGCTCCGATGTGACCCAGGCGTTTGGCGCCAATGCCATGACCGTCTTCACCTCAGGTACCGGTAGCAAGGCAGGCCAAAGTTCTGGCGTGGACCTCAAGGCAAGCAACTTCGGCATCAAGGCTCCGGTGGGCAAGTGGACCTTCGTGGCCCAGTACACCCAGTCCGAGTTGTCCGGCACTGGTATTACCAATAGCGTTTGGGGCAATGGTAAAACCACAGATGAAGTTAAGCAGTCGAAGTATGGAATGTCGGCCGCATACGCTCTCTCGAAGCGGACCACGATTTATGGTGTGGCGATCGGCCGCAGCGGTGACAACGACGAGTACTTCAATCGTAAGAATGAGTACAACATCGGTCTGGCACACACCTTCTGATCTTCCGACGAAGATTGGTTGAAATCTGAAAGCCGCCTTCGGGCGGCTTTTTTCGTTGTGGATTTGCCTTTTTGGGTGATCGTTTTGGTGATATCCGTGGCCCTTGCATTCAATTCTGTGTGCGCTGACATATCAAGCTTGGTGAAGGCAAAGGTCCGCGCCGTATGGGTGCGTCTCTTGGGCATGGCGTTGGTCGCGTTTGCGCTGGTGGGCTGCGTAGCCACGCCGGACGACAAGGCTGCTGCGCGCGATAACTCGGTGGGTTCTTGGCAGCCGTTCGAGTTTCCCTTCAAGCGGGCGACGCAATATGTGCCCATCACGCTGGACGGTCAACCCGTGATTCAGGCCGATGCCGACAACTCGGTCAGTCTTTATCGGCGAATGGTGCGTGTGCAGCCCGATGAATTGGGCCGTCTGGCATTTTCGTGGATGGTGCCCCAGCTCATTGCGCAGGCCGATCTGCGCGTGCAGGAACACGAAGACGCGCCAGTGCGGCTGGTGCTGGCCTTTGACGGCGATTTCAGCAAGTTGCCAGTCAAGGATCGATTGCTGTTCGATCTGGTCGAAGGCGTGATCGGCGAGCCGCCGCCTTACGCGACGCTGATGTATGTCTGGGACAACCATGCCGCCGTCGGCTCGGTGATCGTTGCGGCTCGCACCAGTCGCATCCGCAAGATCGTCGTTGACTCGGGTCCGACGCAAACGTCGGTGTGGCGGTTTCACGACCGGGACATCGCCAGCGATTTCAGAAAAGCCTATGGCGAAGAGCCGGGCGCGCTGACTTCGGTGGCCTTGATGACCGACGCCGACAACACCCGAACCCAGGTGCGCGCTTTTTACGGCGAGGTGAAACTGCTCGGACCTGGACCGCGTTAGCTTTGTGCGGGCAGCAAATGTTCGCCGTGGAAAAGCTCGGCGGGCGTTTCGCGGTCCCGGATCAGCCACGACTGATCGCCCGACACCATGACTTCTGCTGCGCGTCCGCGGGTGTTGTAGTTGCTGGCCATGCTCATTCCATAAGCACCTGCCGACAAGACGGCCAGCAAATCCCCTGACTGAACGGCCAGGTCGCGGTCACGCCCCAACCAGTCACCTGACTCGCATACGGGTCCGACCACGTCATAAGTCACCGGCTCGGCGTCGCTCAAACGACACGGCGAGATGCCCATCCAGGCCTCGTACATCGCCGGACGCATCAGGTCATTCATCCCGGCATCCACGATGCAGAAGTTCTTGCCACCGACCTCGTGAGAGGGCTTCAGGTACAGAACCTCGGTGAGAAGCACCCCCGCATTGCCCACCAGTGAGCGGCCAGGCTCGAACATCAGCTTGAGGTGTCCGTGGCCACGGGCATCGATACGCCCCAGCAGCGCGCCGATCAACTCGGCCGCAGAAGGCGGTTGCTCGTCGGTGTAGGTGATGCCAAGCCCGCCACCGAGGTCCAGGTGATGCAGTCGCACACCGGTGGCTTCCACCGCTTCGACCAGATCCAGCATGCGATCGACCGCATCGAGGTAAGGCGCGACTTCGGTGATTTGCGAACCGATGTGGCAATCGATGCCGACGACCTCGAGCCCCGGAAGTGCTGCAGCGCGCGCATAGGCGGCCAACGCTCGCTCATGGGCGATGCCGAACTTGTTGTCCTTGAGACCCGTGGAGATGTAAGGGTGAGTCTTTGCGTCGACATCGGGGTTCACCCGCAAGCTGATGCGCGCTGTTTGCCCCGATTGCACAGCCACCGAAGACAGGGTCTCGAGTTCGTCCTCGCTCTCGACGTTGAAACACATCACTCCGGCGGCGAGCGCTTGGCGCATTTCAGTGCGTGTTTTGCCTACGCCCGAAAACACCACCTTCGATGGGTCGGCCCCGGCTGCCAGCACACGCTGCAGTTCGCCGCCAGACACGATGTCAAAGCCACAACCGGCTTGCGAAAACGTCTGCAGTACGGCCAGACTTGAGTTGGCCTTGACCGCAAAGCACACGAGGTGGGCGCGGCCCTCAAGGGCACTTTGATAGGCCGAGAGCGCGGCCAGCATCGCGGTGCGCGAATAGACGTACAGCGGAGTACCGAAGCGCGCTGCCAAATCAGGCAGACCACACCCGTCCAGCGTGAGCGTGTCGTCTCGGTAAGCCAGCTGAGGCGCGCCGGGCAATTTCATCGGATGGCCAGACGATCGGTCGTCGCCGGCGACATGGCCTCAGCCGGGGCGGGTGCCATCTGCAGCCTGGGCTGGCCAGGCATGAACAATGGACCTTTTTGCCCGCACCCCGAAAGCATCGCGCCCAGGGCCATCAAGACCACCACACGAACCGGTCCGTGGACCTTGGAGACTAGACTCGGAGTGCTTTTCGACATCCAGAGAATTCTACTGACCATGCCCGAGTCGAACCTTCCGAGATCGTTGACTGACAGCGAGTTTCACGCCTTGGCTGCTGCCGTGCTGGCTCGGATTGAAGAAACGGTTGACCGCTGGCTGCAAGACGATGTGATCGACATCGATTCAAGCCGCACGGGAGGCTTGCTGGAGCTCAGCTTTCCGGATGGCAGCAAGATCGTGATCAATGCGCAACCGCCCCTGCATGAGTTGTGGCTAGCTGCGCGCAGCGGTGGATTCCATTTCAAGTGCGCCGACGGCCGATGGGTCGATACCCGCAGCGGCACCGAGTTTCATGACGTGTTGTCGACTTGCGCCAGCGAACAAGCCGGGCGGGTGTTGCGTTTCGACTCTGCCTGAAGGTCGCCTCTCCGGGCGCAGCGGGTTCAGCGCGAAAACAGGTCAAGGATGCTCTTGCGCTCTTCTTCGTCGGCAGGCTTGGGCAGGTTTTCGTCCAGCCCGACGCTGCTGATGCCACTGCGCTGCGTGCTCTCTTCGTAGAACCACTCCGAGCCGATGTGAACCACGCCTTCAGGCGGATTCACCGACAACTCAGACTCGGGCTTGCCCTTGAGGGCGAAGCTCATGTAGTCGATCCACACCGGCAGAGCCAAGCCACCGCCGGTTTCGCGATCACCCAGTTTCCTCGGGTTGTCGTAGCCGATCCAAACGACGGCCACCACATCTTGCTGGTAGCCGGCAAACCAGGCATCCATCGAATCGTTGGTGGTGCCCGTCTTGCCGTAGATGTCGCGGCGCTTGAGCGCGACCTGCGCACGCGCTGCCGTGCCTGAGCGGGTGACTTCTTGCAGCAGGCTGTTCATCATGAAGGCATTGCGCGGGCTGATGGCCCTCATCGATTCGTCCAGCGGCTGCGGCTTGAATTGATGCACGATGCGGCCCTTCGAGTCGGTCACCTTGCTGACCAGGAACGGATTGACACGGTAGCCGCCGTTGGCAAACACCGCGTAGGCGCTGGCCAGTTGCAGCGGGGTCACCGAGCCCGCGCCCAGGGCCATCGTGAGGTACGCAGGATGCCGCTCGGCCTCGAAGCCGAATTTGGTAACCCAATCCTGCGCGTAGTTCGCGCCAATCGATTGGAGGATGCGGATCGAAACCATGTTTTTTGACTTGGCCAAAGCCTTGCGCATGGGCATCGGACCTTCAAACTTGCCGTCGTAGTTTTGCGGCTCCCACGGCTGGCTGCCGGTGCTGCCCGCGTCGAAGAAAAGCGGGGCATCGTTGATCACCGTGGCCGGTGAAAAGCCGCGCTCAAGCGCAGCCGAATAAACGAAGGGCTTGAAGCTCGAGCCCGGCTGGCGCCACGCCTGGGTCACGCGATTGAAGACGTTCTTTGAGTAATCGAAGCCGCCGATCATCGCCAAGATCGCGCCGTTTTGCGGCGCCAGCGCCACGAAGGCACCTTCCACCTCGGGCAATTGGGTGGCGGTCCATGCGCCGTTGCCGCCCTCCACGACACGAATCACCGCGCCGCGGCGTATCTTGGTTTTGGGATTGGTCTTGTCGCCCAGGCCCGAGGCGACCGGCTTCAGCCCGTCGCCCGTCAAAGTGATCTGTTCGCCACTTTGCAGGCTGGCAACCAGCCGCCGCGCATCGACCTCCAGTACCACGGCGGCTTTCAGCTGATCGTTGTCAGGGTGATCGCCCAGAGCCTCGCCGATGCGCACATCGACATCAGAGGCGTCGCTCGGCAGATCGATATAGGCCTCAGGGCCGCGGTATACCTGCCTGCGCTCGTAGTCAAGGATCCCGCGCCGAAGCGCCGCGTAGGCCTGCATCTGATCCGTCGACTTGACTGTCAGGTGAACCTGCAAGCCCAGGGTGTAGGCGTCCTCTCCGTACTGCGCGTGCACCAGTTGACGTGCTGTTTCTGCAGCGTATTCGCCATGCAGGGGGGATACCGTTTGCGTGCGGTACACCAGCGTTTGCTTGCGCGCCTCGTCACGCTGTTCTTCGGTGATGAAGCCGTTTTCCAGCATGCGATCGATGATGTGAAGCTGCCGTACCGTCGCGCGTTTCGGGTTGGCGATGGGGTTGTATGCCGACGGTGCCTTGGGCAGCCCCGCGAGCATCGCGGCCTCGGCCACAGAGATGTCCTTGAGGGGCTTGCCGAAGTAGATCTCGCTGGCCGAGGCGAACCCATAGGCTCGCTGTCCGAGGTAGATCTGGTTCATGTAGACCTCAAGAATCTGATCCTTGGTCAAGATGCTCTCGATCTTCAGCGCCAGAAGAATTTCGTAGATCTTGCGCGTGAAGGTTTTCTCGGTCGACAGGTAGAAGTTGCGCGCCACCTGCATGGTGATGGTGGATGCACCTTGGCTGCGCGACTCGCCGAAGTTGGCCAAGCCCGCGCGCAGGATGCCGAGGTAATCGACACCCCCGTGTTGATAGAAACGCGAGTCTTCGATGGCCAGCACCGCATCCTTGATGACTTTGGGCAACTCGGCGGCTGGCACGAAATTGCGGCGTTCCTCGCCGAACTCGCCCAGCAAAACCCCGTCTGCGGCAAAGATGCGCATCGGAAGCTTGGGGCGGTAATCCGTGAGCCCGCTGATCTCGGGCAGATTGGGATAAGCCACTGCCAGCGCAATCGCGGCCAGCATCAAGGCACTCACGGCCAGTGCAATCGCAGCACCTGCCGCGCCCAGCAGCCACTTGCCCACAACGGACAGCCAACCTCGTTTTCTTACGGATGACGGTGGTTTTGCAGAGCCGTTGGCCCCACGAAGGGATTGGCTCATGGAGCTCCTGATAAAACGGCTTTAATTATAGGAAGCGCCCCGCCGCAAACTCCCTTGGACGCTTCTTGTTACGTCAAGGTCGGACAAACGACTAAGGTGATATTCCAAAGTACCGATAACTGAGCTTGATGAGCGTGTGTCTCGTGCAGCGGAAGTGAGGGGTGATTCAGCCCCTTTTCCCTTTTTGAACATAGGCTTTACTGCTAACATTCAAGTGAATTCTTAACAGTTCGTCGCGACTTGTGGCGGCCTGAAGGACGAGGCCTGTGAGCTTTTTAGACACCCTGCTGGGCCGGACGCACCCCTCAATGATCGGGCTTGATATCAGTTCATCAAGCGTGAAACTGGTCGAATTGGGGCAGGACGAATCCGGAAAATACATTCTCGAGCGTTTCGCTTCTGAAAGCTTTGAAAAAGGCTGGATAGTCGACGGCCAGATCGAGAAATTCGAAGAAGTCGCTGATGCGGTGCGCCGGGTCATCTCCAAGAGCGGCACCAAGACCCGAGACGTGGTGATGGCGATGCCGCAGTCCTCGGTGATCACCAAGAAGATCATCTTGCCGGCTGGCCTGCGCGAAGATGAACTTGAGGTTCAAGTCGAGTCCGAAGCCAATCAGTACATCCCTTTTTCGCTGGACGAAGTGAGCCTCGACTTTTGTGTCATCGGCCCAAGCCCCACGTCGTTCGGCGACGTCGAGGTGTTGATCGCCGCATCGCGCAAAGATCGCGTTCAGGATCGGCAGGGCCTGGCTGAGGCGGCGGGCCTCAAGCCGGTGGTGCTTGATGTCGAGTCTCATGCGTCACGCATGGCGATGGCGCGCATCGTTCGCGCTTTGCCCAACGAGGGGCGCGACTCGCTGGTCGCGCTTTTCGAAATCGGTGCCGACACCACCAGCCTCAAGGTTTTGCTCGACGACGAGTTGCTCTATGACCGCGACCAGGCCTTCGGCGGCTCGCAGCTGACCCAGTTGATCTCTCGCCAGTACGGCTTTTCATTCGAAGAGGCTGAGCAAAAGAAGCTGGTGTCCGACCTGCCCGATGACTACCAGTCGCAAATCCTGATGCCCTTCGTTGACAGCCTGTCGCAGGAAATCGGCCGCGCGCTGCAGTACTTCTTCACCAGCACGCCGCACCACAAGGTTCACTACGTGATGCTCGCTGGCGGCACGGCCACCTTGCCTGGATTGAAAGACCGCGTGACGCAGCTCACAGGCTTTGCCTCCAAGGTCGTCAATCCGTTTGACAACATGACGCTCGGCTCGTCAGTGCGTGAAAGCAAGCTGTACCGAGAGGCACCGTCCTACCTCACCGCCTGCGGCTTGGCGATGCGGAGGTTTGCCAAGTGATCCTGATCAACCTGCTGCCGCACCGTGCGGAAAAGCGCCGGCGCAGGAAGGTCGCGTTCTTTTCGGGTATTGCAGTTGCTGCTCTCGTGGGTTTGATGGTCGTGGGCTTGTGGTTTGCCGTGGTCCAACAACTCACCTCCGGTCAGCAAGAGCGCAATGCGTTTCTCGGGCGGGAAATCCAGACCCTGGAAGCGCAGATCCGCGATATCGCGGGCCTGAAGGCCGAAATCGAGGCTCTGAAAGCGCGGCAAAAGGCGGTCGAAGACTTGCAGTCCGACCGCAACATTCCCGTCCACTTGCTCAACGAGTTGGTCAAGCAGACCCCTGAGGGCATCTACTTCAAGTCGGTCAAGCAAGAAGGCCAGTCCCTGAACATCTCTGGTGTGGCGCAAACCAACGAGCGGGTGTCCGAGTTCCTGCGCAACACCAACAACAACTCCGAGTGGCTTGAGCGGCCCGAGTTGATAGAAATCCGGGCTTCCAGCGCACAAACCGCAGACCGGTCGCAAAAGCGCTTGTTTGACTTCTTGATCCGTGTGCACATCAAGCGCCAGCAAGATGCAACGGGCGCGGCGGATGCTGCGTCGGCTGTTCCTGCTGCCAAGAAGGGCTGATTTCCATGGCACTCAAATCCTTGTCGCTCGGCACCGGCATCAACTCGATGTTCGATGACGCTTCGTCTCAGTTCAAGGGGCTGGATTTCAAGCAGCCCGGCCAATGGGCACCGCTGCCCAAGTTGGCGGCCTTTGTGGCCGTCGCGCTGGTGGTCGTCGTGCTGGGCTGGTTTGTGTTGCTGCTCGATTCCAACGACGAGCTTGACGCCGAGCGGGCCAAAGAGGTCACGCTCAAGCAGGACTTTCGCAGCAAGCTCGGCATGGCCGTCAATCTCAGTGAACTGCGCAAGCAAAAGCTGCTGGTTGAGGAGTACGTGATCCAGCTCGAAAAGCAGCTCCCCGGCAAGGCCGAGATGGACGCGTTGCTGTCCGACATCAACCAGGCTGGGCTGGGACGCGGGTTGCAGTTTGAACTTTTCCGGCCTGGGCAAGTGGTGGTCAAAGACTATTACGCCGAGCTGCCCATCGAGCTCAGGGTGACAGGGCGATTCCACGACATTGGTTCGTTTGCCGCTGACGTCGCCAACCTGTCGCGCATCGTGACCTTGCACGACGTGTCCATCGGAGTTACCAAGCCAGGCAGTGATCTGATGACGATGGACGCCACGGCCCGAACCTACCGGTACCTGGATGCCGAGGAAATCGAGACGGTCCGCAGGGATGCCGTCAAGAAGCCAAAGCGGGTGAGCTAGGAATCATGATGATGCGAGGGTCAATTTTTCAGTCGCTTGTGGCCGTTGGCGCTTTGCTCGCCCTGACGGCTTGCAGTGGCGAGCAGCAGGAACTGCCTGAATGGATCGCGCAGCAGCGCGAAGAGGTCAAGCCCAGCGTGCAGCCCATCATGCCGCCCAAGAAATTCAATCCACAGGCCTATCTGATGGCCGATGCCGTCGAGCCCTTCAGCACGCAGAAGCTGACCGTGGCCATCAAGCAAGAGGCACGGCAGCCCAGTTCGCTGCTGGCCGCTGAGGTCAACCGTCGACCTGAGCCCCTTGAGTCGTATCCGCTCGACAGCGTGACGATGGTGGGCAGCCTCATGAAGCAAAACATGCCGTTTGCTCTATTGAGGGTCGACAAGCTGCTTTATCAAGTGAAGCTTGGCGACTATCTTGGTCAGAATTACGGAAAGATAGTGAAGATTTCGGAAACCGATATGTCCATCCGCGAAGTCGTGCAAGACGCCAGCGGCGAATGGA
>Ga0164294_10005482_pt1 | contig 10902 bp, 11 predicted proteins | sample GEODES005metaG_FD_111479 | JGI IMG/M metagenome (GOLD analysis project Ga0164294, IMG submission 111479) | Oligotrophic lake water microbial communities from Sparkling Lake, Wisconsin, USA - GEODES005 metaG | ecosystem: Environmental > Aquatic > Freshwater > Lake | place: USA: Sparkling Lake...
AATAAAGGCACTCCGACGAAATAATTTTCACGGAAATAATAGAAAGAAATTATGGAAAACAGAATCGATAATCCTAGGTAACCACTAATTTTTTTGAAGTCGTATGGAATTGGATAATATCTATTTCCAAAAACATAGGATATTGCCATCATGCTTCCATAGGCAGCAATGGTAGCTATTGCCGAACCATAATAACCCATAATTGGGATTAAGGCGAAATTTAAAATTAACGTAACCAATGCCCCAAAAATTGAAATATAGGCCCCGATATAGGTTTTGTCAATTAGTTTGTACCACACCGATAAATTGGTGTATATTCCAAGGAAAAAGTTAGCTAAAATAATTAGCGGAACCACTTTCATGGCTTCCCAGTAGGAGGGATCACGAAGCATTATGTATTTTAAAACATCGGCAAAAACGATTACAGAAAGTAAAATTAACGACCCAAAAATGACGAAATATTTGGTAATTGTTGCATAGGTTTGTGGTGCATTTTCATTTTTAGCATGACTGAAAAAGAAGGGCTCAATTCCCAAGGTATAGGCGGTTCGAAATAAAACCATGAATAATCCGAGTTTGTAGCAAGCAGAATATACACCTACTTCGGCTTCGGCAATATTGGCGGGAAGTAATTTCCCTAACAGGATTTTGTCAAATTGTTCGTTGATTGCAAAGGCTATTCCGGCCACCATAATTGGCAACCCGTAGCGCATCATTCGTTTCCAAAGCGCAAAGTCAAACTCCCAATTGACGTGAAAATAGTTTGGCGATAATACTATAAATGTTAGAAAACTAGCAATGATATTGGAAACAAAAATATAACCTATTTCAAAATTTTCGGTATATAAAGAGCCTAAGAAACTATCTGGATTTCCTTGAGCGATTTTCGGCAAATAAATTAGGAAGAAAACGTTTAAAGACAAGTTCACTACTACATTTCCGATCTTAATTATGGCATAAACCATAGGTCTTTGGTAGGCTCGAAGTTTAGAAAACGGCACAATTACCAGGGCATCTAAAACGAGAATCCAGATGGTATAAATGATATATTGCACGTCGATTCCAGACCAATCGGCGAGTTGATTTTTCAATAATAACGCGGAACAAAGAAATAGCAACGTTGACCAAAACAAGGAAATAGTGGTAGTTTCTATTACCACTTTTTTATTGGGTTCGTTATTATAGAATCTGAAAAAAGTGGTTTCCATTCCGTAGGCCAAAATCACATTGAAGAAAATCATCCATGCAAATACGATGGTCACTTTTCCGTAGGCTGCTTTGGGAAGCAAATCGGTATATAATGGGACTAATAAAAAACTGAACATACGCGGTAAAACTGTTGCCAGTCCGTAAATTGCAGTTTGTTTGAAAAGATTTTTATATAAACTCAAAATTGCTGATTGTAATTTGTAATTAACAAAAATAAGTAATTTTTAGCACATTTTCTAGGGAAATAGTATTGGTGTAATTTCTTTTATTTGGGGGCATTTATACCATTGTTTTACCCCATCTTTTTCATATTCTATTACCGCTTCATTTACTTTTAAATGGAATTCTTTATCAGCAATTGCTGAGTTTTGGGGATTTTGATAGATGGTGTTATAGTGAAAATTGGCTCTAAATTTAGTTTCATTAACTTGAACTAATTGGGTTTCTAGATTTTGATAATAAATTTTTATTAGTAGGATATTTTTTCGAAGGGGCTTTTCTAACTCAATCACAAATACAGTCCCGCTGCCGCTTTCCATTCTTCCGCCAGTCCAATTTTCAAACGTAATAGATTTTATTTCTTGTGGAGGGGAAGCATAAAATGGCTCTTTTGATGCGTTGCACGAAAATAAATTTAGGATGATAATTAGAAACAAACCGGAAGTTATTTTTTTCATTTTACAAAAGTTTTAAGGCGCGGGGTTTGGAAAAACACTTTGAATTTTATCTATTTCTGCTACTACATTTTCATCTAAAGTTACCTTAATTGTATTAATGTTTTCTTTTAATTGTTCCAATGTTGTTGCTCCAATAATGGTACTTGACAAAAACGGTTGTTGCGTAACAAATGCCAATGACAATTCGGTTAAAGTGAGTCCAAAATCGCTGGCAATTTCGTTGTATTTTCGGGTTGCTTCTCGTGTGTTTTCGCTATTGTAACGTGCAAATTGTGGGAATAAATTAATTCTTGCGTTTGGATGATTTGTACCGTTTAGGAATTTTCCAGACAATACTCCAAACGCCAATGGCGAATAAGCAAGTAGGCCAACATTTTCCCGATGACAAACTTCAGAAAGTCCCACTTCAAAACTTCTATTTACTAATGAATAGGGGTTTTGAATGGTTGCCATTCTAGGCAAATTGTGTTTTTTGCTTTCTTCAAGAAAATGCATTAATCCCCAGGGGGTTTCATTTGAAACTCCAATATTTCTAATTTTTCCTTGATTGATAAATCCTTGTAAACATTCTAAAACCGATTGGAAATTATCTTCCCAAGGGTCTTCCTGAACTTTAAATCCGAGTACCCCAAACATATTTGATTTTCTTTCAGGCCAATGCAATTGGTACAAATCGATGTAATCTGTTTGTAGTCTTTTCAAACTTTGATCTAGCGCATAGGTTAGACTTGCTGGCGAAAAGTCATTTTCTTCCCGCAGGTAGTTTAGGTTTCTGTTGGGTCCGGCAATTTTAGTTGCAAGAATTACATTTTCCCGATTTCCTGTTTTTTTAAACCAGTTTCCTATTATTTTTTCAGTACTCCCATAGGTTTCTTTTTTTGCTGGTATCGAATACATTTCTGCCGTATCAAAAAAATTAACCCCGTTTTCTAGTGCATAATCCATTTGGGCATGACCTTCAGCTTCGGTGTTTTGCTCTCCGAAAGTCATGGTTCCAAGGCCGATTTTACTGATTTCAGTAGAGGTATTTGGTAAATTACTGTATTTCATAGTTAAATGTATAGTTATAATTTAGTAAAGTAAAAAAGGCCCAAAGTAGAACTCTGAACCTTTGAACCTTTTTACTTTGAACCTTTTTACAATTCGTTCAACATTTTAGATATTTCATCTAATTTTGGTGTCAAAATAATTTCAATTCTTCTATTTTTTGCTTTTCCTTCAGGAGTATCATTACTCATTAACGGGGCAAACTCCCCTCTTCCTGCAGCTGTAAGATTGTCTTTTTTAACGCCTTTATTTTCAGATAAAATAGTTACAATTGCAGTCGCTCTTTTAGTAGAAAGATCCCAGTTGTTTTCAATTTGTCCAACAGCACCTGCAAATTTATCGTTATCTGTATGTCCTTCAATTAACACGGAAATATCAGGGTTTTGAGCTAAAACGGAACCTACTAATACAACTGCTTTTTTACCTTCTGGGCCAACAGCCCAACTTCCTGATTCAAAAAGCAATTTGTTTTCCATAGAAACATAAACTTTACCATCTCTTTGATTTACAGTTAATCCTTTTCCTTCAAATGCTTTTAGAGATTTTGAAAGCGCGTCTTTTAGTTTTTTCATCGCTGCTTCTTTAGCTGCCATAATATTTTCTAATTCGTTCACTCGATCGGTTCCTTTTTTCAAATCAGCACTCAATTTGTTAAGCCTTTCTTTTTCAGCGGCGAGTGCTTTTTCTTTGGCTTCTAACTGCGCCAATAATTCTCGGTTTTTAGCCATGTTTTCCTTTAAAGATTCATCGCTATTTTTTTCTAATGCATTATAGGAAGCCTGTAAGGTTTTCAGATTTTTATCTGCTGCAGCAAAGTCAATTGCTAGTTTATCTCTTTCGGCTTTTGTTTTTTCATAGTCCTTTTTAAGCGTAGAATAATCTATATCAAGCTTGCTTTTAGATTTCGAAATACTATCATATAAATCTAGAGTTTTTCTATTTTCTTTCTTTAAATCGGCAAATTTAGTTTCTAGCTCATTAAAAACTTTTTTCGAAACGCAAGAGCTTGATAAAGCGATAAGGACTAATCCTATTGAAATTTTTTTTATCATTTTAATTAATTTTACGAGGGTTAAATTATTCTATTTCTACTACAACGGGACAATGGTCAGAATGTTTTGCTTCTGGTAAAATATAGGCCCTTTTTAATTTTTCTTTTAATACTTCACTCACAAGGCAGTAGTCAATTCTCCAGCCTTTGTTATTTCCGCGAGCGCCTGCTCTATAGCTCCACCAACTATAATTGTCAGGTTGATCATTGAAAAAACGAAAGCTATCGATAAATCCATTTTTCATAAACTGGTCCAACCAATTCCGTTCTTGGGGTAAAAATCCCGATACATTGGCATTTCTAATAGGATCATGAATATCTATCGCCTTATGGCAAATGTTATAATCACCACAAATCACCAAATTTGGAATTTCCTTTTTCAGCTCATTTATATAATTTTGAAAATCATCCATGAACATGAATTTATGACTCAATCGATCAATATTTGTTCCGGAAGGCAAATACAAACTCATAACAGATAACTCTTCAAAATCGACACGTAAATTTCTTCCTTCAAAATCCATGTGTTCAATCCCAGTTCCAAAAACGATAGCATTGGGTTTAATTTTTGAAAAAATTGCTACGCCACTATATCCTTTTTTAGTTGCTGGAAAATAATATTGGTAAGGATAACCCGCCATTTCAATATCCAAAGAGGGCACCTGATCTTCGGTAGCTTTTATCTCCTGAAGGCAAATAACGTCTGGATTAGCATGTTGTAACCATCCGATAAACCCTTTCGAAATGGCTGCTCGAATTCCATTTACATTATAAGAAATGATTCTCATTAAAATAATTCAATATTAATATTTCCAAAAGTAATAAAAAACTTAACGATTATAGCAGAAAATTTAAAGAAATTGGACTCTAAATTCCATTGGATACTTAACTTTTTTTCTATCTTTGTTTTTAGGTTTTAAAAAGAAAAAACAATGGGTTTAGTTACCGCTAAAGAAGTAGCAAAAGCAATAAAAGCCGATAAATATGGTTTTTTGGGAACTTTTTCAGGATGGTTACTGATGAAAGTTTTAAAAATATCTACTCTTAATAAGTTCTACGATAAAAATAAGCATTTGGAAGATGTAGCATTTCTAAATGCTATTTTAGATGATTTAGAGATTAAATTTGAAATTCCGGAAGATGATTTTAAACGTTTACCAAAAGACGGAGCTTACATTACCATTTCAAACCACCCATTAGGAGGAATTGATGGCGCTCTTTTATTGAAATTAATGATTGAAAGAGAACCTAATTTTAAAATAATAGCTAATTTTCTTTTACATAGAATAGCTCCTATGAAAAAGTATATAATGCCTGTAAATCCATTTGAAAATCACAAAGATGCCAAGTCCAGTGTCATTGGAATTAAGGAAACTTTGATGCATTTAAGTGAAGGTAAGCCACTTGGAATGTTTCCTGCAGGAGAAGTTTCAACTTATAAAGATGGAAAATTAGTAGTTGACAAACCATGGGAAGTAGGCGCCATAAAAGTAATTCGAAAAGCGCAAGTACCGGTAGTTCCAATTTACTTTCATGCAAAAAATAGTCAGTTGTTCTACTTTTTATCAAAAATTGGAGACACGCTGCGAACGGCAAAATTACCATCGGAAGTTTTTTCTCAAAAAGAAAGAGTAATAAAAGTTAGAATTGGAAAACCAATTTCTGTAAACGAGCAAAATGAATATGAAACCATTGAAGAATATTCTAAATTTTTACGTAAAAAAACCTATATGCTTTCCAAGGCATTTGTGAAAGAAAAGCCATTCTTATCGACTCCAAAGATTAATCTTCCAAAAAAAGAACCAAAAACTATTGTTACAGGAGCTTCCGTTGAAAATATGATTTTAGAAGTTAATGCATTAAGAACGGCAGATTGCCGTTTGCTGCAAAGTAAAAACTACGAGGTGTTTTTTGCTCAGGCAGATAAAATCCCAAATGTTTTACATGAATTAGGACGTTTACGAGAAATCACTTTTCGAGAAGTGGGCGAAGGAACAAACGAATCAACCGATATAGACAAATTTGATAAATATTACCATCACATGTTTTTGTGGGACGAGGAGGCTAAAAAAGTTGCGGGAGCTTATAGAATGGGATTAGGGTCTGAAATCTATCCGAAATACGGAATGGATGGTTTTTATTTAAATGAACTTTTCCGTTTTGAACCTGAATTACACGATATGATGTCAAAATCTATCGAAATGGGACGTGCCTTTATAATTAAAGAATACCAACAAAAACCAATGCCTCTTTTCCTACTTTGGAAAGGAATTATCCATACTACATTGCGATTTCCAGAGCACAAATTTTTACTGGGAGGCGTAAGTATAAGCAACCAGTTTTCAGAATTTTCTAAATCGCTGATGATAGAATTCATGAAATCTAATTTCTATGATCCTTACATTGCGCAATATATTCACCCTAAAAAAGAGTTTAAAGTTAAACTAAAAGATGCCGATAAAGACTTTGTTTTTAATGAAGCGGAATCCGATTTAAATAAGTTTGACAAAATTATTGATGAATTAGAACCGGGAACTTTAAGACTTCCGGTTTTGATAAAAAAATACATCAAGCAAAACGCCAGAGTAGTAGCATTTAACGTTGATCCGTTATTCAACAATGCTATTGATGGCTTAATGTACATCAGAATTTCTGATATTCCTGACAGTACAGTAAAACCCGTTATGGAAGAGTTTCAAGCGGAATTAGAACGAAAGTTATCCGAAAAAGGAGATTTATAAGACCCAAAAAAAGCGACATATTTGTCGCTTTTTTATTACAAAAAATGTAATTTATTCTAATTTAAAATTAACATTTATCTGCGTTTCAATTTTAATTTTATCGAAGGCAATATCAATGGGGTCATAATTACTTTCGGCATTCATACTGGCAAACCCTCGAATTTGTACTCCTGGAACCCTTCCACTTAGCATATTGCTAACCGAAGAATTACTGTCGGAAATATAAATGGCATTTCCCACTTTTTGATTCAATGGTTTTGTTAATGCAACAGCCGTATTTTTAGCTTTAAAAACGGCTTTTTCTTTTAACAATAATAGCAATTGTTCGGTTTTTGAATATTCTGTTTTTTCTAAAGACACATTTGAGATTTCTTCTTCTTCTAAAGCCGCAATTACTTTTGAAGCCGTTTTTGCGTCATAAACAACTAACGAATAACTTTTAGTTTTGAGAATATCTTGTTGCTTTAAAAAGTATTTTTTGTAATTACTAGTTAAATCATTTAAGGTCAATTGCTTTTCAGTAATTATTCCAAGTGATTTTAATTTAAGATTCATTTTACTTTCTAATTCCTCAACAGAAGTTCTGTTTTTAGTGTCTTTTTCTGTAATCAAAATAGTTAGAAAAATCCGATCTGGAGTTACTAAAGTATCTACTTTTGCAGAAGTTTCGATGTAGGGCAAGTCTATAAAATTTTTCGTTTGTGAGAAATTTTTTGTAATAAAAAGTAACGGGAGTAGCAAGACAATTTTTTTCATTTGAATAGTGTTTATTTTATTTATCGGTTTTTAATTTTATTAGGGTCTTATAATTTTCCCATTCAGTTTTGGAAATGGTAGTTTGCTTTTTATATTTCTTACCTTTCAAATAGTCCAAAATATATTTAGCACGTTCTTCCGATTCTGGGTGTGAAGAAATCCAATACAAACTATCGGATAGGTCTTTTTTTTGTGACAATTCAAACATAAAATCGGCAAAAGGTTCCGGGTTAATATTCGCTTTTAGTAAATAATCAACACTTGCCATATCGGCCTCTTTTTCCAAAGTTCTATCGTAGGCAGAAGAAGAAAGAGACTTTAAAATTTCTTTAATCAAAGCACCTCCTTTTCCACTAGTACTCGCAGAAAGCAATACAGATAAGCCAATTTCTTTTGATAGTTTTTTCATTACATGATTATTGGCAATGTGAGCAATTTCATGACCTAAAACACCTTGTAAAGCTTCTTGATTTTTACATTCGGTTATTAAACCGGTGTAAACTACTAAATGATTATTTGGAAGTGCAAAAGCATTGATTTCGTCTTTTTCAACAATATGAACCTTCAAGGAATCTCTTTCAATTTTATTGTTTTTACAAATAGGCTCTAGTAATTTATCCAAAGTTTTACTAATAGAATCATTGGTATTTACTTTTTCTGTTGATGAAATTTCATCCCAAATTAATTCTCCAATTTTATTTTCTGATGAACTTCGAATTTGTTTTACATGAAATTCATTAACCCAATCAATTTGTGAAAGCCCATAAAAAAGCCCAAAGAAAGCGATAATTATTATAAGTCCCTGGAGTATGATTTTCTTTGCCATTATGATCTACAGATTAAATTAGTCAAATTCCCAAAAAAGAAAACTTCAACATGCTCCCCTTTTCTTGTTTGCATGGCACAATAAATGGTTGATATAATTTCCAAAACATTAAAAACAATTACCGTAAATAAATACGCAAAATAATGGTTTGTAGCTTTTTCATCTGTAAAAAGGATGGAAACGGTCCACCAAAAGCTATAACTATTTGCAAAGAGGAGCACCATTTGCGAAAGCAAGGCTTGAGTGCAATGCCATCTCACAAAGTAAGTGCTTTTTCGGTTGGCTAAATAGAAAAAAAAGGTGGCCAATAAATTAATTATAGGCAATGGAAGCCCAACAATTACGGCTACTAAAGACATTAAATAACTATTAGATGCCTTTTCGTTTTCGTGTTCTGTGGGTTGATATGCGAAGTGGTTTTCTTTTGTCATAATTCTTTATAAATGTTCCAAATCCAGTTGATAATAACCAGAATTATTAGTGGAATTGCTATTTTTTTTTGTTTTAAAACGGGCTCTATTTTATTATAGGCCTCATAAAATGATTTTCGTTTAGTAGCTAAATCAAAACCAATCCAAAAAGGCAAAATGAAAAGGCCAAAACTCAAAATTATTCCGAAGGGGTTATATACTAATGAGCCTGTAAAATCCCCTTTAAACAGCGATTGAATCGCCCTAGTTGTTCCGCAAGACGGACAAGGATAACCAGTCGCATTTTTAATCATACAAACAGATATTTGATCGCCTTCAAAATAATTGCTAGTTAAAAACAAATAGAGATATCCTGAAAAACAAGCTATTAATACTATTAAATATAACTTGTTTTTAGACATTTATTAATAAACCGATCTTTGAAATATTTGCATGTTTTTTTCACGAGTGGCTCCCATAATTAGGAACCAATCAATAATTGTCCAGATTCCAAACCCACCGCAAGTCAATAGTTTTCCAATTCCCATTCCAGTATCACCAATGTAAAAACGGTCAATTCCTAATGCACCGCCACCTACGATTGAGATGATTAAACTAGTTGTTGGATCTTTTAATTGCAACGATTGAACGACAACCCATTTTGAATCATCCATTTGAATTAATTTCTCTCTAATCGCCGTTAACTGATAGCTTTCAAAATATTTAGCATTCATAATCATAAATAAGTCCACTTTTTGCGCTTCCATAAATTTACTTTAAACAGGTTATTAGTTTGCTAATATATTAATTTATAATAACACTTTGTCAATTGGTTCCCAAAGTTCTATTTTATTTTCTTCGGGGTCTAAAATCCAAGCAAATTTTCCATAACTGAAGGTTTGCATTTCACCAACAATGGTTACCCCTTCTTTTTTTAAATCAATCATTAACTTTTCAAGATTGTTAACTCTAAAGTTTTGCATGAATTCCTTTTTACTTGGATCAAAATATTTTGTATCTTCTTGAAAAGGAGACCATTGTGTAATACAATCATTTCCATTTTCATCTTTCCAAACAAAACTACAGCCATAATCAGTGGTGTCAAAACCCAAATGATTAGCATACCAACTTATCAATTTTTTTGAATTTTTAGATTTAAAAAAGATGCCGCCTATTCCAGTTACGCGTTGGTATTTTTCTGCTACAATTTTTGGCTCGGTATAAAGGGATTTTATTTTATTAACTATTACAAGTGCTAATTTTTCATGACTTTCATAGGTCCATCCCGCAATATGGGGCGTTAAAAGGACATTCTTTGCTTGAAGCAAATAGTCAAATGCTACAGGCTTTTCTGAGTCCAAAAACAAGTTTTCGAACGATAATTTTTCATATTCCAAAACGTCTAATGCGGCGCCTAAAATTTTCCCTGATTGCAATCCTTCCACTAAATCAGTTGTCACCACAGAATTTCCTCTTGCGGTATTGATAAACCAAAATGGTTTTGCGCAAGAGTTTATAAATTTCGAATTTATCATTTTGTCTGTGGTTGAGTTCCAAGGCGTGTGCAAACTTATAACATCCGATTTTTCTTTTAATTCTGCCATTGAAACTGCTTTAGCATTGGCGTCACCTACATTTTCAAGGACATCATAAAAAAGGACTTCTACATCAAAACCACGAAGCTTCTTAGCAAAAGTTTTACCCATATTTCCGTAGCCAATTATTCCAACAGTTTTTCCATCCAATTCATGCCCTCGATTTCCTTCTCGGTTCCAATGTCCGTTTTTTATTTCAGAATCGGCTTGGTTGAGGTTATTGAAAATTGACAATAACATTCCTAATGCCTGTTCACCAACGGCATTTTTATTTCCTTCGGGAGCAGCTATTAATGAAATATTTTTTGAAATGGCATAGTCGCAATCGATGCTTTCTAAACCAGCACCAACTCTAGCTATAAATTTTAAATTAGTTGCTTTATCAAGAAATGATCTGTCAATTTTAAATCTGCTGCGAATTACAATTCCTTGGTAATCCTGTATTTTATCTTCAATTTCTTGCTTTGAAGAAGTGAAATCTTGGTGGTTTGTGAATCCTAATTCCTGCAATTGTTCCCATAATAAAGGATGGTTGCTGTCGATGTGAAGGATTTTTATATTTGAAAAAGACATAGTTTAATTTTTGAATG
>Ga0164294_10005483_pt1 | contig 10901 bp, 9 predicted proteins | sample GEODES005metaG_FD_111479 | JGI IMG/M metagenome (GOLD analysis project Ga0164294, IMG submission 111479) | Oligotrophic lake water microbial communities from Sparkling Lake, Wisconsin, USA - GEODES005 metaG | ecosystem: Environmental > Aquatic > Freshwater > Lake | place: USA: Sparkling Lake...
CCCGGCCTTCGCCGGGGAAGAGGACAGCGGAGACTTCACTCCGCCGCCTCGTTGATGCCTTCGGGCGGCATGTTGTGGCCGAGGAGGCGAAGCACTTCTTCGGCGGCGAGGACGAGGTTGGTGCCGGGGCCGAAGATCGCCTGGACGCCCGCATCGCGCAGCGCCTGATAGTCCTGCGCGGGGATGACGCCGCCGGCGACGACCTTGATGTCGCTGCGGCCGGCTTCGCGCAGGTGGCCGATCAGTTCGGGGATCAGCGTCTTGTGCCCGGCGGCGAGCGACGAGGCGCCGACCACGTCGACATCGGCCTTGATCGCCATTTCGGCGGCTTCCTTCGGCGTCTGGAACAGCGGGCCCGCGACGATGTCGAAACCCAGGTCCCCGAACGCCGAGCTGACGAGGTTGGCGCCGCGATCGTGGCCGTCCTGGCCCATCTTGGCGACGAACATCTTGGGCGGACGGCCCTTCTGGCGGCCGACCGCGACGACGCCGTCGATCAGGTTCGCCCAGCGGGCATCCTCGCCGTAAGCGCCGCCGTAGATGCCCTTCACCGGCGTCGGGCTGGTGCCGTAGCGGCCGAAGACGTCTTCCATCGCCAGGCTGATCTCGCCGAGCGTGGCGCGCTTGCGGGCACATTCGACGGCGAGTTCGAGGAGGTTGCCCGACCCTCGTGCACCCTCGCGCAGGGCATCCAGCGCCGCCACGCAGGCAGCCTCGTCGCGGCCTGCCTTCACCTTGTTGATCCGTGCGATCTGGGCTTCGCGGACGGCGTGGTTGTCGACATCGAGGATGTCGATCGGGTCCTCGTTGTCCTTGCGGTATTTGTTGACGCCGACGATCACCTGCTCGGTGCGGTCGATGCGCGCGGCGGTGGCGGCGGCGGCTTCCTCGATCATCGCCTTGGGCCAGCCGGCGGCAACGGCCTTGGCCATGCCGCCATCGGCCTGAACCTTCTCGATGATCTTCCAAGCCTTGTCGACCAGCTCCTTGGTCAGGCTCTCGACATAGTAGCTGCCACCCAGCGGATCGACGACGTTGCACATGCCCGTCTCCTCCTGGATGACGAGCTGGGTGTTGCGCGCGATGCGGGCGGAGAAGTCTGTCGGCAGTGCGATCGCTTCGTCGAGCGCGTTGGTGTGGAGCGACTGGGTGCCGCCCAGCATCGCCGCCATCGCCTCGATCGTGGTGCGCATCACGTTGTTGTAGGGGTCCTGCTCGGTCAGCGAGACGCCGCTGGTCTGGCAGTGGGTGCGCAGCATCTTCGAGCGCTCGTCCTTGGCGCCGAGCTTCGTCATCACGCGGTGCCACAGCACGCGCGCGGCGCGGAGCTTCGCGATCTCCATGAAGAAGTTCATGCCGATCGCGAAGAAGAAGCTCAGGCGCCCGGCGAACTTGTCGATGTCGAGGCCGCTGGCGACACCGTACTTCACATATTCGGCGCCGTCGGCGATCGTGAAGGCGAGCTCCTGCACCTGCGTCGCGCCGGCTTCCTGCATGTGATAGCCGCTGATCGAGATGCTGTTGAACTTCGGCATCTCCCGGCTGGTGTAGCCGAAGATGTCCGAGATGATCCGCATGCTCGGCTCGGGCGGGTAGATGTAGGTGTTGCGGACCATGAACTCCTTGAGGATGTCGTTCTGGATGGTCCCGTCGAGCTGCGCGCGGGGCACGCCCTGCTCCTCGCCCGCGACGATGAAGAAGGCGAGGATCGGGATCACCGCGCCGTTCATCGTCATCGAGACCGACATCTGATCGAGCGGGATGCCGTCGAACAGGATCTTCATGTCGTCGATCGTGTCGATCGCCACGCCCGCCTTGCCGACATCGCCGGTGACGCGGGGGTGGTCGCTGTCATAACCGCGGTGGGTGGCAAGATCGAAGGCCACCGAAAGGCCCTTCTGCCCGGCCTTCAGATTGCGATGGTAGAAAGCGTTGGAGGCCTCGGCGGTCGAGAAGCCTGCATACTGCCGGATCGTCCACGGGCGACCGGCGTACATCGATGCCTTCACGCCGCGCGTGAACGGCGCGAAGCCGGGGAGGCCGGGTTCCCAGCCCTCGACATCCGCTTCGGTGTAGAGCGGCTTGACGTCGATGCCCTCGGGCGTCGCCCAGGTCAGATCCTTGCCCTTCACCTCCTTGGCGGCGGCGGCGGACCATTGGTCGAGTGTGGGTTTGTCGGTCATCATCGTCCCTCGAAGACGGGCTTGCGCTTCTCGCCGAAGGCGGCGACCGCCTCCTTGAAATCGCGGCTGAAGCCCAGCTTGCTCTGGTTGGCGCGTTCGATCGCCAGCGTCTCGTCGAGCGTCGCCGACAGCGCGGAGGCGACCTGCTTGCGGATCGCGGAAATGGCCAATGTCGGCCCGGCGGCGAGCTTGGCGGCGATCGCCTGCGCTTCGTGGAGCGGATCGTCGGCGATGCGGGTGACGAGGCCCGCGGCATGGGCCTCCTCGGCGCTCAGCTTCTCGCCGAGCAGCGACATCTCCAGCGCCTTGGTCCGCCCCATGCCCTTGGCCACCAGCCAGGTCGCGCCGGCATCGGGGACGAGGCCGATGTTGACGAAGGCGAGCAGCAGATAGGCTTCGCGTGCCATCACCGTGATGTCGCCGAGCAGCGCCAGCGCGCAGCCCGCGCCGGCGGCGAGGCCGTTGATCGCGGTGATCACCGGCACGTCGAGCGCGGCGATCTTCCGGGTCAGCGGATTGTAATAGCTATCGATGATCTCGCCGAGATCCTCGGGCAGCCCGCCATAGCCATAATCGTCGGGCATCAGATCGGCGCCCGAGCAGAAGGCGCGGCCCTTACCGGTCAGCACGATCGCGCGCGCGCCATCGGCCAAGGCTCCGTCGATCGCCGCGATCAGCTCGGTGAAGACGGTCGGCGTCAGCGCGTTGAGCTTCTCCGGCCGCGCGAGCGTGATCGTCGCGACGCGGGCGGTCAGTTCGGCCCGGATGGTGCGGTAATCAGTCATAGCTCGACACTCCAGCCATCGTCACCTCGGCCTTGAGCCGGGGTTCCCGCTGCCTTGTCCGGCCTGGTCGGAGAAGCGGGATCCCGGCTCAAGACCGGGATGACGAGATGGATCAATGTTCCGCGCCCTCCTTGGGCGTTTCCATGATCTCGGTCAGCACACCGTTCATGTCCTTGGGGTGGACGAAGAAGATGAGCGTGCCGTGGGCGCCGATGCGCGGTTCGCCGAGGACGCGGGCGCCCTTGCCTTCGAACCACGCCTTCGCCTCATGGATGTCAGCGACTTCGTAGCACATGTGATGCTGCCCGCCGGCGGGGTTCTTGGCGATGAAGGCGGTGATCGGCGAGCTTTCGTCGAATGGCTCGATCAGTTCGATCTGCGTGCCCGCTGTCGGGCCATTTGGGCCATTCTCGCCCGGCGTATCGACGAAGCACACCTTCACGCCCTGCGCGGGCAGATCGAACGGCTCGTGGATCTTCGTCGCGCCCATCACGTCGCGGTAATAAGCGATCGAGGCTTCGAGGCTGGGCGTCGCGACGCCGATATGGTTGAGCCGGCCGAGCTTCATGCTGCGGCCTTCAGCTCTGCGGCGGCGACATTCTCGATCACCATCGCGATACCCTGGCCGCCGCCGATGCACATCGTGATCAGGCCGTAGCGGCCGCCGGTGCGCTGCAGCTCGTAGACCGCCTTCACCGTCAGGATCGCGCCCGTCGCGCCGACCGGGTGACCGAGCGCGATGCCGCTGCCGTTGGGATTGAGCTTGTCGGGATCGAAGCCGAGCGTCTTGGCGACCGCGCAGGCCTGCGCCGCGAACGCCTCGTTGGCCTCGATCACGTCGATCTGGTCGAGCGTCAGCCCGGCGCGCTCCAGCGCGATCGGCACGGCCTTGACCGGGCCGATGCCCATGATCCGCGGCTCGACGCCGGCATGGCCCCAGCCGATGATCTTCGCGAGCGGGGTCAGGCCCTTGGCCGCGACCGCCTCACCGCTGGCCAGCACGACCGCCGCCGCACCGTCGTTGATGCCGGAGGCGTTGCCGGCGGTGACGCTGCCGCCCTCCTTCTTGAACGCGGGCTTCAGCGTGCCGAGGCTCTCGACCGTCGTCTCGCCGCGGACATGCTCGTCGGTGTCGAAGTAGGTCATGCCCTTGCGCGTCTTGATCTCGACGGGGACGATCTGATCCTTGAAGCGGCCCGCGGCGATGGCGGCGGCGGCGCGCTGGTGGCCCTGGGCGGCCAGCGCATCCTGGTCGGCGCGCGTCACCTGATAGGCTTCGGCGACATTCTCGCCGGTGACGCCCATGTGCATGCCCTCGAACGGGTCCGAGAGCGTCGCGATCATCGCGTCGATCATCTGGATGTTGCCCATCTTGGTGCCGAAGCGCGCACCCTTGGCGACATGCGGGCTCGCGCTCATCACCTCGACACCGCCGGCCAGCACGACGTCCGCCTCGCCCAGCGCCAGCGTCTGCGCGGCCGAGATAATCGCCTGCAGGCCCGATCCGCACAGACGATTGAGCGTCAGCGCCGGCGCCGCGACCGCGACGCCCGCATTCACGCCGATGACGCGCGCGAGGTAAGCGTCCTTGGGCTCGCTCTGGATGACCTGCCCGATCACGACGTGCTGGACGTCGTCGGCGGCGATGCCCGCGCGCTCCATTGCCGCCTTGGCGACGGTGACGCCGAGTTCGGCGGGTGTCTTGTCCTTCAGCGCGCCGCCGAAGTCGCCGATGGCGGTGCGTGCTGCGCCGACGATGTAGATGTCCTTACTCATTCAATCGTTCCTCGTCATTGCGAGCGCAGCGAAGCAATCCAGTGAAGGCTCAGCCATGCGCGATGCTTTCAAACAAATCCGACCAATCAGGATTGAGCCCTTCGATCAGTGCCAGTTTCTTGGCGCGCGAGCCGCCCTTGATCTGCTTCTCTCGCGCGATCGCCGTCTCCATCGTTCCGTGCATTTCGTACCAGACCAAATGCCTGCATCCGTAGCGGCGGGTGAACCCTTCCACGACGCCCTCGCGATGTAGCCATGCGCGTTGCGGCAGGTTCGAGGTGACGCCGACGTACAGCGTGCCGTTCCGGCTGCTCGCCATGATGTAGACCGCCGGCTGCATACCCCGCCGTCATTGCGAGGAGCCGAAGGCGACGCGGCAATCCAGTCCCGCCGTCGCGACTGGATTGCTTCGCTGCGCTCGCAATGACGAAGGTAGGATCATCAGACGGTTTCACTCACAGCGGAATGTTGTCGTGCTTCTTCCACGGGTTCTCGAGCTGCTTGTTCTTCAGCTTGCGAAGCCCCAGCGCGATCCGGCGGCGGGTGGAGTGCGGCATGATCACCTCGTCGATGAAGCCCTTGCTCGCCGCCACGAACGGGTTGGCGAAGCGCTCCTCATATTCCTTGGTGCGCGCGGCGATGGCGTCCTTGTCGCCGATGTCCTTGCGGAAGATGATCTCGACCGCGCCCTTGGCACCCATCACCGCGATCTCGGCGGTCGGCCAAGCATAGTTCAAGTCGCCGCGCAGATGCTTGGACGACATGACGTCATAGGCGCCGCCATAGGCCTTGCGGGTAATGACGGTGATCTTCGGCACGGTCGCCTCGGCATAAGCGAACAACAGCTTGGCGCCGTGCTTGATGATGCCGTTATGCTCCTGCGCGACACCGGGGAGGAAGCCCGGCACATCGACGAAGGTCAGGATCGGGATGTCGAACGCATCGCAGAAGCGCACGAAGCGCGCCGCCTTCTTGGAGCTGTTGATGTCGAGCACGCCGGCCAGCGCCATCGGCTGATTGGCGACGATGCCCACGGTGCGGCCCTCGACGCGGCCGAAGCCGGTGATGATGTTGGGCGCATGGGTCGGCTGGACCTCGAAGAAGTCGGCCTCGTCGACGACCTTCCGGATCAGCTCCTTCATGTCATAGGGCTTGTTGGCGTTGTCGGGGATCAAAGTATCGAGGCTGTTGTCGATGCGATCCCACGGATCGTCGGTCGGGCGCTCGGGCAGATCGTGGCGGTTCGACAGCGGCAGGAAATCGACGAAATCGCGGACCGCGACCAGCGCCTCGATATCGTTCTCCAGCGCCAGATCGGCGACCGAGGATTTGGTCGAATGGGTGATCGCGCCGCCCAGTTCCTCCTGCGTCACGACCTCGTTGGTGACGGTCTTCACCACGTCGGGGCCGGTGACGAACATGAAGGAGGAATCCTTCACCATGAAGATGAAGTCGGTCATCGCCGGGGAGTAAACCGCGCCACCCGCGCACGGCCCCATGATGACGCTGATCTGCGGTACGACGCCGGAGGCGAGCACGTTGCGCTGGAAGACCTCGGCATAGCCGCCGAGGCTCGCGACGCCCTCCTGGATGCGCGCGCCGCCTGAGTCGTTCAGGCCGATGACCGGCGCGCCGACCTTCAGCGCCATGTCCATGATCTTGCAGATCTTCTGCGCGTGCCGTTCGCTGAGCGAACCGCCGAAGACGGTGAAGTCCTGGCTGAAGACGAAGACGAGGCGGCCGTTGATCGTGCCGGAGCCCGTGACGACGCCGTCGCCCGGCACCACCGTCTCCTGCATGCCGAAGTCGACGCAATTATGCTCGACGTACATGTCATATTCTTCGAAGCTGCCGGGATCGAGCAGCACGTCGATCCGCTCGCGCGCGGTCAGCCGGCCTTTCTTGTGCTGGCTGTCGATGCGGGCCTGGCCGCCGCCCATCGATGCCTGGCGGCGCTTGTCCTCTAGCTTCTGCAGTGTCGCGAGCATGAATGTCCTTCGAGCATGTTTGTCTCGGAAGCTTATCCCCTTTCCAGCCTTGCCGCGCCCATGCAAATGTGAAATTGCGAAGTTGCGAAATAGGAGTTTGCAAATGGCGACACCGGCACGACGGCAGGCGCGGCGCTTCGCGGGCGTCGAGCTGCGCGCGCTGCGGCATCGGCTCGCGCTCGGTCAGGCGGCGATGGCGCGGCGGCTGGGCCTCTCGGTCAGCTATCTGTCGCAGCTGGAGAGCGACGATCGGCCGGTAACGGCGGCGGTGGCCGAGGCGCTGGCACGGACCTTCCCGCTCGATTGGCAGCCCGATCTCGATGCCGATAGCGCGCGGGCCGATGCGCTCGCGGCGGCATTGGCCGATCCGCTGTTTTCGGACCTGCAGCCGCTTTCGGCACCGGCGCGCGCTGCCGAACAACAGCCCGGCCTCGTCGAGCGATTCCTCCAGCTCCACAATGCCTGGCGCGGGGCCGAGGCACAGCGCCAGATCGCCGACGAGGCGATTGCGAGCGGGGTCGAAGGGGCAGGGCGCCTGCCTTGGGAGGAGGTTCGTGACTGGTTTCACGAGGCCGGAAACTATGTCGGGGCGCTGGACGAGGCGGCCGAGGCGCTGGCCGGCACGCTCGGCGATCCGCGCGTCTCGACCGAAGCGCTGGTCGAGGCGCTGGCGGCGGAGGGCGCGCATCTGACCAGCGCAGGCGATGGCGGGCCGCTGCGCAGCTTCGATACCGAGACCGGGAGCCTCGTCGTTGCGACCGGCCAGCCCGCGGCGACGCGGCGCTTCCTGCTCGCCCATCAGCTTGTGTCGATGCGCTTTGCCGAGGCGATTGCCGAGGTAAGCCGCACTGCCGATCTGCGCAGCGACGAAGCACGCCGCCTGCTCGGCATCGGCCTCGCCAATTATGCCGCCGGTGCGCTGCTGATGCCTTATGCGGCCTATGCCGCCGCGGCGCGCGAGGTGCGGCACGATATCGATCGCCTGCGCCCGCGCTTCGACGTGAGCTTCGAGCAGGCCTGCCACCGCCTCTCGACACTGCAGCGGCCCGGCGCGCGCGGGCTGCCCTTCTTCTTCTGCCGGGTCGACATGGCCGGCAACATCACCAAGCGCCACTCGGCAACCCGCCTGCAGTTCGCGCGCTTCGGGGGCGCCTGTCCCTTGTGGATCGTCCACGAAGCGGTCGCGATCCCCGATCGCATCCTCGTCCAGCTCGCCGAGACGCCCGATGGCGTGCGCTACCTCTCGATGGCGAAGGGACTGGTGAAGCCGTCCGGCAGCTACGACCGCCCCCCGCGCCGCTACGCCGTCGCTCTGGGCTGCGAGGCGACCCATGCCCGCGAGTTCGTCTATGCCGATGGGCTCGATCTCGGCGGCGCCGCGACCCCGATCGGGATCAGCTGCCGCCTCTGCCCGCGCGACAAATGCGACCAGCGCGCCTTCCCGCCTGCCGACCGCCCGATCGCGATCGATCCCGACGTGCGCGACGTGGTGCCCTATCGGGTCCTCTAGGCGGGCAGGGCGCGGATATAGTCGACGAAGGCGCGCAAGGGGGCGGGCACCAGTCGTCGGCCCGGATAATAGAGGAACGGCCCGGAAAAGCTCTCCCACCAGGGTTCCAGCACGGGTTCGAGCGCGCCGCTGTCGAGGTGGGGTCTCAGCCAATCCTCGAACAACTGGATGATGCCGACACCGGCGACGGCGGCATCGACGGCGAGGTCGGTCGCCGCACCGGCCGCGACGACGAGCGATCCCGTGACGGCGAGCTCCATGATCTCACCGTCCCGATCGAACTCCCACGACGGCATCGCACCGCTGCGGAAACGGCCGCGCAGGCAATTGTGGGCGAGCAGGTCGCTGGGGTGTTCGGGACGTCCGTGACGGTCGAGATAGGCGGGCGCAGCAGCGGTGGCGAAGCGCTGGCGACGCGGGCCGATGGGCACGGCGATCATGTCCTGCTCCAGCCGCTCGTCGTAGCGGATGCCGGCGTCGCAGCCCGCCGCGATCATGTCGACGAAACTGTCCTCGACAATCACGTCGAGCTTGATCTCGGGAAAGGTGGCGAGGAAGCCGGGAACGATGGCGGGCAGCACCAGCCGCGCCGCACTCGCGGGGACGTTCAGCCGGAGCGTGCCCGCCGGGCGATCCCTGAAGGTGTTGACGACGTCGAGCGCGGCATGGACTTCGCGCAGCGCCGGGTTCAGCCGTTCGAGCAGGCGGAACCCCGCTTCGGTCGGCAGGACGCTGCGCGTGGTGCGGTTGAGCAGGCGCACGCCGAGCTGGGTTTCGAGCCGCCGCACCGCCTCGCTGAGCCCCGATGCGCTCAGGCCGCTGCCGCGCGCCGCCTGGCGGAAGCCGTGCGACCGGGCGACGGTTACGAAGGCGTTGAGATCTCCCAGATCGGCCATTGTTCGAAATCCTGCACGGGCTGTGCGCTTTATGGGTGCTTATCGAGCAGCGGGCCAGCACCTAAATCATCGGCGTATTGAGGAGATCGACGATGACGACGGCCCATTCCGACAGTTTCCGGCTCGGCACGCGGGAGGTGAAGCGCCTCGGCTATGGCGCGATGCAGCTGGCCGGCCCCGGCGTCTTCGGGCCGCCCAAGGACCGCGACGCCGCCATCGCCGTGCTTCGCGCCGCGATCGAGGCGGGGGTGGACCACATCGACACCAGCGATTTCTACGGCCCCCACGTCACCAACCAGATCATCCGCGAGGCGCTGTCGCCCTACCCGGACGATCTCGTCCTCGTCACCAAGCTCGGCGCGCGCCGCGACGAAAAGGGCGGTTGGCTGCCGGCCCATTCGCCCGACGAGTTGCGCCGCGGCCTCGAGGACAATCTGCGCAACCTCGGCGTGGAGGCGATGGAGGTCGTCAACATGCGCTACATGGGCGACGGGCACGGGCCGGTCGATGGCCCGATCGAGGCCGAATTGCGCGTGCTCGCCGATCTGCAGCGGCAGGGGTTGATCCGCCACATCGGCATCAGCACCGTCACCGCCAGTCAGGTCGAGGCAGCGCAGCAGATCTGCGAGATCGTCTGCGTCCAGAACCAGTATAATCTCGCCCACCGCGAAGACGATGCGCTGGTCGATGCCCTCGCCGAACAGGGCATCGCTTATGTGCCGTATTTCCCGCTGGGCGGCTTCACGCCGCTGCAATCCTCGGCGCTGGACGCGGTCGCGGCCGATCTCGGCAAGACGCCGATGCAGGTGGCGCTTGCCTGGCTGCTGCAGCGTTCGCCGAACATCCTGCTGATCCCCGGCACCTCTTCGGTCGCGCATCTCCAAGAGAATCTGGCGGCGGGCGAGATCGTTCTCACGAAGGAGGCGCTGGCGGCGCTGGATGGGATTGCGGGCTAGCGCATAAACCGCTGTGCTCCGGCGAAGGCCGGAGCGCTGGAGGCAAGCGGTGTATTCGATCCTGCAACGCTCCGGCCTTCGCCGGAGCACAGGTCGAGTGGTTTAACGCAGCGCGCGGGCTCGGCGCCTCTGGACCGAGGAGCCGAGCCCGATCGCCTCGCGATATTTGGCCACCGTCCGCCGGGCGAGATCGAAGCCCTTGGCCTTGAGCAGTTCGACGAGCTTGTCGTCGGACAGGATGTCGTCACCCTCGGCGCCGATCAGCCGGGCGATCTCGCTCTTCACCGCTTCGGCCGAGACATTGTCGCCGCCGTCCGACGAGGCGACGCCGCTGGTGAAGAAGAATTTGAGTTCGTAGAGGCCGCGTTCGCACGCCAGATATTTGTTCGATGTCACGCGGCTGACGGTCGATTCGTGCATCTCGATCGCCTCTGCGACGGTGCGCAGGGTCAGCGGCTTCAGGTGGCTGACGCCGTGGTTGAAGAAGCCCTCCTGCTGCTTCACGATTTCGCTGGCGACCTTGATCATGGTGCGCGCGCGCTGGTCGAGCGCCTTCACCAGCCAGTTGGCGCCGGCAAGGCAATCGGCGAGCCACGCCTTCGCCTTGGCATCGCGGTGTGTGCCCGAAAGTTCGGCATAATAACGCCGGTCGACGAGGACGCGGGGCAGCGTGGCGCCGTTCAGCTCGACCAGCCAGCCGGTCTTGGTCCGCGTTACGTAGAGATCGGGCGAGACGGTCGTCGCGGGCTCGCCGCCGTAGCGCAGGCCGGGCTTGGGATCGTAGCCGCGGAGCTCCCGGATCATGTC
>Ga0164294_10005487_pt1 | contig 10895 bp, 11 predicted proteins | sample GEODES005metaG_FD_111479 | JGI IMG/M metagenome (GOLD analysis project Ga0164294, IMG submission 111479) | Oligotrophic lake water microbial communities from Sparkling Lake, Wisconsin, USA - GEODES005 metaG | ecosystem: Environmental > Aquatic > Freshwater > Lake | place: USA: Sparkling Lake...
AAAGCGCAGGGTGCGATCTTCGTCGAGGAGCTCGACCAGGTGCCCGACGGCGTGCCGGTCGTGTTCAGCGCGCACGGCGTACCGAAAGCGGTGCCGACCAAGGCGGCGGAGCGCGGCCTCTCTTACCTCGACGCGACCTGCCCGTTGGTCAGCAAGGTCCACCGCCAGGCCGAACGGTTGGTCGCGGCGGGCAAGCATATCGTCTTCATCGGCCATGCCGGCCATCCCGAGGTGATCGGCACGTTCGGCCAGGTGCCCGTCGGGTCGATGACGCTGGTCGAAACCATCGCCGACGTCGCGGCCTTCGCCCCGGCCGATCCCGACAATCTTTCCTTCCTGACCCAGACCACGCTGTCGGTCGACGACACCGCTGCCGTGGTCGCCGCGCTGCACGCCAAGTTCCCAGCGATCCAGGCACCGCGCGGCGAGGACATCTGTTACGCCACGTCGAACCGCCAGGCGGCGGTCAAGGCGATCGCGTCGTCGTGCGATGCGGTGCTCGTGATCGGCGCGCCCAATTCGTCCAACTCGCTGCGGCTGGTCGAAGTCGCCGAGCGGCAAGGCATTCGCGCGCGATTGATCCAGCGCGCCGCGGACCTGGACTGGGCGTTTCTCGACGGCGTGGGCACGCTGGGCATCACCGCGGGTGCGTCGGCGCCGGAGACGCTGGTCCGCGAACTGGTCGATCGCCTGGCCGAACGTTACGAGATCACCGAGCGCGAGGAAGAAACGACGCGCGAAAGCATCGCGTTCAAGCTGCCGCGCGGGCTCGAAGCGGCCGCCTGATCCTTGGCAGTCTACACGCACGTTTCGGCCGAAGCGCTGGGTCAATTCCTGACGCGGTACGACGTCGGCGACCTCGTCTCCGCCAAGGGTATTGCCGAGGGCGTCGAGAATTCGAACTATCTGGTCGATACGACGACCGGCCGCTTCATCCTGACGCTGTACGAAAAGCGTGTCGCGGCGGACGACCTGCCGTTTTTCATGGCGCTGCTCGATCACCTCGACGCCAAAGGCCTGCCGGTGCCGCCGGCGATCAAGGACCGCAACGGCGTCGAAATCCAGGAGCTCGCGGGCCGGCCCGCGTGCCTGATCAAGTTCCTGCCCGGCGTGTCGCTCTCGCATCCCACGCCGGCGCAAGCGTTCGCCGCGGGCAAGGCGCTGGCGGCGTTGCATGTCGCAGCAAGCGACTTCGCGCCGACCCGCGCCAATTCGATGGGCGTCGCAACCTGGCGACCGCTGTTCGATCGCTGCGCGAAGCAGCTCGATTCGATCGCGCCGGAATTCGGTCGTCAGGTGCATCGCGCACTGGATGAGGTCGTCGCAGGCTGGCCGGTTGCCGGCGCCTTGCCCGTCGGCGCGATCCACGCCGATCTGTTCCCCGACAACGTGCTGATGACCGGCGACGCGGTGGCTGGCCTGATCGATTTCTATTTCGCCTGCACCGACATCCGCGTGTACGATCTGGCAGTGACGCATTCGGCCTGGGCGTTCGACGCCACGGGCGCGCCGCTGGACGTGGCGGTGGGTCGCGAGTTGCTTCGCGGATATCGTTCGATCCTGCCGCTCAGCGACGCGGAGCAACGGTATCTGCCCATCCTCTGCAAGGGGGCGTGCATCCGCTTCATGCTGTCGCGCGCCTGGGATTGGCTCAACACCCCGGCGGGCGCTCTCGTCACGCGCAAGGATCCGCTCGCTTATTGGCGGCGCTACGAATGGTATGCGGATCACGAAACCGCGACCGCAGCGCTCGCATGACCGAACTCCCCCATGTCGAGATCGCCACGGATGGCGCGTGCAAGGGCAATCCCGGGCCGGGCGGCTGGGGCGTGCTGATCCGAATGGGCGCGCGCGAGAAGGAGATGTCGGGCGGCGAGAAGCTGACGACCAATAATCGCATGGAATTGCAGGCCGCGATCGCGGGGTTGAACGCGCTCAAGCGCCCCTGCCGCGTCACGCTGTCGACCGACAGCCGCTACGTCATGGACGGCCTGACCAAGTGGATTCACGGCTGGCGCAAGAACGGGTGGCGTACGGCCGACAAGAAACCGGTCAAGAATGCCGAACTGTGGCAGGCGCTGATCGACGCCGCCGCCCCGCATCGCGTCGACTGGGTATGGGTAAAGGGCCATGCCGGCCATCCCGACAACGAACGGGCCGACCGGCTGGCAAGCGACGCGGCGGACAGCTTCCGCCGCGGCTGACGCTTAATATTCTTCGACGATCTCGGCGTTCGGGCCGTTTTTCAGCACCGACGCGATCGCATTACGCGCCGACGCTTCGCTATTATAGCCTTCGGTCCAGAAGATCGTCTCGCTGTTGTATTTGAACTTCGCGACATATTCGCCCTTGGCGTTCTTCGAGATCACGAATTTGTGCGCCATGGAAAGTCTCCCATCTGTGACGCGCTCAGGTTAGCGCCGCCGACATTCGGGCGCTAGCGGAAGCGCGCCGGCGAATAGCGGTCTCGGTCGATTTCCGCGACCAGCGGATCGGGCGTCGTGCCGAGCAACAGCGACGCGGCGACCAGCGACGCGGCCGGCGCGGTCTGGATACCGAACCCGCCCTGCCCCGCACACCAGAAGAACCCCGGCACGACATTGTCGAAGCCGTAAACCGGCAGGCGGTCGGGTGCGAAGCTGCGCAACCCCGCCCAGCTGCGCTCGACACGCTCGATCCGCCAGTCGACGGCATGTTCGAGCCGGTCGATCGCGATCGCGACGTCGAGCTCCTCCGGCTGGACGTCGCCGGGGTCGCTTGGGATTTCGTCGTGCGGGCTCAGCCACAGCCGGCCGCCCGACTCGGGCTTGAAATAGAATTCGCCGCCGATGTGGGCGACGTGCGGCGCGTCGTCGGGGACCGGCGGGTCGACGCGCAACTGGACGAGCGTGCGGCGAAACGGGCTGATCCCGATCGGCGCGACGCCGGCGACCCGTGCGACCGCATCGACCCAGGCGCCGGCGGCGTTGACCAGCACCTTGGCATCGTACGCGCCGGCTTTCGTTTCCAGATGCCATATGCCCTCGGCGCGAGTCGCACCGGTCAGGCCGGCGTCGAGCACCAGTTGGGCTCCGGCCTTTTTCGCGCGCGACAAGGCGGCGGCGTGCAGCCCGGCGACGTCGATATAGGCGCAGCTGGGTTCCCACACCGCCAGGTTCCATTCCGGGCGCAGGCCGGCGATGCGGTCGCGCGGATCGACCAGCGACAGGTCGACGCCGGTGCCTGCGAATTGCGCGAGCATCCCCTCGATCTTGTCCCGCTCCTCTTCGCGACCGATGTGCAGCGAGCCGAGCGGCTGGAGGAACCCGCCCGCGTCGAACAGGTCGCGCGACGCCGCGGTCAGCGGCTGGACACCAGGCCCACCATAGGTTTCCTCCCAGAATGCCGCCGAGCGCCCGGTCGCGTGATAGCCCGCGACGTCCTCCGCCTCCAGGATCAGCACGCTGGCGTGCGGCGCGACCTCCGCGGCCAGGCTTGCGCCGGCGATCCCGGCGCCGATAATGGCGATGTCGAAACTCATGATGCTGCCCGTTCTGCCAGGAAAGTGTCGATTGCGCCTAGCGCGCGATCCCTGACCGCGTCGACCTCTCGCAGGATTTCGTGCGCCGACTCGGCGCCGAAGCGCACGACGCGGCAATCGGGCATCGCGGCGGCGACGGCGAGCGCGTCCTTCGCGCGGACTAGCTTGTCGGCGTCGGCGACCAGCATCAGCACCGGGGTCGCCAGCGCCGTCAGCCGCGGGCTGTCGCGCAGTATCCGCGTCGATTCGAACGCGCGCGCCACCCACCGCCAGCTCGGCGGGCCGAGCCGCAGGCCCGGATCCTCGTCCCACCACCACGGTTCGTCGGCGTAGCGGTCGTCGTCGTGCGTCAGCAGCGTCTGGCGGCTCGCCATCGTCGCGGGCCGCTCATTCCCTTTCCACGCGCGTCGCTGCGGATTGCCCAGCCGCATCATCGCATTGGCGAGCCATTCGCCGAACCCCGCGCTGATTGGCGCATGGACGCCCATCATCGGCGCGACCAGCACCGCGGCGGCGGGGTCGGCCAGCCCCTCGACCAGCGCTCGCCCGACCAGATGCCCGCCCATCGAATGCGCGATCAGCACGCGCGGCCTCGTCGCGGACGGCGCCCAATCCTGCCAGAAGGCGGCGAAATCGGCGAGGTAGGTGTCGAACCGGTCGATGTCCCCGACATGCGGATCGTCCGACAGCCGGCCCGACTTGCCCTGCCCGCGCCAGTCGAACGAGGTGATCGACCAGCCCTGGGCATGCCAGTGATGGAACGTCTCCAGATATTTTTCGAACAGGTCGCCGCGGCCCGCCTGGAACAGGATCGACCCGCGCGGGGTCGGCGCGTCCGCCGGCCAGTCGAACCGGCGCAACGGCCATCCGTCGGGCGCGGTCCAGGTCGAGATCGCGCTGCCCGCGGGATACGCCCGCCGCTGGTTTTCTGAAGCCGCCATGGGCGCTGGTTACTTTTTGGAAAGCCATCCCGTCTAGGTCTATGGTCCGATGGGCTGGGGAATTCTGTCTTACGCGCTCGTGGGAGCGCTGATCCTGATCTTGCTGTCGGCGGGAATCGAGGATGCGCGCCGGCGCGAAATCGCCAATTGGAAGAATGCCGCCATCGCCCTGATGGCGCCGGTGTGGTGGTTGGCGCAGGGCTATGGCCTGACCGATGCCGGCATCCAGTTCGGCATCGCGCTGGCGGTCTTCGCGCTGTTCGTCGGCGCATTCCATTTCGGCTGGATGGGCGGCGGCGACGTAAAGATGATCGGGGCGCTCGCGCTCTGGCTGCCGCTGCAGGGATTATTTTTCATGCTGATGGTCATGTCGATCATCGGCGGCGTGCTCACGCTGGTCATGATGCTCGATCATTGGCGCCGCAAGGCACCAGGTGCCGTCGAGACGCCCTACGGCGTCGCGATCGCGATCGCATCGATGATCGCGCTGAGTGAACCGATATTTAACCAGTTTACGTAATTAACAGTGGGTCAACCGGCCAGTCGGCCGGCAACGGGGCTTGAACGACATGGATAGTCGGAAGATCATTTTGCTGGTGGGTGCGCTGGTCGTGGCGGCCATCACCGCGTTCATGGCGCGTAGCCTGATCGCCGGATCGAGCGCGCCGCAAGCGCAGGCGCAAATGGCGGCACCGCCCGTGGTAGGCACCGAAGTGCTGGTCGCGACCAAGACGCTGCCGGTCGGCACGATCCTGGATGCGACGAGCTTCAAGTATCAGCCCTGGCCGACTCAGATGGTCGGCGGCGCCTATTTCGTCCGCAAGGACGGGTTCGACATCAAGTCGCTGCAGGGCACGGTCGTCCGCACGGTGATCACCGCCGGTCAGCCGCTGACCCAGGGCGCGCTGGTCAAGCCGGGCGATCGCGGCTTCCTGGCTGCGGCCCTGACGCCGGGCATGCGCGCCGTGACCTTCCCGGTCGAAAACCGAAATTCGGTCGCGGGCTTCGTGTTTCCCGGCGACCATATCGACCTGATGCTCACGTCGAAGGTGACGGGCGGCGGCGATGGCCCGGCGCTCAACGTCGCCGAGACGATCATGAAGAACCTGCGCGTGCTGGCGACCGACCAGCGCACCTCCACCGATGTCGACGATCAGGGCAAGACCGTGGTCAAGAACATCTCGATGGTGACGATCGAGGCGACGCCGTCGATCGCGGAGAAGATTTCGGTGGCGCGTGCGCTGGGCGACCTGTCGGTCGTGCTCCGTCCGCTGGCCGACAGCGCGAGCGAGCTCGACGCGGCGATCGCCGACGGCAGCGTGAAGGTGCCCGACGGCAAGGATCCGAAGGCCGAAAAGGCATTCCTGGACACCGCCGCCAACCAGCCGAGCGCCGGCAAGACCACGTTCGCCACCGGTGCCGACGTGTCGCGCTTCCAGCGCCGCACGGTGCCCGGCAAGACCGAGGGAACCACCGGTTCCGGCGCGGCCGGCGGCAACGGCTATCCGGGTGCCGGCGTGAATATGGGACCCACGGTGCGTATCGCCCGCGGGAACAATGTGACCGAAATTCCGGTCGGGGGGAAGAAGTGATGCTGAACCGTCTCAACAAGCTCGGCTGGCCGATGGCCGCCGCGCTGGCGATTGCCGCCACGGGCGTGACCACGCCGGCCGCAGCGCCCGCCCAATCGGCGGCCAGCCGCGTGGTCGAAGTCGACACCAACCAGGGTCGTCTGATCACGCTGGCCCGTCCGATCAGCGACGTGTTCGTGGCCAACGACGGGATCGCCGACGTCCAGGTCCGCTCGCCGACTCAGATCTACCTGTTCGGCAAGGCGCCGGGCGAGACCACCGTGTCCGCCACGACCAAGACCGGGCAAGTCGCCTTTTCGGCAACGGTGCGCGTCGGCAACAACTTCGGCTCGATCAACCAGATGCTGAAGCTGGCGATGCCCGAAGCGCAGCTGACGAGCTATACGATGAACGGCGTCGTGCTGGTCACCGGCACCGTGCTGAGCCCGCAAGACGCGCAGGAAGCGGAAAGCCTGGTCCAGGCCTTCGTCGGCGACAAGGTGAAGGTCATCAGCCGCCTGCGCACCGCAACCCCGCTGCAGGTCAACCTGCAGGTCAAGATCGCCGAAGTATCGAAGCAATTCGCCAAGAACATCGGCGCGAACCTGACCACGCTGGACGGCACCGGCGGCTTCCAGTTCGGCATCGGCAGCGGCCGATCGATCACGACGCAGTTCAACGCATTGGGCGGGCCCCTGGGGATCGGCTCGACCGCTGCGAAGTGCGTGCCGCCGATTTCGGCCACCGGTCAGTGCGCGAGCACCATTCCGGGCACCGCGATCACGCCGGGCACCGAGCGCACCACGCTTGGCGGTCTCGGCAAGCTGTTCGGGCTCGACGTCCTGGGCGCGCTCGACATGGGCGAGACCAGCGGCGAGGTCGTGACGCTGGCGCAGCCGAACCTGTCGGCGCTATCGGGCGAGACCGCCTCGTTCCTGGCGGGCGGCGAATTCCCGATCGCGGTCAGCCAGGGGCTGGGTGCGGTGTCCGTCGAATACAAGCAATATGGCGTCAGCCTGGCCTATACGCCGACGGTGCTGTCGGACGGCCGCATTTCGCTGCGGGTTCGCCCCGAAGTGTCGGAATTGACGTCGGCGGGCGCCGTGCAGTTGAACGGCACGGTGATCCCGGCCCTGTCGACTCGCCGCGCGGAGACGACGGTCGAGCTCGGGTCCGGTCAGTCGATGGTGATCGGCGGCCTCATCTCAAATTCGACCAACAACCAGATCGAAAAGACGCCTGGCCTGGGCAACGTGCCGATCCTCGGCGCGCTGTTCCGATCGACCGCGTGGAAGCGCAACGAGAGCGAGTTGATCATCGTGGTAACGCCGTATCTGGTGAAGCCGGTCAACGCGAACGACATCGTCCTGCCGACCGACGGCTATCAGGCACCGACCGACCTCGGCCGCGTGTTCATGGGCAAGCTGGGCGGCGGCGTGACGGGTGGCGACCGCGCCAAGCCGACGATGGCGGCGCCCAATGCGGGCGGTCCGTCGGTCGGCGCCAATGCGCCGCTGCCGATCGCCCCGAGCGGCCCGACGCCGTTCCCCGACGCGAAGCGCGACGAGAACAAGGCCGTGCTGCCCAAAAAACCGAAGAACGCCGGCACGCCGGCACCAGGCTTCAGCCAGTGACCGACGCCACCGAGGGATACATCACCATGCGTAAGATCCTGTTCGCCGCCCTCTCCGCCCCCGCGCTGATGCTCGGCGGCTGCGGCACGCTCAATCGCGGCGTCGACACCGTCTATCAGCCGGTCGTCAGCCGCTCCGACTATGTGTTCGACGTGCAGACGACGCCGTCGGGCCTGACGCCGGGCGATGCCGACCGCGTCGCCGGATGGCTCGCGTCGCTGAAGCTCCGGTACGGCGACCATGTCGCCGTCGACGACCCGACGCGCACCGGCTCCGCCACGGCCGGCCAGGTCGCGGCGATGGCCTCGCGCTATGGCGTCATGCTCGACAGCCGCGCACCGATCACCGCCGCCCCGCTCGCGCCCGGCATGGCGCGGGTCGTGGTCAGCCGGACCGCCGCGCGCGTTCCCGGTTGCCCCGATTTCACGCGGACCGGCAGCGACGAGTTCGAGGGCAGCGCGACGTCGAACTTCGGCTGCGCGAACCAGGCCAATCTGGCCGCGATGGTCGCCGATCCGCTCGACCTCGTCCGTGGCCAGCCCGGCACCGAGACCTTCGATTCGAAGACCTCGGCCCGCGCGATCGACACCTATCGCAAGGCCGTCCCGACCGGCGCCGGCGGCACCGCAATCAAGACCGAATCGACCGGAGGGGGCAAGTAACATGAACGCTCCATGGAAACCCGCCGGCGTCGCGCACCGCGAACCGTTCGTCGCCTATGTCTGCGACGAGACGACCGCCGAAGCGCTGCGTCCGATCGCCAGCGAAATGGGCTGGTCGGCCGAGAAGGTGAACAAGGGCGGGCTGCGCAACGCGGTCCAGTCGCTCTCCGTATCGGCCAGCCCGCAAGTGCTGTTCGTCGACCTGTCGGAAAGCGGCGATCCGCTGAACGACATCAACGCGCTGGCCGAAGTCTGCGAGCCCGGCACCGTCGTCATCGCGGCGGGCCAGGTCAACGACGTCCGCCTGTATCGCGACCTGACCGCCAGCGGCATCCAGGATTACCTGCTGAAGCCGCTGACCGCCGACATGCTGCGCGAGGCGTTCGGCAGCGCGCAGGCGATCCTCAACGCGCCCAAGCTGACCGAAGCATCGGTCGACCGTCCGCATTGCGCGACGGCGATCATCGGCACGCGCGGCGGCGCGGGTGCGTCGACCATCGCGACGTCGGTGTCGTGGCTGATGAGCGAGAAGGGCCAGCGCACCACCGCGCTGCTCGACCTCGACGTGCATTTCGGCACCGGTGCGCTGGCGCTCGATCTCGAACCGGGGCGTGGCCTGACGGACGCGATCGAGAATCCCAGCCGTATCGACGGACTGTTCATCGAACGCGCGATGGTGAAAGCCAGCGAGCGGCTCGCAGTGCTGTCGGCCGAAGCACCGATCAACTCGCCGATGCTGACCGACGGCTCCGCCTTCTATCAGTTGCAGGAAGAGATGCGGGCGGCGTTCGAATGCACCGTCGTCGATCTGCCGCGCGCAATGCTGGTCCAGCATCCGCATCTGATCACCGACATCCAGACCGCGGTCGTCGTTACTGAACTGACGCTGGCGGCGGCGCGCGACACGATCCGCATCCTGTCATGGCTGAAATCGAACGCCCCGCAGACGCAAGTGCTGGTCGTCGCCAACCGCGTCCCGCCCGGCACGCTGGAAATCGCGCGCAAGGATTTCGAGGGCTCGATCGAGCGCAAGATCGATTTCCTGGTGCCCTACGACCAGAAACTGGCGGCGCAATCCGCCAAGCTGGGCAAGCCAATGGCGGAAGCCGGCAAGGGATCGAAGACCGTCGCACCGCTCGGCGATCTCGCCACGCGGCTGATGGCGATCGGCGACAATGTCGAGGCGCCGGTGAAGGCGACGGGCAAGAAGGACGGTGGCAAGACGTCGATCATGGGCAAGTTCGCGGACCTGAAGTCGCTGATGCCCAGCAAAAAGGCGGCGAAGTCGAATTGATCGTGGCCGTTCCAGCCGGAACGGCGTCGAATTTGTGGAGCGCTGAGCGATGCCGTTGGTGCCGCTGATTACCGTCGTCGTCGGAGCTGGCGTCATGCTGCTCCTGCTGGCCTTTGCCTTCGCGGGTCCCAACGCGGGGAAGGCGCAGTCGCGTCGGCTGACGTCGCTCAAGGAACGCCATAGCGGCGCCGCCAGCGAAGCGGCGATGGCCGCCCAGATGCGCCGCATCACCGGCAAGCGCGACAGCAGCATGGACACGGCGATGGGCCGGCTGTTGCCGCGCCCGGCGTTGCTCAAGAAGCGGTTGGCGATGACGGGGAAGACCTGGACGGTCGGCCAATACGGCATGGTGACCGTCGCCCTGCTGGTCCTGGTCGGCGGTCTGCTCGCGATCCGCGGCGCGCCCCTGCTGGTGTCGCTGCTGATCGCCGTCGTGGTCGGTGCCGGCCTGCCGCATCTGGTGGTCGGCAAGACGATCAAGCGCCGCGTCGCCAAGTTCAACAAGAAGTTTCCCGACGCGATCGAACTGCTGGTCCGCGGTCTGCGCTCCGGCCTGCCGATTTCCGAGACGATGGCGGTCGTCGGCGCCGAAGTGCCCGGCCCGGTCGGCGAGGAATTCCGATCGGTCAGCGACAAGATGAAGATCGGTCGCACGATGGATGCGGCACTGCAGGATACCGCCGATCGGCTCGGCACGCCCGAATTCCAGTTCTTCGTCATCTCGATCGCGATCCAGCGCGAGACCGGCGGCAACCTGGCCGAAACGCTGGCGAACCTGGCCACCGTGCTGCGCCAGCGCATGCAGATGAAGCTGAAGATCAAGGCGATGTCGTCCGAATCGAAGGCGTCGGCCTATATCGTCGGTTCGTTGCCGTTCATTGTGTTCGGCCTGATCCTGTGGATCAGCCCCGGCTACATGGGCAATTTCTTCGTCGATCAGCGCCTGATCGTCGCCGGCGTCGGCGGCCTGATCTGGATGAGCCTGGGCGGCTTCATCATGGCCAAGATGGTCAGCTTCGAGATCTAAGGGTGTAACAATGCTTCCGCACAACCCCACCCTTCTCGGCGTCGACGTCATCTGGGTCGGCACCATGCTGGCCGCGGTCGCCGCGTTCGCGGTGCTGCTCGCGGTCTATGCCGTGATGACCTCGCGCGATCCGATGGCCAAACGGCTGAAGGCGCTCAACGATCGCCGCGAACAGCTGAAGGCCGGCATCACCGCGTCGACCAGCAAGCGCCGCGCGAAGCTGGTCCGCCAGAACGACACGACCGA
>Ga0164294_10005488_pt1 | contig 10892 bp, 9 predicted proteins | sample GEODES005metaG_FD_111479 | JGI IMG/M metagenome (GOLD analysis project Ga0164294, IMG submission 111479) | Oligotrophic lake water microbial communities from Sparkling Lake, Wisconsin, USA - GEODES005 metaG | ecosystem: Environmental > Aquatic > Freshwater > Lake | place: USA: Sparkling Lake...
GCGTTCGCGGGGCTGAGCTATTGGTGGCCTAAGGCGTTCGGCTTCCGGCTCGACGAGCGCTGGGGCAAACGCGCCTTCTGGTTGTGGATCACGGGGTTCTACGTTGCGTTCATGCCGCTCTATTGGCTCGGCCTGTCGGGAATGACCCGACGGCTGGCGCGCTACGACGTGCCGGGCTGGCACCCGTGGCTGATCGTCGCGGCAGCAGGCGCCGCGATCGTCGCCTGCGGGATCGCGTGCCAGATCATCCAGCTCTATGTCAGCATCCGGAGCCGCGACGCCCGGCGCGACGACAGCGGCGATCCGTGGGACGGCCGCACGCTGGAATGGAGCACGACTTCCCCACCGCCGGCCTATAATTTCGCAGCACTGCCGCAGGTCGAGGATCTCGACGACTGGTGGCGCGCCAAGACCAAGCCACAGGCGGTGTGGCAAGCGACGCCGGACGACATCGACTTGCCCCGCAACAGTGCCACCGGAATCGTTTGCGCATTCTTTGCCAGCGCGATCGGCTTCGCGCTGATCTGGCACATCTGGTGGCTCGCGATCGCGGGCGGGCTCGGCGCCTGGGCCACGTTCGTCGTGTTCGCATGGCGCGACCAGAGCGAGTGGATCATCCACGCCGGCGACCTCGAAAGCGATCCGGCATGACCGCTGCCACTGTCCGACCGGACGTTCCGATCAGCGAGCGTGGCCCGGCGCCAAAGTCCATCGTGATCGCATACGGCTTCTGGATCTTCCTGCTGTCCGACTTCGTGCTCTTCTCCGGGTTCTTCGCGAGCTATGCGGTGCTCGGGTCGGCAACCGCCGGCGGGCCCGATGCCAAAGCGATCGCCGACTTGCCCCTCGTCAGCGGCGAAACCGCCGTGCTGCTGCTGTCGTCCTTTACCTGCGGCCTTGCGGGGATCGCGCTGAATGCCCGGCATGCCCGCGGGTTCCAGGTCGCAATGGCGGCCACCGCGTTGCTCGGCGGGATGTTCCTGCTGCTGGAGGTGGGCGAGTTCGCGCGGCTGATCGGCGACGGCCATGGTCCGCAACGCAGCGCGTTCCTGTCGGCCTTCTTCGCGCTGGTCGGCTGCCACGGCGTCCATGTCACGCTGGGCTTGCTGTGGCTGACGACGATGATGGCGCAGGTATGGGCGAAGGGTTTTCGCGAGGATGTCCGCCGGCGGACCTTGTGCTTCATGCTGTTCTGGCACGCGCTCGACATCGTCTGGATCGGCGTGTTCACAATCGTCTATCTGTTGGGAGCCTATGCATGAGCGATCGCCAGGGATCGGGTCACACGGCACCCGGCAACAGCGGCGACAGAAGCCCGCGCGCCGCCCTTATCGGGTATCTCGTCGGCCTGGCCCTGTCGGTATTGTTGACCGCCGCAGCCTTTTGCCTGCCGCTGCTGGGGATCGTATGGGGGCCCGCGGTTCCCGTTGCGCTGATCGCGCTGGCGGCGGCGCAGATGGGCGTCCACCTCGTCTTTTTCCTTCACATCACGACAGGCCCCGACAACGCGAACAACGTGCTTGCGCTTGCCCTGGGCGCGCTGATCGTCGGGTTGGTGCTGGTCGGATCGATCTGGATCATGGCGCACCTGAACGATACGATGATGCCGGGCATGTTGGAGCAAATGCAGCGATAAGTGATCGATCGCGCGGCAAGCGGAGCCAGCGCCGCCCGCTAGCGCATCGTTGCCAGCAACTCGCCTACGTCGCACGTCGCGAATGCGGCGAAATTGTCGGCGATGCCATAGGGCAGCAACAAGGTGCGGTCATGAACCATCGCGCCGCAGCTGTAGACGACGTTGGGAACATAGCCGTCGCGCTCCTTCGCGCTGGGGCTGAGGATCGGTTCGGGCGTTCGCGCCAGGACCTTCGACGGATCGTCCTTGTCGAGCAACGCCGCGCCCACCGAATAATTGCGTACCAGCCCGACGCCATGGGTAATGACCAGCCAGCCCTCGTCGAGTTCGATCGGCGAGCCGCAATTGCCCATCTGACACAGTTCCCAGGGATAGTGCGGACTAATCAGCTTATCGCCGCTTTCCCAGGTGTAGAGATCGTCGGAGCGTAGCAGCCAGATGCTTTCATTGTCCTGCCGCCCGAGCATGACATATTGTCCGCCCACCTTGCGCGGAAACAGCGCCATGCCCTTGCTGCTCTCCGCCGCGGCACCCTTCAGCGGCTGCATCTCGAACTCCCGCCAGCTGAACCCACGCAGCAATTCCGATCGCGTCGCGCGGCCATCGAACGCGGTATAGGTGCCGAGGTGATCGGTCGTGCCGTCGTCGTTGACGAAGCAGCATAACCGCAAATCCTCGATCCCCTGGCGCTGGCTGTCGGTGACCGGGAACAGCACGCTTTCCGACGGCTCCCTGCTGCCTTCGCAGATGATCCGGGTGATGCCGTCGCCGGGTACATCGGAATCGTCGATCCGCGGCGATACGGCATTGCGCGCCGCCGCGTCGATTGCGAACCCGTCGCGCTTGCTCCAGCATCCGGTGCGGAACGTGACCGACGACACATGCCCCTCGCCGATCCCGCGCAACGACAGCAGGATTCGGATGCCGCCATCGGGCACGTCCTCCTGGCGCGGGTGCGGCACCATGCTGGGATTGAACAGAGCGGCGGCCTCGAACGAATATTCCTCGCTGAAGTAGGCGCCGATCACCAGCTTGGTCTCGTCATCGGCCTTCGCCGCCGCGGGCACGATGGCGGCGATTGCCTCGTATCGCCGCAGCAGAATGGCGGTCAGGTCGCGGTGGCGGTGGCGCAGCGGCGCAACCATCCGCTTGCGATCGGCGGCAAGCTCGTCCGGGGACATCGCCATCACCGCATCGACGATCCGCTGGGTGCGCGATCCCTGCTCCGCGAAGGCCGTGGGGTATTGCGGATCGAACGGCCGGATCACGGTGCGGCTCGCGTCTGGGGCGAGGTGAACCGTCGAATGCTTCAACAATGCCATGCGATCCTCATCGTGATGTCGAGGCTATACGCATGAGGCTTGGTTTGGATCAGTGGCCGGTGCGATCCACCAACGGGGCGAACCGCGCCACTTGCCGCCCGACCAGGCACAGCTGCTCCATCACCGTCGGATCCGTGACGCCGCCCTGGTCGTCGAACTTGGCGACTTGCGTGTTGATCGCCGCGGCGAACGGCGTCGGCCAGCCGCGCAAGGCGTGAACGATCGAGCGGAGCGCTGCGATCGTGCTGCCCGTCGCTTGCCAGCCATAAGCGGTCGCGATCAGCCCGACCGGCATGTCGGCGAGATAGGGCCGCGCGTCCTTCGCGGTCTCCTCCAACAGGTCGAGCGCATTCTTCACCACGCCCGAAATGCTGCCGTGATAGCCGGGGCTGGCGATGATCAGGGCGGAGGCATCGCGCACCGCCGCGACGAAATCCTGCTCGTGGTGCGTCCGGGCCGTGCTGCGCGGGTCGTATAGCGGCAGGCGCGCCATGTCCTCGCCGCCGAACAGCCGCGTGCGGAACCCCTCGCGACCGGCCGCTTCCAGCGCGATCCGCAGCGCGCGTTCGGTCGACGACACCGCGCCGATCGTCCCGCCAATCCCCACCACCAGCGGCGCGTCGGTCATGCTCGTTGTTCCCCGCCGCGGTGTGCGGCACCCCGCGATAGCCGCCCATGCGCCAGCGCTCAACGCAAGAGGCTGTGCGGATCGCATCATTTCGGCTAGACGGTCGATCACGTGGGCGACTTGCATCATCTGTGTTACATCAGTAATACGCCCTCCGGCCGCCTGGCCGTGTGGATTATGCGATAATGCCTGACGATATGCTCGACACCGGCCGACAGCCCGACCCCCGCTGGGGCGCGCATGTCGCCTATCCGGCCGAGGCCGAGCCGCCCAATCCGTTCGACGGCATCCCGCCGCTCGATTATCCGGGCGCGACCCCGCCGCCGAAAAAGAAGCGGCGCTGGGGCCGGATCGCCATCCGCACGCTCGCCGCGTTCGTCATTCTGTTCGTGCTACTGGTCGGCTGGCTCGCGGTCACGGCGCCGCTGTCCAAATCGCTCCAGCCGCCGACGCCGCCGTCGATCACCCTGCTCGCCAGCGACGGATCGCCGATCGCCAAGCGCGGGGCGATCGTCGGCAAGCCGGTTGATGCGGCGAAGCTGCCCAAATACGTCACCGGCGCCTTCACCTCGGTCGAGGACCGGCGCTTCTATTCGCATTGGGGCGTCGATCCCTGGGGAATGGGCCGCGCGCTGTTCCGCAACATCGGCGCCGGCGGCGTGCGCGAAGGCGCCAGCACGATCACGCAGCAACTGGCAAAGAACGCCTTTCTCGATTCGGACCGCACCGCCGGGCGCAAACTGCGCGAGATCTTCATCGCCTTCTGGCTCGAGGCGTGGCTGTCGAAGAACGAAATCCTGTCGCGCTATCTGTCGAACGTCTATTTCGGCGACAACGTCTATGGCCTGACCGCCGCTGCCGAGCATTATTTCGACTGCGAGCCGAGCGAATTGTCGATCAGCCAGGCGGCGATGCTGGCCGGCCTGGTCAAGGCGCCGTCGAAACTCGCGCCGACCGGCAACCTGAAGGGCGCGCGCGACCGCGAGAAGATCGTGCTGGCCACGATGGTCGACACCGGCGTGCTGACCAAGGCGCAGGCCGCCGGCATCAGGCCCGCAACGCCGCAGCCGCGTCCGGTCAAGCTGGTCCCCGACGGCACCTATTTCGCCGATTGGGTGCTGCCGGAGGCGCGCGATACGGCAGGCGACCTCAGCCGGGAAACGACGGTCACGACGACGCTCGACCGGCGCCTGCAGAAGGCGGCCGAACGCGCGGCCAAGCGCGCGGGCCTGAAGCAGGCGCAGATCGCGATCGTCGCAATGCGCCCCGACGGCCGGGTCGTGGCGATGGTCGGCGGCAAGGACTATGCCGCGAGTCCCTTCAACCGTGCGACTCAGGCGCGCCGCCAGCCGGGGTCGGCGTTCAAGCTGTTCGTCTATCTCGCGGCGATGCGCGCCGGGCTGACCCCCGATGACACGATCGAGGACGAGCCGGTGACGATCGCCGGGTGGAGCCCGAAGAACAGCGACGGCCGCTACGAAGGCGAGATCACGCTGCGCCGTGCCTTCCAGAAATCGTCCAACGTCGCCGCCGCACGGCTGATCCAGAAAGTCGGCGTCGACGCGGTGATCAAGGCGGCACGCGATCTCGGTATTTCAACGCCGTTGCCGCACGAGGCGACGATCGCGCTGGGCACCGCGACCGGATCGTTGCTCGAATTGACCAGCGCCTTCGCGGCGGTGGCCGGTGATGGGTATCCGGTCGGTGCGCGCGGGATCGACGCGACCGACGACAAGAGCTGGTACGATCGGCTGGTCGGGTCGCGCACCGCGTTCGGCGACAAGATCCGCGACGAGATGTTGGACTTGCTGTCCACGTCGGCGACCAGCGGCACGGGCCGCGAGGCGGCGCTGTCGGTGCCGACCTATGGCAAGACCGGCACGACGCAGGACGGCCGCGACGCCCTGTTCATCGGCTTCGCCCGCGACCTCGTCGTCGGCGTGTGGGTCGGCAACGACGACAATACGCCCAATCCCGGCCTGATGGGGGGCGGCGTCCCGGCGCGGGTGTGGAAGGACTTCATGCAACAGGCGCTGGGCATCGCCCCGCCGCCACCGCCGCCACCGGCCGAAGAGCCCGACGACGGCAACGCGACCGACGGCAATCTGACGATCGATCCGGGCATCGGTCCGGTTCCGGTCGAGGGCAGTCTGGAGGGGCTGGGGATGAACGTCCAGGTCAAGAAGGACGGCACGATCCGGATCGCGCCGGCACCCGACACCGGCGATCGTCCACCCAGGCCGCCGGATCAATGAATCTCTCCTCCGTGGAAGGGGGGTGGATCGGTCCGCGAGGGAGCGGGTCGTCCGGCCCCATCCCCATCCGGCCCTAAGCCCTCCTTCACCGTAGACGGGAATTGCCCGCCCTGAAGATTGGGGCTTTTCCCGGGCCGGCGTCTGGTGAAGGAAGCCGCCATGCGCTTCTTCTCCGACAATGCCGCGCCGGCCTGCCCGCAAGTGATCGATGCGATCGCCGCCGCCAACACGCTCGACACCGCGTACGACGGCGACCGCTGGAGCCGACAGCTCGACGGCCGCTTCTCCGATCTGTTCGGCACCGGCGTGCGCGTATTGTGGACGCCGTCGGGCACGTCGGCCAACTGCCTCGCCCTCGCCGCGTTGTGCCAGCCGCACGGCGCCGTGATCTGCCACCGTGACGCGCATATCAACATGGACGAGGCCGGTGCGCCAGGCTTCTATCTCCTCGGCGCGAAGCTGTTGCTCGGCGAAGGGCCGGGCGCCAAGCTGACACCGGCGGTGGTCGCGGAGATCCTGAACGGCATTCGTCCCGACGTGCATCAGGTCCAGGCACACGCGCTGTCGATCACCAACGCGACCGAATATGGCCTGAGTTATACCCCAGACGAAGTCGCAGCGCTCGGCGATCTGGCCAAGGCGCACGGGCTCGGCTTTCACATGGACGGCGCGCGCTTCGCTAATGCCGTGGCGCATTCGGGCGCCGACCTCGCCGACCTGACCTGGCGCGCGGGCGTCGATGCGCTTAGCTTCGGCTTCGTCAAGAATGGCGGGATGAATGCCGAGGCACTGGTGTTCTTCAACCCCGACCTTGCCGACGCCAGCCTCTATCGCCGCAAGCGGGCCGGCCTGCTGGCGTCGAAGGGCCGCTACCTCGCCGCCCAGATCCTGGCGATGCTTGATGGCGACCTGTGGCTCGCCAATGCCCGCGCCGCGAACGCCGGCGCGGCGATGCTGGCCGCGGCGGCGGGCGACCGGTTGGTCTATCCGGTAGAAGCCAATGAAGTGTTCCTGCGCGTCACGCCCGACGAAGCCTCGTCCTTGCGGGCGATCGGTTTCGATTTCTACGACTGGGTGCCGGGCGAAGTGCGGCTGGTGACGTCATGGGACCAAGAGGCGGCGGCAATCCGACCGCTGGCCGAGGCGATCGCGGCGTTGCCATAGGCTGGCCTTGTTATTCCACAAGCACAAGCGGGGTTGCCGCTGCGGCATAGCGGCGTAGAGCGGCATGGTGCTCCAGCCACCCCAAGCCAGGCCCCAGTCGACGCGGCTTGCCGTCCTGATCCCGTTCGGGATCGTGACGCTGATCTGGGGATCGACCTGGCTGGTCATCCGCGATCAATTGGGGGTGGTGCCGCCCAGCTGGTCGGTGTCGTACCGCTTCCTCGTCGCGGGCATCGCGATGTCGCTCTACGCCCTGTGGAAGCGCGAGAGCTGGCGGCTGGGATCAAGCGGACTGGCGTTCGCCGCGGTCCTGGGGCTCGCGCAATTCTGTCTCAACTTCAACTTCGTCTATCGGGCGGAACAGCACATCACGTCGGGGCTCGTGTCGGTGGTGTTCGCGCTGCTGCTGATCCCCAATGCGGTGCTGGGACGGATTTTCCTGGGACAGAAGCTCGGGCGCCAGCTGGTGATCGGCTCGACGATCGCGATGGCTGGGATCGTGTTGCTGTTCGTCCGCGAGGCGCAGGTCGATCCGCACGGGCCGTGGCAGGTGATGGCGGGCGTCGGCTTCACGTTGTGCGGCGTCATGTCGGCATCGACCGCCAATGTGATGCAGGCGACGCCGACTGCGGCGAAATATCCGATGATGACGATGCTGGCGACGGCGATGCTGTTCGGCGCGGCGTTCGACGCGCTGTTCGCGTTCGCCACGGTCGGCCCGCCGGTGGTCGAAATGCGCGCCGCCTATTGGGCGGGGATCCTGTATCTCGGCATCGCCGCCTCGGCCCTCGCCTTTCCGCTCTATTTCGGCGTGCTGCGGACGATCGGCCCGGCCAAGGCGGCCTATTCGAGCGTGATCGTACCCGTCATCGCGATGCTCCTGTCGACGATGTTCGAAGGCTATCGCTGGTCAGGGCTGGCGATCGGCGGTGCGGCGCTGGCGGCAGCGGGGCTGGTCGTCGCGTTGAGGGCGCGCAGGCCCACCCGGTAATCGGCGTAGCGCGGCCGCCAGCCGAGTATGCGCTTCGCCTTGCCGTTGGCGACGCGACGGTTCTCGGCGTGGAATGCTCGCGCTGCCGGCGATAGTGTGTCGAGCGGCACGATCGGCGGCGGTGCCATCCCGAGCATCATGCTGGCGAACGCGACGACGTCGTCCTGCGGCGCCGGCGCGTCGTCGGACAGATTATAGGCGCCGGGCGGCGCATCGAACCCGGCGATCACGCCCCGCGCCAGATCGTCGACATGGATGCGGCTGAAGACCTGACCGGCGATACCGGTGCGATGCGCGGCCCCGGTGGCCACTCGGTCGAGCGGCGAGCGGCCGGGCCCGTAGATGCCGGGCAGGCGAAACACGTGTGCGCCCAGCGCGAGCCATTCGGCATCGGCGCGATTGCGTGGTTCGCGACGCCCCCTGACCGGCGCGCCTTCGTCGACCCACGCCCCGCCCGCGTCACCGTAGACACCGGTCGAGGAAAGATAGCCGAGCCATATGCCCCTCCCCCTCAGCGCATCGCCATAGCGGGCGAGCACCGGGTCTTCCGCGTCCGGCGGCACCGACGACAGGATGTGCGTCGCCGCGCCGATCGCCGTCATCACGCCTTGCCGATCGTCGAAATCGAGCGTGCCCGCGCTGCCCGTCGCGTCGATCCGCCACCCGTCGAGCCGGGTCGCGACGGCGCTCGCCGCATAGCCCAGCCCGAAGATCAGCAGGGTACCGCTACTTCGCGCCATAACCCCCGAAGTACGTCCCGAAATAATCACCCTTGTTCCAGCGTGGGCGCTCGTCGTTGTCGGCGATCTCACGCGCGATCGTGTAATTGACCGTCACGAACCGCACCCCTTGCGCCCAATCGAGCGGCAGGCCGATTTCGTCCGAGGGCTGGTGATAGTGGTTCTTCATGAAATCTTCCCACGCCGCCTTGCCGCCGCCCTTGTAGCCGGGCCACAGGAACACCGAGGGAACACCCTTCTGCACGAAGCGGAAATGGTCGGAGCGGACGAACAGCCCCTCGTCGGGCATCGGGTCTGGCGCCAGCCCGACGCCGACGCTTTCGACCGCCTTCTGCACGATCGGGCCGAGCGTCGATCGCGGCGCACCGAACACCACCATGTCCTCGAACGTATAGGTGATCAGCGGCATGTCGAGGTTGACGTCGGCGACGATCGACTTGAGCGGTACGGTCGGATTGTTGGCGAAATAATCGGAGCCGATCAGCCCCTTTTCCTCCGCCGTCACCGCCAGGAACATCACCGTGCGGCGCGGCGGCTTGCCCGCCGCGGTAAAGCGCCTGGCTTCCTCGATCAGGCTGGCGATGCCGATCGCATTGTCTTCGGCACCGTTGTTGATCGTGTCGCCCCTTTTGTCGGGCTTGCCGACGCCGATATGGTCGAGGTGCGCGGACAGGATGACGACCTGGTCCTTCAACTTGGGGTCGCTGCCCGGCATGATGCCGATCACGTTGGACGAAGGCATCGGCCGCATGGCGGTTCTGATCGCGACCGACAAGGTGCCGGCAAGCGGGAAGCTGGTGAATGTCGCATCGTCGCTGTCGGCGACCTTCCTGACCTGATCCCACGACATTCTTGCGTCGGCAAACAGCTTGGCCGCGCCCGCCGTCGATAGCGTGCCGAGGACGGGGATGCCGTCGTTCTTGCCGCTGCCGTCGGGGCGCGTCCACGTCACCCGCTCGCGGTCGGATTGCCCCTTGGCGACTGAGAAGGGCAGCGCGCCGCGGCCGACGCGCGGGCCTTCGATCTGGATCGCGCCGACGGCGCCGTGCTGGAAGGCGATCAGCGCTTTCGTCCCCGTCCCCGAAAAGAACGCGCGCTCCTCGCCGTCATAGCCCTTGGGCGCGCCGCCGATGAAGGCGACGATCTTCCCCTTCACGTCGACGCCCTTGTAATCGTCACGCCGATAATCGGGTGCAACGATGCCATAGCCGACGAACACGATCGGCGCGTTGATGCTGGTTTCCGCCTTAGCCGCGTTGGGCGCCGCCACGAAATCCTCGCCCGATACCAGCGTCTGCGGCGTGCCCTTGGCGGGAGCCCAGACGAAATTGCCCTTGTCAGCCAGCTTGTAGCCGACCAGCGGCACGCGCTGGAGGTAGCCGCCCTCGTCCCCGCCGGGTCGCAGCCCCGCGGCATAGAATTGCGCGGCGACATATTGCGCGGCGATATCGAACTCCGGACTCCCCGCCTCGCGCCCGCGCATCGCGTCCGACGCCAGGAACATGACGTGCGCCTTCATCGCCGCCTGATCGGCGGGCAACGGCGCCATCACGCGGGCATTGACCGCCGCTGCAGATTCCTTTTGCGGCGCGGGCGGGGGCGCTTCGGTCTGCGCGGCTGCGGCGCCGGCGGCGAGCGTCAGTACGGCGACGCCGATCAGTCTGAACATGGCTTTCCTCTTGGATGTCCCTGGCGCGACGCGTAGCACGGGGGGAACCTTGGCAACACTGTCGTGTATCAGTGGGACGACCCGTTGCCGACGATGATGGAACACGAATGATCGACGCCCAATCCGCCCTTGCCGCACCCCTCGTCACGCGACGCGAGGATTACCAGCCGCCGGACTGGCTGGTTCCCGACATCGCGCTCGATTTCGATCTCGATCCGTCCTCGACGCGCGTGACGGCAATACTCGACGTCACGCGCAGCAGCGCGCACGAGCGCCCGCTGCGGCTCGACGGCGACGGCCAGGTGCCGCGCAAGGTGCTGGTCGACGGCGTGCCGCACAACGATTGGCGGATGGACGGCGACACGCTGGAAATCGACTTGCCGGGCAGCGCCCATCGGATCGAGACCGAGGTCGTGATCCATCCGGACCGCAACACCCAGTTGATGGGCCTCTATGCGTCGGGCGGCAATCTGTGCACGCAGTGCGA